>JGI25319J35699_1000022_pt1 | contig 153628 bp, 135 predicted proteins | sample AutmiccommuBRH17_FD_35699 | JGI IMG/M metagenome (IMG submission 35699) | reverse complement strand
ACGACGATCCGACCCTCGCCGCCGTCCGGGAGCTCGTACTCTCGGCGGCGGTGCCAATATCTCCCAAACGGCACGAAAAGTCATAAGACAAGCGTCACGCCTTGTGGACGGGTGTTCATCACCTCGATTGACTGGATCCCGGGCCAGACCGAGGCGCCGGTCTGGCTGACGCCTGCGGCGCATCCGAATGCACGGCTTGCGGCTGCGCTGGATGGGCGTGCCTTCCTTCCCGCTTACACCGAACTGAATCCCCTCTCCCTTGGGCTTGCGAGGAATCGCGAACGCACTGCGTTCGCCCGAGCAAGGGTGGGGGTGAGGGGCCGCGGAGTTTCTGCAAGCTCTGCACGCGCGGATAGGCCGTCGCCCCTCATCCCCACCCCCTTCTCCCAAGGGAGAAGGGGCTTAGAATTGCCCCTGCCGGAAATCTAACCCCGCACTCACCCCAAAAACTCCCCCCAAGCGCCCTCACAGGCGCCGCATGTGCTGGCGGCGGCAACCTTACAGTTGCCGCCGCCATGATTTTTGCGCTGGGATCAGAGCGAAGGTCTAGAACTTCACTTCCGGCGGTGTGCTGAGCACCTCGCGGCCTTCGACGCCGACATCGAAGAAGTCGCGGCTTTCGAAGTTGAACATGCCGGCGATGAGTGCAGCCGGGAACTGTTCGCGGGACGTGTTGTAGTCCTGAACGGCCGAGTTGTAGAAGCGGCGCGCCGCGGCAAGCTTGTCTTCGATGGCCGACAGCTCATTCTGCAACTGGATGAAGTTCTGGTTGGCCTTGAGGTCTGGATAGGCCTCGGCCAATGCGAACAGCTTGCCCAGAGACGCCGTCAGCATGCCCTCAGCCTGAGACATTTCTCCCGGCGTGCTCGCGCTTTGCGCCGCGTTGCGGGCGGCGATCACTTGCTGGAAGGTTTCCTGCTCGTGCTTGGCATAGCCCTTCACCGTCTCGACGAGGTTCGGGATCAGGTTCTGGCGCTGTTTCAGCTGCACATCCACGTCAGCGAAGGCCTGGTTGACCCGCTGCCGCTTCATCACCAGGCCGTTATAGAGCGTGATAACAAAGAAGATGATCAGCACGATAATGCCGAGTCCGATGAAAAGCGGATTCATGTGTGTCCCTCCGGAAAACCTTGAACATCAAGGACTACCGGGCACCGCCCCTTCACGCAAGGAAAACCCGGCTTGGTTGGACAATATGCGGACTTGACCCCGGCGCGTTGCGTCGCCACCCAATAGGCCAGTTGAGGACGCGATCATGAACGAACCTGCCGATTCCTACATCCACGTGGAACACCATTATTTCCAGCGGGTTGGCTGGCTGCGCGCCGCCGTTCTGGGGGCCAATGACGGCATCCTGTCGACCGCCAGCCTGGTGATCGGTGTCGCCTCAGCCGACGCCACGCCCGGCGCCATCCTGACCGCCGGTCTGGCCGGTCTCGTCGCCGGGGCGATGTCCATGGCTGCCGGGGAATATGTCTCGGTCTCCTCCCAGGCCGACCTCGAAAAGGCCGATATCGCTATCGAGAAGGCGGCCCTGGCAGATCACCCGGAAGCCGAGCTTGAAGAGCTGACCGACATCTATCTGAAACGCGGCCTGAACCCCGATACGGCCCTCGAAGTCGCCCGCCAGCTGACCGCGCATGACGCGCTGGAGGCCCACGCCCGCGACGAACTCGGCATGAACGACGTCGTCGCGGCAAGGCCGGTACAGGCCGCGCTCAGCTCGGCGGCGACCTTCTCCATCGGCGCTGTCCTGCCCGTTCTGGCGGCGGTGTTCTCTCCGGCCAACCTGCTGACGCCCGTGGTCGCCATCGTGTCGCTGCTCAGCCTGGCGATCCTCGGCGCCCTCTCTGCCCGGGCGGGCGGCGCCAGCAAGAGCAAGGCCATCGTGCGCGTCGTCTTCTGGGGCGTTGCGGCCATGGTGGTCACCGGCGTGATCGGCAAACTGTTCGGAACGGTCGTCTAGGACGTCAATGGCCCGTAAACGGAACCCGGTCATCTCTGGGACATTCTGTTCCTGAAGACAGGGGAATCCGCCGGTTTGCTGCAGGACATTCTGATTGGCGTGACAACGCTCGCCGCCCTGGTGGTGCTGATGCTGCCACGCGTGCGAAATGCCCGCAGCTGGCGGGCGACGGTCACGCCGCTGGCCTCGATCATCGGCAGCGGCTTTCTCGTTCTGGGGCCGATCCTGTCCCACTCCTACGGCAAGTACGCGCCAGTCGTGATGGCGCTCCTGTGCCTGGCCGCCTATGCGTTCGGATCCGCCATCCGATTCAACATTGCCAGCATCGACCGGAATCCGGAACGGTCAGCCCCGGAACGCCGGACGGAATATTTCGCCTCCTGGTCGCTCGCCTTCGCCTACTGCATTTCGGTGGCCTACTATCTCAACCTGTTCGGCGCCTTCAGCGTGAAGATGACGCCGTTCAACTCTCCCGCCGCCGCCAAAGCCGTGACCAGCGCGACGCTGATCCTGATCCTCGCCGTCGGCTGGCTGCGCGGCTTCTCGGCCATGGAGCGGATGGAGCAGATCTCGGTCAGCCTGAAGCTCGCGATCATTGGTGGACTGCTGGCAGGGCTCAGCGTCTATTTCGTGCAACAGGCCAGTCACGGTGAGCTGGTCTTCATGCCGCCTCCGGAGACCGGCTGGACCGGCATCGCCCTCGCCTTCGGCCTGATCATCACCGTGCAGGGCTTCGAGACGTCCCGCTATCTGGGCAACGAATACAAGCCCGCCATGCGGGTGCGCTCGATGCGCTATGCGCAATGGCTCTCAGCCGCGATCTATATGGCCTATGTCCTTCTGCTCACTTTCGCTTTCGATGCGGAAACTGTGCCGCTGACGGAGACGGCGATTGTCGACATGATGAAAATCGTGTCGGCGGTCCTGCCCGCTTTGCTGATCGTGGCGGCGCTGGCCGCGCAGTTCAGCGCTGCGATTGCTGACACGAGTGGGGCTGGCGGCCTCGTAGAGGAACTCTCCGGCCACCGCATCCGTCCGCGCGTTGCCTATCTGATCCTCGTCGTGATCGGCCTCGGCCTGACCTGGTTCTCGCACATCTTCGAAATTATCAGCCTCGCCTCGAAAGCTTTCGCCCTCTACTACGCCCTGCAATGCGCCATTGCCTCTGTCGCAGCGTTCCGGGAAGCTAGAAGCCCGGTGCGCGGCGTGGCCTATGCCGCCTTCTGCCTCCTGGCGATTGCCGTCCTGATCTTCGGCCAGCCGGTTGAAGGCCATGGCGGTTAAATCGGTAATCAGGTTGCCAAGGTGTCCTCGACTTCCAGTTCTGTCTTCAGGTCATCAAGCATCGCCACAGCCTTTTGCGCGTAAGGGCCAATCCAGCGGTCGTGGATCCGCTTGATCGGGATGGCATTGAGATAGTTCCACCGGACCCGGCCTATCCGGCGCACGAGCAAGAGGTCAGCCTGCTCCAGAACGCCAAGATGTTGCATCACCGTGCAGCGGTTCAATTGGGGAAAGCGCGCGCACAGTTCTCCGGTCGTCTGCGGATTGTCCCGCAGCGCATCCAGGATTTCCCGCCGGACCGGCGCTGCCAGCGCCTTGTAGATCAGATCATCTTTTACATCGCTTGACATGTTATGTTTTTATAACACTATAAAGCCGAAAGCAAGGAGTTCTGCGTGATGAACATCAAGCCGAAATTCGAAGTGAGCGGACGGATCGCCCGTCCTGTATCGGACGTGTTCGAGGCCTTCGTGAACCCGGACAGTCTCTCACGCTATTTCACGACCGGCGGTGCAGTCGGTCGTATTGAACAAGGCGCGACGGTAACCTGGGACTTCCAGGATTTTCCCGGCNCCTTTCCGGTCAAAGTGATCGAAGTCGAGAAGGACATGCGCATCGTGCTCAAATGGGGCGAGGAGGATGAACGCAAAGGCCATGCGGAAACCACCGTTACGATCCGCTTCGAGCCAACGGACGACGGACGCACGATCGTCTCCATCGCCGAGGAGGGATGGCCCGCCACGGAGAAGGGATTCGGCAGCTCGTACGGCAACTGCATGGGCTGGTCGCAGATGTTTTGTGCAATGAAGGCGTGGGTCGAATACGGCATCAATTTGCGCGACGGTATGTACAAGTAGCGCGCGAAAATAAATTGTGTAGCATTGGGAAAATGACAGATGCAGCCGAAACCCTCGCCAGCCTGATTTCCGAATGCCGCCGCGCCGTCGTGTTCACCGGCGCAGGCATTTCCACCGAAAGCGGCATCCCGGATTTCCGCAGCCCCGGCGGTGTCTGGAGCCGGATGACGCCGATCTATTTCCAGGACTTCGTCAGCTCGCGCGAACAGCGCCGCGAAGCCTGGAACCGGGTCTACAACAATCCCGCCGGCTGGACGGGCGCGAAGCCGAATGCCGGCCATATCGCCGTGGCGGACCTTGTGAAAATGGGCAAGGTCTCCAGCGTCATCACGCAGAATGTCGACAATCTCCATCAGGCCTCCGGCGTTTCGGACGACCATGTGATCGAGGTGCACGGCAATGCCAGCTATGCCCGCTGCCTCCAGTGCGGCAAACGCTACGAACTGGAAGACCTGAAACCCCGCTGGGAAGCTGGCGAAGACATTACCTGCATCTTCTGCACCGGCCTTGTGAAGACTGCGATCATCTCGTTCGGCCAGGCCATGCCGGAAACCGAAATGAACCGCGCTATGGAAGAGGCCGCCCTCAGCGACCTGTTCATCGTGCTTGGCTCATCGCTTGTGGTCTACCCGGCGGCAGAGCTTCCGGTGATCGCCAAGCGTACCGGCGCCACCGTGGTCATCGTCAATCGCGAAGAGACAGACCACGACTCCTACGCAGACCTTGTTCTGCACACGGAAATCGGCCCGCTGATGAAGCAGGTCGTCGCGCGGGTTTACTAGGCCGCTAAAAAACGCCCGGCACAGCGGCCGGGCATCTCTCCTTAGCTTGTAAAAGTCCCGCTCCTCGGGAAGCCCTTCGGCACGACCTTGCCGGCCTGTGCGCGCTGGCCTTTCCATTCCTTCCATTCCGGGAAGGCGCGGTGGCGCCCGCCCGTCATGACGATCAGGCCGTCGCGTTTGTCGAATGTGATGAGATCCGCCAGCTCCGCCTTGCCGCTATAGGACTGCAGCTTGTTGCCCTTGCCGCGTGCCATTTCCGGCAGGTCAGACAGCGGGAAGATCAGCATCTTCTTGTTCGTGCCGACCACGGCGATCATGTCGCCTTCGACGACCGGGCAGCAGACGAGATGGCCATTGCCTGTGTTCACGGCTGACTTACCAGCCTTGCGATTGGACTCCAGTTCCTTCTCCTCGACCACGAACCCGTAGCCGGTGGAGGACGCCATCACGCGCTTGCGGTCTGCTTCGAAGCGGAACATTGCGATGATGTCGACACTGTCTTCCAGATCGATCGACAGGCGGATCGGCTCGCCATGGCCGCGTCCGCCGGGCAGTCTGTCTGCGCCCAGCGTGAAAGAGCGCCCATCAGAGGACATCAGGATGAGCTTGTCCGTGCTCATCACTTCCTCAAGCAGATACAGCTCGTCGCCATCCTTGAACTTCACGGAATCGGTATCGAGGGCATGACCTTTCATGCCGCGTATCCAGCCCTGTTTGGACAGGACGACCGTGATCGGCTCCTTCGGCTTGGACGCTTCGAGCGCCGCAGCCAGGTCGACTTCCTTGACGTCCGAGAAGGTCGCCCGGCGGCGNCCGAGCTCCGAATCCGGATCGAACGCGTCGCGCGCGGCTTTCAGTTCCTTGGACACTTTTGTCCATTGGCGGCGCGTGGAGCCGATCAGCAGGACCAGTTCGTCGCGCTCTTCGTTCAGCTTCGCGTGCTCGCCGCGAATCTCCATCTCTTCCAGCTTGCGCAACGCACGCAGGCGGAGGTTGAGGATCGCTTCGGCCTGCACATCAGTGAGATTGAAACGCTCCATCAGGACGGGCTTGGGCTCGTCCTCTGTCCGGATGATGTGGATCACTTCATCAATATTGAGGAAGGCCGTCAGGTAGCCGTCGAGCAGGTGGAGGCGCTTCTCGATCTTGTCGAGGCGGTGCTCGGCCCGGCGCACCACCACTTCGCGGCGGTGATCCAGATAGGCCTGCAGCACATCCTTCAGGCCCATGACCTGCGGGGCGCCCTTGTGCAGCACGTTCATGTTGAGGCTGAAGCGCGTTTCAAGATCGCAGACCTTGAACAGGCTTTCCATCAGCACGTCTGGCTCGATCGTCTTGGCGCGCGGCACCAGGACAAGGCGTACATCCTCAGCGGACTCGTCGCGCACATCGTCCAGCAGCGGGACCTTCTTGGCCTCAATCAGCTCGCCCAGCTTTTCCAGCAGGCGCGATTTCTGAACCTGATATGGAATCTCAGTGACGACGATCTGATACGTGCCACGGCCCGTATCCTCGACTTCCCAGCGCGCGCGCATGCGGAAGCTGCCACGACCCGTCTCATAGGCGTCCAGCATGGACTCATAGGGTTCGACAATGATGCCGCCGGTCGGAAAGTCCGGCCCCTTCACGAAATCCATCAGTTCGGCCGTCGTCGCCTTCGGCTTCTCGATCAGCAGGCGCGCCGCATCGATCACTTCAGCCGCATTGTGCGGCGGGATCGAGGTTGCCATGCCCACGGCGATGCCGGTGGCGCCGTTCGCGAGCAGGTTCGGAAAGCCCGCCGGCAGCACAACCGGCTCTTCGTCATTCTCGGCATAGTTGGCGCGGAAATCGACGGCGTTGTCGTTGAGGCCTTCCAGCAGCAGCTCAGCGGCAATCGTCATCCGCGCTTCGGTGTAACGATAGGCAGCGGCGCTGTCCCCGTCGATATTGCCGAAATTGCCCTGTCCATCGACCAGCGGGTAGCGGACGGTGAAATCCTGCGCGAGGCGCACCAGCGTATCATAGATCGAGCTGTCGCCATGCGGGTGATAGTTACCCATCACGTCGCCGACGATCTTGGCGCACTTGCGGAAGCCGCCCTCAGGGTCGAGCCTCAGCACACGCATGCCATAAAGGATGCGCCGCTGAACAGGCTTCAGCCCGTCGCGCACATCCGGCAGAGCCCGGGCCGTGATCGTGGAGAGCGCATAGGCGAGATAGCGCTTGGAAAGCGCCTCGCTCATGGGTTCGTTGACGATCCGGTCTTCCGGCTCGCCATCCTTGAGGTCGGACATTCTGGCCCCTTCTCAGTTCGTGCCACATTCTGGTGCAGGTCCGCGGGCAGAATCGCCTGCGAGTCGCGAACAGGTCTAAGTTAACAGAAATAGCTCTTTGGTTAAGGAACCCTATAAGTACTGACTGCAGATGACAGAGTTCCGTGCCTGGCTGATCCTCCTGAGTGTTCCCGCCCTTTTTGTGGCGCTGTTCCTGTGGCTTGCACCGCCACGGCACAATCCGTTCGCGCCGGTGGACCTGACAGACCGAACCGGCTTCGGCACCGGGCACCAGCTGGCCCGCACCGCCCAGCACCCGGAAAAGGTCTGCTTCCCCGCGCTGGACAAGGCGGGCGTGCTCTACACGCGGCTGGACGACTCGCCAAAGGACGAAAAATGCGGCCTTTACAAAGCTCTGACCCTCGACAGGACGCTGACACCCTATTCCGCGACGCTGCGCATGACCTGCGGAGAAGCCGCCGCGCTCTATGCGTGGGAGCGCCATGTCGCCCGGCCGGCGGCTGTGGATATCCTCGGCTCGCCCATTGCCCGGATCGAGACATATGGCAGCTTTTCCTGCCGCAACATCGCCGGATCCGGCCGTTTGTCAGAGCATGCCCACGGCAATGCGGTCGATATTTCAGGCTTCCGCCTCGAAGACGGGCGCCTGATCGATGTGAAAACTTTCTGGGGAAAAGGCGGGAAGGAAGCCAAATTCCTCCGCCGCCTCCACTCCGGCGCCTGCGACCTGTTCTCGGTCACCCTCGGCCCGGACTATAATGCGGCGCACCGGGACCACTTCCATCTGGACATGGGCCCCGGTCACGCCTGTCATTGACCCCTATGGATGTGTCTTGCAGGAATAGCCGTCCTCGGTCACTTCCCGGACATTCGCCTCGCCACCGCACACACGCACAGCGAGTTCGGTGTTGTTGCGCACCGAGTCTTCATCATGAACACCGCTCACCGCAATGCAGCCCGTCAGGGACACAGCCAGCAACGCACCCGCAATCAACTTCAATTTCATGGCATCAGCCTCGTTTAAAGCAAACGCCCATCTACCCCATCGCCACCTATGCCGGGTTTTCCTGAACCGGTTGTGAACGCGGGGGAACCGCTTGCCGTACAGGGCGCCGCGCGCAACACTCCGGAAAAAGACAAACAGGCAGGAAACTCCATGAAACTCATCACCTCCATCGGCCCCAATCCGCACGTTGTGCGCATGTTCATGGCAGAACGCGGCATCGAACTCCCGACCGAGGAGATCAACATCACCGCCGGCGAGAACCGCAAAGCGCCCTACCTCAGCACCAACCCGGCGGGCCAGTCGCCCTGCCTCGTGCTGGATGATGGCGCGGTCATCACCGAGATCACCGCGATCTGCGAATATCTCGACGAAGTCTTTCCGGGCGAGCCGCTGATGGGCGACACGGCAGAGGCCCGCGCCCAGAACCGCCGCTGGACACGCTGGGTCGATCTCAATGTGGCCGAACCGATGGGTAATGGCTTTCGCTATGCCGAAGGCCTGGCCATGTTCAAGGACCGGATGCGTTGCCTGCCGGATGCCGCCCCCGGCCTGAAAGCCTGCGCACAGGACAAGCTGAAATTCCTCGACGCTCAGCTGGCGGACCGTCCCTATGTCGCGGGCGACACGTTCGGCCTCGCGGACATCCTGCTGTTCTGCTTCCAGGCATTCGGCAATGTCATCGGCCAGCCGGTCGACCCGGAACTGAAGAACTATGCGGCCTGGTTTGCCAAAGTCGGCGAGCGGCCCAGCGCCAAGGCCTGATCCTCAGCCTATCAGGCGCTTCACCAGACGCTCGCGTTCCTGCGGCATGGCCCGGTTCATGGCGTGGAAGACGCGCGCCTCCAGGAAATATCCGGTCAGCTTCAGCCCGTCGACCACGTCTTCCGGCGTCACCGGCGCGGCGGACGAAATGAGAAAGCCTGGCAAGCGCAGGAGGCGGGAGACATAATCCTCCGCCTCTGATCCGCGCACCGCCCGGCCCGTGCGTGGGGAGACGTGCGTGAGACCATCGTTGACGCCGGTGATGGCGCACTCGTCGAGGTCCAGCCCGAAGCCGAGCGCCGCCAACAGGCCGAGTTCCCAGCGCACATAAAGCGCCGGCCAGATTTCCCGCGCCTCGACTTGCTCCAGCAACATTTCCGTCGCTTCGAACATGGCAGAACCGACGACATCACCCTCATCAAGCGAGGCGCGCAGGATGGCCGTGACGGCAGAGATCGCCGCAAGCGCCTTCGGATCTTCCAGCACATAGGAGGTCCGCTCGCGGCTGGCTTCGGCGACATCGAACCGGCCAAGCTGGTTCTCCAGCCGCCCGCTCCAGGACAGGGAAACAGAGTTGCCTGCCTCGAACTGCGCCCGGCGTTTGCGGGAGTTTCCGCCATAGACGAGGCCAGAGCGGCGGCCATTGGCTCGCGTCAGGACATCCAGAATGAGGCCGCCTTCACCAAAGCGGCGACCTCCCAGGATAATTCCGTCATCGGACCAGTTCATCGCACCTAGACGTCAAACTCCAGGCCGAGCCCCTGATAGCTTTCGCGGCGCTCCTGCCAGCGTTCATCCACCTTCACGAAGAGAAACAGGTGAACCTTTCGGTCCAGCATTTCGGAGAGCTCCTCTCGCGCCATGCGGCCAATATCCTTGATCGTCTGGCCACCCTTGCCCAGCACCATGGACTTGTGGTTCTCGCGTCCCACAACAATCNCCTGCTGCACACGGACGGAGCCGTCATCGCGCTCTTCCCACGCTTCGGTCTCGACCATCAACTGGTAGGGCAGCTCCTGGTGCAGGCGCAGCATCAGCTTCTCGCGTGTCACTTCGGAGGCCAGCAGGCGCATCGGCAGATCCGCCACCTGGTCCGGCGGATACAGNGCATGGCCTTCCGGCATGCGCGCAGCTATCGCCAGTTCCAGCTTCTCGACGCCGTCGCCATTCTCAGCCGAGATCATGTGGACCTCATCGTAGACGCCGGTCTCGTTCAGTTCCGCGATGATCGGCAGAACCTTATCGTGCGGGAAGAGGTCGATCTTGTTCAGCGCAAGTATCGCCTTGCGGCCGCTGGTCTGCAGCTGCTCGATGACCCGGCGGTCATCCACAAGGGAGTGCTTCTGCGCAGCCGTTTCCTTGCCTTCCGCATCGGCGACCCAGGCAGCGGCATCAATCAGGTGAACCACGGCATCAGCGTCCTCGGCCCCGCTCCACGCAGCCTTGACCATCGCGCGGTCCAGTCGGCGCTTGGCCGCGAAGATACCGGGCGTATCCACCAGAACGATCTGTGTGCCGCCCGATTGCGCAACACCCCGGACGGGAAAGCGCGTTGTCTGCACCTTGTGCGTGACGATGGCGACCTTCGCCCCGACGAGGGCGTTGGTGAGCGTGGATTTTCCGGCATTCGGTGCGCCGATAATGGCGCAGAAACCTGCGTGGGTAATTTCAGTATCTGTCATGATTGTCCTGCAAGCGATTGGAGCAGNAGCGCGGCGGCGCTGCGCTCGGCTTCGCGTTTGGAAGGCCCGGTCGCCACGGCACTGCCGCGTCCTTCGACCTTTGCCTCGATTTCGTAAATGGGTTCATGGTCCGGACCAGAACGGTTGATCACGTCATAGTCCGGTAATGGAAGGGCCTGGCCCTGCGCCCATTCCTGGAGCAGGGTTTTCGGATCCTTGGTTTCTGCCGGGGCCGACGCAAATTGCGGCGCCCAGGCCTTCTCGATAAACTTTCGTGCAGGCGCGAGCCCGCCATCCTGGAAGATCGCGCCGATGATCGCCTCGCTGACGTCTCCCAGCGTGGATTCGCGCGCCCGTCCACCGGCGGCCTCTTCGCCATCGGACAGGAGGATGAATTCCTGCAATCCCATATGCCGCACGGCGTCCGCGCAGGCACCTTTCTTGACCAGCCGGTTGAGGCGGGGCGCAAGTTCGCCTTCGCTCTCGTTCTTCCGGCGCTCCATCAGGCGTTCGGCGATCACCAGGTTCAACACCCGGTCCCCGAGGAATTCGAGCCGCTGATTGGAATCCCGCACCGCGTCCACGCTGTTGCCCACCGCACTTGGATGCGTCAGCGCCCGCACCAGCAGGCCGGCATCCTTGAACTTGTAACCAACCGCATCCTGCGCCGCTTTGATGCGGTCATCGGACAGGGTCGGCGTACAGGACTTGCCTTTGGTGCGCAGACGCGTGCGTTTTGGACGAGCGGGTTTCATGATCCGGTCACCGGCAGGGCTTCGATGATCACCTGAGCTTCGGCCCAGGGATGGTCGTCCGTGATCGTCAGATGAATGACGGCTTCATGGCCAGCGGGCATCAGCGTCTCAAGCCGCTTTGCGGCACCACCCGTCAGGGCCAGCGTCGGCTTGCCGCTCGGCAGGTTCACGACGCCCAGGTCTTTCCAGTGCACCCCATGGCGCGGCACACCGGTGCCCAGCGCCTTGGCGCAGGCCTCCTTGGCAGCGAACCGCTTGGCATAGGTCTCAGCTGTGCGGCGACGCCGGCGCGCCAGCGCGATCTCCGTGTCCGTGAACACCCGGTTCTCGAACCGCTCACCGAAGCGTTCGAGCGTCTGCTCGATCCGCTCAATGTTGCAGAGATCATTGCCGATACCGATGATCATCCGCGCGCCTCATCCATGAGACGGCGCATCTGGCGGATGGCCGCATCCAGCCCGATGAAGATGGCTTCACCGATAAGGAAGTGACCGATGTTCAGCTCGGCGATTTCCGGAATGGCCGCGATAGGGCCGACATTCTCAAACGTCAGGCCATGGCCCGCGTGCGGCTCGATTCCGCGTTTGCGGGCTTCCTCGGCAGCCGCCTGGAGGCGTGCAAGCTCTGGCGCAGCGGCTTCGGCGCCGCCTTCGATCCACAGCTCGGCATATTTCCCGGTATGCAGTTCCACCACCGGCGCGCCAAGCACTTCGGCAACGGCGATCTGCACCGGGTCCGGCTCAATGAAGAGAGAGACACGCGCGCCAGCTTCGCGCAGGCGCAAAACGATGGGCGCGATCTGGTTGTGCAGACCGGCGACATCCAGGCCGCCCTCGGTCGTGCGCTCTTCGCGCTTTTCCGGAACGATACAGGCCGCATGCGGACGGAACATGCAGGCAATATCCGTCATCTCATCCGTTGCGGCCATTTCCAGATTGATCGGCAGCCGGGAAGCCGCGCGGACGGCTTCAAGGTCTCCGTCACGGATATGGCGGCGGTCTTCGCGCAGGTGGATGGTGATGCCATCGGCGCCCGCAGCCGCCGAAATCTCTGCGGCCCGCGCCGGATCAGGATGTGCACCGCCACGGGCGTTCCGAATGGTCGCCACATGGTCAATGTTCACCCCGAGGCGCAGCCGCCCGCTCATCAGGCAAGCCCTCGCGAGCCTGGCTTCACCGCAGGCATCGCCGCAAGCTCCGGCGGCAGATCATTCGCGTCATAGTCAGGGAAGTTCACCGATGCCAGCGAGACAAGTTTGCAGCCGACATCGGCGCGTCCGCCGGAGCGGTCGATGATGCAGGCGCCGCCGACAACTTCGCCGGGCAGATTGTTCAAGGCCTCAACCGTCTCGCGGAACGACAGCCCGGTCGTGACAATATCTTCCGCGATCAGCACGCGCTCACCGTCGGCGATGGAGAAACCACGGCGGAACTGAAGCTGGCCATCGACGCGCTCAGCAAAGATGGACCGGCAACCAAGCTGGCGCGCGAGTTCATAGCCCGGAATGATGCCGCCCACAGCCGGGCCGGCAACGACATCGATCTTGCCGAATTTCTCCGTCAGCTTCTTCGCGAGCGCCGCGCAGAGCTTTTCGGACTTGTCCGGCTGGGAGAAGACCAGCGCCTTCTGAAGGAATACCGGGCTGCGCCGCCCGGACGAGAGGATGAAATGCCCCTCCAGCAGCGCCCCTGCCTCGCGGAACACCGCGAGCACGTCTTCATTGGTCATCTTCGCCCTCCTGATCGCGCACTGCCCGGTCGACCACTGCGAGCGACCGGAGCGCGGCCAGTATCTGCGTCAGGCGTTTCAGGTCTTCAACCTCAATTTCCATCACCAGCTCAGTGAAGTCCTTCCCGCGCTCCACCGTCGCGATATTGACGATGTTGCCGCTGGACTGCGCGACGGCGGCGCAGAGCTTGGCCAACACGCCGCGCGTATTGGCAGCGTTGATGCGGATCCGGCCGACCGCGACAGATTCGGTGCGGGCCAGTTCGGTCCATTTAAGGTCCACCCAGAGTTCTGGCGTGTCGTCATACTCTGCGAGCTTCGGACAGCTCGCAACGTGCACGACGATGCCTTGATCGGGCACCTGGACCCCCATGATGCGGTCACCCGGCAGCGGGCAACAGCACTGGCCGAGGTGCAGGGTGACGCCTGGGGTCAACTCATATCCGGACACGAGCAGCGGCGCGTGCTGGGAATCGACCTTGGTTTTCGACGGATCACCCATCGGTTCGGCCTTGTAGCCGGGGAACGCAGCCTGCAGTACATCCGTCGAACTGATCGTTCCGCGCCCGACGGCCTCGGCCATGTCCTCGCGGGTCTCGAAGCCGGCAAGGTTCGCCGTATGGGTCATTTTCACATCGACCGGGTCGATGCCAGCGCGGCGCAGGGCCTGATTAACGAGGCCTTCGCCGAGACGGCGGAAGTCTGCGGTATCACGCTCACGCACCAACTTGCGCATGGCAGAGCGGGCTCGCCCGGTGATCGCCAGCGCTTCCCAGCCATGCACCGGCGCCGATGTCTTGCCGCGAACGATGTCGACCACATCGCCATTCTTGAGCGGCCGGCGCAACGCCTTCACTTCGCCATTGATCTTCACACCGACACACGTATCCCCGACCGCCGAGTGGACGGCGTAGGCAAAGTCCATCGGCATCGCGCCCGCCGGCAGGATGATCAGCTTGCCCTTCGGCGTGAAGGTGAACACATGCTCGCGATACATTTCGAGCTTGGCGTGTTCGAGGAATTCTTTCGCGTCGGCGCCGTCCTGCAGAAGGCTGGAGATGGTTTCCAGGCTGGCCGCAGGATCAAGGCCTGCGGCCTTGGCGGATTCTGCGTCGAAGCCGTATTGCTTGTTCTTGTAGCCCCAGTGGGCCGCGACGCCGAATTCGGCGGTCTGGTCCATCGCTTCGGTGCGGATCTGCAGTTCCACGCGGCGATTGCCGGAGGCACGCACGGTGGTGTGCAGGCTCTGATAGCCGTTCGGCTTGGGCACAGAGATAAAGTCGCGGAAGCGGTCGGGAATACAGGCCCACAGCGTGTGGAGTTCGCCTAGAACCCGGTAGCACTCTTCCGTCGTCTGAACGATGATGCGGAACGCGAACAGGTCGGCCACATCGCGGAACGAAATCGATTTCCGCTCCAGCTTGCGCCACAGCGAATATGGTGCTTTCCGGCGGCCTTTGATGCGGCAGGAAATCTTGGCCATTTCCATCAGCTGGGTCAGGTCGTCGCGAATGCGCTCAAGATCATCCGCGTTTTCCAGCGCCAGCTCTTCCTGGCGATAGAGGATAGCACGGCGCGCTTCGGCATTCAGCTCCTGGAAGGCGAGATCTTCCATCTCGGCGGCCAGCTGGTAGAGGCCGACGCGCCGGGCAAGCGGGGCATAGATGTCCATCGTCTCGCGCGCTGTCCGCTCCCGGCTCTCGGCCTTCTTGCGGAAATGCAGCGTGCGCATGTTATGCAGCCGGTCGGCCAGCTTCACCATAAGGACGCGGATGTCGCTGGTCGTGGCGAGGATGAACTTCTGGAAGTTCTCCGCCTGCGCGTTCTCTTTCGATGAGAATTCCAGCTTGTCGAGCTTGGTGACACCGTCGACCAGTTCTGCGACATCGGCGCCGAACCGCACTTCGATCTCGCCTATGTCGATATCATCCACATCCTCGACCACGTCGTGCAGCAGGCCGGCAACGATGGTGATCTCATCGAGATGCACGTCCGCCAGAAGGCTCGCGACCTCGACCGGGTGGGAATAATAGGCATCGCCCGAATCCCGCTTCTGCTCGCCATGATGCTTCTTGGCGAAATCATAGGCGGCGCCGAGCAATTCGGATTTCACGCGTGGGTGATACGCGCGGACTTTGGCAATGAGTTCGTCGCGGCTGAGGACATGCACTTCGCCCACGGCCTGTTCGGCCGGTGGTGCGTCGCCAGCCCCTTTGTCCTTGGCGGAAAGGGCGCTGCCGTCCATCTGACCTCCTAGAGCCGGTCGTCGCGTCCGGATTCGAGTTCAGCCTGATAGGCGCGCATGACGTCTTCTTCTGTCGCAGCCGGAGCAGCCTGAAGGGCAAGACGGTCAGCCTCACGCTCGTTCTCTTCGCCGGGACGAATTTCCTGCAGGCCAGAGATCATGGCCTCTTTGACCACTTTCAGGTCGATCGTTTCGTCAGCGATTTCGCGCAGGGAGATCACAGGATCCTTGTCATTGTCGCGGTCCACGGTGATCGGCGAGCCTTCGCGGATCATGCGGGCACGGTGCGCAGCAATCAGGACGAGATCGAAGCGATTCGGGATCTTTTCGATGCAGTCTTCAACGGTCACTCGGGCCATGGGTACAGGATCTCCTTTGAACCGCCCCTTATATGCAGCGCAGNAAGGGCACGCAACCCGTCCCTTGCGCCTGAATGCAGCGGAATCTAAGCTGAAAGCTATACTATACAGAATACGTTTCCGACGGCCCTTTTTGCAGTCATTCCGAGGCATAACATGGCGTTTTACAAGGACGAGCGCCTTGCGCTCTTCATCGACGGTGCCAATCTCTACTCTTCAGCCCGCGCCCTGGGCCTTGAAATAGATTTCCGCAAGCTTCTCAAGGAGTTCCAGGGGCGCGGCCGCCTGCTGAGGGCGAATTACTACACCGCCCTGGTGGAAAGCGACGAATACAGCCCGATCCGGCCTCTGGTGGATTGGCTGACCTATAATGGCTTCAATGTGATCAAGAAGGCGGCGCGGGAATACACAGACCGGGACGGCCGCAAGCGTTTCCGGGGCAATATGGACGTGGAACTGGCCGTCGACATGCTCGAGACGGCGGCCCATGTCGACCATATCGTCCTGTTCAGCGGCAACGGAGACTTCCGCCGACTGGTCGAGCAGGTAAAGGCGAGAGGCGTTCGCGTCTCCGTTGTGTCAACCAACGTCTCCTCTCCGGCCATGGTATCCGACGATCTGCGCCGGGAAGCCGATGCCTTCATCGAGCTGGAAGACATCGCCGAACTGATCGCCCGGCCCCGCCGGGAGGTGGGCGATGACGTCCCGGAGGACGAGGACGACTAGTCCTGCCGACCCGATGCGGCCAGAAGGCGCCCTTGGCAGCCGGGCAAACCTTGTTAGGGTCACCGGTTCATTATCCGGAGATCTGCCATGCTGCGTCCAGTCCTCGTTTCGACCCTTGCCCTCAGCCTGGCCCTTGCCGGATGCAGCAAGACTGAAGCCCCCGCCACGGGCGAGCCCGCGAAGATCGCAGACACCGGCGCCGCGGCCTCCAGCGAAGCCAGTTCCAGCGAGACCATTGTCCAGCCCGCCGGCATGTCCGTCCGCGAAGTTGCTGCCCCGGAACAGTCGATCCTGGATCTCTACCTCCAGCTTCACCAGGCGCCGGAGCTCTCCTTCAAGGAAGGCAAGACCTCGACCATTCTGGCCAGTGAACTGGAATCCCTCGGCTTCGAGGTGACCACGGGCGTCGGACAGGACTGGGTCGTCGACAAGGCCACGCGCGATCATGGCGGCGTCCGCCCTGGCGTCGGCGGCTATGGCGTGGTCGGCGTGCTGCGCAATGGCAACGGCCCGACCATCCTGATCCGCACCGACATGGACGCCCTGCCCGTTCCGGAACAGACCGGCGTGTCCTATGCCTCCACCGTCCAGTCACAGACCTGGACCGGCGTCGACAGCCCGGTCATGCATGCCTGCGGCCACGACGTTCACATGACGGCCTGGCTCGGCACCGCCCGCGCCCTCGTCGCGCAGAAGTCCAAATGGAAAGGCACGCTGGTCATGATCGCCCAGCCCGGTGAGGAAATCGGTCTCGGCGCCGAAGCCATGCTGGCCGATGGCCTGTTCACCCGCTTCCCCAAGCCCGACTATAACCTTGCCCTGCACGTCTCCGCCGACGCACCTTCCGGCACGGTCGTCTATTCGTCCGGCTTTGCCATGGCAAACGTCGACAGCGTGGACATCCATGTGAAGGGCATTGGCGGTCACGGCGCCTATCCGCAGGCGACACGTGATCCGATCCTCGTCGGCGCCCACATCGTCACCGCGCTGCAGAGCCTCGTCTCCCGCAATGTCGATCCGCTCGACAGCGCCGTCGTCACGGTCGGCTCGTTCAAGGCTGGCGCCAAGCACAACATCATCCCGGACGAAGCCACACTGCTGCTGACCGTCCGCTCTTATGATGACAAGACCCGCCAGATGCTGCTCGACGGCATCACGCGCATCGCCAAGGCTGAAGCCGCCGCGTTCGACGCGCCGGAGCCGGAAATCACCATCGAGGCCGACTACACGCCTTCAACTTATAATGATCCGGACACGACCGCCCGCACCATGAAAGCCGTCGGCAAGAAGCTCGGTGCCGAGTACGTCAAACAGGTCAAGCCGGTCATGGGCGGCGAAGACTTCTCGCAATATGGCCGGACCGAAGAAAAGATCCCGAGCGTCCTGTTCTGGGTCGGCGCCGTGGAGCCCGGTAAGTATGCCGCTGCCAAGGNGGCAGGTGAGTCCCTGCCCTCGCTGCATTCCTCGCAGTTCGCGCCGGATTATGCCCGCACGATCGAGACCGGCACCGAGGCCATGACCACCGCCGCGCTGGAATTGTTCAGGAACTGACGCCGCGCCAGGCGGCCTGAACAGAGATTGCGTTTTCGCGACAGCTGCGCTACACCCCCTTTTGCTCATACTGCGCAAAAGCTTTTTATGGATGTCGCAGAAGAGACCTGATCCCGGACGTTTGAAGGCCAACTCCTTGAAACGTTCTTTTTCAGGCCTATATTATACTCAAATCGAGCAAAAGAGCTCGGTTGGTTCAAGGAGGATGTGATATGGCCCGTCTGATCGATTCCGGTCCCGGATGCCCCACCCCAACCCCGCTGCGCGGCGCAAACGCTGCAGAGGCCCGCGGTCTTTCCTATGATGACGCCGTGCGCGCCGAGACCGACCATCTCTATCCGCTCGTGAAGGATTTCGTGACGCCCATGGAGTGGCCGGCAATGGCNCCGCTCGTGGCGGCCATCAACCGGCTCAAGAAGCAGAAGAATGCCGTCATTCTGGCGCACAATTATATGACGCCGGACATTTTTCGCCTCGTCGGCGACTTCCGGGGCGACAGCCTCCAGCTCGCCCGCGAAGCCTCGAAAGTGGATGCGAGCATCATCGTTCAGGCCGGCGTGCACTTCATGGCCGAAACCTCGAAGATCCTCGCACCTGAAAAGACCGTTCTGATCCCGGACACGCGTGCAGGCTGTTCGCTGGCCGCCTCGATCACCGGCGCCGACGTGCGCCTGATCAAGCAGAAATTCCCGGACTATCCGGTCGTCACCTATGTGAACACGACCGCCGACGTGAAGGCCGAGTGCCACATCACCTGCACCAGTTCCAACGCTGCACAAGTCGTTGAGGCCATCGCGAAGGAATGGAACACCGACACCGTCATCCTGGTGCCGGACCAATACCTCGCCAAGAATGTTGCCGCGCAGACCGGTATCCGCATTATGACCTGGCCGGGCGCCTGTGAAGTGCACGAGATGTTCAGCGCGGACGATGTCCACCAGCTGCGCGAAGCCCATCCGGGCGTCGTGATCCTCGCTCACCCCGAATGCCCGCCGGACGTGCTGGAAGCGGCGGACTATGCCGGATCCACCGCCGCACTGGCGAACTATGTCGCCGAGAAGCACCCACCGAAAGTCGTGCTGCTGACCGAATGCTCGATGAGCGACAATGTCGCCGCCGAGAACCCGACCACGAACTTCATCCGTCCGTGCAATCTGTGCCCGCACATGAAGCGTATCACGCTGGAAAACATCTATGACTGCCTGGTTACGGGCGAATACGAAGTGACTATTCCGGAAGATGTGCGACTGCGCGCCAAACAGGCNCTCGACGCCATGATGGCCCTGCCACGCATGGAAAAGCCGCTCGACTTCGTGACCGGTCTGAAACCGATGGAAATCGAGATGGTGGTTTAAGCGGCTGAGGCGTTGGCGAAGGCCGTCTGCGGGATTAGGCTGCAGGTGTGAGGACGAACTGGAATGGCATCATGACCTCCCGCCTGGCACGCACGGCTGCGCTCGTACTGACGGCTGCCCTTCTTGTATTCACCCCGGCGCAGGCCGGAACGGATGATGACCCGAATGATGTCCTCGGCACCTGGAGCTTCCGCACCAAGCCTTATCGCGGCGGCGAATGCCTGATGACGGGCACAATGTACCTGACGCCGCATCCTGACAAAGGCCAGTACACCTGCGAGCTGACCGCCGTGGAAGTCTGCTCGCAATGGGGCCGCTCGGTCGTGCGCCAGTCCTGCAAGGCCCGCCGCTTCGGCAACCAGCTTTCGGTCCGCTCCGAGATCGAGGAAATGCTGGAAGCCAAGGTCGAAGGCCTCATTTATGTGCCCGACAATTTCACGCTGACCATCGAGTCGGCAGACCGCATGTTCGGCGCGCTCGTCTCTGCGGTGACAGCGCCAGCCGAGTTCCGGCGCTCCAGCGACGGTATTTCCTGACTTGGCAGGCGGGGGCCATGTCCAGACCCTGACGGCAGACGCACATGCCGGCAGTGATGTCCTCATCGTAGGTGCAGGCCTTGCCGGCCTGTTCCTGGCACTGCAGCTCGCGCCGCGTCCGTGCATCGTTATTTCACCCGCGCCGCTTGGCCAGGCTGCCTCGTCCGCCTGGGCACAAGGCGGCCTTGCTGCTGCGCTCGACCCTGCTGACAGCCCGGAACAGCACGCCGCCGACACAATCGCAGCAGGCGCCGGCCTGGTGGATCCGATCATCGCACGCCTCATCGCCGAAGAAGGCCCGGCGCGCGTCCGCGACCTGATCGAACTCGGCGTACCGTTCGACCGTACGCCCGATGGCGCGCTGGCCCTGTCGCTTGAAGCCGCCCACTCCCGCCCCCGCGTGGCGCGGGTTGCGGGCGACCTTGCGGGCAAAGCCATCATGGATGCGCTCGTCTCGGCGGTGAACGCATCGAGCCATATCCGCGTCGTCGAAGGCGTGCGCGCGGTTGGCCTGATGCAGGACGACCAGCTGACCGTGACCGGCGTCATCCTGCGCGATTCGGCCGGACGGCTCTCGGTTCAGACCGCGCGTGAGACGGTGCTTTGTACCGGCGGCTCCGGTGGCCTGTTCCAGGTCACGACCAACCCNCCCGCCGCGCGCGGCGATGCCATCGCTATGGCTTGGGAAGCGGGCGCCCTCGTTGCCGATCTCGAATTCGTCCAGTTCCACCCGACCGCCATCGATATTGGCCGCGACCCGGCCCCGCTGGCCACTGAAGCCCTGCGCGGCGAAGGCTCTCTGCTTCGCAATCGCGACGGCACGCGCTTCATGCTGAACTATCATCCGCTGGCCGAACTCGCGCCGCGCGACGAAGTCGCCCGCGCCGTCCACACTGAGCGCGCCTCAGGCCGCGGCGCCTTCCTCGACTGCCGCGAAGCCGTCGGCGCGCACTTCCCGGAACACTTCCCGACCGTATTCGGCGCCTGCAAGTCTGCCGGCATCGACCCGCGCGTCGACATGATCCCGATAGCTCCGGCAGCGCACTATCACATGGGCGGCATCGTTCCGGACTTCTGGGGCAAGTCGTCCCTCGATGGCCTGTCGGTCTGCGGCGAATGCACCTCGACCGGCGTCCACGGCGCCAACCGTCTCGCGTCGAACTCCCTGCTGGAAGCGGTCGTTTTCGCGCACCGGATTGCCGAACGCCTGCGGGAAGCGAAGCTGCCGGATATCCGCGCCAGCATTGGCCACGTGCCGGACGCCCTGCCGCATGAAGCACTGCAAAGCCTGCGCGCCGCCATGTCGCTTCACTGCGGTGTGGTGCGCGACGCAACCGGTCTTGCCGAAGTCGCAGCCCTGATCGAACGCCTACGCGACCAGCACGGCCCGGCCCGCGCGGTCACCTCCGCCGGCCTGATCGTGAAGAGTGCACAAGCCCGCCACGAAAGCCGCGGCGGTCACTATCGTTCCGACTATCCGGAGACCGGCGAGCCGCATCGCCAGTTCCTCCAACGCCCCTTCAAAGAGAGCGTGACGCCATGACCCCTGTTCCGCCGCCCCTGCCCGCCATCATCCTCGACCCGATCGTGCGCCTTGCGCTGGCCGAAGACCTTGGCCGCGCCGGAGACCTGACGACGGACGCGACCATCCCGCTGGAAACGCAGCTGAAAGTCGTGATCGCCGCGCGCCAGCCGGGCGTCATTGCAGGCCTCGACGCGGCGGCCTACGCCCTGAAGCTGATCGACCCGGACGTGACACTGGTGATCGAAAAGCCGGACGGCTCCCTCATCAAACCGGGCGAAGTGATCGCGCGGCTGGACGGCTCGGCCCGCTCCATCCTGATCGCCGAACGCACGATGCTGAACTTCCTCGGCCGCCTCTCCGCTGTGGCGACCATGACCCGCACCTTCGCCGACAAGATTGCGCACACCGATGCCACGATTGTCTGCACACGGAAAACCACCCCAGGACACCGCGCTCTTGAAAAGCGCGCCGTACGCTGTGGCGGCGGCACCGCCCACCGCTACGNCCTGGACGATGCGATCCTCATCAAGGACAATCATATCGCAGCCTGCGGCGGCTCGGTTTCGACCGCAATGGAACGCGCCAAGGCCTATGCCGGGCATCTGCGCATGATCGAGATCGAGGTCGACTCGCTCGATCAGCTGAAGGAAGCCCTGCCGCATGGGCCGCACGCTGTCCTGCTCGACAATATGACGACCGACATGCTGCGCGAGGCCGTCGCCATCGCTGGCGGCAAGGTCGTTCTGGAAGCCTCAGGCGGAGTGAACCTCAACACTGTTGCGGCCATTGCAGAGACGGGCGTCAACTTTATTTCCGTCGGCGCGCTCACGCATTCGGCGCCAAACCTTGACCTCGGAATGGATGTGGTCTGACACTGCACGCATTGAGGGGCACAGCCCCCGCGCGCAGAAGGATTTCAGACATGGCCAGCTCCAACGGCCGCAAAGCCATTTTCATCACAGGCGCCGCCTCCGGCATCGGCGCGGAGACCGCACGCTTTTTCTCGAACAAGGGCTGGTTCTGCGGCCTCTATGACATCGACACGGCAGGCCTCGCCAGCGTCGCCGATGAACTCGGCACCGGAAACTCCATCTCCGGCAAGCTGGACGTGCGCGACCGCGCAGACTGGGCGCTCGCCGTGAAGGGCTTCGCCGAGGCGACGGGCGGAAAGATGCACGTCCTGTTCAACAATGCCGGCATCGGCCGCCACGGCTGGTTCGAGGACATCTCGGGCGATGACAATGACCTTCTCGTGGACGTCAACGTCAAAGGCGTGATCAACGGCGTGCAGGCCTGCCTGCCGCTGCTGAAGGAAACCGAAGGCGCCCGCATCGTTAACACGGCCTCGACTGCAGGCATTGTCGGCTCCCCGCGCCTGGCCGTCTATTCCGCCACGAAATTCGCCGTCCGTGGGCTGACCGAAGCGCTCGATACCGAGTTCCGTGACCTGGACATCCGCGTGACGAGCCTGATGCCCTGGTTTGTGGACACGCCGATCCTCGACATGGGCGCCACCGAAGGGTCCAACACCAAGATGGCGGACGAGTTGCGCGACGGCGGGATGGAGGTCTACCCGGTCTCGCTCGCCGCCCAACGCGCCTGGGATGCGGCCCACGGAAACGACGTCCACTACATGGCTGGCAAGGCCGCAGAGCGTGCGCGCTTCTTCAGCCGCTGGATGCCGGGCATGCTGCGCAAGCAGGTCATGAAATCCGTGCCGCCGCGCGACTGACCCCGGCAGGCACATCGCCGCCATAAGAAAAGCCGCCGGTGGAATGCCGGCGGCTTTTGTTTGGTCTGGTTTCCGGCTGGATCAGCGCAGGGCGCCAGCTCCGCTGGAGGCTGTCATGGCCTTGGCGGCCTGGGCGGCAGCATAGGCCGAAACGCCACTCATGGCCGTGTCGTTCGAGGCAACCTCATAAGAGGCATCGCGAACTGTCGTCATGCGCGGGGCGCCATTGGTGATCGTGCGGGTCGAGGTCGTGACCGTGGCGGGCGCAGCCGATGCCGTCCGCAGCACCGACAAGGCCGCCGCATCGCGATCCTGCTTCTCGGCAGCCGCCGTCAGGACCGGCGCAGCCGCAGAGCGCGACGCGCTGGCGCTGCGAACCTGAGCCCATTCCGAACCACGCGGGAAACGGTAGAACACGTGCAGGCCAATCTTGTCCGTCCGGATCAGACCAGCGCTCCAGACCGGGTCGACATAAGTCGCGTGATAGTGCGTTGCCCCGCCTGTACGATCCTCGGCGAGGTTCATCAGGACGTGCGCGGCGATCTCTTTGGCCTGTTCCCAGGCCGTGCCCTTCGGCTTGCGGCCCAGCGCGCCGTCACAGGTAAAGGTGAACTGGCAGCCGGTCGTCCGGGTCGAGCCCTGGAAGACCACGCCGCAGGCGGTGTCCGGATAGCGATGGTCGCGCATCCGGTTGGAAATGACTTCGGCGACGGCCAGCTGGCCAGCCAGCGGTTCGTTGCGCGATTCGTAATAGATCGCCTGCGCCATGCATTGCGCTTCGGCATCGAGCGCTTCAGCGCGCTTCAGGTGTTCCGGCTTGAATGAGACCAGCGAGGCCAGGGCCGCGCCGTCGCGGTCGCGCTTGGCATAGCGGCTCATGGAAGAAGCTGTGTCGCGCTCCAGCGTGTACTCGACGGTGCGGATCCATTGGGTGTCCAGCACGGCCGGGGTGTGGCTTGCCACGCGCGCACTCGCGCCGGCATCCTCTACCTGGGCAAAGCGCTGGGCCTGTTCGCTGAAATCGGCCTGAGCCCGGATGTCAGACTGGACCGCGCCGATCATTGGCAGGGTTACGGTCGCTGCAACGGCACAGACCGCGATGGTCGCACCGCGAATGACAATATCGCGCTGTTCGTCGTTTGTCATAGCCATCCACCAACGCTTGAGCTTCCCTTGGAGCCCACGCATTGACGACAGAGTCGCCGCACGAGGTTTCTGAATTCTTAACATCACCGCTCCCAAGTCCCGATAGGCGATATAACTCCGCCCTGTTGTGCAGTTCCGGGACTGCTTGGTTTGACTAGTTTCCGGCAGCCTCAACCGCCCGAACTCGAGCGGAATATGCTGCCAATCCGCTACGTAGCAAGAAGCTGGCCAATCTTGGGAGTGACAATTCCGTCAGGTGGATTTCGCCCTACGGGCGAGCCATGCCGGGGCATTTTATGCCTCCGGTTCCAATGTGTTGATTTTGTGTAAAAATTAATGGGCTTCTGTAAGAGCATTGCTGCGATGCAAAAAGACGACTGTGGCACGATTGCCACAGCCGTCTGCATTCGATTCAGGCAGCTTGCTGCCTATTTGGTCGATTCTGAGAGTGCCGCGTGTGCCGCCGCGAGACGGGCAATCGGCACCCGGTAGGGTGAACAGGACACATAATCGAGGCCTGCACGGTGGCAGAAGGCGACGGAAGCCGGGTCACCGCCATGCTCACCGCAGATGCCCAGCTTGATGCCCGGACGGGTCTTGCGGCCGCGTTCAGCGGCCATTTTGACCAATTCACCAACGCCTTCCTGGTCCAGCGTGACGAAGGGGTCTTTTTCGTAGATTCCCTTGTCTTCGTAGATTTTCAGGAAGCGGCCAGCATCATCGCGGGAAATACCCAGCGTCGTCTGCGTCAGGTCATTCGTGCCGAACGAGAAGAACGCAGCCGACTGCGCAATATCCCCGGCCCGCAGCGCGGCGCGCGGCAGCTCGATCATTGTGCCGACCATATAGTCCAGCGTCATGCCGGTTTCGGCAAACACGGCCTTGGCCTGCTCGTCGACAACGGCTTTCAGGATCTGCAGCTCACGGTGCGTTGCGACCAGCGGGATCATCACTTCCGGAATGGGCTTGCGGCCTGTTTCTTTCGCGATGTTCACGGCAGCCTCAAAGATGGCGCGGGCCTGCATTTCGTAAATCTCAGGGTACGTAATACCCAGACGGCAACCGCGATGGCCCAGCATCGGATTGCTTTCGTGCAGGTCAGCGGCGCGGCGCTTCAGTTCATCGACACTGACGCCGGACGCTTTCGCGACATCCACCATATCCTCATCCGTATGAGGAAGGAATTCGTGCAGCGGCGGATCCAGCAGACGGATCGTTGCCGGGCGGTCTTCCAGGATACGGAAGATCTCTTCAAAGTCGCTGCGCTGCATCGGCAGAAGTTTATCCAGCGATGCGCGGCGGCCTGCCACATCATTCGACAGGATCATCGCACGCACTTCCGGAATACGCGCTTCGTCGAAGAACATGTGCTCCGTACGGCAGAGACCAACGCCTTCGGCGCCGAAATCGACGGCCGTGCGCGTATCCAGCGGCGTTTCGGCATTGGCGCGCACTTTCAGGCGGCGAGCCTTGTCGGCCCAGCCCATCAGCGTGCCGAAATCACCGGAGAGATCCGGCTGCACCATTTCCACGGCGCCCAGCATGACCTGACCGCTGGCGCCATCAACGGTGATCACGTCACCCTTTTTGACTTCGCGGCCCATGATGCGGAACACGCCCGCCTTGCTGTCAATCTGCAGGCCACCGGCGCCGCAGACGCAGGGACGGCCCATGCCGCGCGCCACAACGGCGGCGTGGCTGGTCATGCCGCCGCGGGCCGTCACGATGGCGCGGGCTGCGTGCATGCCTTTGATGTCTTCCGGGCTCGTCTCGATACGGACGAGAATGACATCCTCGCCCTTTTCAGCCATCAGGAAGGCTTCTTCAGAATCGAACACGACCTTGCCGACCGCTGCGCCGGGGCTGGCCGGCAGGCCGACCAGCAGCACGTCGCGTGCGGCGTCCTCGGCAATGGTCGGGTGCAGCAGCTGATCCAGCTGTGACGGATCAAGGCGAAGCACGGCTTCGTTCTCGGTGATCAGGCCTTCGCTGGCCATGTCGACCGCGATCTTGAGCGCAGCCGCTGCCGTGCGTTTCCCGTTGCGGGTCTGCAGCATGTAGAGATGGCCGTTCTCGACCGTGAACTCCAGGTCCTGCATGTCCTTGTAGTGACGTTCCAGCGTGTTCGCGACGTCGCGCAGCTGGGCGTAGACTTCCGGCATGGCCTCTTCCAGCGGGGCATCATCAGAGCCCAGCGTGTCGGCCCGTTCGCGCGAGATCGGCGCCGGTGTGCGGATGCCCGCCACGACGTCTTCGCCCTGCGCGTTGATCAGGTACTCGCCGTAGAAGATGGCCTCGCCATTCGACGGGTCGCGCGTGAAGGCGACGCCGGTGGCGGAGGATTCACCGAGGTTCCCGAACACCATGGACTGAACGGTCACGGCTGTGCCCCATTCGGTCGGAATGTCGTTCAGCTTGCGATAGGTGATCGCCCGGTCATTCATCCACGAGCCGAACACGGCCGAGATGGCACCCCAGAGCTGTTCCTTTGGATCTTCCGGGAACGGCCGGCCAAGCTCCTTGGACACGGCGTCCTTGTAGAGGACGATGATCTTCTTCCAGTCATCGGCCGACATGTCGGTGTCGAGGTCGATGCCCTGGCGGTCTTTATAGTCGTCGAGGATGTGCTCGAACTCGTCATGCCCCATGCCGAGGACGACGTTGGAATACATCTGGATGAAGCGGCGATAGCTGTCATAGGCAAAGCGCTCGCCAGCCAGGGTCGCGAGACCGGCGGCGGAGGCTTCGTTCAGGCCGAGGTTCAGCACCGTGTCCATCATGCCCGGCATCGAGGCGCGCGCGCCTGAGCGCACAGACACGAGCAGCGGGTTCTGAGGGTCGCCAAAGCCCTTGCCGGATTTCTTCTCAAGGTCGGCCAGCGCCTCGTCCACTTGCGGCGCGAGTGTGGAGGGGTAGGCCCGCTCCAGCTCATAATACGCGGTGCAGACAGCGGTGGAGATCGTAAAGCCCGGCGGCACAGGCAGGCCCAGCTTGGCCATCTCGGCAAGGTTTGCGCCCTTGCCTCCCAGCAGGTTCTTCATCGAGGCATCGCCATCGGCGGTCCCGCCACCGAATGCGTAAACCCAGGTTTCTTCTGCGTGCTTCAAAGCTGCCTCGCCCATGGAAGTCCTCTTGTCTGTTCTGCGCGCGCCGAAACGGTCCCGCTCGCCCGCGAAGGGAATGCAAACCGTATGCTGCATCGCAACGCGAATGGCCAGTCGCTGAAAGGTCGCGACGGGTGTGACAACGTTGTTATTTGCCACAGAACTGTATCAAGTGAGACAGCTCGCCCTCAGACGGCCTGAGCCCTGTTCCGAAGCGGGACGCGTGGCGCCCGGATCAGCCTTCAATCAGGGAAAAATCGGCCACGCGGTGCAGCGTGTCCCGGATATCCGCCAGAAGCGCCAGACGATTCGCCCGGATGGCCGGATCATCGTCGTTCACCATGACATGCTCGAAGAAGGCATCGACCGGCTCGCGCAGCTTGGCGAGATGGGTCATCACGGCGGCGAAATCCTCGGCTTCGAGGGGCGCTTCGATGTCGTGACGCACCTGGCCGAGCGTCTGGTGCAGGTGCACTTCCTGCGCGCCGCCAGCATCGATCAGCCCGCCATCCACCACGAGGGTCTCCGGCAACGTGCCTTTCTTCTCCTCGGCCCGCAGGATATTGGCGGCCCGCTTGTAACCCGCCAACAGGTTCGCCCCGTCCTCGTTGCCGAGGAACGCGCCCAGCGCCTCAACCCGCTTGGTGATCAGCACGAGATCGTCCTCGCCGAGCGCGAACACGGCATCGATCAGATCATGCCGCTGCCCCTGATCGCGGAGGACTTGTTTCAGGCGGTCGGCAAGGAAGGAAATGAGGTCAGGCGTTACACCGCACAGGTTCGCGAGCCGAACCTTCACGTGCGCATCGAATTCCCTTTTGCGCGCTTCAGGAAGGACGCCGTTTCCGGACCAGATACCGTCGACAACGACAAGCTCTCCGGGATCGCCGCATTCCGCCTGCCATTCGCCGAGGTGCTGGACGGTCGTGAATTCAGAAACCTGGTATCCCGGTCCGCTGCTAAGGCCTTCATGGGGCACGTCATAGTCGCCGCTGGTGAGTGGACTGACCCAGTACAGATTGCCGAACTGCCAGAAGTGCTTCGTATTGGTCTCAAGAGACTTTTGGAACACATCCGTCAGCGGCAGCCGGACAGTGTTCTCCAACACAATCCGCACCACGCCCAGCGCCGCACGGCGGAGTGCAAACGGATCTTTCGAGCCTGTCGGTTTCTCGTCAATCGCCCAGAAGCCGACCAGCGTGTCGAGCTTGTCGGCCAGCGCGACGGCGATGCCCACCGGGTCGGTCGGCACAGAGTCGCTCGGGCCTTGCGGCTTGTAGTGGTCGCGGATCGCGTCGGCCACGGCGGCCGGTTCGCCAGCGGCCAGCGCATAATACCGCCCCATCACGCCCTGCAGTTCCGGGAACTCGCCGACCATTTCCGACACGAGGTCTGCCTTGGCGAGGCGCGCGGCGCGCTCGGCCATATCCGGATCGGCGCCCACTTTCGGCGCGAGTTCGCGGGCCAGCGCCGCCACCCGCTCCACCTTGTCGCCCAGCGAGCCAAGCTCTGCCTTGAACGCAATCGTCGACAGCTTCTTCGCCATCTCGTCCAGCGGCGTCGCCTTGTCCTTGTCCCAGAAAAAGCGCGCATCTTCGAGGCGGGCGGACAGCACACGGGCATTGCCCTCGGCGATCTTCCTGCCGCCGTCTGCCGCCTCGATATTGGCCACCACGACAAAGTGCGGCGCCAGCTTGCCGGTCTTCTTGTCGTTCACCGCAAAGTATTTCTGGTGCGTGCGCATCGACAGCGTGATCACTTCCGGCGGCAGGCTCAGGAAGTCCGGGTCCATGTCGCCCAGCACCACGACCGGCCATTCGGCCAGACCCGTCACTTCTTCCAGCAGGCCCTGATCCTCGATCCATTCGAGCCCGGCCTTTTTGCACACGGCTTCGATGCCCTTGAGGATTACCTCGCGGCGGTCCGCCCGCGCCAGCCGCACGTGGCCCTTGGTTTCCAGCTGCTCGGAATAGTCCTTCCAGCCGGTGACCGTGTAAGGTCCACGGCCATGCACGCGGTGGCCTTCCACCTCGTTGCCGCTGGCAATGCCGTCCACGTCGAACGGCACGATCTGGCCATCCAGCACGCAGGTAATCCGCTGCAGCGGGCGCACCCAGCGAAGATCGCCCGTGCCCCAACGCATCGACTTCGGCCAGTGGAAGCCACGAATGATCGCCGGCACAGCCTCGGCAATGATGTCCGCCGCATCCCGGCCCGGCGTCTCGATCACGGCGACATAGAAGTCGCCCTTCTTCGGGTCGGACGCGATCTGCGCCTGCGAAATATCCGTCAGGCCAGCGCCGCGCAGGAAGCCTTCGAGGGCCTTTTCCGGTGCGCCGACTTTCGGGCCTTTGCGCTCTTCCTTCACGTCCGCCGAGCGTTCAGAGAGCCCGTCGATAGAAACGGTCAGGCGGCGCGGGCCGGAACAGGCGGCCAGCAGCTTCCATTTGAGACCCGCCTCTTTCAGGGCCTTCTCCATGGCATCGCGCAGGTCGGCCTCGGCCTTCGCCTGCATCCGCGCAGGAATTTCCTCGGAAAAGAGTTCAAGAAGCAGCTCAGCCATGGGGGTCCAGCCAGTCAGGATTGAAGCCTGCACGGCTTACAGACGCCCGCGCGCGGGTCAAGCGTCAGGCCTGTAGTTGAGACTTGTTGTCCGGGCGGGCGCAGGCCCGGCTAGAGACCGCAGCCGCCGCGGACTTCCTGCACCAGGCCCTTTGACGGGGCACGCAGGCTGAGCTTCGCGTTCTGCGGTCCGCCGGTCGAACCGCCGATCTCGGTCGCCGCCTGATCCAGTTTCAGCTCAACTTCCAGCATGCCGTCTTCGCCGCGATATACCCATGTGCGCGCATTGGCGCCCGGCGCGTCAGGCGCCCGGTTCAGCCGCACCATCTCGCCCGCGATCTTCATCACCGCCTGCGACTGCGCCAGCGGCGTGCCCGCTTGCGGCTCTGTGATGAATGTAAATTCCCAGGTCGACTTGTCGGCGGGGTTGAACTTGGTGCCACTTGGCAGGAAGGCGCAATAGGCCGGGCTTTCCGTCCAGAGAAACGGCTCGATGGCCGGCGCATCTGCCGAGCCGCCACCGGAGCACGCCGCCAGCGCGCTCGCCGAAACCAGCATGCCCACGCATGCGAGCGTCAACCGGAGTTTCATGCAATCAATTCCCTGAAAGAGTTACCGCGATTGTCCGGCTCGCAGGCGTTGCCATGGATGACATCACCTTTGCCGAACGATCTTCCCGTCCGCATGCCACCCTCCGTGGATGATCGAACAGGGTTAATCGTGCCGAACTTGCAGCAGCGACGGGCTCCGGTCAATCGAGGGTAACAGAGGCTTTCCGGCGACCTTATGCCCGTTCGGCTTCCTGCCCGGCCCACTGCTCTGCGGCGCCGCGGGCGAGGTCGCGGACGCGGGCGATATAGGCCTGGCGTTCGGTCGGGCTGATGGCGCCGCGGGCGTCGATCAGGTTGAACGTGTGGGAGGCCTTCAGCGCATAGTCATAGGCGGGCAGCGGCTTTCCGGCGGCACGCAGGGCGTTCGACTGGCTCTCGCAATCGGCAAACCAGCGCTTCAGCATCTCGACATCCGAGTATTCGAAGTTGAAGGCCGACTGCTGACGCTCGTTCTCGAGGAACACGTCGCCATAGGTCAGCGGCACGGCGCTGTCCGGATCGTTGAACGGCAGGTCGTACACATTGTCGACGCCGAACACATACATGGCGAGGCGCTCAAGGCCATAGGTCAGCTCGCCCGAGACCGGGCGCACGTCGAGGCCGCCGACTTGCTGGAAATAGGTGTACTGGCTGACTTCCATCCCGTCACACCAGACTTCCCAGCCGAGGCCCCATGCGCCGACGGTCGGGTTCTCCCAGTCGTCTTCCACGAAGCGGATGTCGTGCACGGTCGGGTCGATCCCGATCTTGTAGAGGCTGGTCAGGTAGAGGTCCTGAAGATTGTCCGGGTTGGGCTTCAGGATGACCTGAAACTGGTAGTAGTGGCCAAGCCGGTTGGGGTTCTCGCCATAGCGCGCATCCTTCGGACGGCGCGACGGCTGGACGTAAGCCGCCCGCCAGTTCTTCGGCCCCAGCGCCCGCAGCACGGTGCCCGGATGCAGCGTCCCGGCGCCGACTTCCATGTCATAGGGCTGCAGGATCGCGCAGCCTTGCTCGGCCCAGTAATTCTGGAGCGTCAGGATCAGGTCCTGAAAGGATTTCGGCTTGGCATAGGCCTTGGGTGCAGACATGTCGGTCTTCCGGTACGAAATTTCCCTGCCGGACTACATTTGCGCGGCGCTGGGCGCAAGCAGGCGGGTGACTTCAGAATAACCGGTCGCTGCGGGAATCAGGGTCGTCCATCGCGCCGCCGTCGCGGCCTGTCACGAGGCGGTAGAAGCCGGAATGTCCCATGGCCGCGATCCACAGGCCTGCCAGCATCAGGAACCAGAACAGAAAACCGAACATCGTGTTCTCCCTAGTGGCGCCCATCCTGATCGTCGGACCGGCTATAGATACTGGCGAACCCGATCACGGAGATCACCAGACCGAGGGCGAGGAATATCCAGAACAATGCGGCGAACACGTTTGTGCTCCTGACTGCCCCCAACACTGACAAGACTGACATGGGGCCAAACCAGCCTAGCACAAGGCCGGAGCAGGCCCTACCAGTCGATTGCCTCGCCGCGCCGGACAGCTTCAAGTGCCGGGCTGGCCGAGCCATCAGATTGGTGCAGCACCAGCGTGGGCAGCAGGCGCAGCGGCCCGCGCTTCAGCCCCTTGCGGCCACGCACCAGAACCCGCCGCGCGTCCTCGCCCGGCTTGGAGGCGATGGGCAGGACGGTGACCTCCCCGGTCTGGCGGTCGAACCCGGTCAGGATGCGGGCAAGCTCTGCCGCGCGGTGAATCATGATGACAGGCGCGCGCGGTTTGGCAGCAAAGACCATCGCCTTGATCCAGCCGGTCAGGTCAAGGGATTCGAGATAGGCCTCTGCCTTGCCCTCACCGGGGGCCGAGATCCGGCCCGGCTCAAAATAGGGCGGGTTGGCGAAAACAAGGTCGAACCGGTTCTCATGATCACGGACCCACGCAGATGCCTCACCTTCGGCGACATCAACCCGCCCTTCAAAGCCGTTCAGGATCACACCACGACGCGCCAGGATCACCGTCGCTGACACCATTTCCACGCCGGTCAGGTGGATTTCGGGCATCCGGAACGCCGCTGGCAGGAGCGCCCCGCCGCATCCGCACCCGATCTCCAGCGCCTCCCCGCCCGGCCGGCACGCCAGCGCCGCCGCCAGAAGCAGGGAGTCCGTGCCCGCCCGGAACCCCTGTTCCGGCTGCACCAGGCGCACACGGCCCTGATACACGCTGTCTTCAGTGATCATCCCCGCTCGACCCCGGCCAGCGCGGCCACGGCCTGGGCCTTCAGTTCGTCCGGCACCAGAACGCGGCGCGGGAAGGCGCCGATACTGCCCTCTACGGCGGCGATATGCTGGTCGGCCACGAAATATTCGATGCCCGCTTCCTGTAGCAGGTGCTGCACATAGCTGAGCTTTATCAAATCGTTCGTTCGGAAGACTTCTTCCATCAGGACGTGGCCGAGCCCCGGAGATTGATGTCCACCGAACGGGCATCATAGACGTTCGCCCCATCGGGCTTCTCGCCGGACCCGATCCTGATTTCGAGCACTTCGGTCACCTTGCCGGAACTGCTCGACCCGAGCGGGATGCCAAAGCCGACCCCAACGCCCACGCTGGACCGTCCATACGACCCGGATGACCCGCCAATGCTGATGGACGAGCGGCTGCCGCCTGTGCCCACGGTGTCGTCGGACGCGTAGGAGTTGGTCACTTCAAACCACTCCTTGCCCTGCTCCAGCGTGACTTCCGCCGCCCGCAAAAGCGCCCGGTCGCGGGCCTTCGCCGCATCGGCGTCCGTGTAGGAGACCCGGAACCGGTCCGCTTCGATCTGCAGGGAGTCATAGCCCATCGCGCCGGACTTGGTTGCAGGGCCATAGGACGACGTGCTGGCGCAGGCTGCCACCAACACAATCGCGGTACACATCAGGATCTGTTTCATGCCCACAATCTAACCCGCAAGCCCGGTTCGCCGCCAGCCCTTATCCAATCACGTCGATTTGTGCAGGTAATGCTGCGGCCCGGTGCCACGTCGTTCTTGCCTCTCAGGTCGCTTAAGCCTAATTGCACTTGGCTGTGATAATACCGGAGACTTCCGTTTGACCCTGTCCCCCAAACCGAAAGGCAAGGCTGCCTCCGGATCGGTGGTGGACCGTATGCAAACGCTGGTCGCTGACGACCTGGTCGAAGTCGAGAAAATTCTCGCCGCCCGCGCCGCCAGCCCCGTCGCCGTTATTCCGGATCTTTCAGGCTATATCGTGTCCGCCGGCGGCAAGCGCCTGCGCCCGATGCTGACGCTGATGGCCGCCCATGCCGTCGGCAAGCCCAACAATGCCACGCATGTTCTGGCCGCTGCGGTCGAGTTCATCCACACTGCCACGCTGCTGCATGACGATGTCGTGGACGAGAGCGACCTGCGCCGCGGCAAACCCGCCGCAAAGGCGATCTGGGGCAACAGCGCGTCGATCCTGGTCGGTGACTTCCTGTTCGCGCGCGCCTTCAACCTTCTGGTCGAGACCCGCAGCCTCGCCATTCTCGACAAGCTGGCCACTGCCTCCACCACGATTGCCGAGGGCGAAGTCCGTCAGCTGGCCGCCATGAATGCGCGCGAGCTGCCGACCGAGGAATACCTCGCCATCGTCGAGGCCAAGACCGGCGCCCTGTTCGAGGCGGCTGCCGAGACCGGCGCCATGTCAGCCGGCGGGGACGATTTCGCCCACGCCTTCGCGACCTATGGCAAGAATCTCGGCCTCGCCTTCCAGATCATCGACGATGTGCTCGACTATGGCGGCACCACGTCGGTCATCGGCAAGTCGGTCGGCGACGATTTCCGCGAGTGCAAGATCACCCTGCCCGTGATCATCGCCAAGCGCCGCGGTTCTGACGAAGACCGCGCGTTCTGGGACCGCGCCATGAACATCGACCTGCAGGTCGATGCAGACCTTGCCCATGCCGTGCACCTGATCCGAGCGACCGGCGCGGCCGAGGCAACGGTGCAGGAAGCCGAAGCCTATGCCGCCCTCGCAAAAGGCGCCCTGCGCCCGCTGCCAGCCTCGCCCTATCGCGACGCCCTGGAAGAACTGGCCGACTTCTGCGTCAGCCGAGCTTACTAGCTAGCGGCCTTCCGCGATCAACCGCCGGCCGAGCGTCAGGCGCTGGACCAGCCACAACCCACAGCCGATCGCCAGCAGGCCGAAAAACACCCAAACCGCGAGTGTATCCGGCACGTTCATTGCGACCAGCGCGCACACCCAGCTGAACACCCACCACAGCACTGCCACCGGCAGATGCGCCCAGCCGCTGCGCAGGAACAGCTGGTAGGCATGCTCCCGGTGCGCCGTCATGATCGACTGGCCATACCGGGCCCGCCAGAAAATGGTCAGGATCACATCGACAAGAAACGGCAGGAACAGGATCGCCGCCGTCCAGATCGTCGTGAACACCGCCACCATGATGCTGGCGCCGCCGAAAAAGGCCCCGATCCCGAACGCGCCGGAATCCCCCACATAGAGACGGCCCGGCAAGTTCCAGGCGAGGAAGCCGCCAATGGCGAGCGCTGCCGTCATGCAGAGGAAAGCGAGATCCGGCGCGGGGCCGGGCCAGTTCGGCGAGCCTTCCGAATGCCAGAGGATCATTGCGGACCCGACCAGCATGATCGCGCTCGATCCCATCGACAGCCCGTTCGAGCCATCCATGAAGTTCACGGCGTTCATCGTGATCAACAGCCAGAGCGCCACACCCGACATGACGAGCGGCAGCGGCAGGCTCGCCAGACGCAAGCCCGGATCAAGCACCGCAAAGCTCACCGCCAACGTCCCGGTCAGAACCAGTTTCAGCCAGGCACTCATGCCCCATTTGTCGTCGACGAACCCGATCGCCCCGGCGACGATAGCAATCGCCAGAACGTTCAGCGTGCCATTGATGGTCCAGGAGGCAGACAGGAGCTGCGCTTCGCTGGCGAGCCAGGCCGAAAGGGCAAGCGTCAGCAAAATTGCGATGCCGCCGGAATTGGGCACCGGCGCAGCCTGCGTCTTGCGCCCGCCATCCGGCGCATCCTCGATGCGGATCAGAAACATCATGCCGCACAGCGCCGCCGACAGCAGGACCGGCCCCATGAAGCGAATGAACGTGATGGCTTCCCAACTCAAACGGCATCTCCCAGCGACGTCGCCCGCACCCACCAGTCCGGCCGCTCCGCCGCCAGCAATGCCTCAGCCTGCCGCGCCGCGTCATCCGTTTCGAACAGCGCAAAGCAGGTCGCGCCCGATCCGCTCATGCGCGGGAGCAGAACGCCTGGCAAGTTTGCGAGGCGTTCCAGAACATCGCCAATGGCTGGTACCAGCACAATCGCAGGGGCCTGAAGGTCATTCCTCTGACGCGCCAGCCAGTGGACGAGGTCGTAAACCCGCTCGAACGGCGGCACAGCGCCAAATTCCTGAAAGCCAGCTCCGCCGCCAGCTTCGTCATAGACGCGAAAAACGGGCCCGGTCGGACAGGCGAGACGTGGATTGACCAGCAAGGCCGGCACGCGCGGGAGACCTGCAGCGCGGCGGACCCGTTCGCCTTCGCCCTGCATCAGAGCCGCATGGCCAACTAAAGCGACCGGGACATCCCCGCCAAGACCCGGCGCGACTTTGCTGGCCGCAGACGGGTCAATGTCCCAAAGCCCGGTGAGCAAGCGAAGTGCGGCGGCAGCATCGGCTGAACCACCGCCGATCCCGGCAGCAACGGGCAAGTGCTTTTCGAGTGCGAACGCGGCGCCGGCTGACACGCCCGCTTCCGCCTGCAAGGCACGCGCGGCTTTCAGCACGAGATTGTCTTCATCGACCTCGACATCGCCGCCGCCCGGTCCGGTCAGCGTCAGCGACAGCGTGTCCGCAGCCTGCGCTTCCAGCCGGTCAGCGGCTTCAGGCCCGGCAAACACGACCAGCGAATCCAGCGGGTGACGACCGTTCGCCTGCACCGGCCCGACATGCAGGAACAGGTTCACCTTGGCCGGGGCGAGCACGCTGAGCGGAGTGGAGGTCATGCGATCAGGGCCGGTTGGGCAGAGGTGGCTCGGAATCGGCCTGAACCACGACAGGGGCATCGGGGCCCTTTAACAACTTCACTTCGATCCGGGCGCGCTCCTGCTCTGCCGGGTCGAGCTTGAGCGACCGTTCCCACTGGAACTTCGCTTCCAGCTTCCGGTCGCTGCGCCAGTAGGCATCGCCCAGATGGTCGTTCAGCGTCGGGTCACCCGGTTCCAGTTCCACGGCCCGCTCCAGGAAATAGGTCGCGAGTTCGTACCGGCCGAGCCGGTAATAGGCCCAGCCGAGACTGTCGGTGATGAAGCCTGAGTCAGGATCATAGGTCAGTGCGGTGCGGATCAGCTCCAGGCCTTCCTCCAGATTGATGCCCCGGTCGACATAGGCATAGCCGAGATAGTTCAGCACCTGCGGGCTGCGCGGCTGCAGCTCCAGCGCCAGCTTCAGGTCTGCTTCGGCATCGTCCCAATGATCGAGCGCCTCACGGGTTGCCCCGCGCGCGTACATCAGGCGCCAGTCGACCCGGCCTTCGCGGGCATCTTCCTTGATGATCACCGTCAGCAGCATGTCCGCTTCATCATAGCGCGACAGTGACCGGTAGATGTCTGCCAGCTGTATCCTGAGGCCCCGGTCGGATGTCTTTGCCACCGCCTCACGGGCCAGCTCAACCGCTTCCTTGTCCCGGCCAAGCCGAAGCAGCGCCCAGGCGATCTGTCCGCGTGACGACGCGTAGAAGGGTGAGGAGTCCGGAATTCGGGACAGAACGGCAATCGCTTCAGGCTGGCGGCCGCCCTTTTCGAGTGACTGGGCCCATAGTGTCCGGGCCTCAGCGAGGTCAGGATCGAGCGCCAGAGCCAGCACGAAATAGACCGAAGCCACGTCGTCATCCGTCCGGGTGATCAGCGCCGCTGCAGGGACATAGACCGCCAGAGCGGCGCCTTGTGTCGGCTTGAGGCGTGGCACGGTGATCTCACGGCTGGAAGCAATATCCTCCGCCAGGCTTTCCAGCGCGGCATTGGCACCGACTGTGTCGCTGAACACTGTCAGCAGTTCGAGGGCCCGCTTGCTGTCACCATTCGCCACAAGAAGGCGGGCGTGCGCATCAATGCCGACGGCGAGTCTTGCACCGGAATCCCACAATGCCTCGAATGTGGAGAGGGCGGCTTCGTCCTTGTGCGCGGACAGCTCGATCAGGCCCCGCATATAAAGAGTCGCGCTGTCGAGGCGCGGGTCACCGGTCAGGGTTGCGTTCAGATACGCCTCTGCCGCGTCGGGGCCTTCATTGCCATCGATCCGCCAGGCAGAGATGCCGCGCGCGACGGCCCGGTTGAACGGGCCAAACCCGTCCTCTTTCAGGTAAGCCGCCGAGATGGAGTCCTTGCCATCCAGCATGGACTGAATGCCAAGCGTCAGCCGCAACAGCGTTCCGTAATTGCCAGCCCCTTGCGCCTTGTTGGCCAGTCTTACGGCCTGACGATAATCTCCGGACAGCAGCGCCGAGAAGACGGCGCGTTCAGCAATGCCGGTGGACTCGGGGGCGGTTTCAATGGACGCAGAGTAGCGGCTGGCCGCCTCACGCGGGTCATTGGTCATCGCAGCATAGCGCGCGACCAGAAAGTCGCCCAAAGCGGCAGAATCTGCCGGTGGCGCATAGGCCGCCCCGGCAGAAAAGCCATTCGGTCCAAAAACTGGATAGGAGGCGCATGCCACGCAGCCAAGCGACAGCAGCAATGCGGAAACAGCCCCGGTTCGTCTCATCATGGAAGTGTCTCAGTTCGAACCCGGCCCGGCAAGCGGTTTCCCAGCAGCATCAGCCTGACCGGTCCGCCATCAGCTTTTCCTGCTGAATGAAGAAGCGGTCGATGCCGCGTTTCACGGCCTGCATGGACTTGTGGCGGCCGTTGCGCGACTGCAGGCGGTCTGCATCATCCCGGTTGGTCAGGAAGCCAAGTTCCAGCAACACCGCCGGCACGTCCGGCGCCAGCAGAACATAGAAACCGGCATTCTTGTGCGTATCGCGCAGGACTGGCCCGGCCTGTTGAAGCTCCGGCAGCAGGAATTCGGCAAACTCGCCGGAATGCGTCCGGGTTTCGCGCTTCACCAGATCCTTCAGAATGCCCGTGATGGATTTGGACGTGCCGTCTTCCAGCGGGATCTCCCAGTCATTCTTGCTGGCTTCCTTGTCGATGCGCGATTCGCCGCGCGCAGAGATCGTGTAGACGGAGGCACCGGACACCTGGCTGTTCGCCGCCGCATCGGCATGCAGCGAGATGAACAGGTTGGCGCCCCAGTTGCGGGCCAGCGTCACGCGATCTTCCAGTTCGATGAACGTATCCGTCTCGCGGGTCAGGCGGACTTCGTAGCGGCCGTCGGCTTCGAGCATTTCCTTCAGCTGAAGCGCCGCCGCGAGCGTGATGTCCTTTTCCTTCTTGCCCGTGACGGCCGTGGCGCCGGGATCTTTGCCGCCATGACCGGCATCGACCACGATAATGTACTTGTTCTTACCCACACCGGGGCGCATCGCAGCCACTTCGCGGCGCTGGCCGGCATCGTTGAGCGCGACCGTGGCCTTGGCCAGCTGACGCATGTCGCGCTTGGCGACACTGGCAAAGCGGGCCGCAGACACGGTATCGAGGTCGATAATCACCCGGTGATCGGTGGCTGTGCCGGTTGGCGGAAGGGTCAGAACCCGCGTCACCATCAGTGGCCTATCCAGACTGAAGCGCACTTCGGACGCGGTGGCCGACCAGTCCGGCACGCCGCCCATGCCTTTGCCGGTTCGGGGGCTGGCCCCGCCGCGCAGGGGCAGGACGACCGAAAGTCCGCTGGCACCCTCGACCATATAGGCCCTCGGATCCTGGGCTGTATCAGTCCAGATAGTGATTCGGGTGGGCTCACCGTTGCCCACAATGCGGACATCGCGCACCTCTGCCATGGCCTGAAAGGCCCCGAAGAAAATGGCAAAAGCCAGCAGGAATGCCCGAAAAATCAACATCAGGTTGAGGTATTTGCCACCAGAAGACGCCAAACCAATTGAACGAACTGTCTCCTTAGCAAAAGGAACATTAACCCACGATTGACCAGAGCTAACCGAGAACAGCAGCCAATTCACTATTTGTCCCTTTTCTTGGGCTGGAAAATTGGGCACTATCCACGGCGTAGCCGGATGACCGCGTTACAACGCAAGTTTCCCAATGACGCGCCAGCGATCCCGGCTCACCCTAGACAGGTCAGCGGGCGCCGCGCTCCGGAAAGCAGAGCTAATGACCACGGGTGCTGCCCAAAACAACGCTTTTTCGATGCCGCAGTACCGGCATGATAGCGGACGTGCCGGCCCCCATTCCCTCAATATACAGACCGGCCAGCTTGACTGCCTGAGGCGCATTCCGCCCGTAGCAGCAGCGCCGGATCAAAAGGTTCCTCTAGATGAGCAAACTCATGCTGATCGACGCCGCACACACGGAAGAGACCCGTGTTGCGATCGTCAACAATGGGCAGGTCGACGACTTCGACTTCGAAACAACTGGTAACGAACAACTCCGCGGCAATATCTACCTCGCAAAGGTAACGCGGGTTGAGCCGTCGCTTCAGGCGGCCTTCGTTGAATATGGCGGCAACCGCCACGGCTTCCTCGCTTTCAGCGAGATCCACCCGGATTACTACCAGCTTCCGGCTGAAGATCGCGAAGCACTGCTGCGCGAAGCGGCCGAAGAAGCTGCTGCAGCCATTGAAGATGACGACGAGGAGGATGACAATTCCGCCTCCGCCGACGCCGAGAATGGCGACGATTCCGGTGACGAAGATCACGACGATGAAGACGAGGCCGATGAAGTCTCATCCGACAGCGACGACGATGATGAAGATGACGACGAAACCGGCAAGGATTCGAACGCCAAGCCGGCCAAGGCCGCTGGCCGCCGTCCGGCGCGCAAAACCTCCACGCGCACGTCGATTTCCAAGCGCTACAAGATCCAGGAAGTGATCCGCCGGCGCCAGGTCATGCTGGTGCAGGTCGTCAAGGAAGAACGCGGCTCCAAGGGCGCGGCCCTGACCACATATCTCTCGCTGGCTGGTCGCTATTCGGTTCTGATGCCAAACACGCCTCGCGGCGGCGGCATTTCCCGCAAGATCGTCAACAGCACAGACCGCAAGCGCCTGAAGTCCATCGTCGCCGAACTGGATGTTCCGGACGGCATGGGCCTGATCGTCCGCACCGCTGGTGCCAAGCGCACAAAGATCGAAATCAAGCGGGATTATGATTATCTTTCAAAGCTCTGGGAGACGATCGTTGAGAAAACGCTCGCCTCTGAAGCCCCGATGCTGATCAATGCCGAGGGCGGGCTGGTCCATCGCGCCATGCGCGACATGTTCGACAAGGACATCGAGGAAGTCCTCGTGCAGGGCGAGGAGGCCTATCGCGAAGCGAAAGACCTCGCCAAGCTGATCATGCCGAGCCAGTCCAAAAAGGTTCAGCAATGGAAAGAGGAAGACCCGCTCTTCGTCTCCGAAGCGGTCGAAGAACAACTCGATTCGATCTATTCCCCGGTCGTTCAGCTCAAATCCGGCGGCTATCTGGTCATCAACCAGACGGAAGCGCTGGTCGCCATCGACGTGAACTCCGGCAAATCGACCCGCGAGCGGAACATCGAGCAGACGGCTGTGCGCACCAATCTGGAAGCCGCAGAAGAAGCCTGCCGCCAGATGCGCCTGCGTGACCTGGCCGGCCTCATCGTGATCGACTTCATCGACATGGACGAGAACAAGAACAATCGCGCCGTCGAGAAGAAGCTGAAGGAACACCTGAAGGTCGACCGTGCCCGCGTCCAGCACGGCCGGATCTCGCAGTTCGGTCTGATGGAAATCTCGCGCCAGCGCCGCCGTCAGGGCGTCCTGCAGGCAACTTCCGATCCCTGCCCGACCTGTAACGGCACCGGGCGCCGCCGCTCCATCCCGTCGGCTGCCCTGCAGCTGATCCGGGCCATTGAAGCGCGCGCCGCCACCGGCGGCCTGAAATCCATCTCGGTGAAAGCACCGACGGATGTCGCGCTCTACATTCTCAACAACAAGCGTGAAGCGCTGATCGAAATCGAGCGGATCGCCGGCTTTGCCGTCTCCATCCACTCCTCGGAAGACATGCTGCCGGGCGACTTCACCATCGATGCCGAGCGCGACTCGAACGCCCGGCCGAAGAAGCGCAAACAGCCGCGCTCGCTACAGAAGCCGACGAAACCGGTTTCCGTGGACGAAGACGACGAGGATATCGAGGACGAAGACGCCGACGATGTCTCTGACGAGTCCGAAGCCGATGGCGAGGATGACGGCGAGAAGAAAGATGCCCCCCGCAAACGCCGCCGCCGCGGTGGACGCCGCCGTGGCAAGGGCGACCGTGAAACCGGCATGGAAGTCGTCGATGGTGAGGCCCCCATCGTGGCGCTTAATGACGACAACGGTGACTCATCTGACGATGACGGTGATCCTGATGCCGACAACGGTGATGAGGGTGACGTATCTGCCGAAGACGACTCGGATGCACCGCGCAAGCGCCGCCGCCGGGGTCGCCGGGGTGGACGCCGCCGTCGTCGCAATGCCGGTGATCGCGCCGAGGGTTCAGACAACCAGGATGAAGCCGCGCCGTCCGATGGCGGGGCCTATCTCGATGGCCTGGCCGCCAGTGCGCCGGACATGCTCGACGCTGAACCGCCTGCCACACTCGAAGGCCCGGAACCGGAAATCATGCCGGAATCGGTCGCAGAGGAAGCTGTCGCGGAAGTGAAAGCCCTCGAAGAGGCAGACGCTGAAGAGACGCTGAAGCCGAAACGCACGCGCCGTTCGCGCACCCGCAAGAGCGAGCCGAAGGAAGAGGCTGTGGCTGAAGCCGAAGCAGACACCACTGACCTGCCCGAGCCGGAAGTGATGCCGGCCGAAGTCGCTGCTGACGCGGTCGAGCAAGTCGAGGCTGAAGTGGAAGCCGAAGCGGTCGTCGCCCATATGGAAGAGGTCGCAGCTGCACCGGAGCCCGCTCCGAAAACCAGGAAGGCCGAAAAGGCTGAAGCCGCGAAGACGGATGCCCCTCGCCGCACCGGCTGGTGGGCCCGCGCCAAGAAATAGAGCTGAACCCCAGCGCCCAAACAAAAAGGCCGGAGCAATGCTCCGGCCTTTCTTTTGCCTAGCTAAGTACGAAACTTGGTTCCGATCTATTCCGCATCGCCCGCGAGCATCTTGAACTCAGGATTGGCGACAGCCGAGCCGATCAGTTCCTGAACTGCGGGTGTGAACGCATCAATGACATTCTGGCAGGCTTTCAGGGCGCTGTAGCTTGTCTTGAACTTGTACTTCGTGGTCACCGAGTAGCCTTCCGGAAGGGAATCCGACGAAAGCTTCAGAGCAATGTTCCAGGAGCCGGTGCCAAAGGAGTTGAACTCAAGTTGCGTGACTTCACCGCGGATGACATTCCCATTCGACTGATCATACACGCCCGCAGCAAAAAGCTCATCGCGCATCGCGCTTTCGACGAATTGAACCGGCGTTTTACCCGGAGCGACTTCCAGAGCCCCTAGCGCGCGGCAGGTCATCGACTCGTTTACTTCAGCNCCCGCCGAGAAAGTGGAAAGCTGCACTTTCGTGCCGTCATCTTTCAGTACGCTTTGGAACGCCATGATATTTGAGGTCGAAGGCGTATAAGGACGGCTCGAAGTGGTCTCACAGGCGCAAAGCGACAGAACGGCCGCAGCCGCGCATACATAACGGATCATAGAATACTCCCCAGCATTGAAATTTTACCCATCTCCCCTGAGCTGGGTATAAAATGACTTCCTGTGTCCCGAGCATACCGTCAACCAAAAAATGAAAAACGGCTGCGGAATTCCGCAGCCGTCTATCCTGTAGTGATTGTTGCAGCGCACAAAGTCGTGCGTCACGGGATTTTGCGCCCCTAGGCTGCCGCAGCGGCTTTCGTNCCGGCGGGCGGGAAGCGGTCGTAGAAGCCTTCGCCTTTGGCGGCCATGTCGCGCAGGAGGGCTGGCGGCGCAAAGCGGTCGCCATATTTCGCTGCGAGGCGGTCTGCCTCGGCGACGAAGCCTTTGATGCCCCAGAACAGATCGACATAGGAACAGCAGCCGCCGGTGAACGGCGCAAAGCCCCAGGCGAGGATCGAGCCAATGTCCGCATCGCGTGCATCGGTGATCACACCCTCGTCGAAGCAGCGCGCCACTTCGATGGCCTGACGCACCAGGAAGCGGCTGGTCAGCTCTTTCTTCAATTCCGGCGAGCACTCATCGACCTTGACCTCGATCATCTTGTTGATGTCCGGCCAGAGGCGTTCGGGTTTGCCCTTTTCATTATAGTCGTAGAAGCCCTTGCCGGCCTTGCGGCCGACACGGCCCTGATCTTCGACCAGCCATGCGAGGAACTGCGTACGCTCGTCGCCCTGGACGTCAGCGCCCATGGCTTCCGCCGTGGCGCGCGTGACCTTGAGCGCCGTGTCGATCCCGACCGAGTCGGTCACTTCCAGCGCGCCCATCGGCATACCGCATTGGCGGCCGACATTCTCGATGATCGCAGGCTTGATGCCCTCGGCCAGCATTTCCATGCCTTCGCGCGTATAGGTGCCGAAGCAGCGCGAAGTGTAGAAGCCGCGGCTGTCATTCACGGCAATCGGCGTCTTGCGGATGGCGAGGACATAATCGACCGCCTTGGCGAGCGTCGCTTCGCTGGTTTCCTTGCCGGAGATGATCTCCACAAGGCCCATACGCTCCACCGGCGAGAAGAAGTGGATGCCGATAAAGTTCTCAGGGCGCTTCGACGCCTTGGCGAGGCCAGTGATCGGCAGCGTCGAGGTGTTGGAACCGAACACGGCGTTTTCGTCCAGAACGGCTTCGGCCATCTGGGTGATCTTCGCTTTCAGTTCTTCATTCTCGAACACGGCTTCGACCACGAGGTCGGCGCCTTTGACGTCGTCATAATTGTCCGTCGTCGTGATGAGTTCGAGCAGGGCGTCGCCCTTCTCTTTGGTCGACTTGCCGCGTGAGACATCTTTCTCCACCAGGCGGCGGGAATAGTCCTTGCCCTTCTCGGCATTCTCTTTCGAGACATCGACCAGAACCGTCGGGATGCCAGCCTTGGCCTGAACGTAGGCAATGCCTGCGCCCATCAGGCCGGCGCCGATAACGGCGATCTTCCTGAACTCAGTCTTTGGATGACCTGCCGGGCGGTTTGCGCCCTTCGACAGTTCCTGCATCGACAGGAACAGCGAACGGATCATGGCTTTCGCTTCCGGGCGCTGCTGGGTGTTGATGAAGTAGCGCGTCTCGATACGCAGGCCCGCATCGATCGGCACCTGGATGCCTTCATAGATGCAGGACAGGATGTTCTTCTGGGCCGGATAGTTGCCGTAGGTTTTCGAGGCCACCATCATGTTGGCCATCGTAGCCACCTGACCGGCGCCCGGCGATTTGTGCGGCACGCCGCCCGGCACTTTGAAGCCCTTCTCATCCCATGGCGCTTTGGCCTTCGGATTGGCTTTGACCCAGGCTTTCGCCTTGGCGACGGTTTCCGAGGACGCAGCCAGTTCCTGCACGACGCCCATGGCGAGTGCTTTCTCGGCATTGAAGCTTTCGCCCTGCAGGATCAGCGGCAGAGCGGCCTGAACGCCAACAAGGCGCGGCAGACGCTGTGTGCCACCGGCGCCCGGCAGAAGGCCGATCTTGGCTTCCGGCAGACCGAACTGAAGCTTCGGATTGTCATTCGCGGCAACGCGGTAATGACAGGCGAGCGCCACTTCGAGGCCGCCGCCAAGGGCGAGGCCGTTGAGTGCGACAGCCACCGGCTTGCCGCAGGTTTCCAGCTTGCGCAGCGTGCCGTTCAGGGAGAAGCCCTGTTCGAATTGCTGCTTTTTCAGCTCGGCTTCAGAGAGTTCTTTCTTCTCTCCGCCGCCTGCGCGCTGGCCCATTTCGCCAAGGTCGGCCCCGGCGCAAAAGCCGCTCGGCTTGCCGGAGGAGATGACGAGGCCTTTGATGGCCTCATTGGTCGCGACTTCATTCGTAAAGGCGATGATGTCTGCAACGGCCTTGCCCGTCAGCGTGTTCATGCTGCGGCCCGGCACATCGAACACGGCGTGCGCGATGCCGTCTGCGTCGACTTCCCAACCAAATGTTTCGAGTTTCATGTTCTTCAATTCCAATTATTCAGTGTGAGGATCAGACGCGTTCGATGATCGTGGCGGTGCCCATGCCGGCGCCGACGCAGAGCGTCATGAGGCCGGTTTCCTTGCCGGTCCGCTCCAGTTCGTCGAGAACCGTGCCGACCAGCATGCCGCCGGTGGCGCCCAGCGGGTGGCCCATGGCGATGGCGCCGCCGTTCACGTTCATCTTGTCGTGCGGAATGTTCAGGTTCTGCATCATCAGCAGAACGACCGAAGCGAAGGCTTCATTCAGTTCGTACAGATCGATGTCTTCCGGATTCATGCCGGCTTTTTTCAGAACCTTCTGGCTCACATAGGTCGGGCCAGTCAGCATGATGCCCGGCTCTGAGCCGATGGAGGCCATGGCACGTACGCGGGCGCGGGGCTTCAGGCCCAGGCGCTCGCCCATTTCCTTCGATCCGAAAAGGACAGCCGAGGCGCCATCCACGATGCCCGACGAGTTGCCGGCGTGGTGGACGTGGTTGATCTTCTCAACTTCCGGATAGCGCTGCTTGATGATTTCATCGAAACCCATAGCACCCATGCCCGCGAAGGATGGCTGCAGCGCCGCGAGGGACTGCATGTCCGCATCGGGGCGCATATGCTCGTCATGGTCGAGGCGAATGCCGCCCATCTGATCCTTGACCGGAATGATGGACTTCGCAAAGCGGCCTTCAGCCCAGGCGCGGGCGGCGCGCTTCTGGCTTTCCACGGCGAAGGCGTCGACGTCATCGCGCGAGAAGCCGTATTTGGTGGCGATCGTGTCGGCGCCAATACCTTGCGGGGTGAAGTAGCTCTTGATGGCGACCTGCGGATCGGTCGACCAGGCACCGCCGGACGCGCCCATCGGCACGCGGCTCATGGATTCGACACCGCCGCCAATGGCCATGTCGGCCTCGCCGGTCATGACTTTCGAGGCAGCCATGTTGCAGGCTTCAAGGCCGGAGGCGCAGAAACGGTCGACCTGCACGCCAGCGGTCGTTTCGGCATAGTCGGCGTTCAGCACGGCGACGCGCGCGATGTCGGCGCCCTGCTCACCCACTGGCGAGACGCAGCCGAGGACGACATCATCCACTTTGGACGTGTCGAGGTCGTTCCGGTCACGGATGGCTTGCAGCACCTGCGTGGCAAGGCTGAGCGAGGTGATCTCGTGCAGCGACCCGGAGGATTTGCCTTTGCCGCGCGGCGTGCGGACCGCGTCGTAGATATAGGCTTCAGTCATTGGAGAGGCTCCTTCTTGAACTGGGGATCAGGTTGCCGGTTTCAGAACCGGGTTAAACGTGAGGCTCGCGGTGGAGCGGGCTGCTTCCTTGCCGCGGGAATCGTAGAGTTCGGCTTCGGCGAACACCATCGCCCGGCCGACATTGCGCAGGCGCGCCGCCACTTCGATGACGCCCTTGCGCACAGGGCGGAGGAAGTGCGTGTGCAGATCCACCGTCGAGGGCAGTCTTGCCTTGCCGGCTTTCATGCCGGCGAGCATGCCAATCGTGTCATCCATCATGGCGACCAGATAGCCGCCCTGGATGACGCCCGCCGGATTGCAGAATTCGGGGCGGCCTTCGAACCGCACCCGTGTCGTCAATGCCTTCATGTCGAGCGACAGTAGTTCGAAGCCGAGCGACGTCGAGGACGGGCTCGGACTGGGAAAGACATCACGGATGAGATGGCTGTCAGGCATCTGTGCCGCTCTCAGTTGAACTCGGGGCTGAAGGTGCCCCGAACTTCTTGATCTGCTCTTTGGTCGTGCGTCGCGCAGTTCTGTTCGTCAAAATTGCCTTCCCTGCATCATTGGCCCCCTTAAGNGCCATCCTTCGGAAGGCGCGCTTTTGAGACCAGATGATATAGAGCTGATAACCCGACCAAATGGCCGCGATGGCGGCAACGGTCAAATTGAGCTCAAAAGGGAACGAGCCGGAACCGCGCTCGACTTTGATGTATGCCAGCCCAAGATTGGCTGGCACCAGCAACATCGTCGCAACAAGCCCGAACCGGCTAACCCGCATACTAAAGCGTCCTCGCGATCAGCATTTTCATCACTTCGTTGGCGCCGCCATAGATGCGCTGGACGCGGGCGTCGGCGTACATCTGGGCGATGGGGTATTCGTCCATATAGCCGAAGCCGCCATGCAGCTGCAGGCATTCGTCGATGATCTTGCACTGGAGGTCAGAGATCCAGTATTTCGACATGGACGCGGTCGCGGCGTCGAGTTCGCCCTTGAGCAACTGTTCCGTACAGTGATCGGCGAACACTTTGGCGACAGTCGCCTCGGTCTTGCACTCGGCGAGGGTGAACTGGGTGTTCTGGAAATCGAAGATCGTGCCGCCGAACGCCTTGCGGTTCTTCACATATTCCACGGTTTCATGGATAGCGCGCTCGATCATGCCGACGCCCTGAAGGCCGATGATGTGACGTTCCTGCGGCAGCTTCTGCATCAGCTGGATGAAGCCTTTGCCGGCGACTTCGCCAAGCAGGTTGGAGGCCGGGACGCGCACTTCGTCGAAGAAGAGTTCCGACGTATCGGCAGCGTGCTGGCCAACCTTTTCGAGGTTCCGGCCACGGCGGAAGCCTTCCACTTTGTCGGTTTCCACGGCGATGATGGAGATGCCCTTCGCGCCGAGAGACGGGTCTGTCTTCACACAGACCAGGATCAGGTTGGCGGTCTGGCCGTTGGAGATGAACGTTTTCGAGCCGCTGATGACATATTCATCGCCATCCAGCTTCGCCGTCGTCTTCATGCCCTGAAGGTCAGAGCCGGCGCCCGGTTCGGTCATGGCGATGGCGGTGACGAGATCGCCCGTGCAGATGCCCGGCAACCAGCGGCGTTTCTGCTCTTCTGTGCCATAGGCGGTGATGTAGGGCGCGATGATCGCGTTGTGCAGCGTGATGCCGAAGCCATCGATGCCCTTCCACTGCTGCTGTTCGATGATGATGGCCTCATGGCGGAAGTCACCGCCTGCGCCGCCATATTCTTCCGGGACCGAGGCGCCGAGCAGGCCCATCTCGCCCGCCTTCTTCCAGATCTCGAGCGGAACCTTGCCGTCCTTGCGCCACGCCTGGACGTGGGGCGCACATTCCTTTTCGAAGAACTGGCCGACGGCATCAGAGAAAATGTCGAGCTCCTCATCCTGCCTCCAGGCAGCTTTGGGGACATTGAGCGGGCTCTGTTGCATGGTGGGTCTCCGGCTTCCCTTATATATAGGTCGCAAGTCGGCAATTGCCGCTTACGTTCACGTAAACATGTAGCGGGCCGCCAGCGCCTTTCCCAGTCCTGCCGCAGCGTCAGACCTGCGCGGATTCAGGGTAAATTTTGCCGCAGCTTGTCGCAGGGAGTGTAACACATCCCCGCGACAGGCTCGAGACAATCAAAAACGGGAAAATTCCGCCTTAGAAGTCGTCAGCGTGGAGGGCCATGACCGGCGCTGCGCCGGTCTTCACTTTCGCGAGGTGAGCCGCACCATCCGGCAGCAGGCGCTCGACGAAGTAGCGGCCGGTCACCAGCTTGGTTTCGTAGAACGGCTCCTTGCCCTTCTTCTCCAGCGCAGTCTTCGCCATCCGGGCCCACATGAAGGCCAGAGCGGTAAGACCGAACAGGTGCAGGTAATCGTGGCTGGATGCGCCGGCATTGTTGAAGTCCGACATGCCGTTCTGCATCAGCCATGTCGTGCCGTCCTGCAGCTGCGCCTTGATGGACTGCAGCCCTTCAATGAACAGCGCCATGTCTTCATTGCCCTCGTTCGCGGCGATGAACTCGTCCACGTCCGCGAAGAAGGAGAACACGGCCCGCCCGCCATTGGCAGCCAGTTTGCGGCCGACAAGGTCCAGCGCCTGAACGCCGTTCGTGCCTTCATAGATCGTGGTGATCCGGCAATCGCGGACGATCTGCTCCATGCCCCATTCGCGGGTAAAGCCAGACCCGCCATGCAGCTGCAGGCCGGTATTCGCGCACTCATAGCCCTTGTGGGTGAGATAGGCTTTCACGACCGGCGTCAGCAGCGCCATGTAATCGCCAGCCTTCTCGCGCACTTTTTCATCTGGTGACTTGTGCTGCAGGTCAGCCTGGAATGCGGTCCAGTAGGTGAACGCCCGGGCGCCCTCGATGAAGGCTTTCTGGTCGAGCAGCATGCGGCGCACATCGGGGTGAACAATGATCGGATCGGCCGGCTTGTCGGTTGCCTGCGTGCCGGTCAGCGAACGGCCCTGAAGGCGGTCACGCGCGAAGTCGGCGGCGTTCTGGTAGGCGATCTCGGCTTGCGACAGGCCCTGGAGGCCGACGCCGAGGCGCGCTTCGTTCATCATCACGAACATGGTGCGCATACCTTTGTGCTCCTCGCCAACGAGGAAGCCGGTCGCGCCGTCATAGTTCATGACGCAGGTCGCGTTGCCGTGGATGCCCATTTTCTCTTCGAGACCGCCGCAACCACAGGCATTGCGCTCACCGATCGAGCCGTCTTCGCCAACCATGTATTTCGGCACGAGGAACAGCGAGATGCCCTTGATGCCTTCCGGGCCGCCCTCGATCCGGGCGAGCACGAGGTGGATGATATTGTCGGTCAGGTCCTGCTCACCGCCGGAGATCCAGATCTTCTGGCCGGTGATCTTGTAGGTGCCATCCGCCTGAGGTACGGCCTTGGTCTTGATCAGGCCGAGGTCTGTGCCGCACTGGGGCTCGGTCAGGTTCATCGTGCCGGCCCATTCGGCGGAGGCCATTTTCGGACCGTACTTCGCTTTCAGCTCGTCGGATCCGCCCGCCATCAGCGCCTGATAGGCACCATGGGTCAGGCCCGGATACATGCCGAAGGCCATGTTCGAGGACGACACCATCTCGGTCCAGGCAATGTTCACAACGTGTGGCAGGCCCTGCCCGCCCAGTTCCGGGCTGACAGACAGAAGCGGCCAACCACCATCGACCAGTTGCTTGTAGGCTTCCGGAAAGCCGTCCGGCGTTTTTACGCTGCCATCGGCATTGCGGATACACCCCTGACGATCCCCAACGGCACTCAGCGGATGCAGAACTTCCTTCGCGAATTTGCCGCCTTCTTCAAGAATGGCGTCGACCAGGTCCGGCGTGACTTCCTCGAAGCCGGGCAAGTTCGAATAGTTCTGAATCTGCAGCACTTCCTGGAGAATGAAGCGCATATCGCGGATCGGGGCGTCGTAACGGGGCATGAGATGAGTCCTTTAATGCGTGAAGGGCGACAACCACTCTCGTAGCGCGCCCTTCTGGAAAGGTCTTTCTATATTGGCGAAAACCGGCCTTACAGATCAGACTTCGTCAAGTTGACGGCGGGCTACAGCCTCATAGGCGGCTGCCTGGCGCTTGCCTTCTTCGGACGGACCGGTCTGGTCGACCAGGCCTTCCAGCCAGACGATGCCTTTGCGAAGCTCACCGAGGGCGGTGTCGATGTCTTCGCGCTGGACCTCGAGCTCCTTCACCTGCTTGCGGAACTTTTCCAGCATCATGCAGGTCTGGGCCCGCTTGCCGTCGTTCAGCGCATAGAGGTCGAGGATCTCGCGGATATCTGCCAGCGGCAGGCCGAGACGCTTCAGGCGGACGATGATCGTCAGCCGGGCGCGGTCACGGTTCGAGTAGACTCGCATCATGCCGTCGCGCGCCGGGTGCAGCATGTCTTTGTCTTCGTAAAATCGCAGGGCCCGCGGGGTCACCCCGAACTCCCGGGCGAGTTCAGAGATCGTGTAGGTACGGGAATCTGCGGCGGAAATCGAGGAGAGCTTGTGTGACATGGGAGCAACTTAGATCAAAGCTTACGCGAACGTCAACGTAAGCTCAGAATAAATTTTGCGCCATCTGCCATTTCCACCGGTGTTAGCCGGAAATTACCCCCCCGTTATCAAATTAAGCGGAAATCTTTACCTTTAACCTCGCCTTAAGACGGCGCCTGCCATCAAACACGGGGAATATGAAGGAATCGGCCCGTTTCGTTAACCGATGCGGGCTGGTCGTGTATCAGGAGTATGGGGATGAGCCAGTCAGGGTCTTGGGTCGCGAAGGGAGTCGACCAGAGTGCCCGCGAAGCCGCGAGAGAGGCTGCGCGTTCAGAGGGGCTGACCCTCGGCGAATATCTTGACCGCCTGATGAAAGCGTCGAGCAGCCCGCAGCCGAATGAAATTTCGGGCTCCCCCGATTCGCGCCGCCCCCGCAGCGAATCAGCCAGTGAGGCGCTCGAAAAGCTGACTCGCCGGATCGAAGCGGCCGAAGCGCGATCTGCCCTCGCGATCACCAGCATGGACAATACGATCCATGACCTGGTCGGGCGCCTGGAAAATACCCAGCAGACCACGGTCGCCATTGCCGGTCATGTCGATGGCATGATCGATCAGCTGCGCGAAACACATGACGCCCTGAAGCAGAAAGTCCGCCGGCTCGAAGAAGACGAGTCCCAGCAGGACAATCTCGAAGCGCTGAAGGNGCTTGAAAGCGCGCTGGGTAAACTGGCCAGCCATGTTTACGAAGAGAACTCCCTGGCCGAGCAGGAAGCGCTGGCCATCAAAGGCCGGGTCGAATCCGGCTTCATGGACATTATCGAACGCGTTGAGGCCATGGAAACCCGGGTGGAATCCACCCAGTCGGACACGGCAAAACAGATCAAGGATGGTATCGATCAAGCCGCGCTGCGTGCGGCTGGCGTGGCCCGCCAGGTCTCCGAGCGGATGGACGGCCTCGAAACCGAGGTGCAGGAACGCCTCACGGCACTCGGCGACAGTCAGGAACGCCTCGACGCAACCGAGACCCGCCTTGAAGCCGTCGAAACCGATGTCTCCGGCGCACTCGACTCCATGGATACGCGGTTCGACCGGATCCAGGACCGGCTGAGCCGCGCCGAGACGACGACCGAAGCGGCGATGAAGAACCTCGAGTCCACGGTCTCCAGCCTCGACGAGCGGATCGGCGAAGTCGCCAGCAAGATGGATCCGGATCTCGCAAGCCGTCTGCGCAGCGAATTCGAAGCCCGCTTCGAAGACATGATGAGCTCCGTGCGCCAGACGGTGGATACCGTCCGTCAGGAACTGGCCGAAGAAATCAGCCGCGCCGCTGCCGGTCCGGAAGACGCCGTGGCCGAAGTGAAGGAAACGCTCGGCAGCCTGCAAGAGCGCCTCGACGCCAACGACGAACACCATGCCGACACGATCGAGAAAGTCTCCGGACAGATCACGGTGCTGAGCGAAACCTTCGACACGCGCCTGCGCGAAGTGGAAGAGCGCAGCGACGCGGCCGCCGGTGACGCAGTTCGCGAAGAGATCGAACGCCTCGGCAAGACGGTTACCGACCGGATCGATGAGCTGGCGGAAGATCTCTCCAAGCGCGTGAACGACAGCGAAGCGCGCAGCGCCGAAGCGATTGAACAGATCGGTGATCAGGTCGCAGCGGCCACCAACCGCCTGCAGATGCGCCAGAACGAGTCGATCAAGACACTGGCCGAACAGGTCGACGAAAACCGCAAGAAGGCCGATGCCCGCATCAATGATGCGCTGGCCAGCGTGTCCGAACGGCTGGAACAGATGCAATCCCAGGCCAGCGAATCCCTTTCGCCGGTGCAGAAGGCAATTGGCATGCTCGCGGCACGCCTGGAGAGCCTGGAAGACATCACCCCTCCGCCCGGCCGGGCCAGCGAGGCAGACCTCGCCAGCGAACTTGCGCAGGCTGAGTCTGACTTCACCCACATGGGTGATGATCCGGATACGGATATCCCGTTTGAAGAGTTCGGAACACCGGAAGGCTTTGACAGCTTCGAAGAGTTGGAAGACTTCCCGGAATTTGGCGACTTCACGACTTCTGAAAACGCTGACACGTCCTTCGATCCGTCTCTTGCCGTGCCCGAGACCACTCCTGAAACCGACTTCGACGACGACGCAGTCGCTTTCGAATCTGAGGACGATCATGTCGAAGCCTCGGAAGACGAAGACGAGGTTGAGGAATTCGAAGCTGGTATCGGGTCCTGGGATGAAGCCGAGGACGATGCCATCATTGACGAAACTGCCGACGGCTTTGAGGATGACTTCGATGCCATCCGCGCGGCTGTGGAAGGGCTGAGCTTCGCAACGCAGGACAGCGACTCGTTCGATGACCTGGTCGAGCCTGAGGAAGACGACGTCGTGCAGGCGGCGGAAGTCGACGACAGCTTCGACCCGCTCATCGCTGAAATCGATCCGCTCGACGAACTGGACGAAGCCCATACGGAAGCCCGCGAATCCGACATCTTCGACGATGAGGAATTCGAGACGCTGGATCTGCCACAGGCCGATGGCGTCACCAGCGCTGCACCCGTTATTGAAGAACCTGCCAAAGCACCGGCTTCGGAAGTCAAGCAACTTGACGCAGACACAGCCGACTACCTGACCCGCGCGCGCAAGGCTGCGATGGCCGCCAGCTTCGGCAAAGGCGCGTCCATGAATGTCCGTGCAGCAGCCCGTCCGATTGTTCAGTTCACCTCTGCGGGTGGTTCCGGCCGCCTGCCCCTGATTGCTGCTGCGTCTGCTGTCGCGATCGCCGGTGTTGCGGCGGGCGGATACCTATTCCTTCGCGGCAAACAGGAAGCTCCCGTCCAGCCGAGCCCGGCCAGCACGTATGTGGACCCAGGCGTGACAGAGGCTGACGCCGCTTCGCTTGCCACAGCCGAAAATACTGACGCCGCAAGTGATCCGTCTGCGGCGGGAATGGATCAAGACCTGTTCGGTGACGCGGCAGAAGCGCTCGCCGTTTACGCGCCTGTTCCGCCGGTCGTGACCGTGGAGGCCGCCGCAGCGGCGGGCAACGATATCGCCCAGTACCAGCTGGCGCAGGACAAGCTGACCAAAGGCGAGTATGCCGATGGCGCAGCCATGATCCGCCGGGCCGCCCAGAAGGGCCTGCCCATGGCGCAATACGCCCTCGCCAAACTGCATGAGCGTGGCACGGGCGTTCCAAAGGATCTGGCTCTCGCCCGGGAATGGACCGAGAAGGCTGCCCATGGCGGCAATGTGAAAGCGATGCACGACCTCGCCGTCTTCATGGCCGAAGGTGAAGGCGGCGAACAGACCTATGCAGGCGCCGTAGAATGGTTCCGCAAGGGCGCCGAATATGGCGTCGTCGACAGCCAGTACAATCTGGGCGTCCTGTACGAGCAGGGCCTCGGCATCAGCCCGAACCTGACCGAGTCACTGTTCTGGTTCGATGTGGCCAGTCGCAATGGCGACGGCGGCGCACCGGCCAAGATCTCTGAACTGATCGAGCGCGTTTCGCCGGAAGCCGCCGCGCAGGCTCGCAGCCGCGCCGCCGGCTGGCAGGCAGCCCCTTCAAACGGCATCGCCAATGGCCGCTTTGGTGCACAAATCTGGAACATGGGCAATCCACTTCAGGTGCAGGCCATCCAGAATGCCCTGAACGCGCTTGGCTATGACGCCGGCACGCCGGACGGCATCATGGGCGCCGCGACGACACAAGCTGTGCGGGATTATCAGTCTGCAAACAACCTGCCCGCGACGGGTACGGTGACGTCTCAGCTGATCGACGCACTGAACGCCCGGGCAACGCCCGAATACTAGATCATCAGCCCCTACGGCTTCGCATAGGCGTAGGGGCGATCTTCCTTGCCCAGCGAGCGATAGCGATCGCGCAGTTCTGTCTGGCGCGAGGTCATGTCCTGCGGCTCGCCATCAATAAAGACAGCATCCGCATTGGACGTCACTTCCAGCGGATCACCATCCCACGCGACCACATCTGCATGGGCACCAGGCGCCAGAATGCCGTAGCCGGACAAACCATAGATCGCCGCCGGTGTTACGGTCAGCGCTTTCATGGCGTCATTCCAGTCCATGCCATTGGCAACAGTATTGCCAGCAATCTGCGTCATCAAACGGGCCAGATGGGACGAGTTATCGAGGTTCACAATGGCAACCTGCACGCCCGCTTCGTCGAGCCGGGCCGCATTTTCCTGCGTGGCCGCGAGCTGCGCAAAGCTGGTGGGCAGGTTCGAGAACCCGTCAACCATGACCGGGATTTTCAGCTTCGCCAGACGGTCCGCCACGCGCCAGCCTTCGTCGGCGCCAACAATCGCGAATTTTAGATTCCGGTTCGACTCAGCGAGATCCATCACCGCATTTAGATCGGCTGCACTGCGCGCGTCGATCAAGATCAACTGCCGTCCCCGCGCGGCTGGCGCAAGTGCCTCGGCATCACGCCGGTTCAGCACGTCCCCTTCCCCGCCCGCAAGATAGCGAGCTGGATAGGCACGCGCGTCATCGAAGGCTGCCCGAAGCTGGGCCCAGGCCGCCGGACGCGACCCACCTGCCAGCCCTGCCCCGCCTTCACCAAGCGTGATGAAGGTGAACGCCCGTGCCTTGATGTCTGTATCCTGTGCGCCGCTTGTGTCGGCAATGAAACCCTGCCCGGCAAAAAGATTGGTAGAGGGCTGCGGCGCAACAGCGATACGGGTCAGACCGCCAAGACGGCTGACATCGACCGCCGTATCATCCGGATTGAATCCGTCTGACGCATCCAGAGAGGCGGAAAAGCCCGACAGGGCCGCCACGGCGTCATTGGTGGAATCTTCTGCATCGACTTCGACGATGCCGGTCTGCGAGAAAGCCGAGATCAGGCCGGGGGTCACCCATTCCGCGCTGATCACGCTGGCGCCTTCCGGCTTCGGCGTGGTGGACGGGCCGACCGCAGCGATCACGCCGTCGCGGATGACTACGACGCCGTTTTCAATCGTGCCGGCATCGGTTCCGGTCCAGACTTTCTTGCCTTCGATCACATAGGTCTCTGCCGAGGCGCCCATCGCGGCCACGGCGCAGAGCGCAACACCTGCCATCAGCTTGCGGATCATTTCATGTCTCCTTCGCCAGGCTGACCGAGCTCAAAATCCCGCACGGGGCGGACGTCAGCATTGGAGCGGTCATACATCAGCGCGCCATCGATGAAGACCTGATCGGCCTTGGTGTAGACGCTGAACGGATTGCCGGACCAGATCACGACATCGCCCATCTTGCCGGGCTTCAGGGAGCCTGTGCGGTCAGCAATACCGAGTGACTTGGCCGGGTTCAGCGACAGCCACTCCCAGGCGGTTTCGATGGGAATATCTATGCCGATCCGCTTGCCATCGGCCCAGGCCTTGGCCGCTTCCTGGTTGAGGCGCTGAATGCCGATATCACTGTCAGAGTGCACGATCACGCACGCCCCGGCATTGGCAACCAGCGGGATGTTTTCCGGAATGCCGTCATAGGCTTCCATCTTGAAGCCCCACCAGTCGGCCCACATGGAAGAACAGGCGCCATAGTCTGCCAGCTTGTCGGCGATCTTGTAGCTCTCCACAGCATGGTGGAAGGCGGTGACCTTGTAGCCAAACTCCTTCGACATATCCATGACCTGCGCCATCTCGTCGGCGCGGTAGCAGTGCATGTGCACGAGGATCTCGCCCGCCAACACACCGGCCAGCGTGTCGAGTTCCAGATCCCGCGCCGGCATTTCACCGCCCTCGACGGAATACTTGTCCCATTTGCGCTTGTACTCTGCCGCCTTGATCCAGGCCGTGCGGTAGCCCGCCATGTTGCCCATACGCGAGAACGGCGCACCGCCCGGAAACGTTCCGTTGCCATAGCCGTAGACACGCTTGGGGTTTTCGCCGCAGGCCATTTTCAGCGTGTAAGGTGCGTTCGGGAACTTCATGCCCTGCACGGTACGGGCGGGCACATTCTTGAGGGTCACACCGCGACCACCGAACAGGTTTGCACTGCCGGGCAGGATCTGCAGAGAGGTCACCCCGCCGGCCAGCGCCCGGCCGAAACCGGGGTCTTGCGGCCAGACGCTATGCTCGACCCAGACTTCTGCCGTCACAGGTGCCGACGCTTCATTACCGTCCTGATGGGCCGAAACCGACGGAGACGGATAGGCGCCAAGGTGGCTGTGATTGTCGATGATGCCCGGCGTCACCCAGCGGCCGGCCGCGTCGATCACCGTTGCGCCTTCCGGCGCTTTCAGGTCCTGTCCGATGGCAGAGACCTTGCCGCCTTCCAGCAGCAGGCTGCCATTTTCGATCATTGCGCCTTCACCATCCAGGATGGTGGCGTTGGTGATCAGAACCGACGCGTTCGGGAAGGCCTTATAGGTCGATGGATACGGGTTCGGGTCGAACGGCTCGCTATTGGTGAAGGGCTTGATCTTCGGCCCGTCATCGCTGCCGCTGCCCCCGCACGCTGCCAAAAAAATGGCGCTCGCGGCGAGCGCCGCCCAGATCCGTCTTGTCATGATACTTCGCCCTGGCGTTTCCCGTTTCGTACTGATCCCCATAGAGCGCGGATCAATACACATCGCAAGACGTGCAACAGGAATCAGTCGGTCCGAGTGCTCCCATGGGGCCGCTTCTCGCGACCAAACACCAGAAGCATCAACCAATGCGGCGCAAACCGCTCGACACTTGGGTGACGGGCCAGGATGCCCTCCATCAAGCGCCTTCCCCAAACCGCATTTCGGCCCAGCAGGATGACGCCGAAAATGGCAATCGGCAGGCCGACCGGAATGAACGGCGTCGCAATACCGACCGGAATTGCCACGATGATCAGCAACAGCCCCAGAACGGCAAGCACCTGACGGAATGCGCCGCCCACGTGCCGCCTGGCCCGGTGGAGGGGTCGCTGAATGGATCCGGCGGGNGTTTCAATCATGGGAGGTTCTGTCGAGGACATGGGAAGGATATGGGTTCAGAGCAATTTCATTGCCAAGTAAAATCACTCTCATGTGTCCAAAGTCTGGCAAGGGCGTTGCGCGGTTGCTACACAACTGCAAAGAAAGCGATAGCCAGAAGGGGTGTCGGACAGCGAGGCGGACATGAAACTCCAGTCGATCCAGGCGCTCCGGGGCCTCGCGGCATTGCTGGTTGTCTTCTTCCATATCCGTTCGCTGGAACTGACCAGCATCGCTTCCAACGGCCTGACCGAACGGGCCTGGACCGGCGGCGTGTTCACGAATGGCTATGTCGGGGTCGACCTCTTCTTCGTGATCTCGGGCTTCATCATGGTCTTCGTGACCCGCAGTGCGACGCCCGGCCGTGCTGCCGCCGCAGACTTTCTGTTCGCCCGGGCAACGCGGATCTATCCGGTCTGGTGGGCATTCGCAGCCTTCATGGCGGTTTACATGATCGTCGTGCATGGCCTGTCCAGCATGGGCCAGGGCTGGAACGAAGTCTCACGCGGACAGCCATTCGTGCCCTATATGTTGAAATCCTTCTTCCTCCAGCCCCAGCCGGCTTTCCCGGTGCTCGGTGTCGGCTGGACGTTGGTGCACGAGATGTACTTCTATATCGTGTTCACCGCTTTCATGCTGTTGCCGAGAAAATGGCTGCCAGCCCTGCTGGGCCTGTGGGGCGCCATGATCGTCGGCGGCACGCTGCTCGGCTTTGCCTCCCCCTATGCCAACACGTATCGGGACCTTGTCTTCTATCCGATGACGATGGAATTCATTCTCGGCGGCCTGGCTGGATATGCCATCACAATCGGCGCGCAATGGCGCAGCGGACTGGTCACGCTGGTCGCCACGCTCTGGCTGCTGGTCGCGTTCTGCTATCAGGGACTGGAAACCCGGTTCACTCTGGAATGGGGACGCGTCCTCTGGTTCGGCCTGCCCAGTGCCCTGCTTGTGTACGGCGTTGGCAGCCTTGAGTCTCAACGCCGCCTTGCCTGGCTGGTTCCTGTCGTAGCGAGCTTCCTGGTCACGGTCACGCTGTACCAGATGTTTGGCCTTGATGATGCGAGTCCGGATCAGGCCCGGCGCGAAGCGACCATTCTTGCGGTCATTGTCGGCGCCATGGCGATGCTGGCCGTGCTCTGGTTTGGCTGGCTGCTCGGACAGGGGGCACCTGACATCGTGCGCCGCATGATGCCTGTCTGCAAGCGCATTCTGAATATCGCCGCGAAATTTGGCGACTGGTCTTTCTCGCTTTATCTCTGCCACATGATCGTGCTCAGCGCCCTGCGCCGCGCGTTCGATTTTGCGGGACGGTCGGATGCCCTGGCGCCGGTCTTCCGTATCGGTCACCCCGGCCCGCTGGACAATCTGATCTTCCTGGCGGTGGGCACTGCAGTGAGTATCGTCGCGTCCTGGATCACGTACCGGATTGTTGAGCGACCTTGCATCATCCTGTTCGGGCGTCTGCGGATCGCCTTGTTCCACCATGAGCCGACCGGGCCGCAGGCTGAAGCCCTGCGTACCTGACCGGCTCTCTGGTGTTGCGGTCTACTCGGCGGCGACAGGCTGGGCTGGCGCTTCCTCCACCCATTTCAGCACGGGCTTACGAGCCGCTTTCGTCTCATCGAGGCGACGCATCGGAGCGAGGTAAGGCGCGCCTTTCAGCGTATCATCCCCCTGCGCGGCGCGGCGGGCGATGGATTCCAGCGAGTCACAGAAACGGTCGAGTTCGGCCTTGGATTCGGACTCTGTCGGCTCGATCAGCATTGCGCCATGCACAACCAGCGGGAAGTACATAGTCATCGGGTGATAGCCCTCGTCGATCAACGCCTTGGCTATGTCGATCGTCTCAATTCCGTCGGCGGTAAAGGCATCCGAGAACAGCGCCTCGTGCATGCAATAGCCGTCGAAGGCCGGGCTCATGACCTTCTTGAGGCGGGCCTGGATATAGTTCGCGTTCAGCACTGCATCTTCCGAAGCCTGCTTCAGGCCATCGGCGCCGTGGCTGAGAATGTAAGTCAGCGCGCGAACGAACATGCCCATCTGGCCGTGGAAGGCCACCATGCGACCGAAGCTTTCCGACGCATCGCCTTCAATGTCCTCGACCAGGCGGAACACNCCGTCTTCGTCTTTCACCACGAACGGCACCGGCGCGTAGGGCGCGAGCGCGTCGGACAGCACGGTCGGGCCAGAGCCCGGGCCGCCGCCGCCGTGCGGAGTGGAGAAGGTCTTGTGCAGGTTGATGTGCATTGCATCGACGCCGAGATCGCCCGGACGGACCCGGCCAACGATGGCGTTGAAGTTCGCGCCGTCACAATAGAAATAACCGCCCGCTGCGTGGATCAGCTCAGCGATTTCCTTGATGTCGGTTTCGAACAGGCCGCACGTGTTGGGATTGGTCAGCATGATGCCAGCGATATCGTCGGACTTTTCAAGCTTGGCTTTCAGGTCGTCCATATCGACGCGGCCACGCTTGTTGGCCTTGATCTCGTCAACGATGAAGCCGCACTGGACGGCCGTCGCCGGGTTCGTTCCGTGAGCGGATTCCGGTACCAGAACGCGCTTGCGGGTTTCGCCCTCGCCGCGTGCGTACAGAGCCTGACGGATCGCCATCATGCCGCAGAATTCGCCATGCGCACCGGCTTTCGGGCTCATCGCGACGGCGGGCATGTTGGTGAGGACTTTCAGCCAGGTGGCCAGCTCGTCGATAAGTTCGAGCGCGCCTTGCACGGTTGCCTGCGGCTGCATCGGGTGGATGTCGCCAAAGCCCGGCAGTCGCGCAATCTTCTCGTTGAGGCGCGGATTGTGCTTCATCGTGCAGCTTCCCAGCGGGAACAGGCCAAGGTCGATGGCATAGTTCTTCTGGCTGAGGCGCATATAGTGGCGCACGGCTTGCGGCTCGGACAGGCCCGGCAGACCGGTTTGCACCTTGCGCGCCACGCCGCCGAGACGGTTCTTCGTGCCTCTGGGCGCTGGCAGATCAACGCCAGTCGTCTCAGACGTACCGACTTCAAAAATCAGTCCTTCCGCCTGCAGAAGGCCACGCGAGCCGGAAACGGTTTCAATGGAAGACATGGAGACAGACTCCGGAGTTGTGGGGCGGCCCTGAGTATTCATGGTCATCAGATGATCTCCTTCAGAGCGGCCGCATAGGCGGCAATATCTTCAGGCGTGGTGCACTCGGTGGCGGCGCAAAGGATGACGTCGCCGAGATGGTCGCCGGGGAAGAGGCGGCTGGCGCGGACGCCGCCGACAATGCCGGCTTCGTCCAGCATGGCCAGCACGGCTTCCGCATTCACGGGCGTGCGGAACGCGAACTCGTTGAAGAAGCGCGGCGTGAGGATTTCGACNCCGTCCACTTCGCTCAGCGCATCAGCAAGGTCGCAGGCGGCTTCGTGGTTCAGCAGGGCCAGTTGTTCCAGCCCTTTGCCGCCCAGCAGCGTCATGTGCGCGGTGAAGGCCAGCGCGCAAAGGCCGGAGTTCGTGCAGATGTTCGAGGTCGCCTTGTCGCGGCGGATGTGCTGTTCGCGGGTCGACAAGGTCAGCACGAAACCGCGCTTGCCATCGGCGTCCGTGGTTTCACCGCAGAGGCGCCCCGGCATCTGGCGGACCAGCTTTTCGCGGCAGGCAAAGAGGCCGACATAAGGCCCGCCAAAGTTCAGGCCGTTACCGATGGACTGGCCTTCGCCGACGGCGATGTCCGCGCCCATTTCGCCCGGCGGTGTGACGAGGCCAAGCGAGACCGCTTCGGTGAACACGGAAACCAACAGCGCGCCCTTGGCGTGGGCCGCTTCTGCGACGGGGGACAGGTCTGTCACCGTGCCAAAGATGTTCGGAGACTGTCCGATCACGCACGCCGTGGCATCGTCTACCACGTCTGCAAGGTCCAGTTCGCCATCGACCGCGACCGGCAGCTGAACCACTTCAATGCCCTGCGCTTCGCACAGCATTTTCGTGGCCGCCGCATAGTGCGGGTGCAGACCACCGGACAGAACCACCTTCTTGCGGCGCGTCACGCGGGTCGCCATCACGGCAGCTTCGCCGCACGCAGTCGAACCGTCATACATGGAGGCGTTGGCCACCTCCATGGAGAGGAGCGCAGCAACCTGGGTTTGGAATTCAAACAGGGTCTGCAGCGTGCCCTGCGCGATTTCAGGCTGGTAAGGCGTATAGGTCGTCAGGAATTCAGACCGCTGGATGATCATGTCGACGGTGGCCGGCACGTGGTGCTTGTAGGCCCCGGCGCCGACGAAGAACGGGCCGGACGAAGCCGCACGGTTCTTCGCCGCCAGTCTGGACATGTGCCGCTCGACGGCCAACTCCCCCTGATGGTTCGGAAGGCCGTCGACCTTGCCGTGCAGGCGAGCCGATTCCGGGACGTCAGCATAAAAATCATCGACCGATTTCGCGCCGATGGTTTTCAGCATCTCCGCGCGGTCGTCTTGTGTCAGGGGAAGGTATCGCATGCGGGTAACTCCGTAAGTTTCCGGGAAGCCCTAGAGGGTTTCGCAGAAAGCCTTGTAGGCAGCTTCATCCATCAGGCTGGCAATCTCGTCGCCATCCTTGATCTGAAGCACGCAGAACCAGCCTTTTTCGGTTGGCGACTCGTTCACCGTTTCCGGCTTGTCGGTCAGCACGATGTTGACTTCGACCACTTTGCCGCTGATCGGCGCGTAGACATCGGACGCGGCCTTGACGCTTTCCACGACAGCCATGTCGTCGCCCAGCGCGAATTCTGCGCCAACATCAGGAAGTTCAACGAACACGATGTCGCCGAGGGCGTTTTCGGCGAAGTGGGTGATGCCCACGGTGGCGAGGTCGTTGTGGACTGTCACCCATTCGTGCTCCTTGGTGAAGAAGGTCGTCGGTTGCGTGTAGCGGGTCATGGGCTTGGGCTCCTAGCGCTTGTAATTATGCGGAACAAAGGGAAGATCGGCGATGACAGCCGGGCGCGCTTTGCCGCGCACCATGAGCTGGACTTCAGTGCCGGTGACAGCATGGGCGGTGGCGACATAGCCCATCGCGACCGGGTGCTCGACGGTGGGGCCGAAGCCGCCGGAGGTGACAATGCCCACCTTCTCGTCGCCGATAAAAATTTCCGTGCCTTCGCGGGCCGGGGCGCGTTCCAGCGGCTTGATGCCAACGCGCTTGCGGGCCGGGCCTTCGCTCCGCTCCCGGAGGATGCGCTCGGCGCCGGGGAAGTCGCCAGCCTCGCGGCGGCGCTTCTGGATCACCCAGCCAAGATCGGCTTCGATGGGAGACGTTGCCGGATCGAGGTCATGACCATAAAGGCAAAGCCCGGCTTCAAGGCGCAGGCTGTCGCGCGCGCCCAGGCCGATAGGCATGACGCGCTCGTCGGTCATCATTTCCTTGACCAGCGGGAGGCCAGCTTCAGGCTGGACCAGGACTTCAAACCCGTCCTCGCCGGTATAGCCACAGCGCGACACGATGCAGCGCGTGCCATTCAGTTCGAACGGCATGTGCTGCATGAAGCTCAACTCTTCGCAGCCGGGGAAGAAATCTGTCATCACATCGACGGCTTCCGGGCCCTGAAGAGCGAACAGGATGCGGTCGTCGGCGCGGGTCAGCACGGCACGGCCGGCCAGCGCTTTCTCGAAAATGCCCCAGTCCTGTTCCTTCATCGCGCCATTGACGACGATATAGAGGCTGCCTTGCGCCTCATCGCCGATCGGGCGGGTGATGATCAGGTCGTCCAGGATGCCGCCTTCGGCATTCAGCAGCACCGTGAGGCGCGCTTGTCCTGGCTTCAGGCTGGTAATGTCGCTGGGCACGAGTTCCTCGACCATGGCGGCGATCTTCGCGTGGGCCTCGTCGCCCCCGCCGATGCCTTCTTCCAGTGACAGGAAGCACGGCCCCATGTGGGAGACATCGAACAGGCCGGCATGCTGCCGCGTCCAGTTATGCTCTTCCATCACGCCCGCCGGGAACTGGACCGGCATTTCATAGCCGGCAAACGGCACGAGCTTCGCCCCGCATTCCACATGCAGGTCATAAAGCGGTGTCCGCTTCAGGTCTTCGGTCGTCGTATCAGACATAGGCGCCCTCATCACAGGAGACGTGAGCGGGCATCGCCGCAATTACGTCGCCCCCGCTGTCTTGGGCGCCTGAGAGATTCCGCCCGTGAACTCCGGGCTTGCTCCTTCGGCGAGATGGCACCCGAAGGCCCGCCTCTTTCCAGCGTGTTGGTCCTCTCCCGGTCCTTTTGCCTGAGCGTTTCCGGGGCGGTTGCGCCTTCGGCGGCGGGATTTCATACCCGCTCTCTCCCGGGAGGGACTTAACTGATCCCCTGCTAGCGTGGATTCCTGACGCCAGCAAGCGCCCTCAGGCCGGTCATCTGCGCAATCCACAGAACTGCCCCGGATTGAGGCGCCCGCGGTATGGTTTCCGCTAGTCCGCCCGTCTCAGCGTGAAAATCACCGGCTGGTGGTCGGTATACTTGAAGCCGAGGTCGATGCCTTTCGCCGATTCGAGCACCACGTTCGGCGACAGAAGCAGGCCGTCGATATTGGTCGTGTAGTTCACGCCCGCTGTGTAGGTCTGCTCATTGGTGCGCACGCTTGGCACGGCGGGGTCTATGGCCAGCTGCCAGCCCTCGCCCAGTTTCTCACGCGGGAAATCGTGGATCCAGAACTGGGCCGACGGGTCTGCCGTGTAGGCAAAATCCGTCGGGGCGAGGCGCATGTTCCAGTCACCGCCGACCGCCACCGCCTTGCCCTGCTTGTAATAGGTCTCGGCCAGATCCAGCACTTCGCGGACCTGTGTCATGCGCGTGTTTGCGCCTTCGTCGAAGGCTGACAGGTGAACGTTGATCAGCACCCAGGGCTGGCCCGAAACGTCCATCTCGGTGACCTGGACATGATAGTGGCGCTTGATGAAGCCCATGATCGTGCCGGGCTCTTCCGTGATCCGGATGATCTCGGTCGGCCCGTGCGCCACCCGCGAGAATGTGCCGAGGCCATGTTTCAGCGACATCGGCCCCGGGAAAAGCCGCGTGCGGATGTCAGACGAGAAGAACATGGAATAGTCCGCCAGCGCGGCCTTCACGCCGCCCAGGACATTGACGCCCATGGTCAGGAAGCCCGGCCCGGCCAGTTCCTGCATCAGAACAACATCCGGCTGGGTCTCCCTCAGCACGCCCTGAATGCCGGCAAGGTTCTTCTTCACGAACTGCTTGCCCGGCGGGCGAAGCATTTTTCCGCCATCGGACTGGAAATCCGATTCCTCGCCAAGGCCCGCATAGCCGATGTTCCAGGTCATCACGACCAGCGGCTCGGCTGCAGGTGGCGATCCATCTGTCCGCGTGCTTGTCTTGATCGGAATGGATGGGTCAGACACGGTCACGCACCCTGCGAGCGAGAGATAAAGTCCTGTCAGGACGATGAGGACGAAGGGAATCAGAAACTTGCGCATCAGGCAGGTTTACCGCCTCCGAACCAGCTTTGCACGAGGCCCCAGGCGCTGCGTGAGCCTGCCATCGCCTTTTCGGTTGCCCGCGCCGCCGTCGATGTGAGCCCGCCGCAGCGCTTCAGCAGGTCGCCGATGACGGAGCCGGACTCCTCTTTCACGTCCTGCAGCGCCTCTGCCGAGATCGCCTTCGCCTGCCCGGCTGACCAGCCCTTGAAGCTGCGGCAGCGGCGCTTGGCGAGATAGCCGAGCTTCAGCGTCATCATGGCGTTCACGCCGCCATCCATGATCGGCCCGGCAACAAGCCCGCCCATGCGCCCCAACAGGCCTCCAATGACGTCACCGGTGATGTCCGTGACATCTTCCAGTGCGCGGGCGACAACCACGATGGCCGCGACATCGCGCAGGATGCGGAGGCTGCCCAACAGGTGGGNCCGGCCGAAATAGATGCGGGAGATCCTGGCGACGAGGTTGGCGTTGCGCCACAGGACGATGAAGGCATCGACCGTGCCGTTCATGGAAAGGGCCGTGGCGACGCCGACGCCGACCGCCTCGGCATGGATCAGCTGCTCCACTTGTTTATCGAGTGGCTTCAGGAGGACCTCGATCTGTTCGCGTTCGAAGGCTTCAAGCGCGACGGAAACCGCCAATGCTTCTTCCGGCGTCGCGCGGCGGGCGCGGTTCAGCAGGGCCTGACCGCGCAGGATGCCTTCGTCGATGGCGCCCCGTTCTTCCTGAACCAGCGGATTGCGGGCCAGCATGTCGAGATATTTGAGGTCATAGCGCAGCCGCGCGGTCAGCGCTTTCGGGTCCGGCGCCTTCGGGTCCAGCACGATGGACGGGGGCCTGGCCGCGACCGGCATCGACAGGAAGCCCATGATCGGCCGCCCGACCAGCACGGCCAGCATCAGCGCCAGGATGACGATATAGGCATAGCCGAGCACCGGATGGACGTCGTCGAACATGCGGTAGAACAGGAAGCCCTGCCCGATCACGACGAGGAACGCGATGACGATGAACGCCGTCGCCGACCATTTGAGGAACTTCCACCCCTGCGCCCATTGCGAGGCCAGTTCCCACCCTGCCCCGTCTTTCGCTGGCTGCGCCGGGCCCGTGATCGCCTTGGCCATGACGTGTCTCCTCACTTCTGAATTCGGACTTGATCCTCCTCAGGTGGGAAGACGGCAGGGGTGAGGCAAGCGGGGCGTGTTCGGTGCGTGAAAGCCCTCACCTCCCACCGCCTTTGGCGGCGGGCCCCTCCTCTCCCTGAGGGCTACCAGATTCACACATTGGGTTTGAAGCCGAGGGTATGGAGTGATTTTTTGGCGGCTTGGATTTCGAGCCAACCTTGTAGCATGACGACGGGCCCCGGTTTTCCATAGTATCCTGTCCATCCGCCGAGGCGGGCGCAGACCCATGCGGCATAGGCGAGAGAGCCTTTGGGATGGGGGTTTTTCTGCCGCAGGGTTTTGCCCTCGAGCTTGGCGCAGAAGGCTTCGAGGAGGGGAATGTCGTCAGGCTCGAAGGCGTCGCTGCAAGGGCGTAACGGACCGGGGCCTCCGTCACGGGCATGGACGAGTTGCTGGATGGCAACGGCGGCGATGAGCGCCGCGGTTATGAGCTTGTCACGCGGCTGGCGCTCCTCGATCCGCAGGCCTTCGATATCGAAGCCCTGCGTCTTGAGGGTACGGAACATCTGCTCGATCGCCCAGCGCTTGCGGTAACACGCGACGACCGCCCAGGCCTGAGCGGCATCCTCGACCGGCTGCGTCGTCAGCAGCCGCCAATGCACGCCCTGGACGCCGCCGGGCGGTGAGACCTCGCGGACATCGACCAGTTGCACCTCCACGCCCTCTGGCAACCCCGCGCGAAAGGAGCGATTGGGCCGGGCCAGGGTCATGGTGGCGAAGCGCATCTCCAGCTTTGCGGTCCGCTTCCGGCGGCCAGGTCCACCCGGCAGATCGAGATCGGCCTGCCCGCCAGGCGGCAAGGCGTCGAGCGCTGCAAACAGCCGTCCGCCATCCTCCAGGCTGCGATCCTGCGCCGCGCGCACCAGAAGATCCGCAGTGTCGGGGCAGAGCGCGAAGGCCTCGTAAATATCGCCTTCGCGATCCGCGATGATCGTGATCCGCCGCGCCCCCGAGCACACCGACGCAGCCTGCTCGGCGCCTTCCAGCCAACGAAAGCTCTCTTTCTCCTCAACCGGAAGCGCCTTGCGCTGCGCCTTTTGGCCCGACGAACGCTGCAGGAAGCTGGCGTCCACCAGACCCAGAAGCGCACCGTCCGATGCGTCCAGCGCCAGGACCGCGTGCAGATAATCCCCGCCACCGCCTTGCGAACGAACCACCGTCGTATCCTGGATCACCAGAACCTCATGGCCCTGGCAGCGCTCCGCCGTCCGGCGAGCCGCTTCGCTCACCATCTCCCCGGGCGTCACCGATGCGTTGCGCAGAAACCGCGTGATCCGGATCTCGCCGGCCCGGTCGCCTCCAAGCCGCCGGACCCGCAAGGCCCGGCCCCCAAGTTCCAGCAGCCGCCCAAGAAGAAAGACCCCCCTTTTTGCAGCCGCAGATCACCAAAGTGGCCCAACGTCCGATCCATGCCGTCCTCCCCGTTTGGCAATTACGAATCAGACTTCGTCAAACCATGCAACCACGATGTGTGAATGCTGTAGCGCTCGGGGGNGGGGGTAGCTTCCTGTGCGTATGCTGCAGACGACAGAAAAAAGACCGCAGATGCGGTCACAAGCAGGCTGTGCTTGAGCGCCATGGATTTCCTCATTTTGATTTCAAGTTGTTCTGGGAGAAGTTCGTCAGACCCATTCTGATGTGGGCTGACCCTAAGGTAGCCCCGACACCTTAAGTATTCACAGGGGTCCTGGACGCGAAATTAGATATTTTGCCCAAGTGTTACAATAGAGACACAATTTCCATCTTTTGGGTATCTCCATGCCCATTACTTGAGCACTCCAAGCAACATATCAAAGAATGACAAGGTTGTCCTTAGGCGTTTCTTTCGCGGCCGCAACGCATTCTGCTGCGCCGCACAATATTTTTTCCTGTTCGAGAAGTGTCAGGTCTGCCTATCCTGACCCGGCGTGAAGGCATGAGCCGGACCTTGAGATCTGGTGCCTCACTCAAACGGAGGAAACAAATGAGACAATCAATCAGGCTGCTGACCGGTGCGTCAGTGGCATCGCTGCTTCTAGCCCTGCCCGCGATTGCCCAGGAAGAAGGGGGAGACGAGCTCCGCCAGTCCAAGGTCACAGTCACAGGCTCATTCATTCAAGGCACACCAGAGGATGCCGCCCTTCCCGTCGACGTGCTCACAGCCGGTGACCTGAAACTGGAAGGCCAGCCCTCGATCACCGAACTGATCCGGAACCTTGGCCCATCATCCGGCGTCGACGGCCAGACCAACCAGTTCGCCTCGAACGGCCTTGAAGGCACATCCAACATCAACCTGCGCGGCCTCGGCCCGGCAAGAACGCTGGTCCTGATCAACGGCCGACGTCAGACGTATCNCCCCTATTCCATCGGTGAGCAGGCACAGCTCTTCGTTGATACGAACACAATCCCGACCGCCGCCATCGCGCGGATCGAAGTGCTGAAAGACGGCGCTGCCGCCCTCTACGGTTCTGACGCCATCGCAGGCGTTGTGAACTTCATCACCAATGAAGATCTCGACGGTTTCGAAGTCGGTGGTTCGTTCTCGCAGTTCGACGGTTCGGACGGCGACTTTGACCTTTCCGCTGCCTACGGACTTCAGGGCGACAATTTCAGCTGGGTGACCTCGGTCGGCTACAACAAGCGCAGCGAAGTTTTGCTCAATGAGAAAGACTGGGCTGTCCTGCCTTATGACCAAAACCCGGTCGGCGGCTGGTCGTCCTTGTCGAACCCCGGCTATTATGTTCCGCTCGGCGCCGCAGGTACACCTATTCAGGGCGCAACGAACGATGCGGGCTGTACGGATGTCGGCGGTATTGTCGTCTCCGGCACTTGCCGCTTCCAGTACACCAATTTCGACAACCTCGTCGAAGAGGAAGAGCGCTTTCAGGTCTTCTCCGAATACAACCGTAACATGGCGAACGGCGCAGACCTGCACCTTGAGCTGATGTACGCCCATTCGGACACTCCGACCTGGAAAACGTCGCCCTCCTATCCACCGCAATCGCTGCTGAACCAGTTCGTTCCGGCAAGTGCACCCGGCTACCAGCAGTATATCGCAGACAATCCGGGCGCGTTCCCGGCTTCGTCGATCGGTGCCCTGTTTATCGGCCGGACATTCGGCTGGGGTGGCTATCCCGGCACGGGCGGCGCCCAGGAAGGCTACCGTACATCCGAAACCTGGCGCGGGTCCGGCTCGTACAGCGGTGACTTCGATAGCGGCGTCCACTACGATTTCGGCCTGACCTATTCAGCGACCGAGTCTGAACGCCTGACCAACGACACGTATATCGTTGGCCTCACCGCTGCCCTTCGCGGTTTCGGTGTGTGTACGGATCCGGTCACCGGCTTCGACCCAGCCACCGGCACCCAGCCCTGGGCCGCCGGATATGCCGGTGCCCTGACGGCGGGCGGCGGGAGCTGCGAATATTACAACCCGTTCTCGAACGCCATTCAGGCGAACGCCGTGACGGGGGCAGCCAACCCGAACTATGTCGCGGGCCTTGAGAACACCGCGACGCTGGCCGACTGGATGACAGACGGCAGCGAGACGGTCGCCAATACGAGCCTGCTCGTGTTCGACGGCGTTCTGTCGGGTGAAAGCAACGTCCAGGCTGCTGGCGGTGCCGTGGGCTGGGCAGCTGGCTTCCAGGTCCGCAAGGAAACCTATGAAGTTGACCCGTCCGACCTGACCGACCTGGCCGTCACGCCGGGACCGGGTGGCACAGGCCCCTATTCGTTCCTTGCCGGCACCAACGCAGCAGACGAAGATCAGACGATCTATGCCATCTTCGGCGAACTTCAGGTGCCGCTCTACGACACCCTGAACATGCAGTTTGCCGTCCGCTATGAGGATTATGGTGGTGACATTGGGTCCACTTTCGACCCGAAAGTCGCAGCCAAATGGGATGTAACGGACAATTTCGCCCTGCGCGGCTCGGCCCAGACGTCTTTCCGTGGCCCGACGCTTAATCAGCTTGGCGGTGTGGGAACGACGCTGCAGTATGTTGCGGCAGCCTCAGCGTTCAAAGCCATCGACCAGTACGGTAACCCGAACCTGAAGCCGGAATCGGCCTTCAGCTTCAACTTCGGCGGCCTCTACGAGCAGGGTGGCTTCAACGCTTCGCTCGATTACTACAATTTCGACTTTTCCGATCCGATCATCGTGGAAGAACAGTCGAACATTGTGGGCGCTGCCGTTGCCGCACTTGCGACAGCAACGACGGACGATGACGCAATCCTCGACCGGATCACCTTCACCGACAACAATAATGACGGGATCAATCAGGCCAACGAAATCGCGCGTGTCCGCACGGGCGTTGTCAACGGTCCGAACATCCAGACGTCCGGTATTGACCTGCGGCTCCAGAACAATTGGGAGCTCGGCTCAGGTGCGGAATTCACCATCGGAGCGGATGCGACCTATATCATCGAGTACAAGGTCGATCCGTACTTCGTGGAAGGTCTCGCCATCGGTGGCGGTGACTATGTCGGCCAGTTCAACCGGTCGAACTTCACCCGCTCCATGCCGCAGTGGAAAGCGAACCTCTTCGCGAACTATGCCATTGGCGGGCACAACCTGCGGGCTGTCATGCGTCATATCGACAGCTACACGGACGAGCGGTCTTCCGCCGCACGTGGCGGTGTTGCCGGGACGATCGACAGCCAGACCACGTTCGATCTGTTCTACAACCTCGAAACACGGTGGGACCTGGATATCGGCCTTAGCGTCGTCAATGTGACGGACCAGGACCCGCCACTGGCGGCCTTCGACACGAGCTACGATCCGTACACGCATAACCCGTTTGGACGCACGTTCAAGTTGAGTGTGACCAAGCGGTTCGGTGGGAACGGAAAGTAAGTCTTTCCGAGACACCGACCTCTGGGGGCGGTCCTTCGGGATCGCCCTCTTTTTATGGCCTCAAAGGAAAACTCAGATCGCGCCCAGCGCGCGCCCGGTCACCTGCCCGGCGTCGCGGATGGCGACGCGGATCGTGTCCGACAGGGCCGTCAGGTTCATGAAGCCATGCACCATGCCGGGATATTCCCGCACCGTGACCGGCACACCGAAGCTCGCCATCTTGCCGGCATAGGCCAGGCCCTCATCGTGCAGCGGGTCCCAGCCGCACAGGATGAAATGCGCCGGCGGCAGGCCGCGGAAGCATTCCGGCGGCGCGAACAGTGGCGAAACCCGAATGTCCATCCGGTCCTCGACGTCGCGCAGATAGGCGTCGCGGAAGAACTCGAACAGGTTGGCCGAAATGAAGAAGCCGCTCTCGTTGAAGGGCATTTTCTTGGTCCGGATGTCAGCAAACTGGACCAGCGGGTAGAGCAAGAGCTGGAAGGCCGGGCTTGGCCCGCCACTGCGGTTCATCTCCTGCGCCAGATAGGCCGAAAGATTGCCGCCCGCGCTGTCGCCTGACACGGCAAGGCGCTCAGGGTCGAATCCAAGCCGGGCAGCATTGTCGTGCACCCAGCGCCACACATTGATCGCGTCCTCGTGCGCCGCCGGAAACTTGTGTTCCGGCGCGAGGCGATAGTCCACAGACAGGACGCGGCAGCGAGAGCCCTCCGCCAGGCGGCGGCACAGCATGTCGTGGCTGTCCAGGTCGCCGATCACGAACCCGCCGCCATGGAAGAAAATAATCCCCGGCCCCGGCGCGATGCCCGCCCCCAGCGGCGTATAGAAGCGCGCCTTCATGGCCGCCCCTGCCCCAGACGGAATGGAGATGTGCGAGATATCGGCCATCTCCGGCGCATCCTTCTCGATGGCATGGCTGGCCAGATAGAATTGCCGACGCAGCCGATCGGCCGTCGTTTGCCAGTCGAGACTTTTCAGATCCGGCATGGTGAACCGGTCAATGAATTGGCGGATGGTCTGATCGAGGGTCATGGCTGCATAAATGGCGTTGAAAATTGGCCTTGTGAAGGCGGGGCGAAACAGTCAAAGTATTGGCATGAGAACTGTCGATGTCTTCTGGTCCTTCCGCTCGCCCTATTCGTATCTGGCGACGAAGCGACTACGCGCCCTTCCCACAAAATGGGATGTACGCGTCCGCCCGCGTCCGGTCTATCCGATTGCGATCCGCACCCCACACTTTTTCCAGGAAGTCCGCCCGCAATGGGTGCCCTACCTGATCCGGGACTATGTGCGGAACGCGCAATATCTCGGCCTGCCCATCGGCCCGCTGAACCCGGATCCCGTGGTCATGAACATGATGACGCGCGAGATTTCGCAGGACCAGCCCTATATCGGTCGCCTCACGCGCCTCGGTATCCTCGCCTGCGAGAAAAGCGACGAAGCTGGCTGGGCCTTCATGGATGAAGTGTCGACGCTGATCTGGTCCGGCGGTGACTGGACGAATGGCACGGCGCTGAGCGAGGCCGCCGCCCGCGCCGGGTTCGATCTGGAAGTCCTGGACACACGTCAGGAAGCCGAGAATGAACGCCTCGAAGCGGTGATCGCAGAGAGCCAGGCCGAGCAGGACCCACACCATTGGGGCGTCCCGTTGATGGTCTTCGAAGGCGAGGCCTTCTTTGGCCAGGACCGGATCGACCTGCTGGAATGGCGGCTCGGCGAAGCCGGCGTCGCACGCAAGGACTAGGCTTTAGAAGCTGATCGCGGAGGNGAAGATCGAGGGGCCGTTCGACTCCAGCTGCCGGGCCCCTTCTGCCAGCAGGCGACCCTTGGTCTCCTGCGGAAGGGTCTTGGCCGCAGCAACAGCCGTCGCGCCAATGTCGCAGATATTCACACCCTTCAGGGTCTGCTTGGCATCCCCGCCCGATTGTCGCGCGAGGATCAGCGGCACGACGTCCGGATCGGTCATGATGGACATCATCATGCCCTGCAGCGCCGCTTCATCCGCGCGCGTGACGCCCCCGCGCTCAACCGGGTGAACCTGCGCGTCCTCGATCGCGACCATCAGACCGGTCAGCGCCTCGAAGGAAAAGTCACGTACCGGTGCATTCAGTTCGGCCAGTTCCTGCATGAACATGTTAGGGCGCTGGTGCTCCATATCCGACAGGGCCGCGTAACGCGCCGCATCGCACCATTTGCTGCGCTTCTGGGACGCCGTGCGCAAATGGTCGCGAGCAAGATCCAGAACATGGTCGATGTGTTTCGTATCTGCCCGGGCGAGGTCTCTGGCATGGGCTTTCAGCACGTCCGCAGAGTGAACCAGAACAAGATCGGTCAGCGCACGATCACTCAGTTTTCCAGCACGCGCGATCTGCTGGCCGAGATCGGTCTGCGCCGTCAGATCGACCTGGCCGAGTAATGCGAAATAGGCCTCCGCCCCTTCCCCGGGCAGGTTCGGCATGCTGATCGTGGTTGTGGCGACCCGTACAGGCAGCGGCGTACTTTCAGACGCAGAGCCTTTGGGCCAGCTCAACACAGCGAAGAACGCGCCGCATACGACGGCCAGTGTCACCAGTGCGAACAGCGCATTCTGCTGGCTGGACGCAGACGCAGAGTTCACCTTGCGTGCGTCGAAAGTCATGGTCTCCCCCCATACAACTCCGAGCGGTTGTATGGGCAAAAGACTTCCAACCACTTAAGCGTGTGGCAGGTGCATGGTACGCTCAGAGCGTGAGAACACCCAGTCCCGGCGGGTCACTGAACAGGGCGTCGACCAGGTTTGCGCGGCGCGCCTGGACAAGGCGCTGGTTCACATAGCCCTTGTCGGTGATCTCTCCGGAATCGATGCTTGGCGGCTCCGTCATCACCATCACGCGCTTGATGCGTCGCGACGATCCGGGCTCAGATGCATTGAAGGCGGACGTCTTCTTCGCCAGCTCTTCCGTCAGCTGGCGGAAGGCCGCCATTATGTCCCCGCCATTCGCCTTGACCAGCTGCTCCATGCCTGCAGGTGATGGCCAGACGAGCGCACCGATATAGTCATTGTCTTGACCGCAGATCACCGCATCGAAGATCAGCGGCGAACAGGCGGCCACAAAATCAGGTCGCAACGTACCCACACTGACCCATGTGCCGGAGGAAAGCTTGAAATCCTCGCCCACACGTCCGTCGAAAATGAGGCCTTTGTTCGCGTCGGCCTCATCCACGAATTTCACCGCGTCGCCGAGACAATAGAAGCCTTCCTCGTCGAACACTTCAGCGTTCTTCTTCGGGTCATTGTGATAGCCCGGCATGACCGATGGTCCTTTGACGCGCACTTCCAGCTTGTCGCCGTTCGGCACCAGTTTCAACGTCGCCCCCGGCAGCGGCAGACCGATCAGGCCGACCCGCTCGACCTCCCAGTGCACAACGGTGATGCCCTGAGTCTCGGTCGCACCATACATGGTGACAATCGGGATACGCCGCCCGGTCGCCTTGATGGCCAGCGCTTGCAAACGCCCATAAAGATCGTCCGACAGGGTCGCACCGCCATAGCCGATAGAGCGCATGTTGCGGAAGAAGGCCGTCAGCAATTCCTCATCCGACTCCATCGCCTCCGCCAGCATGGCCAGTGCGATCGGAGCAGTTCCGAACACGGAGGGGGAACAGTCCCGGATATTCCGGATCGTCTCATGGAACAGTGCCGGTGTCGGCTTGCCACCATCGATCCAGAACGTGGCGCCATTCCACAGGGCGCCATTGAAGTTCACATTGGCGCCGGAAATATGGTTCCAGGGCAACCAGTCGAGCAGATTGTCGATCCCGTCAGGGTCATGGTCTGGGTCGCGATCCGTATCCCGCAGCCCCTCCTGCCCCGCAATCATGGAGCACATTGCGCCCTGCGTGGTCGGCACAGGCTTGGGCATCCCGGTAGAGCCGGACGTAAAGAGATACTTGCCGATGCTCTCATCGGTCAGCCGGTCCAGTGCTTCGCTCACAGCCGGGGTCGGCTCTGTCGCGGCCAGAACGTCATAGGCCAGCACGCTATTGTCCCCGTCCGGATCAGCAGAGAAAACTGTACAGTCATCGCTGTCGAGCGCCGCTATCGCGTTCCGGAACGGTGCCAGCGTCTCGGCAAAGATAACCTTCGGCTTCACGGCGCTGAAGCAATGTTTCAGCTTTTCGAAATCCGTCGACATGGTGGAATACGGCACCGAAATCGGCGCGGCCGGGGCGCCCATCTTCTGCGCCGCCAGGATCACCATGGCCGAGCGGATGGAGTTGCCGGAAAGGATCATCACCGGCGCATCCGGGCCAGCGCCCATATCCAGGAAAGCCTGCGCCAGACCGTCCGTGATGCGCTTGGCCTCGCCATAGGTGAGTGTCACCCACTGATCCGTCTCCGGATCACGCTCTTTCAGGAAGGCGCGCCCCGGGTGCTCGGCGGCGCGCTCGTCCAGGCAATGGGCAATCGTGCGCGGGCGCAGGCCCGGTGCATGGCGTGCGGAGATATAACTCACGCCGCCCGGCGCGGTGCGCATATCGACGTCCGGCAGCTTTTGCGGCAGCGGGCGGAAGGGCGGCAACTCGTTCGCGTCGGCCATGCGTTGTTTCTCCCTAAATCTGTTATGATTGCGGCAGATCATAAGCCATCAGGCGGGAGAGGCAATTCGTTCCCCAGCGAAAGGGGGGCTTCCAGCGACAGGCCCTCTCAGGCCTCGGCCTGAACGGCCTCCACAACAGCGTTGAGAGCCGTCTTCATCATGGCCTCGTCCAGCGCTTCGGCCATGACCCGGATCAGCGGCTCGGTGCCCGACTTGCGCACGACAAGGCGCCCCTTCTCTCCCATCATCGCTTCGGCCTCCGCCATGGCGACCTTCACCCGCGGCGTCTCCAGCGGATTGGTGCCGGCATAGCGAATGTTCACCAGTTCCTGTGGAGCCGGATCGAACACATGTCCGAGGACGGATGCCTTCTTGCCGGTGCGCGCCAGAACGCTGAGAACCTGCAGTGCCGCCAGCAGTCCATCGCCCGTGGTCGACACGTCCGACAGGATGATATGGCCAGACTGCTCGCCGCCCAGATTGAAGCCATGCGTCCGCATATGCTCGGCCACATAGCGGTCGCCGACTTTGGTGCGCGCCAGCGTCAGGCCGAGGCCTTTCAGGTATTCCGCCAGCCCCATGTTCGACATCACGGTGGCCACCATGCCGCCGCCCTTGAGGCGCCCGGTATGATAGAGCTCCGTCGCGATCAGCCCCATCACCTGGTCGCCGTCGACTTCCCGCCCCAGTTCATCGACCACGATCAGCCGGTCTGCGTCGCCATCGAAGGCAATCCCGATATGGGCCTTGCTGTCGACCACCGCTTGCGTCAGCGCTTTGATATCGGTCGAGCCGACCCCGGCATTGATGTTCACGCCATCGGGCGACACGCCGATCACGGTGACATTGCAGCCGAGCCGCCTCAGCGCATCCGGCGCCGCGCGATAGGCCGCGCCATGAGCGCAATCGAGCACGATGTTGAGTTTCGAGAAGTCGACCGCCGGATCCACGGTTTCGAGGCATCGGTCGACATATCGCCGCCCTGCACCATCCAACTCGCGCGGGCGGCAAACCTCCTCCGGCGCGGCATAGCTGCCCTCGAAGGCATCGAACATGGCCGTTTCGAGCTGTTCCTCGACCTCGTCGGTGAACTTCACCCCATCCGGGCTGAACAGTTTGAGCCCATTGTCCTGATACTTGTTGTGCGAGGCGGTGACCATCACGCCAAAGGCGGCGCCGGTCTCACGCGTCAGCAGCGCGACCGCCGGGGTCGGCACGACACCGATGCAGACCGGCGTCAGGCCCATGCTGGCAAGGCCTGCCACCAGTGCAGCCTCGAGCATCTCACCCGACCGTCGCGTGTCACGCCCGACAATCACGTCGCGTCCGCCTTCTGAGGCAAACGTCCGCGCCGCCGCGATGGACAGGCGCAGCGCCGTCTCCACCGTCATCGGCTTCTGATTGATGCGGCCCCGGATACCGTCCGTGCCGAAGAACTGGCGTGCCATGAAATAACTCCCTGGCGGCTTTGGTCGCAGGAAAAGCTGGAGAAAAGGATACCGTACCGTGGCAGGATTATGTCAGGCCGGAGACACGCCGCCATACACAATAAAATACGGATTGTCATAGCCGCGCTCGCGCTTGCCATAGAGCAGCGGAGCGCCGTCTTCCATCAGCACACGGCCGCCTGCCGCCTCGACCACGGCCTGACCGGCAGCGGTGTCCCATTCCATGGTGCGGCCCATGCGCGGATAGAGATCGGCTTCACCTGCCGCAATCAGGCAGAATTTCAGCGAAGACCCAGCCCCCTTAAGCCCGGCAACCTGGAATTTCTCCAGAAACGCATCGGTTTCCGGCGTGCGGTGGGATTTCGAGGCGACCGCCGTCAGCCCCTCGTCCGGCGCCTTGCGGATACGCAGCCTCTGGCGCTCCGCCGGAACAGCGGCGCCGGGGGCCGCGCTGGCCTGCCAGGCCGAATTGTGCGTCTCAGCCACGAACAGGCGCGACAGCGCCGGCGCATAAACAACGCCCATGACCGGGCGGCCATGCTCGATAATGGCTATGTTCACCGTGAACTCGCCATTCTTGTTGATGAACTCCTTGGTCCCGTCGAGCGGATCGACAAGGGCAAAGCGGGCGCCATGCTCCGGCATCTGGCCGGCGGCCATGNCCTCCTCGGCAATCACCTTGAGATCCGGATCGGCTTCGGCCAGCGCGGCAAGGATCAGCGCCTCGGCCTTCTCGTCTGCCAGCGTGACCGGGGAATCGTCGCCCTTCTTCGTGAAGTCGAAATCGCCCTCATAGATATCCATGATCAGCTTGCCGGCATCGAGCGCGATCCGCGCCAGCGTGTCACCATTAATTCCCACAATATTCCCCTTGAAATAATACCGGTTCTTCCTGTCAGCCCGGCACGCGGGAGGCAAGCCTGCAGTGCCGTGCATTGACTTGATCGGACCGCTTCGGGCACCATCCGGGCACGATCTGCCTGAGAGGTTTTCCATGCTGAATCGTCGGCATATGCTGTTGCTCGGAGGCGCTGCCGCCATGCCCTGGCCCGGACGGGCTGAGGATGCATCGGACAAGCCTCGCCACGCCCTGATCATCGGGAACGCCGCCTATTCCGCAGGCATCGGCACGCTCGCCAATCCGGTGAATGATGCGCTGCTTGTGTCTGATGCGATCCGGAATTGCGGCTTTGAACTCGTGACCGGCGACGTGGTGCGCGATGCCGACCGCTCTTCCATGATGCGCGCCATCCGCGAACTTGCAGACCGGCTTGAAGCGGACGGGCCGGAAGCGGTCGGCTTCTTCTATTATTCCGGCCATGGCGCCGCGCGTGAGAACCAGGGCAATTACCTCATCCCCGTGGAAGACGCCGACGTACTGGACGAGGCGCTATGGGACGATTCCATTTCGCTCGACTGGCTGATGGACAAGCTGACGGCACTCGAAGCCCCCAGCGTCGTGGCCATCGACGCCTGCCGCAATGTGCTGAAACTTCCGGAAGCTCAGCGGGCGCTGGGCGTGGGTGAGTCGTTCCGGGGCCTGCGGCGCACAGCTGGCGGTGCGACCGAGCGCAACATGTTCCTGTCCTTCGCCACATGGGAAGGCGAAACGGCCAGCGACGGACGCGCCGATGCCGGCAACGGGCCGTACGCGACATCGCTCGGCACCCGGCTCATGGAACCCGCCGTCACGGTGCGGGACATGTTCGAGCAGGTTCGCCTCGACGTGTTGGAAATGACGCTGCAACGCCAGGAACCCATGAACCTTTCCCGCCTGCAGCGGCGCTCGTCAGACATCAAGATCGGATCGTGGACCCGCCAGCCGGGAGACGGCCCCCTCGGCGCAGTCAGCCAGCATCCCTTGCGTGTCGCGCTGGTCTTTTCCAACGACTATGCCGAAAACGGTAGCTACGGCCTGCCGGTCACGCACGAGGACGGGGAAAAGGTCCGCCAGGCGCTCAGCGAAAGTGGTTATGTTGCACAGCACGTTCAGAATGCCGATCACAATGGCTTCCACGCCAATCTGGTCGCTCTGAAGGCGGCCCTGAATGCCGCTGGCCCGGCCAGCGTCGGCGTGGTGTACTTCGCCGGGTACGGAGCATCCCTTTCCGGACAGGACAACTACCTGATCCCCAACGGCCCCCTGCCCCGCACACCGGAAGACATCATCGAGAATGCGATCGAGCTGCGCAAAGCGGTCGAGTTTCTGGAGGACTCCGCCGCACAGGCGATCATCCTGCTGGTCGATTGCGGCCGAAGATATGACTCCCCAATGGAGGCCAAAGGCATCGAGCCGGGCTTTGCGGACTACACCTCAGACGCCAATGTCGTGATCGCCTATGCTGACAAGCCCGGCACCACCCGGCCTGATACATATGGCCCATCCGTCTTTGCCGACGCCTTTGCAAAGCGCGTTCAGTCTCAAGACCGGATCGACATCAACACGGTGATGTTTCAGGTCAGCAGTGACGTCAATGCCGCCACATCTGGCTACCAGCTGCCCTGGTTCCAGTCGTCCGTCCAGCTACCAATCTTCTTCCGCGCAGACGTCGAGCCCGCCTAGACAGGCCCTAGTTCAGCACGTCCGCCAGCTCGACCTCGAAGACGATATCCGCGTCCGGCGGGATCGGGCCGCCCGGCGTGCCTTTCTTGCCATAGGCAAGATCGGCCGGAATGTAGAGCAGCCAATGGTCGCCCGGCTTCATCATGCCCAGCGCTTCGACCCAGCCGCGGATCAGGCGGTCTGACGGGAAGATTTCCGGCGAACCGCGCTCATAGGCGCTGTCGAACATCTCGCCTGTCGCGGCGAGGCGGCCTTCATAATAGACGACCACTTCCTGGCCGTTGACCGGGCTCGCGCCGTTCGCATCGCCGCTGTTCAGCACGACATATTGCAAGCCGGAATCGGTCTTCTTCACGTCTGGCGAGTCCGGATTCCAAGGCGTGTACTTCGCCCAGGCGGCTGTATCGGACGGTCTCGCCGCCAGCACGTCGAGCATGTCGACGAAGAAAACGAGATCGTCACCGGCCTTGATGACCGAGCCGCGATTGGCATTGCCATAGGCAAGCTTGTTGGGAACGTAGAACAGGAACCGATCGCCCTTGTGCATCTTCTGCAGGCCGATGGTCCAGCCGGGGATCACCTGGTTCAGGCGGAACGCGGAGGGCTTGCCGCGATCAAAGGAAGAGTCGAACTTGGCACCTTCGGCGGTGCGTCCGTCATAGTTCACGCGGACCAGATCGCTGACGCCAGGGCTCTCGCCCTTGCCGTCGCCCTGCTTGATGACGATCCATTGCAGGCCGCTATCCGGGTCGGTCTGGACGCCCTTGGCATCCGGATTCCACGGCAGGTGCTGGGCGAACACGGCGTCCACGTCAGCCGGGGCCGCTTTCTGGCCCGTACAGGCGGCGATCAGGGTAAGAGCTGCGCTGGCAGCAAGTGCGAGGATGCGCTTCATCTGGGAGGCTCCGTTTCGGCTTCTCGGTCTGGTCAGGTTTGCTGGGCGGTTTAAGCCGCTTCCGGACGGGTGTCACCCGCCCGGGTCAGCCTGCCACATTACGGATTTCACATGCTGCGCGGCGGATAACCCGCCAGCGTCAGCGCTTCGATGACTTCCTGTGTATGCTGGCTGTCGCGCGTCTCGATCAGGATGTCGAACTCGGCGCCCTTGGCTGGCACGTCCAGCGCGATCCGGTTGTGCGCGACTTCCATGATATTGGCGCCATTGTCGCCGATGATCTTGGAGACAAGCGCCAGCAGGCCCGGCCGGTCGTCGCCGATGATGCGGATCCGGGCGAGCCGGTTTTCGCGCACCAGCGCCCGTGTCAGCACAGAGGCCAGAAGCCGCGTGTCGATGTTCCCGCCGCAGAGGACGAGCCCGACTTTCCGGCCATAGAAGCGCGTCGGATGCGCCAGCAAGGCAGCAAGCCCCGCCGCGCCCGCGCCCTCGGCAATCGTCTTCTCGATGTCGACATAGAGCGTGATGGCGCGCTCCAGATACTCTTCCTCGACCAGAAGGATGTCATCGACCAGCTGTTCAGCGATCTGGCGTGTGATCTTACCGACCTCTTTCACCGCGATGCCCTCGGCGATGGTCGCCCCGCCCATTTTGGGCGTCTTGCCATTCAGCGCCGCGTGCATGCACGGGTACATCGCCGCTTCGACGCCAAAGACCTTGATGTCCGGCTTCAGCGCCTTGGCCGCCGTCGCGATGCCGCTGATCAGGCCGCCGCCGCCGATCGGCACGATCAGCGTGTCGAGATCCGGGTTGGCTTCCAGCATTTCCAGCGCAATCGTCCCCTGCCCGGCGATGATGTCGACATCGTCGAACGGGTGGATGAAGGTCAGCCCTTCTTGCTCTGCCAGAAGCAGTGCGTAGTCCTTCGCCTCATCGAAGATCATGCCTTCGAGGATGACGCGGGCGCCATGGTCTCGCGTATGCTGCACCTTGTTGAAAGGGGTCGTCTCGGCCATCACGATCGTGGCCGGGATGCCGAGGCGGCGGGCGTGATAGGCCACGCCCTGCGCATGGTTGCCGGCAGAAGCCGCGATCACGCCGCGCTTCTTCTGGTCCTCGGTCAGCTTGGACAGCTTGTTCAGCGCGCCGCGCTCCTTGAAGGCGGCGGTGTACTGGTGGTTCTCGAACTTCACCCACACTTCGGCGCCCGTCAGTGCGGACAGCGTGCGGGAGTGACTCATCGGCGTATTGATAACCTGGCCTGCAATAATCATTGCAGCGGCTTTCACATCATCGAGCGTGACGGGAAGGCTTGGGCGCTGCGTATCGGCCATGGTTTTGGTCCTCGGGGTGAAAGCGCGCGCACCCTATGCCCGGGGGTTTGGAAGAGCAAGCGGGGCTGGGGAGTCAGGTCAGCGCGGCGTGCGGAGTGAGTCCCTACCGGCGTGTCATCCCGGAAAGCCCGCAGGGCTTATCCGGGACCCTGTTGGCCGGTCCGCGAGTCCGCACTGGGGTCCCGGCTCTGCGCTGCGCTCCGGCCGGGATGACACGAGGGAGATAGCGGTCTCTTCCCAGTTCACCCCTACTCCGCCTCCATCCCCGCAATCCACTGGTTGATCAGCTCAATCCCAACCGGGTCCGGCAAAGTCCGCCCCAGTTCTGGCATGGCGATGCCCGGCTCGGTGGAGTCCATGCGGAAGGCGAGGATTGATCTTTCCGGGTGGCCCGGATCGATCACGAAGCGCCGGTCGCCGGAGCCGCGCCCTGCTGCCGTCGGGTGTTTCTTCAGGCCAAGGCGTGTCGGCGAGGTTTCTTCCAGCGTCAGCCAGAGGCCGGAATTCGAGGCCGAGCCGTCTGCCTTGTGGCAATGCCCGCAATTGATATCCAGATAGCCGCGCGCCCGCGCGTCCAGCGGCAGGGTCTCATCTGCGGCTGAGGGCGTCGCGGTCAGGTCGTGCGGCACAGCCTCCAGCAGACCCGCCGCCACCCAGTCAGACAACTGATCGACGCCCGCCGGGCCTTTATGGTCCAGATTGCGCAATTTCGGCCCGATCGGCTCCAGCATATCGCCCGCCTGGTGGCAGGTCTTGCACTGGTTCTTGTTGGGCACTTCATAGGCGATGGTCAGCGGCGCCCCGCCGGGGCTGATTGTCTGAATCGTGCGGCGCGCGCCCGTCGGCGCATATTTTGCCTCAGTCCCCTCTTCATTCCAGACATAGGGAAACGCCGCCCAGCCATCCGCCTTGCGGATGATCACCCGTGTCTCGACCTTGTAATTGCCGTCCGCTGGTGCGCGCAGATCCGGCGCGAAGGCAAACGTCTTGATCAGCGTGGTCCCAACCGGAAAATCCGGAATACCGCTGCCATTCGCCTTGATCGTCTGGCCCGGCGGGACATAGACGAAGCGATGCTTGTCGGCATCGTCAGAGAAGAGCGGATTGATCAGGTCATAGGGCTTCACCCGTGCCGCTGGGTGGTCGGCGCCCGCATCCGTGAAAAATCCATAGTCGGAAAGCACCGGGGCCGGTGTCTCTGACAGGATGGTGTCAAGGCGCGGGCCGGGGTTCGGGTCTGCAGCCTGCCCGGCCCCGCACGCGGCGAGGGCCAGACAGGCAATCAGGTAGGCTGGTTTCATTTCGGGGCGTTGTCCTGCGGCAGGACGACAGGATCGCGCTGGGCCACGACCGTGCCCGCCGGGCGGTCCATGCTGGGGCGCAGGTTCGCCGGGTTCAGCGGGTATTCGCCAAGGCCAAGATTGATGAAGCCGACTTCCGGCGCCTCGTCGATGACGAGATTGACGCTCTGGTCTTCCCCGCCATTGAAGCGCGTCACGCCGTCGGTCACGATGGCTGGCAGACTGCCGCCCAGCAGCGCCGCGATGGGTGCCAGCATGCCCTGCGGATCATCCAGCCCGCCTTCATACGTGTTGCCGCTGACCGTGATGTCATTCAGCAAGGGGCCATAGGTTTCGTCCGTAAACGGTTCTGTATAGGCCGTCAGCATGACATGAACCGTGCGATTGTCCTTGAACCGGTTGCCGATGACATAGACATCCGAATTCGCCATCACGATCATGCCGGTGCCGGAAGGGACGCCGGCCACGATATTGCCGACCGGGGCGAAGTTCACCGTGTTATTGTCGACGATGTCATTGTCATAGACGCGCGTCGAATGCCCGCCCATTACGGGCAGGTCCGGCAGGTCGAACACGAGGATGCCGCCCGCATTGTTGCGCGCGATATTTCCGTACACATCGGCATAGGACGAGTTCTCGATCTCGATGCCCGCCACATTGTATTCGGCGACCGAGTCCCGCACGATGATGTTCTCGGACTGGCCAACATAGATGCCCGCGTCAGAGGCGCCGCGCACGGTACAGTTCTGCACCAGCACATCCGTGGATTCGACCGGATAGATGCCATAGGCGCCATTGCCCGCGTCCGGCTCACCGGACCATTCCACCGTGATGTACTGATACGTAATCCGGTCGGAATCCTTTGACTTGATGCCATCGCCTTTCGTGTCGCGGATCGAGAAATCCGACAGCACGACATCATCGGCAGTGACCAGAAGCCCCTCGCCCGCCCCGGTCTGTCCGGCGAAGTCGAGCATGGTCTTGTCCTGACCGGCACCTTTCAGGGTGACGCCGTCGACGTCCAGCGACAGGCCGGTCGTGAAGGCGAAAATGCCTTCCGGCATGATGATGGTCTCGCCGGGCTTCGCCTCAATGAGGGCGAGCTGCAGGTTTTCAGTGAAATCGCCTTCGGCGGAGACCTGGATGATCCCCTCCTGCGCCGGGGCGGTGGCTTCGGGTGCCGGGGCCGCTTTCTTAGAACACGCGACCGGCGCGATAAGGGCGAGTGCCGCCGCTGCGAAAATAATGGGTCTCATGCCCGTTCCCTCCCTGGGTTTAGTTGACGCCAGTGTCATCTTCTGCGGGAGAAATGGCAAGGGCCGAACAAAAAGCCCCGCCGGCATCTCTGCGGGCGGGGTTTATGTTGTGTTTATACGGTGTTTATGTGGTGTTTTATACGGTCCTTAGTGCACGCTGACCGGGGTCAGATCGTGCAGGCGGGCAGCCGCAAAAGCCGCGTCGCGGCCTTCCACAATCGCCAGCGTCTGGCCCTCAGCCGAGGAGACCAGGAACAGGTCTTCCGGGTGTCCGACGCCTTCCAGGGCGTTGGCGGGCACGAGATCATTCACCTCGCCTGCTGCCAGGTGGCGAATGTAGACAATGACGTCCGCTTGCGTGCGGAGGGTGTTTTCGTCGTTCAACATGTCAGCACTCCTTTTCCGTCGTACGACAGATACGGCGAACATGGGGCACCACCGGGCACCTTTCGTTCCCCAATAAAGTGGGGTGCGAATGTGGCGCTTCAAGTGCTGGGGCTGGGCATGATTAAGGCACAGAACGGCGCGCCTGTTGACCTGTTGCCGCTGGATTCCCGCCCATCGTCTGATAGGCTGACGGTCCACGCCGCGCCGGAAAAATCCCTCATGCCACATGATCTGATCAGCCTGTACCTGCCGAACCTGTTACTGATCCTGACCGTCTTTTCCGTTGGTGTGGCCAGTCCCGGCCCGGCCACGCTGATGATCATGAACGTCGCCGCCCGGCAGGGGCGCGCCGCTGCGGTGATCCTGTCTCTCGGTATTGTGACCGGCTCGATGATCTGGGCCACGGTTGCTGCGCTCGGCTTCGTCGCCGCGCTGAAGACGTCCGTCCTGTTCTTCACAGCCCTGAAGACCGCAGGCGGCCTCTACTTGCTTTTCCTGTCCGGCAAGGCGTTTCTGTCTGCCAGACGGGCTAGTGAGACTGACACGGCCCCGGCAGCCCCGGCGCCCGTATCCGTCCCGAAGCAGTATCTGCGGGGCCTGCTCCTGCACCTCACCAATCCCAAGGCACCACTCGTCTGGATGGCGACGCTGTCAGTGGGAACCGGTCAGGCAGCGCCGCCGACCTTCCTGTTCACAGCCATCGCCCTCTGCGCGCTGGCTGGCATGCTGATTTTTATCGGATATGCCGTTCTGTTCTCGACCCGGACAGCCATCAACGCCTATCAGGCACTGCGCCGCCCGGTGGATCTTGTGATGGGCCTTCTCTTCGGCGCGGCGGGCCTGAAGATTCTGACATTGCGAGCGAACTGAAGCGCTGCGTTTTCAGCAATGTATATCGGGTAATTTCCAAGGTTTCCGGTCGTCCTGCTGGACGGAGGAAAATGGTGGAGCCAGACGGAATCGAACCGACGACCTCTTGCATGCCATGCAAGCGCTCTCCCAACTGAGCTATGGCCCCGAACCGGGAAGAGCGCGGTTTATCCCCGGCTCTTCCAGCTTTCAAGTCTATTCTTCATCTTCCTCGTCATCGAGAGTCAGATCGTCGTCATCATCGTCTGCGTCGATGTCGAAATCGTCTTCCTCGTCGTCGGCGAGAAGCACGTCGTCCTCCTCGTCGTCGTCAACACCTTCTTCGGTGAAGCCGGCCGGAACTTTCGCAGGCGTTTCGTCTTCGTCTTCGTCGTCAGCGCCTTCGATGATGACATCATCCTCGTCATCGCCGAGTTCCTTGGCGACTTCGTCGTCCTCGATGTCGTCTTCGTCGTCGATGTCGTCATCATCGCTGATGGCGGTGGCCTTCTCAGGCTCATCGTCGTCATCCTCGTCATCATCCTCGGCTTTGACCGCAGCGCGCGCCGCCTTGGCCTTCACTTTCGTGATGGTCGTACGAATGACTTCGTCTTCGGGATCGAACTCCTCACCGCATTTCGGGCAAACTGCCGGGCGCTTGTTGAGATCGTAGAAACGGGCTTCACAGGATGGGCAAAGCTGTTTGGTTCCAAGCTTGTCTTTCGACACGGGCGACACGCCTCCTCGTTGGATTGGATGAATTTGGTCTGGGCGGGCGCTTGCCATGAACGTCGCACGCTGTCAAAGCCCCAATTCACGCTCTCTCACTGCATGGAATCTTTCATGGTCTGGACCAGCCGTCCCGTCAAATCCCTGAAAGGCGCCGTCCGCGCGCCTGGTGACAAATCCTGCAGCCACCGCGCGCTGATTTTTGGCGGCCTCGCAGAGGGCACCAGCCGCTTCACGGGGCTGCTGGAAGGCGACGATGTCCTGCGCACCGGACAGGCCATGGAAGCGCTCGGCGCGAACGTGAAACGCCTTGGCGGCGGTGCCTGGGAAGTGACCGGCGTCGGGGCAAAAGGCCTTTCCTCCCCGGCGGGAATTCTGGACTTCGGAAATTCCGGCACAGGCTCGCGCCTGCTGATGGGCGTCATGGCCGGCCACGACCTGACCGCCGAGCTGACCGGCGACAAAAGCCTCTGCTCGCGCCCGATGAACCGTATCCTGTCGCCATTGCGGCAGATGGGGCTCAAGGACACCGCCGGGCCGGACGGTCGCCTGCCCTTCTCGCTGACCGGATCGAAGGCGCTGAAGGCCATCACCTACGCCCCGCCGCAGGCGTCTGCTCAGGTCAAATCCGCCGTGCTTCTGGCTGGTCTTTCGGCTGAGGGCACGACCGTGGTGGAAGAGGCGAAGCCGACCCGCGACCATACTGAGCGCATGCTGCGCGGCTTCGGCGCCGAGGTCGGCGTCAAGCGCACGCCTGGCGAGCCGACCCGCATTTCGATTCGCGGCGGCCAGCAGCTCAGCGCCATCGAAGCCGCGATTCCGGGTGACCCGTCTTCGGCCGCTTTTCTTGTCGCCGCTGGCATGCTGTTGCCGGGCAGCGATGTGCAAATAGATGAGATCATGTCGAACCCGACGCGTTCGGGCTTCTACGACGTCGCGAATCTCATGGGCGCACATCTCGGCGCAGATGAAGCCGGCGAAGCGGCCGGAGAACGACTCATCCACATCGCCGCCGGTTACGCCCAGCTGAAAGGCATTCATGTGCCGGAACGCTATGTGCCCGCCATGATCGACGAATTCCCGATCCTCGCCGTGCTCGCCGCCTTCGCCGAAGGTGAGACAATCGTCACCGGCGCCGAGGAACTGCGCGTCAAGGAATCAGACCGGATAGGCGCGACCGTCGCCATGCTGCGCGCCAATGGTGTCGAGGCCGAGGAAACGCCGGACGGCTTCATCGTGCATGGCTGCGCCGGCAAAGTGCCGGGCGGCGGCCTCGTTCAGACCCACCATGATCACCGCATCGCCATGAGCGCCCTCGTCATGGGCATCGCGGCGCAGAACCCAGTCAGCGTTGATGACGTCTCAATGATCGACACAAGCTATCCGGATTTCCTGGCTCATATGGCTGAGCTGGGCGCGGATATCAGCGAAGGCTGAACGGTGGGATCAGCCCGATCTTGCAAACCTTTGGCCTGTTGCAGGCCGCCCGGCGCACAGGATAAATAGATATTCAGATAAAATGGGCGGCGAACATGCGGTCACACATGGTGTTGATTTCGAGGACTGTTTCACTCGGCGCGGCGGCAGTGTTGGCCGGAACGCTTCTGACCGGCGCATGGGCAGACCCTGCGCAGGCTGAAGACGCGAACGACGACGTGTCGGCNCTCGCCTGCACAGCCGCCTACCAGCTGGACTGGCAGGCCACGACATCACCGGAGCGCAGCGCGGCGGACCGAGACGGCGCCGAGAAGACCTATGAAGCCCTTCGCGCAAGCACGGCGCAGGACTCCGGTTCGGTGAGTGCGGCAGTCGCAGAGCAAACGTCTGCCTTGAAAGCCCGCGTCGGCTCTAGCAGCGAAGGTCTGACGGAGATCGTGGAAGCCTGCGACGTGGCGTGGAACGGCGGCGTTTCGGACTATGCCGCACAATACGCCGCGCCGCCTGCGTCCTCCACAACGACCAGCGCCGACATCACCACGTTCGAGAACACCGAGCCCTCGTCTTACGCCCCGGCTCCGTCACCTGTGGAATCGGCCGAGTGCGAGACGACCGACCGGCGCGCAACGGGGATCATGAACACATGGACCTATGCAATCGAGGATTATTACGCTGGAGGTGAGTACGACTATGATCAGGAGCGCGAGCTGAGCGACCTCTATCGCCGCCTGCGCAGCCGCCTTCAGGATGAGCTGTCGGTCGCCGAGACCAATGGCTGCGACTCGCTGGCCAACGATATCCGCTACGGCCTCAACAATTGGGACAACCCGTTCTGAAGTAGGTACCGACAACTTGCCCGTGATCGACACAAGCTCCCCGGACTTCCTGGCTCATATGGCTGAGCTGGGCGCCGACATTTCGGACGTCTGATGCCGCGCCTCGTCCTCTACGCCGGAGACGTCCTGGACATCGACACAGATGTCATCGTCAATGCGGCCAACTCCACCCTGTTGGGCGGCGGCGGCGTGGATGGCGCGATCCACCGCGCTGCCGGTCCGCAGCTCGTGGAAGCCTGCCGGCCGCTCGCGCCCTGCCCACCCGGTGACGTGCGTGTGACCGAAGGGTTCGGCCTCGCCCCGCGGCTGATCTTCCACACAGTCGGCCCGATCTGGCATGGCGGGCAGAATGGCGAGGCGGACATTCTGGCGAACTGCTACCGCAACTGCCTGACCGAACTGGCAGCCCGGAACCTTCGGCGCATTGTGTTTCCAGCCATCTCGACCGGCGCCTACGGCTACCCGCCCGCGCAGGCGGCCCACATCGCTGTCACGATCTGCGCCCGCCACCCGGCCGCCCGCGATGCAGACATCGTTTTCGCTGTCATCGATCCGCAAAACCGGGCCGCGCTGGGCGCTGCACTGAACGCCATCCGGTAGCCCCCTGCCCCAAGGGCAAAATTGACGCCGCTGATCTGCACGCCAAAGTGTGGGCATGACATCTCTTCATTCCCCCCTCTCCTTCGCCCGTGGCCCGGCCATGAAGAACCGCTTCATGCTGGCGCCGCTCACCAACCTCCAGAGTCATGCCGACGGCACGCTCAGCAATGATGAGTTCCGCTGGCTGACCATGCGGGCCGAAGGTGGCTTTGGCCTCACCATGACCTGCGCGGCGCACGTACAGGCTGTTGGGCAAGGCTTCCCCGGCCAGCTCGGCATTTTCGACGATAAGCACCTGACGGGCCTGACGCGGCTGGCAGAGGCGATCAACAGGGCCGGCAGTCATTCCGTGGTCCAGCTGCACCATGCCGGTATGCGATCCCCGAAGGAACTGATCGGCCAAACGCCGCTCTGCCCGTCCGACAATGAGGAATTCGGCGCCCGCGCGATGACGCTGGATGAGGTCAAAGGCGCGTTTAATGCGTTCGTCGCCGCCGCCAAACGCGCCGAGAAGGCCGGTTTCCACGGCGTCGAGCTGCATGGGGCGCATGGCTATCTGATCGGCCAGTTCCTCAGCGGAGAGGTCAACCAGCGCACAGATGAATATGGCGGGTCCTACGAGAACCGGGTGCGACTGCTGAAAGACCTGATAGATGCGATCCGGACCGAGTGCCGCAAGGATTTCTCGCTGGGTGTGCGCCTCTCGCCGGAACGGTTCGGCATGGACCTGATGGAAACCCGCCGCCTCGCCGGGGAGCTGATGGCTTCGGCCAAGCTCGACTATCTCGATATGTCTCTCTGGGACGTGTTCAAACAGCCCACGGAAGAGGCCCACCAATCCCGCAGCTTGCTCGGCTGGTTCACGGACCTGCAGCGCGGTGACTGCCGCCTCGGCGCAGCGGGCAAGCTGACCACCGGCGCCGCCTGCCAGAGAGCATTGGACGAGGGGCTGGACTTCGTCGTCATCGGACGCGGCGCAATCCTGCACCATGATTTCCCGCAACAGGTCGAAGCCGATCCGGACTTCACCCCCATCGCCCTACCCGTGCCGGAAGCCCACCTCATCAGGGAGGGCCTCGGCGACGCCTTCCTCACTTACATGAAGACCTGGAAGGGCTTCGTCGAAGAAACCGCCTGAGCCGGGCACACAAAACAAAAACATTTGGAGGAAACACTATGCAGATCACCAACGAAACCGCCGCCATCGTCACCGGCGGCGCCTCAGGCCTCGGCCGGGCCACAGCCACGGCGCTGGCCAAGGCCGGCGCGAAAGTCGCCATTTTCGACATCAATGCCGAGGCAGGCGAAGCCGTCGCCAAGGAAATCGGCGGCATCTTCTGCAATGTGAACATCATGGACGAAGAGTCCTGCACTGCCGGCTTCGAGAAGGCCCGCGCCGCCCATGGCCAGGAGCGGATCGCCGTCCACTGCGCCATGGCAGCCAAAGGCGGTAAGACCTTGTCCTGGGACAAGGAGAACGCCCGCTACAAGCGCCTGCCGACCGAAGACTATGCCTTTGGCGCACAAGGCGTGCTGATCGCGTCTTACCGTATAGCCTCCATGGCCGCGCTCGGCATGTCGACCCTGCCGGAACTGGAAGACGGCGAGCGCGGCGTGATCACGCTCACGGCCTCGGTCGCAGCCCAGGACGGCCAGATCGGCCAGATCGTCTACGGCTCCTGCAAGGCGGGCGTGAACGGCCTCGTCCTGCCCATGGCGCGTGACCTGATGGATATCGGCATCCGGGTGAACTCGATCATGCCGGGCATCTTCGCGACGCCCCTGATGCTGTGCGCGCCGGATAAGGTGTTAAACAGCCTCGCCGCCTCGGTCCCCTTCCCCAAACGCCTCGGCAAGCCGGAAGAGTACGCGTCGCTGGCGATGGAACTGGTGCGCAACACCTATTTCAACGGCCAGTGCATCCGCCTCGACGGCGCGATCCGCATGGCGCCGAGATAAAGCTGCGCGGCCTCCGGCCTTGCTGCTCGCGGCTGTTCCCTCGCCTTCGGCTCGGGGCCGCTGCGCCTTCGCGTTGCTCGTGAGGTGGCTCTCCCCCCACAAGCACCGAGCAGCAAGGCCGGAGGCCGCGTCAGCTCAATCCCCCCTCACCGCTTGACTTCGCAGGCCCCTTCACGCACTTCCCGCGCCCATGATCATCGCAATCGACGGCACCACGGCCTCCGGTAAGGGCACCATCGCGAAACGGCTGGCCGGCTATTACGGCCTGCCGCACATGGACACCGGGCGGCTCTACCGCGCGACCGCCGTGGCCGCGATCAAGGAAGGCGTCGCGCTGGACGATGAAGCGCGCCTCGCCGCTGTCGCCGCCTCGCTCGATCTGAATGATTTCAACGAGGCGGAGCTGCGCACGGCAGAGGCCGGCAAGGCCGCCTCTATTGTCAGCGCCTTTCCCGCCGTCCGTCAGGCCCTGTTCGAGCTGCAACGGGCCTTTGCCCTGCAAGCCGGCGGCGCCCTGCTGGACGGACGCGATATCGGCACGGTGATCGCGCCGGACGCCGATGTGAAGCTCTGGGTCGATGCCGATGTCGAGCAGCGCGGCTACCGGCGCTGGCGCGAACTGCTCGGTTTTGGCGAGGGCATATCGCTCGAACAGGTCATCGAGCAGCTGCGCGAACGCGACGCCCGCGACCAGTCCCGCAAGGACGCCCCGGCCGCCATGGCGGCAGATGCGGTCTTGATAGACACCACCGACCTGACTATAGAGGCCGCAGTGGAAAAGGCGCTGGCAGCTGTCAAAGTTGCTCTCGCCCGTGGAAACGGCACCTGAAGGGGCTTTCAGCCTCAAATCCAAACAGGCTGCACCACTCAGATTTTATGAGACCACGCTCTCGGGTCGATCCAGCAGGCCGCAATGGTGCGCGCCTGCATCTAACCGTTCGCCCCGCACCAGGAACCCCAAATGACTGAAACCATGAACCCATCCTCCGACGATTTCGCAGCAATGTTCGAAACGTCGGCCGCGGCGGCCGCAATGCAGGAAGGCCAGGTCGTCCCGGCGACTGTCATCCGCATCGAAAACGACGCCGTGCTCGTTGACATCGGTCTCAAGACCGAAGGCCGTATCCCGGTCAAAGAATTCTCGATGGAAGACAAGCAGCCGGAGCCCGGCGATATTGTCGACGTCTATCTCGACCGCATCGAAAACGCCCTCGGCGACGCTGTTCTCTCGCGCGACAAAGCTCGCCGCGAAGAGCGCTGGATCAAGCTCGAGAAGAGCTTCAACAACAACGAACCGGTCAAAGGCGCCATCTCCGGCCGCGTCAAAGGCGGCTTCACGGTCGACCTTGGCGGCGTCAATGCCTTCCTTCCCGGCTCGCAGGTTGATATCCGCCCGGTGCGCGATGTCGGCCCGCTCATGGGCGAAATTCAGCCCTTCGCCGTCCTCAAGCTGGACCGTGCCCGTGGCAACATCGTTGTCTCGCGCCGTGCCATCCTCGAAGAGAGCCGCGCCGAACAGCGTGCTGAAATCGTCTCCGATATGGCCGAAGGTGATGTCCGCAAGGGTATCGTCAAGAACATCACCGATTACGGTGCCTTCGTGGATCTCGGCGGCATCGATGGCCTGCTCCACGTCACCGACATGTCCTACAAGCGCATCAACCNCCCCTCCCAGGTGGTCGAAGTCGGTCAGGAAGTCGAAGTTCAGATCATCAAGATCAACCCGGAAACCCAGCGTATCTCGCTCGGCATGAAGCAACTCGGCTCCGACCCCTGGGACGGCATCGAAGTGCGTTATCCGGTTACGGCACGCCTCAAGGGCATCGTCACCAACATCACCGATTACGGCGCCTTCGTGGAGCTGGAAGATGGTGTCGAAGGCCTGATCCACGTCTCCGAAATGAGCTGGACCAAGAAGAACGTGCACCCCGGCAAGATCCTCTCGACTTCTCAGGAAGTCGATGTGGAAGTGCTGGACGTCGACAGCGACAAGCGCCGTATCTCGCTCGGCCTGAAGCAAACCATGGACAACCCATGGTCGGCCTTCCTGGCAGAGCATCCGGTCGGCACCGAAATCGAAGGCGAAGTTCGTGGCATCACGGAATTCGGTCTCTTCGTCGGCCTCGGCCCGGATCTGGACGGCATGGTCCACATCAACGACATCTCCTGGGAGCAGTCGGGTGATCAGGCCATCGAAGCCTTCAACAAGGGCGACACGGTCCGTGCGAAAGTGCTCGACGTCGATATCGACAAAGAGCGCATCTCGCTCGGCATCAAGCAACTGTCCGGCGATCCGATGGAAGCTGCCGATACCGGTGGCAGCCTGAAGCGCGGCGCGACCGTGACCTGCACCGTCACCGAGATCACCTCGGGCGGCATCGAAGTCGAATTCGGCGAGCCTGCCATGAAGTCGTTCATCCGTCGTTCGGACCTGTCTCGCGACCGGGCCGACCAACGTCCGGAACGCTTCGCTGTTGGTGACAAAGTCGACGCCAAGATCATTCAGTTCGACCGCGCCTCGCGCCGCGTCTCGCTGTCGATCAAAGCGCTCGAAATTGCCGAAGAAGCCGAAGCCGTTGCACAATACGGGTCGGCAGATGCCGGCGCGTCGCTGGGCGACATCCTCGGTGCAGCGCTCGCTTCGTCGGGTGCACCGAAAGGCGCAGCACCTGCCGCGTCTGGCGATGCTGACGACAAGGGCCGCCTCTCGGCTCCGCAGGGCGACGCAGATGATCTGAAAGAGATCAAAGGCGTTGGCCCGGCTTTCGAGAAGAAGCTGAACGATGCCGGCGTGTTCCATTTCTGGCAGATCGCTTCCATGACGGACGATCAACTGGCGACCCTCGAAGAGGAAGTCGGCACGTCCGGTAAAGGCGCAGAGTGGAAAGCTCAGGCTGAAGCGCTCCAAGGCTGAGCCGGTCCTGAGATCAGGGGACGCCTAGCCCCCTAAATTTCTTGCAATGTTTGCGGCGGGGGCCTAGCGCTTCCGCCGCAAATGCGTTTACAAACAATCACATGCTGAAGTCTGAACTCATCGCGAAACTCGCTACGGAGTATTCCCATCTTCGCCAGGAAGACCTGGAGAAGGTTGTGAATGTGATCCTCGACGAGATTGGCGCCGCGCTCNCCCGCGGCGACAGGGTCGAATTGCGCGGCTTTGGCGCATTCTCTGTCCGCAAAAGGGATTCCCGCAAGGGGCGAAACCCGCGTACGGGCGAGCCCGTCGAGGTTCCGGCCAAGGCCGTCCCCTTCTTCAAGGCCGGCAAGGAATTGCGCGCCCGCGTCAATGGCGGCGAAGACCCGGAAGCGAGATAAGCCGCAGGCTTTCCCGCATTTGACGAGAATTCTTGACCCTTATCCCGAATAGTAGGATCAAGTCCTCAGGTATCTTGAATAGCAACCTCAGGAAGGGGAGACTGAAATGCTCAAGGAATTCAAGGAATTCGCCCTCAAGGGCAATCTGGTCGACATGGCCGTCGGGTTCGTAATGGGCGGCGCCTTCGCAACAGTCGTTACCGCCTTCATCCAGGGCGTGTTTCTGCCTCTGCTGGCCCCGATCATGGGCGGCCTCGACCTGGCCTCCTGGTCTTACACAATCTCGCCGGCTGTCCTGAACGAAGCTGGTGAAGTGGTGAAAGAAGCTGCCGTCATCGAACTCGGCAACTTCATCTCCGCCGTCATCTCGTTCACCATCGTCGCCTTCGTCATGTTCATGATCATCAAGGCCATGAATTCGCTGAAGAAGAAGGAAGAAGCCGCTCCGCCGCCGGCCCCGCCGCGCCAGGAAGTGCTTCTGGAAGAAATCCGCAACCTGCTGGCCAAACAATCCCAGTAGGCCCCTGCGGTCACCCCGTTCGGGTTCTGTTAAGGTTTAGTCGCCCATAGTCCCGAACAGTAGAGTACCGTGTAGAGTGGAAAGGGCGGCCTGATTGGCCGCCCTTTTTCTATTCCGCGAATGAAAACAGACCCTTAGACCGGGTCTTCCCCATTCTTCGACAGCACTTCGCCGGCGAGATAGAGCGAACCGCAAATCAGGATCCGGTCTGCTCCGGTCGCAGCGGCCGCCTTCAGGCCTTCCTCGAGGCTGGCGCAGGGCCTGGCATCCAGTCCGGCCATCGCCGCCGCTTCGGCCAGTTCGCGCGGCTCAGCTGCCCGGTGCCCCGGCGCGTTCGGCACAGTGAAGACCGGTGGATGCAAAGGCCGGAACGGCATGAAGAAGCCGGTCGCGTCCTTCGAAGCCAACATGCCCGAGACCAGCGCGGTCGTTCCGTCCTGCCGTTTCAGGTGCCGGGCGATGGCGCGGGCGGCGTGCGGATTGTGCCCGCCGTCCAGCCAGACCTCGACGCCTGGCACGATAGCGGTAAGCGGACCGTCCTTGAGGCGCTGCATCCGGGCGGGCCAGCTGGCCGTGCGGGCGCCTTCAAAGATCGCCGCTTCGGGAACCCTTGTCGAATTGCCGAATAGCTGCATCGCCATGGCCGCAAGCGCGGCATTGGCCCGCTGATGCTCCCCGATCAAAGCGAGATCGTCCGGCATGGCGTCAATATAGTGCGCCCTCAGCTTGTAGAGCGGGGCGCCCTGTTTCTCAGCTTCGGCGGTGATGACCTCGTCGCAGACCTTGCGCTGGATCGCGCTCAGCACCGGACGCCCTGGCCGGATGATGCCCGCCTTCTCGCCCGCAATCTTGCGGATGTCGGAGCCGAGGAAAGCCTTGTGATCAAAATCAACCGGCGTGATCACGCATAGCGCAGGCTGGTCGATCACGTTCGTCGCGTCATAGCGCCCGCCGAGACCCACTTCGAGGATCAGCAAGTCTGCCGGAACCTCAGAGAAGGCCAGCATGGCTGTCGCCGTGGTCGCTTCGAAATGGGTGATTTCCTGTCCCTGTAGGGCCTCATAGGTCCGGTCCAGCCATGCGATGAGGCGTTCATCGTCCACAATCTCACCGGCGAGGCGGATACGCTCATTGAAGCGGACGAGATGCGGGCTGGTAAAGACATGCACTTTCAGGCCGGCGGCTTCGGCCATGGCCCGCATGAAAGCCGAGGTCGACCCCTTCCCATTGGTGCCCGCCACGTGAATGACTGGCGGCAAGCGATCCTGCGGGCGGCCGAGCGCTTCCAGAGCGGCTTCGACCCGTCCAAGCGACAGGTGGATCACGTCGGGATAGAGCCCTTCGAAACGCTTCAGCGCCGCGGCAAGGGCCGCACTGTCTCCAGTCAAGCAGTCTTGCCCTTGGAAACGTGTGTCTTGGGCGCATTCAGCGAGGCTGGCAGCGTGTCACTGGACCGGCGCGATTTCGGCATCAACATGGAAAGAACGCGGGCGAGCGTGTCCTTCATCTTGCGGCGGTCGACCACGATATCGACCTGGCCTTTTTCACGCAGGAACTCAGACCGCTGAAAGCCCTTGGGCAGGCTTTCGCGGATGGTCTGTTCGATCACGCGCGGGCCGGAGAAGGCGATCATGGCGCCCGGCTCGGCAATGTGGACATCGCCCAGCATCGCATAGGAGGCCGACACGCCGCCCGAAGTCGGGTCCGTCAGCACAACAACATAGGGCAGTTTCGCTTCGGTAAGTTCGTTGATGGCCAGCGTGGTGCGCGGCATCTGCATCAGACTGAGCGTGCCTTCCTGCATGCGCGCGCCGCCGGAAGCGGTACAGACGACGAAAGCGGCCTTGCGAGCCAGCGCCATGTGGGCAGCGGTGATGAACCCCTCCCCGGCTGCCATGCCCAGCGAGCCGCCCATGAAGGCAAAGTCCTGCACGAGCACGACCGTCGGCACGCCGCCGATCTTGCCATAGGCCGCGACCATGCAGTCATCCTGAAGGAGCGGGGCGCCGCCGCCTTCGGTTTCCTTTTTCTCGCGGGCCGCAATCTTGGCTTTGGCCGCCTTGAGGCGGGCGGGATAAGGCTTGTCGTCCTTGAATTTCAGCGGGTCCATGGCGACGCCCGGCAGCTCGATCGGCTCCCAGCGCTCATCGTCGAACAGGAGGCGGAACCGTGTACGCGGCGAGATGCGCATGTGCGCGCCCGCGGGCGTCACAAACCAATTCTCTTCCAGGTCGGTCTTGTAGACGAGTTCACCGGAGAGCGGGCATTTCACCCACAGGTCATCCGGCGTCTCACGCTTGGCCAGCATGGTCTTCAGGCCTGGCGGCGTGACCTTGTTGATCCAGTTCATCCGACAACCTCCACGGCTGTAACAGCCTTTACGGCTTCGCGACCCCTGCGATCGCTTTGCTGAGTTCTCCGGCCAAAGCCCCCATCCCCTGGGGTGCGCGGGCCAGATCGCCTGATTCGTGAGCCGCCTCAGCATGCTCCACGAAAGCACTGCCTACGACAACCCCGTCAGCCACTTTAGCCATTTCCGCAGCCTGCGCACCGGTTTTTACACCAAAACCAACACAAACTGGCAGCCCTGATACGCGCTTGGCCATCTCTATGTTCCCTGCAATCGCTGCAGGATCGGCGCTTCCAGCCCCGGTGACGCCGGTCACGGAGACAAAATACAGGAATCCGGAGGCCCCTTCGGCCACCTTTTTCATCCGCGCTTCATGCGTGGTGGGCGTGGCCAGCCGGATCACGGAGAGACCGTATTTGGCGTATTCCCCGCGCAGCTCGGCATCTTCTTCCGGCGGCAGGTCGACGATGATCGTGCCGTCGACGCCGGCCACGTGGGCAGCTTCGGCGAATTTGGCATAGCCCATGGAATGAACAGGATTGGCATAGCCCATGATGATCAGCGGCGTCGTCTGGTCGGTCTCGCGAAAACGCGCGACCAGTGCCAGCACGTCGGTCAGCTTCGTATGATTGGCCAGCGCCCGCAGACCCGCCCGCTGGATCGCCGGGCCATCGGCCATCGGATCGGTAAACGGCGCGCCCAACTCGATGATGTCAGCGCCATTGTCGCGCAGGGCGCACAGGCTCTGAAAACTCGTCTCAAGATCCGGGTCGCCCGCCATCAGGTAGGCAACAAGGACGGCGCGCTTGTCCGCCTTCGCGCGGTCGAAGGCAGCGGTAATACGTTCGGTTGGCATCAGCTATCCGTGTTCTCGTGAACCCAGGCATCATAAGGCGCATGCGCTTCAAGGCAGGGCAGCGCCACCATGGCCGGGACATCGTAAGGGTGGTGGGTGAGGACAAGGGCCTCGATCCTGTCCCAATTCGCTTTCGGCGCCTTGAGCCAGAGAATGTATTCAAACGCCTGCTCGACAACGCCTTTCCAGCGATAGGTGGACGAGACCGGACCTTCGAGGTTCGCGCAGGCCGACAGCCGGTGCTCAACAGCGGCATCGCCAATTTCCTGGGCGACACGTTGCGACGGGCATGTGATGCGGATGAGAAGAAGGTCGGTCATTCTGCAAGCGCCTCCGGATCGCATTGACCGATCTGCACAGCGGCCATCGGCACAACGGACATGGAACGCCCTTCATAGGGAATGCCCACGCCGGCGACCCGGTCCCAGCCATAGCATTCCATGCCGTCATCGTCGCCGACCGGAGGATGCGCCTGGCCACAGATGCCGGTCTCGGTCCATTCGGCGTCGCGCACGAAGGCGGTGTGCCCATCCGCAAAGCAAAGCGCCGTTTCCGCTGCGACCAGCGGAATCCGCTTCCCATTCTGCGCGGCCACGAAATTCTGCTGCGTCAACGGGACATAATTATACTTTGTCGTCGGCACACAGCCCCCAAGCGCGATCAGGAGGATGACGGACAGGAACTGTTTCACATCTCAACTCCAAGCAACTTGGCCACTGAGAACACGTCCTTGTCGCCGCGTCCGCACATATTGAGAATGATCAGGCCGTCCTTGCCGAGCTCCTGCGCCACTTCCCCGACGCGGGCGATGGCGTGGGAGGGCTCAAGCGCCGGGATGATGCCTTCAAGCTGGGTGCAGAGCTGGAAGGCCGCGAGGGCCTCCTCGTCAGTCGTAGACAAGTATTGCGCCCGGCCGCTGTCGCGCAGGAAGGCGTGCTCCGGCCCGATGCCCGGATAGTCGAGCCCGGCAGAGATCGAGTGCGCATCGAGGATCTGGCCGTCATCGGTCTGCAGCAAATAGGTGCGGTTGCCATGCAGGATGCCCGGCCGGCCGCCGTTCAGCGCCGCTGCATGCTCGCCCGTTTCGATGCCGTGGCCCGCCGCCTCGACGCCGATCATGCGCACGCTTTCATCCTCAAGGAAGGGATGGAAAAGGCCGATGGCATTGGATCCGCCGCCGATACAGGCCATGAGCACGTCCGGCAGGCGCCCTTCCCGCTCAAGAATCTGCTCGCGGGCTTCCTTGCCGATGATGGACTGGAAGTCCCGGACAAGTTCCGGATACGGATGAGGGCCGGCAACGGTGCCGATGCAGTAGAACGTGTCGTCGACATTGGTCACCCAGTCGCGCAGGGCCTCGTTCATCGCATCTTTCAGCGTGCCCGTGCCGGACGAGACCGGCACGATCTTGGCGCCCAGAAGGCGCATGCGGAAGACGTTCGGCTTCTGGCGCTCGACATCGGTCTCGCCCATGAAGACGACGCATTCAAGGCCGAAGCGGGCGCAGATTGTTGCCGTCGCCACGCCATGCTGGCCGGCGCCCGTCTCCGCGATGATACGCGTCTTGCCCATGCGGCGAGCCAGCAGGACCTGACCGAGGCAGTTATTGATCTTGTGCGCGCCGGTATGGTTCAGCTCGTCGCGTTTGAAATAGATCTTCGCCCCGCCGAAATGCTCGGTCAGGCGCTCAGCGAAATAGAGCGGCGACGGGCGGCCGACATAATGGGTCCAGAGATCGTCCATCTCGGCCTTGAAGGCAGGGTCTTCCTTGGCCCGGCGATATTCGGCTTCGAGTTCAAGGATCAGCGGCATCAGCGTTTCGGCGACATAGCGTCCACCGAACTCACCAAACCGGCCGTTTGCGTCCGGCCACTGGTCCCAGGTATTTCTAACGTCCATCTGGATCAGACCTCTTTGGCGGCGCGGAGAAATGCCCGCACTCGCTCCCTGTCCTTTAACCCCCGCAGCTTCTCCACGCCAGAGGAGACATCAACAGCTGGCGCACCTGTCGCAGCAATGGCGGCGGCCACATTCTCCGGTGTCAGACCCCCGGCGAGGATCCAGGGCCGGGGCGCGTCCCAGCCCTCAAGGATCGTCCAGTCAAAGGCAGCGCCGTGCCCGCCAGTCCGGTCTGCACCCGTGGGCGGNTTGGCGTCGATCAGCAGCCGGTCTGCCGCTTCAAACGCCCCTGCTCCGGCCAGGTCTTCCGCTATCGCGACACCAAGCGCCTTCCAGACTTCACAGCCGGTTTTCTCCCTGATCTCGGCGACCCGTTCCGGCGTTTCGCTGCCATGCAGCTGAAGGACCCGGATGCCAGTGCGGGTCACGCGGTCGATGAGGACGTCATCCGGATCGACCAAGAGGGCCACCGGCACGGCGCGGCCGACGCCCAGAAGCAGTGTCTCGGCGGCTTCCGGCGTCACATGGCGGGGGCTGGCCTCGACGAAGACAAAGCCGATCCAGTCTGCACCCTCTGCGGCGCAGAAGCGCACGAGGTCCGGATCTCTGAGGCCGCAGATTTTAACATGTGTCATGGCACCGGCGTTACGCCAGGGCGGGCGCATGGGTCAATGCAGGTCAGCTGAGGGGTGGGTTCAGTTCAGGATCGCGTGAAAGGCGAGCATGCCTTCCTCGCCAGGGGTCACGCGGGCGAAGGTCCAGCGGACATGCGTGATCTCGGAAGCGGAAGCCATGCGGATCTCCTCGCCATCCGCAACGGTGAGACCCTCGCGCGGCGCGAAGGACTTGCCACCATCGACCGAGAAGTCGACGTCCGCATCATCCGCGATCACCGAGTCCTCGACATAGACCATGTCAGCCGGCACGGGGACGGTCATCACGACGCCGTCTTCGGTCTTCGCGCCCTCGTTCCGAAAGCTCACCACATAGGCGAGTTCCTCGCCGGACGCGGCATCGGAGGCGGGTACATATTCGGTTTCGGTGGACCCGTCCTCGTATTCCATTGTCATCACCTTCTCGACCGTACCGGTCGACACAAGCACATCCGCGCTTGCCGGAAGGGTAGTCACCAGAGCGCTGGCGCCAAGAAGACAAAGGGATATCGGGAAGACCTTGAGCATGATCCTTAACACCGGGTACGTTTTGGCTAACGATTGTGACGATCCATCACAAGCGTTAACATTCGCTGAAACCAGCCCCTCATGGGGTTCGGGATCACATAGCTGCAGCACTTGGGCAAAATGTAGGCCCGACCTGCACGTTTGTCCGGCAACGGAAGGCCGTTTCGTGTCCGGCTGCGTGTCGGCGAAACTCGCAAGCCCGCCCAACCCCTGTGCAGCCGTGCCTCCTCTCTGCGTCGTGCTTGCAACCTCATGCGGCAGAATACAGTTGGCGCGCGCTTGAAACGGGAAAGAACTTCAGGAATTCGTCACATGGCGTCCGGCCCACCTCCATCCAGTTGGCCTTTTCGCGCGTATTGTTGCGATTATTACAGGATAGGGCCCTGCGTACCCCGCGCCTGACGCGCCAAAAACCTGCATGAAATCTGAGAAATCCGCCCACGGAACGGAGCCGGACCACCTTCGTAAAACTTTGATTTGAAGCCTGGAGGGGAAAAAATATAGCCACCCGCAAGGCAGCCGGTTGTGCGCTGCAGCAATAAACGGGTCACTCATGAAACTTCATTTCCGGACTGCAACCGCCGTTGCAGCAATCGCTTTTTCCAGCCAGATGGCAGCTTTCGCAGAGCCCGACTCCCCCGATGAGACGCGCCGCCTCAACGTCGTGACGGTTACCACCCAGAAACAGGAACAGTCGCTCATCGACGTTCCGATCAACGTCTCGGTGACCGATCAGGACATGATCGACAAACTGGCCGCCGATGACATCGAAGACCTCGGCAACTTCATCCCCGGCCTTCAGGTTCAGGCACAAAGCCTCAATGCGCCGAGCTACTCGCTGCGCGGGGTCGTCTCCGACAGCGGCTCGCCGCGCGTCGCCCTGTTCCAGAACGGCGTGGCCATCGGCAATCCGGGCTACGCTTCAAACCTCGCCATCTACGACATGGAACGCGTCGAGGTCGTGAAAGGCCCGCAGGCAACCCTGTTCGGCCAGGGCGCCCTCGTCGGCGGCATCAACTTCATCCAGAACCATGCCTCACTCGAAGGCAATTCCGGAGAGGTTTCTCTGGAAGGCGGCGACTACAGCTCCGTGCGCGCTGAAGGCCACTACAACTACGTCATCAACGACACGCTCGCCCTGCGCGTTGCCGGTCAGATCAAGAACATGGACGGATACGTCCCGAACACGGCCAACTCACCGGACCTGATGGGCCAGGACACGACAGCGCTGCGCGCCGCACTGCGCTGGGCACCGACCGACAAGCTGACCGCCGACGTATTCGTCAACTACCAGAAAGACGACTCCACCGGCACACAGTTCACGTCCGGCTTCTTCAAGGTCAACGGCAAGGTCGATCCTTACGGCGCCACCGCAATGAACATCAACGGCGACCAAGTCCGCGACAAGCTCGGCAATGACCGTGACCTGTTCTACGTCACCTCCAATATCAAGTATGACATCAATGATGCCTGGTCGCTGACGTCGCTCACAGACTATCGCAACCTCATTTCTGCCGAGGCTTGGGATTCGGACGGCGCAGCCTTCAACCTGCTTCAGTTCTTCCAGGGCCAGAAAGCCAGCACGTTCAGCCAGGAACTCCGCCTGAACTATAATGCGGGCGGTAAACTGACCGCCTTCTTCGGCGGCAACTATTTCACGATCGACAACAAGGCCGAGCTGCGCTTCTCGACTGATGAAGCGTATGCACAGTCTCTGTTCGCTCCGAACCTTGCCTCGGCAGCCGGGCTGACAATTCCGGAAGTCCAGGGTTATCTCACCCTGCTCGGCGTGCCGGGCGGCGCGAACTTCGGCAGCTTTGACACACCGCTGCAGTATTCCGCGCTTGCAGCCATCCTTCTGGGCCAGACGGTTCCTCTCTATGGCGAACACCTCGAACAGCAGCTGTCGACCGATGGCCGCGATACATATGACCTCTTCGGCGACGCGACTTATGCTGTCACTGACCGGCTCAAACTGACGGGTGGCCTGCGCTATACGAAGGAAGACCTGTCCGCCAGCACGATCGGCTACGTCCTGAAATCCAACCCGTATCTCGGTGGCCTGAACGGCGTCACGCTCTCGCCGTCGCTGCTGCTGAGCGCCGCAACGCTCGGCAACAAGGTTTCAGCTTCGGAAAGCACCGATGGTGCCTTCACCTGGCGCTTCAACGCCGCCTATCGCGTGTCTGACGATGTGAATGCGTGGGTTGCCTACGGCCGCGGCCGCCGCCCGGAAGTGCTGTCTGCATCCGGAGCCACCTATAACCTGATCGATTCTGAAACGCTGGACAATGTCGAGGCCGGTGTGTTTGCCCGCCTCTTCGATGACCGCGTCCAGGCAACCAGCTCGGTCTATTATGGCAAGTACAAGGACTTCCAGACCACGCGCTTCGACCCGATCAACGGCATTTTCATCACGGAAAATTCCGGCAACGCAACCCAGTACGGGTTCGAGTTCGACGGTCAGGCCCTCGTCAACGACAATGTCCGCCTGCTGGCGACCTACGCCTTCACACACTCGCAGTACGATGACGAAGACGATAACGGCAACCCGCTACAGTTCGCAGGTAACAGCTTCCGTCTGAGCCCTGAACACAGCTTCTCGCTGGCAGCCGACATCACGGTTCCACTTGGCGAGCACGGCGACATCTCGATCGTTCCGAGCTATATCTGGAAGAGCAAGCACTTCTTCGAAGACGACAATGGCTACAATTATGCAGCCGACGGCAATGGCGGCTTTGTCCGGACCCCGGAAACCTATCCTGATGGCACGGTCGTTCAGGAATACGAGAATGCCTACGGTGTCGCGAACCTGCGGGTCGGATACGACAGCGCGGATGACCGTTGGGGCGCCTATATCCTGGGTGAGAACGTCTTCGACCAGGAATACCTGATCGACGTCGGCAACACGGGCGGCGCCTTCGGCCTCAGCACGATCATCCGCGGCAAGCCGCAGATGGTGAAGGCGGGCGTCTACCTGAAATTCTGATCCGGAAGCCGCCGGAAGGGACCGTTTTCCCTCCGGCGGCTTTCTCTTTTCTCCGAAATTTGCAGGCACGCCTGACCGGGACCTGCGCCGGTCTCTCAGGGAACTTCCGCCATGAAGAAACTGCTCGCCGCTTCCGTCCTCATCCTGTCTGCCTGCGCCAGCGCGCCAGCCCCTGAGGCCCGGACCGTTGCCGCCGTGGCGCCGGCAGAGGCACCCGTAGCCAAAACATGGAACACGCTTACCGGCGAGCGCCCGATCGTGATCGCTCACCGTGGCGCCAGCGGACTCTACCCTGAGCATACAATCCTGGCCTACAAGACCGCCATTGCGCAGGGTGCGGACTTTATCGAGCCCGACCTGGTGATGACATCCGACGGCGTCCTGATCGCCCGGCACGACCTCTATCTCTCAGCCACCACCGATGTTGCCGATCACCCTGAGTTCGCGGACCGCAAGAAAGTCCGCCAGACCCCGCTCGGCGAGCATGAAGACTGGTGGGCCGACGACTTCACCTTCGCAGAGATCCAGACCTTGAAAGCGCGCCAGCAATTCGAAGGCCGCTCGATGGAATACAATGACCAGATGGACATCATGACCTTTGACGAGATCATGGACCTTGTCCTGGCTGAAGCCGCGAACGGGCACATTGTCGGGCTCCATGTCGAAGCCAAGTGGCCCGGCCACTATACCGAAATCGGCAAAAGCCTCGCCGACCCGATCCTCAACGCCATGAAGGCCAAAGGCCTGAAGGAAGCTGGCATCCCCGTCTTCATCCAGTGTTTCGAACCACCCTTTCTGGCTGACGTCGCGACCAAAAGCGACATTCCGCTAATCCAGAACCTTGTTGGCGCGCCCTATGCCGCCATGATGGGGCTCGACTACAAGCTCGAAGATATCCCGACGGCCGGTGTTGGCGCCGATGTCTCCTACGTTTTCAACAAGGATGGCACCCGCACTGATTTCGTCGACCGCGCCCATGCGCTCGGCCTGCTGGTCCACGTCTACACCGTCCGCGACGATCGCCCCGATCCGGGCTTTGCCGACTCCCGCGCCGAATTTCGCGCGCTCTTCGATGCAGGGATCGACGGCGTGTGGACCGACTTTCCGGCAACCGCTGTCGAGGTTCGCAACGCCGAATAGGGCCGGATGTCCATGCGCCAGCGCACAGCCCTTGTGCGCTGGCGCATGGACGCGATACGGCGATATGACTATTTCTCTTACTCAGGTTGCCATGATCGGCGGGCCCACTTGGGGCAGATCGGGCCAGAACGAGTGGGACATGAGATGCCGGGTGACGGCACCAGAGACAGCAATGGCGCGCACATTCCGGCAAACAAACCGGTTGCTGCGCCAGAGGCTGTTGACCTTGAAACAAAAGTCGAGCCGTCTCAGGACCGGGCCCGGAACACGTTCGAGACGATCCTGACCGTCACCGGTGACTTGCTGGGGGAAGTCGGCTTTGAACGCCTCTCCACCAACATGATCTGCAAACGGGCAGGCATCAGTCCCCCTGCCCTCTATCGGTATTTCCCGAACAAATACGCCATCCTGCGCGAACTGGGGCGCCGTCTCATGGACGCCCAGGACGAGGCTGTCTTCGAATGGATCCGCGAAGGCGGCGTCCAGCAAAGCACATTTGAGGATCTGCTCGAAAGCTGCCTGTTGATCCAGAGCCGCGTCAACGACATCACCCGAACCTTTCCCGGCGGGGCCTGGATCCTGCGCGTGATGCGAGTCATTCCTGTGCTGCGCGAAGTACGCGTCGAATCGCGTCAAACCGTTGCAGACAGCATCCGGTCAGCGGCCCAGAAGGCCTTTCCCGGCATTCCGGAAGCCAGGCTGACGACGGTCACGAAACTGACGACTGAAATGATGTATGCGGCCACCGAAATGGCCATTGAGGAACCGGACCTCGAAGAAGAGATCACAAGGGAAGCCTGTATTATGGTGGCAAGCTACTACACCCGCCTGACCGGGATCGAGTGAAGCACTCAGAGTCTGAAATTCGGCTTGAATTTCGCGCTTACTTCTAACCCTTCCTTTGTGGGTGCCTGCTAAGAGCCGAGTGGGGAAAAGGCAGGCCAATGAATTCCCCTCGATCCCACGTCGTCATCGACGATGTTTCTGCGACATCCGCACGCCCCATCTTTGTGCGATCCACCGTTCCCGGAATCGCACGCATCGAGGGCGGCGATCTGGACTGGCGCGCCTCAACTGGCGGGTTCAGCACCCAAGATCTTGAGGACGACCCCTTTCATCATTTCAAGAAGCGCCGCTCGGTCCTGCGCGGGGTGACGAAGGGTTCGCGCCGGCAGACCGGAAAAGATCGTGAAGATCAGCTCGGAACGCAGCTCCGGTTCATCGATTCCGGCGCGCTCGAGCACCGCATGAAACCGGATGCGCATTCGCTCATCATAGGACTGCAGGATCGCGGCGACCTCCGGATTGCGCTGCGCTTCTGCGAGAATTTCGAAATTCAGTACAGTCCGGAATGGATCCTCGTCGGTCGAGGATATGGCGGTGACGATCTCGATCAGTTCGGCGCGCATGTTTTCCGGGGACAGGTCCTCGAAGGCAGCGATGCTCTCCTCCTGACGGGCCATCTCCAGCGTCACGACCGCCTGGATCAGCTCGTCCTTGCTACCGAAATAATGATACAGATGCCCGACGCTGATGCCGCAATCAGCGGCAATCCCGGATATTCCGGCGCCGTGAAATCCCTTCTGCGCAAAGTTCTTTTCTGCGCATTCAAGAATTTCGCTGACGCGCGCTTCGCGCTTGGCAGCCACTTTCGACAAAGGCAATTCAACCATACTGCGTTTCTCTCCCCCTCATTAAGAATCTCAATCTTGACTTTGTGCATTGCAGCACTAGATAGAGCGCTCATTCTATTTTTTCAGATAGCTCCCCGCCAATCTTCCCGTCAAGGATCTAATATGCTGACCGCTAAGAAAAGCCTGCCAGCGCTTTTGCTTGTCTCGACCCTGCTGATCGCCGCTTGCGGCGGTGAAAGCGCCGGGTCGCAGGCATATCAGGCACCTGTCCCCAGCGTTGAAACCATGACGGTCCGTCTGGCAGACGTGCCCAATGTCATTGAGCTGTCGGGGCGGGCCCGCGCTTATGCAGAGGCCGAAATCCGCCCTCAGGTGACAGGCATCATCAGCGAGCGCCTCTTCAAAGAGGGTGACGTGGTGAAAAAAGGCCAGGCCCTGTACCAGATCGACGCGGCTGAATACGCCGCCACTGTGCGCAGCGCCGAAGCGGCCCTCGCCAAAGCCAGGGCAACGGCGGATGTGGCCCGCGAAACGGCCGGACGGNACGAACGCCTCGCTGGCATCAACGCAATCAGCCAGCAGGAATATGACCAGGCGGTCGCCTCAGCGAGCCAGGCAGACGCGGAAATCGGCATTCAGAAGGCCGCTCTGGATCGGGCACGGATCGATCTTTCCAGGACCAAAATCACATCTCCGATTGACGGCCGGATCGGCCGTTCGACAATCACGCAGGGCGCGCTGGTCACCCAAAACCAGACAGATCCTCTGGCACGCGTACTCCAGACCGACCCGATCTATGTCGACCTGACCGTGTCCAGTGCCAGAATTCTTGGCTGGCGCCAGCAAATCGCGGAAGGCAAGATTGCAACAACGGAACAGAACACAGTCCCCGTCGACATCCTCCTCGCGGATGGAACGCCTTACGCCCTTCAAGGCGATCTCGAGTTCAGCGAAGTGAATGTCGAGGAAAGTGCGGGCACCGTCGCCGTGCGGGTTGTTGTGCCAAACCCTGATGGAATCATTTTGCCCGGCATGTTCGTTCGCGCGGAACTGGTTGCCGGTTACTATGAAAACGTTGCGACTTTGCCTCAATCGGTGGTCTCGCGAACCCCGACCGGCGATGCGTCGGTCATGGTGGTCAACAAGGACGGCATCGTCGAACAACGTCAGATCACGGTAGAACAGGGCAGCGATGACACCTGGACTGTTCTGTCTGGATTGTCCCTGGGCGAATCCATCGCAACCAGCAGCCTGCAATCCATTCGGGATGGCATGAAAGTTCAACCCAGTTCCGCCAACGAACAGACCTCCGCAGCGAAAGATTCGCGCGGCGGATCGAAATAAGACAATCGGACTTTCCTGATGGCCAAATTTTTTATCGACCGCCCGGTATTCGCTTGGGTGATTGCGATCATTATCATGCTTGGTGGAGCCCTCGCCCTGCGAACACTTCCGGTCGCACAATATCCGGATGTTGCCCCAACCACGATCAGCGTTACTGCATCCTATCCCGGCGCGTCGGCTCAAGCGGTGGAAAACTCGGTGACACAGATCATCGAGCAGCAGATGACCGGTCTGGATGGGCTTGACTATGTCAACTCCACGTCCAGCTCGGATGGCTCTGCAACCATAACACTGGCTTTTGACCCGGGCACAGATCCGGACATTGCGCAGGTCCAGGTTCAGAACAAGCTGTCACTGGCCACCCCGTTCCTGCCGGAGCAGGTGCAGCGCCAGGGCGTGACGGTCAGCAAGGCAAGCACTGGTTTCCTTTTGATCGCGGCAATCTATTCGCCGAACGGAACCTTCGACCAGACAGACCTCGGCGACTATGTGCGCTCCAACATTTACGATACGGTGAGCCGTCTGGACGGTGTCGGCAGCGTCATGGCGTTCGGCTCACAATACGCCGTACGCGTCTGGCTGAAGCCCGAAAAACTCGTTCAGTACAGCCTGATGCCCAGCGACGTGATCCAGGCCATCCAGCAGCAAAACGCACAAGTGTCGTCAGGTGCTCTTGGTGGATCCCCTTCCGTGGAAGGCCAGGAAATCAACGTCACGATCACGCTGCAGTCCCTTCTCAACACGCCGGAGCAGTTCAAAAACCTTCTCCTGCGCACGACCCCTGATGGGGGTTCCGTTCGCCTGGAAGATGTCGCAAGAGTTGAGCTTGGCGCAGAGAATTACGCCTTCATCTCTCGCTATAACGGCATGCCCTCGACTGGCTTTGCTGTGACACTCGCCACAGGCGCCAACGCGCTCGACACGGCAGAGCGGGTCAAGGCAACCGTCGAAGAGATGTCGAAGGACTTCCCGGACGACATGGAATACGCGTTCCCGGTCGACTCGACACCCTTCATTGAAACCTCCATCCACGAAGTTCAGAAGACACTGTTCGAAGCCATCGCGCTCGTCTTTGTCGTGATCTTCGTGTTCCTTCAAAGCTTCCGGGCGTCCTTCATCCCCCTGATCGCCGTACCGGTCGTTCTGCTGGGTACGTTCGCCGTACTGCTTCTGATGGGCATGTCCATCAATACGCTGACCATGTTCGCGATGGTGCTGGCGATTGGCCTTCTGGTGGATGACGCGATTGTGGTCGTCGAGAACGTCGAGCGCGTCATGGCGCAGGAGAAACTCTCGCCCCGCGATGCCACCATCCGCTCGATGGAACAGATCACGGGCGCGCTTGTCGGCATCGCGGTCGTTCTCTCGGCCGTCTTTATCCCGATGGCCTTCTTCCCCGGATCTGCCGGTGTGATCTACCGCCAGTTCTCGGTCACCATCGTGTCGGCGATGACCTTGTCGGTGCTCGTCGCGATCATCCTGTCCCCAGCCCTCTGCGCAACACTCCTTAAGCCCTCGCACGGGACACACCACGCTCTGATCGGGGCCCCTGCCCGCATCTTCAACAATGGCTTCGAGCGCCTGTCGGCCGGGTACGAAGCAACCGTCGCGCGTGCGCTACGGCGCAAGGGTATTATGCTCGGCATCTTCGCCGTGATCGTTGGCATTACTGGATTTGCCTTCGTACGCCTGCCCGCCTCGTTTCTTCCGGACGAAGACCAGGGCTCGTTCTTCACGCTCGTCCAGCTGCCTCAGAATGCCAGCCTTGAACGCACGGCTGATGTCATGGAAGGGGTCGTCGACTATTACCAGAAGAACGAAGGATCCAACGTAAACGGTATTTTCTCGTTGTCCGGCTTCAGCTTCGCGGGTCAGGGGCAGAATAACGGGATCGCTTTTGCTTCCCTGAAAGACTGGTCCGAACGGCCCGGAAAGGACAGTTCCGTCCAGGCCGTCGTTGGCCGCGCTATGGGCACCCTGTCACGAAGCGAAGAGGCTCAGATATTTGTCATTTCACCACCCGCAATTCGAGAACTGGGAAATTCGAGTGGCTTCGATCTGTTCCTCCAGAACAAGGGCAACTTTTCCCACGAAGAGTTCGTAGGGGTCCGCAACCAGTTGCTTGGCATGTCGCAGCAGGACTCCCGGCTCATGGCCGTTCGCCCCAACGGCCTGGAAGACAGCCCGCAGTTCAATATCAATCTCGACTACCAGAAAGCTCAGGCGCTGGGTGTCTCGGTCTCTGATGCAACCAACCTTCTTTCGGTTGCGTTTGGAGGAACCTATGTCAACGACTTCATCGACCGTGGCCGGATCAAACGCGTCTACGTACAGGGCGCCGCAGAAGACCGGATGCAACCCGATGACATCTCAAGCTGGCATGTCCGCACGTCCTCAGGCGAAATGGCACCGCTGGATGAAATCGCCAGCACCAACTGGACCTATGGCCCGCCCCAGCTCCAACGCTTCAACGGCGTCCCCGCCTTCAACATTCAAGGCGCCGCCGCCCCAGGACAGAGCTCCGGTGTTGCGATGACGGCAATGGAACAGTTGATCTCCCAGCTGCCAGCAGGTGTTGGCCATGAGTGGAGCGGCCTCAGCCGTCAGGAAAACGAGTCTGGCAACCAGGCAATGGCCCTCTATGCCATATCGCTCCTGTTCGTGTTCCTCTGCCTTGCCGCACTCTACGAGAGCTGGACCATCCCGCTGTCTGTCCTGCTCGTGGCACCTTTGGGCATCGCTGGCGCGGTGGCTGCAGCGAGCATGCGCGGTCTGTCCAACGATGTGTTCTTCCAGGTGGGCCTGCTGACAACGGTCGGCCTTGCCTCCAAGAACGCCATCCTGATCGTGGAATTCGCGCGGACCCTGGAACGCGAAGGCAAAGATCTCATCGCAGCATCCATCGAATCGGTACGGATGCGGATCCGGCCGGTCCTGATGACATCGTTTGCCTTTGGCTTCGGCGTTCTTCCGCTCGCACTCAGCACCGGTGCAGGTGCGGCGGGCCGAAACGCAATCGGCACGATCGTCCTGGGCGGCGTGATCGCGGCAATGACATTCAGCCTCCTGTTTGCGCCCCTGTTCTATGTGATTGTCCGCAAACTCACTTCACGCTTTTCTGGAAACGACACGCACGCGGAGACACGCGCATGAGACATCCCGCATTCGCCATGATGGCCGTCAGCACCGTGGCTCTGACCGGCTGCGTCAATCTCGCGCCGGACTATCAGCGCAGTCCTCTGCCCGTTCCTGCTGACCTGCCCGTCGAGGCGCCCGCCACTGCAGAGGTCGAACCACTGCTCTGGAAGGACGTCATCACGTCCCCTGCCCTCCGGGATGTGATCCGCACGGCCCTTGCCGAAAACCGGGACCTCCGGGCGACGGCAGCGAATGTCCGCGCGGCACGCGCAAACCTGCGCATCACCCGCTCAGGCCGCCTGCCGCAGGGCGCGTTCAGCTCAACGGTCCAGACGGGNGATACGTTCGAGGCAGGCGCCACCGGGCAGACTTTGTTTTCTGACAGCACGACGGCACAGATCGGCGTCTCCGCCTGGGAACTCGACTTCTTTGGCCGCCTGCAGAATCTCAACGATGCTGCGCTCCAGGCCTATCTGGCGACCGAAGAAGGTGAACGCGCCGCAAAGATCGCTCTGGCCGGGACGGTCGCCGAGACCTGGATGCAGCTTGCTGCCGACCGTGAACTCCTGAAGCTCGCCAACAGCACCGCAGAAAGCCAGTCGGAAAGCCTCTCCCTGACGCGGGAACTCTTCTCGGCCGGGACGGCCAGCGAACTCGACGTGCGCCGGGCCTCCGCATCTGTGGCCCAGGCCCAGGCGCAGGCGGCTGGCTACGAAGCATCGGTCCGCACCGACGCCAATGCCCTGCGCCGGCTTGTCGGCGCACCGTTGCCAGACCCTGTGCTGGAACAGGCAGACCTCTTCTCCGCGCCAGTGGCCCAGAACCTGCCCATCGGACAATCCTCACTCGTGTTGCTGGATCGCCCGGATGTCCGCGCAGCCGAGGCACAGCTGAAAGCGTCAAACGCCAATATCGGCGCGGCGCGGGCCGCCTACTTCCCGACCATCTCGCTGACCGGCGGTGTCGGCGTAGCCAGTGCCGAGCTGGACGACCTGTTCCAGGGCGACGGATCCAGCGGCTGGACGTTCGCACCGGGGATCCGTTTGCCCATCTTCGACTTTGGCCGGCGGCAGGGCAATCTCGAGGCGGCACGCGCCAATGCCGACGCAGCCCTCGCGACTTATCAAAGTACGATCCAACAGGCATTCCGCGAAGTTGCCGACGCTGTCGCCGTCTCCGAAACCATCGGGCGCCGCCTCAGCGCGCTTGAACAGTTGAGTGAGGACACCAAGGTCACACTCGAGCTTTCTGGCGAACGGTTCCGGGCCGGCCTCGACGGCTACCTGACCGTGCTCGATGCGCAGCGCGAATATTACAGCGCCCAGCAGCAGCTGATTCAGGCCAACCTCGACAACAACCTGAACAGCATCGCCCTCTACAAGGCCCTCGGCACATGGAGTGAGGAATAGGCGTGAAGGAAAGCGCTGCGCCCTTGCAGGAGGGAAGGCAGAAGCGCTGCCCCTTCATTTCTGCATGGCAGCCAGCACATGACATTATCTTTGTACTGTGGTCTCAGCAGGTGTGAGAATTTCTCAGATCACACAACGGAAACTGCCAGGATGACGACCCTTTGATGCATTCCCGAATTCAGAATGTCGCGCTGCGTGACCGTATAATGAGCGCCGAGGATGCTGCAGCTTTAATTCACTCTTCCACGACCGTCGGGATGAGCGGCTTCACCGGTTCCGGATATCCGAAATCCGTACCGCTGGCCCTGGCAAGCCGGATTGAGGCAGAACACGCAGCCGGGAACCCGTTCCGCGTAAAGGTCTGGACCGGCGCCTCGACCGGCCCGGAGCTTGACGGGGCTCTTGCCAAAGCTGACGGCATTGAATTCCGCCTGCCCTACAATTCGGACCCCATTGCACGCGAGAAGATCAATCGCGGCGAGATGCACTATTTCGACATGCATCTCAGCCAGGTGGCTCCCATGGCCTGGCAGGGCTTCCTTGGTCCGCTCGATACCGCTGTTGTTGAAGTCTCCGGCATCACGCCCGACAAGACGCTGATCCCATCCTCCTCTATCGGTAACAACAAGACCTGGCTGGACCAGGCAAAGCAGATCATCCTTGAGGTCAATAGCTGGCAGAGCGAAGCGCTCGACGGCATGCATGACATCTATTACGGCACCGCCCTGCCCCCAAACCGCAGACCGATTCCATTGGTGCGCCCCGATGACAGGATCGGCAGCTCCCACTTCAAGGTCGATCCTGACAAGATCGTCGCCATCGTCGAGACAGATGCGCCTGACCGGAATCTGCCATTTGCCGAACCGGACGACGTGGCCAATGCCATTGCCGGGCACCTACTCGAATTCCTCGCACACGAAGTGAAAGCTGGCCGCCTGCCGCGCGCGCTGCTGCCCTTGCAGTCGGGTGTTGGCAACGTGACAAATGCGGTACTCGCCGGGCTGATGGATGCGCCCTTCGAAAATCTGACTGCCTTTACCGAAGTGATCCAGGACGGGATGCTGGACCTTCTGGAGGCCGGCAAGCTGCGTATGGCGTCAGCGACCGCCTTCTCGCTTAGCCCGGATGCAGCTCAGCGCTTCAACCGCGATGCTGCGCGCTTTACCGGCAAGCTGATCCTGCGCCCGCAGGAAATCTCCAACCATCCGGAACTCATCCGCCGGCTCGGCTGCATCGCCATGAATGGTCTGATCGAAGCAGACATCTATGGGAACGTGAACTCCACACACGTCATGGGATCGCGCATCCAGAATGGCATTGGTGGCTCCGGCGATTTCGCGCGCAACGCCTATATCTCGATCTTCATGNCCCCCTCGACCGCAAAGGGCGGCAAGATCTCGGCCATCGTGCCTCAGGCGGCTCATGTCGACCATATCAGCCAGGACGTGCAGGTGATCGTCACCGAGCAAGGCCTCGCCGACCTGAGGGGCCTCAGCCCGAAACAGCGCGCCGACGTGATTATCGCCAACTGCGCGCACCCGGCCTATCGACCCATGTTGCAGGACTATTCCGACCGGGCCCGGCGCAGCTCCTTCGGCCAACACACCCCGAACATCCTCAGCGAGGCCCTGTCCTGGCACCAGCGCTACGTCGAAACAGGCTCAATGCTGGCCGCAGATCCGCTCAAGCTGGGTTAAATGATAATCCCCTGATGCCGTGTGAGGGGGCGGATGCCCTTCTCTCTTTTCGGGGGTCTGGCTGGCGGTGAGACAGGGATTCGAACCCTGGAGACTATTGCTAGCCTACACACTTTCCAGGCGTGCGCCTTCGACCACTCGGCCACCTCACCAATCCAGCAGCGGGTGCTCTAACTGATGGGGAGACACCTCGCAAGACTGTGATTGCCGTTGCTGCAGCCCGGCCCCATATGATGGGGCAGCTGAAGGAGACCAATATGCTGTTCTCGCGCAAACCTGTTGCCATGCCCACACCGGACACCGCTCTGAAGGGCCGGGCCCAGCCCCTCCCCACCGCAGCCACCCATTTCGTCAATGGCCGCGACCTGATGGCCGATGTTCCCGTAGGCTTCGAGCGCGCTGTCTTCGGCCTGGGCTGCTTCTGGGGCGCCGAGCGCAAGTTCTGGCAGCAGGACGGCATCTGGCTCACACGGGTCGGCTATGCGGGCGGCATCACACCCAATCCCACCTACGAAGAAGTCTGTTCTGGCCAGACCGGCCATACAGAAGTCGTGGACGTGATCTTCGACCCGAAACAGGTGAGTTTCGAAGCCCTGATGAAGCTCTTCCTGGAGAGCCACAACCCAACGCAGGGCATGCGCCAGGGCAATGATATCGGCACGCAGTACCGCTCGGCTGTCTACACGACCAGCGACGCGCAGGCGCAGACGGCAAACCGGATGATCGCCACCTATGAGGCAAGCCTCGCCAAGGCAGGCCACAAGGACCCGATCACGACCGAAGTCGCCCCGCTGGACACGATCTATTTCGCTGAGGACTATCACCAGCAGTATCTGGCCAAGAACCCGGCCGGTTATTGCGGTATCGGCGGCACGGGCGTCTCCTGCCCCATCGGGCTGCCCGTCTAGGGATCAGGTCCCGAAATTCACGGCAAAGCGCTTGCGGGTTTCCAGCAGGCTCTGCGCCTTGAACATGGCATCTGAGGCTTCCTGCGCGCGCATGATCGACGGGTCGGCGCGCAGGGCTTCGACGACCTGGGAGAGATAGCCGATGGCTTCCCGGATCAGTTCGGGCTCGAATTTCTTCGCCGCCCGCGCCAGCAGGGCCCGGCCAATGTCCATACGCGCCTGAATCGCGCGTTCCGGGTCGGCCTGGACCGCGCCTTCGGTAAGATGTTCCCGGCGGAGGGCAATTACCCGGTCGAGCCCGGCCAGATCCCCTGCTTCCTCCGCCACATGAACTGCGGAGGCGCAGAAATCGCCCTCGATCTCGTTGCGAACGGCCAGAGGCATCGGGCCATCATGATCCAGCATGCCGGACAGCGCTTCAGCCAGTTGGCTGATCTTCTCAGGACGGAATGACTGCGGACTGCTGAGCGCAGGCTGTAGCTGTTTGGCCAGAAGGAAAGCTGCGATCTTCTGCATCTGCCCTTCCAGCGCCGTCTGGCGCGCTGGCAGGCGCAGGGTGAACAGCTTGGCTTCAGACGCAGTGAGCCCGCCGCCGCGTGTCAGGCCGTGCAGGATCAGACCATCTTCCTTGCGGCCTTTGCGCTCGCCCCAGACCAACAGGTCCGCATCGGAGGCGGCCATGCGACGGCGTGCGCGGGCAATGGTCTGCGGGGCGAGGCCGTCCTTCAGCACGCTCATGCGCGCGATCTTGAAGGGCGCACCGAAATTGAAGCCGGCGAGATGCTCCTGCAGCGCGGAATCGAGCCATTTCAGCGTTGCTGTCCGGGCCTGACCAGCCGGACGCGCCAGCACGATACGATAGCCCGGTGACTTGTCCGTACGCAGTTTGCCCGCTGTTCCAAGATCCCCAAGGCGGCGGAATACGCGCACGACGAAGCGGAGGATAACAATCAGGAGAAACACGGCCAAAAGGGCGCCCAGCACAACGCCAAGCGCCGCGAGATACCGGGTTTCCCGCATATGGGCACCCGTCCAGGCTTCTGCCGTGGTTAGCCAGTCCGTCACAGGCATGAAAAAAGGACCTCTCAAGCCTCTTGGCGATACGGTCCCTGAGCCCTCCATGCAACAGGGAAAACGCTGTTGACGCGGGCAAGCGGCATCGGACAGCATGCCTTTTGGACAGGGCGAAACAGGCGGGAGGCAGGCGGAACATCATGGGGGAATTCGTCACCCGGTTTGCGCCCTCCCCGACGGGATACCTGCACCTTGGCCATGCCTGCTCCGCGTTTCATGTCTGGCAGGGTGCCCAGGCTGCAAATGGCCGCGTCCTGTTGCGGATCGAGGATATCGACCAGACGCGCTGCCGGCCGGAATACGAAACAGCCATTCTGGAAGACCTGACATGGCTGGGCCTTGCCTGGGACGGGCCCATCCGGCGCCAATCGGACCATTTCGCAGATTATGAAGCCATCCTGGAACAGCTGCGCCAGCGCGGCCTGATCTATCGCTGTTTCCGCACACGGCGGGAGATTGCCGCCGCCCTGCCCGCAAGCGCCAATCCGGACGAGGCAGGCTTCACCGCCCGCCCCCTGCCCGCCAGCGAGGAAGAAAGCCGCCTCGCACGCGGAGATGCCTATGCCTGGCGCCTGTCGCTCGCCGCCGCCCGCGATGCGCTGGGGCCACGCTATCAGCACCTCGCCTATATCGACGAAACAGACGGAACCGCGTGCAGCGTCGCGGCAGACCCACGCCCGTTCGGCGATGTCGTGCTGGGGCGCAAGGAGACGCCCGCCTCCTATCACCTAGCCTGCTGTCACGACGACGCCTTGCAGGGCGTCACGCATGTAATCCGCGGCGAAGACATAAGGGAGATGACCGCCATCCACACCCTGCTGCAGGCGTTGATGGACTGGCCGCAGCCGGTTTACCGCTTCCACGCGCTGGTGCTTGGCCCGGACGGAAAGAAACTCTCCAAACGGTCTGGCGACAGGGGATTGCATGCATGGCGCGATGAAGGCAAGACGCCGGACGACCTTCGCCGCATGACAGGCATTTCATGACAGTTGCATCCGTTTCACCGCCTGCCCACCGGTCATGGACCGGTCCATTGATGGTTCTGGCAGGGGGTGTCGGCATCGGGTTCGCCCCCATTGGACTGCGGTATGGGCTGGATGAACTCGGCCCCCAGGCCATTGCCTTCTGGCGCTATGTGTTCGCTCTGCCGATCCTGTTGGCCCTCGTCTTCCTGATCGAGCGCCGCGCGCCGCGTCTGCCGAACCGGTTCATCTTCATGGCGGGCACATTTTTCGCCTGCGACATCGCGCTCTGGCATCACGCCCTGACGCTCACAACGGTCTCCAATGCGACATTCATCGTAAACCTGGGGAACGTGCTGGTCGGCTTCGGCGCCTGGTTCTTCCTCAAGCAAAGGCCGCATTCGATCTGGTTCGTGGCCGCCGCGCTGGCGGTTGCGGGCGCAGCAGCGCTGTCCCTCGGCGGCGGCGCGGACGGCAAAGGCAATATCACCGGAGACCTGTTTGCGGCCGGAGCTGCCTTCCTGGTCAGCGGCTACATGCTCTGCTCTAACATCGCCCGGCGGACGATTGGCGGGATCGAAGCCATCTTCTGGCTGACCCTTGTCGAAATTGTCGTTGCGGGCGCCATCATCCTGGTAACGGGCGAGACGTTCATGCCGAAAACCATGGCCGGTTTCGGCGCGCCGCTCTTCCTGGCGCTGGTCTCGCAGATCGCAGGCCAGGCCCTGATCGTTGCCGGCCTTGGCCGCACCTCTGCCGCTGTGGCCGGACTGCTGGTGCTGATACAGCCTGTGGTCGCCGCAGCCGTCTCGTGGCGCCTGTTTGACGAGCCCCTGACCGGGCTTCAGGCATCGGGTGGCCTGGTCATCCTGTTCGCAGTCTGGCTGGCCCAACGCGGACGCAAGCTACGGGTGGCAGTCGACTGACGAGGAAAACCGTCACACAAACACCTTACGACGCTGAAATACTGAATCTCTCGGAGGCCTACATGCGCAAGACCCTGACCGCCCTTCCCGCCATCGCCCTGTTCCTTGCAGGCTGTACGGCAACTCCCGCAACCAATGCCGCTGATGCGCCCTTGGCAGAGCCGGTTGCGTCTCCGGTCGCCACACTGGCGCGCGACGCCGCCATGCCCCAGCAAGCCGCCGATGCCTATTATGTCGACGCGCAGGCCACGATTGACGCCAAGATCGCCGCGCGCGGTGTGAAGCCTGCAAAGAACGTGATCCTGTTCATCGGCGACGGCATGAGCATCCCGACGGTCACCGCAACGCGCATATACGCGGGTCAGAAGCGCGGCCTCGACGGGGAATCCTACAAGCTGACCATGGACCAGCTGCCCTATTCGGCCCTGTCCAAAACCTACAACAATGACGCCCAGATCGCTGACTCGGCCTCCACCGCCACCGCCATGATGAGCGGCGTGAAGACCAATTCCCGCACACTCGGCATTACCGGCAAGGCAGCTTACGACAATTGCGGCAGCCTTGAAGGCAACCGCACCGACTCCATCTTTGATCTTGCCGAGCGCGCGGGCCTCGCCACCGGCCTCGTCACCACTGCGCGCCTGACGCACGCAACGCCGGGCGCCGCTTACTCCGAAACACCTGACCGCGACTGGGAGGCCTTTGTCGGCGTCCCCGGCGCCGACGTAAGTTCATGTCCGGATATTGCCTCCCAGTTCATTGACTGGCCGGAAGGCGACGGATTTGAAGTCGCTATGGGCGGTGGCCGCTCTGCCTTCCTGACGGGCGGCACACAGGACCCGGAATATCCGGGCAAAACCAGCGACCGCAAGGACCAGCGCGACCTGATCGCCGACTGGCTGGCCAAACCGGCCCACAAGTACATCATCGACCGCGCCGGCTTCGAAGCGGAAGATTTTGCCAGTGAAGACAAGATCCTCGCGCTCTTCGAACCTTCGCACATGGAATATGAACTGGACCGCGCCGGCGATCCGTCCGGCGAGCCATCCATCGCTGAAATGACCCGCGCCGCCATCACGCGCCTGTCTCAGGATCAGGACGGCTATGTGCTGCTCGTCGAAGGTGGCCGCATCGACCATGCCCACCATGCTGGCAATGCGGCCCGCGCGCTGGAAGAAGCCGACCAGTTCGACCAGGCGATCCAGGCCGCCCTCGACATGACCAATTCGGACGACACACTGATCATCGTCACCGCCGACCATTCGCACACGCTGACGATTTCCGGCTACGCCAAGCGCGGCAATCCGATCCTCGGCCTTTCGTCCACCTCGCTGGACGGCACGCCGGACAAGGCGCTCGACGGCAAGCCTTACACGACGCTCGGCTACATGAACGGCCCCGGCGCCTGCCGCCCGACCGATGAGGGCTTCGATTGCACGCGCCAGGACCTGACGGACGTTGACACGACGGACAAGAACTTCCTCCAGCAGTCGCTCTTCCCGATGTGGTCTGAAACCCATGGCGGCGACGATGTTGCCATCTTCGCCACCGGCCCCGGTTCGGAACTGATCTCCGGCGTGATGGAACAGCACGAGATCTTCCAGGTCATGGGCCGCGCCAGCGGTCTGGTTGCCGGACCGGAGGCAGAGTAACCCGCCCTTGGTCTCGAACCCGTTCAAAGTCCTTCGCCGCAAACGGCAGACCGGCTTCATCTACATTGCAGATGAACGCCGGGACCTGCGGTTTGCGCAGGCCGAACCGGGCGACGAGATCCGCAACGATACGCGCGATGCGCCCTGGATCGTGGTCGACCATTCGCTGGACAGCATTCTCGTCACCAGCTGGCCGGGCACATTGTGGGAAGCCGAAGTGATCGATGCGGACTTCCCGCAGAACCACGACGGCGACTATACGCGCGCCGTGGCCGTACGCATCCTCCGCCGCCTGCCCAGCCATGAATTGTTCGGTCCCAATGGCGAGGCCGTCGCCTGGATCGTCGACCGCAGCAGCAACCTGACCCGAGACGAGGCCGAAACCCTCGCCCGACATCGCGCCCCCGATGCCGGCCGGGTCTATTCAAGGGCCTGGCAGAACTGGGACCAGCTGCCAGACGACAAACGTGTTTTCGAAGACTGGGAAGGCATTATCGGCGCCGGCGGCACGGGCCCCGTGTCTCCCATCCGGCGCGGCCTTTCAGCCGTGTTCAACGCCGTGTGCGCCAGCGCGCTCGAAATCGACGGGGAGAATGCCTGGTTTGACGAGGACGGGCCGGACGAAGATCCGGACATGCACCTGATCGAGCCCTGGGCCGCCGCCTCGCTCTGCCTGATCGAAGCCGCCATGGCGCTCGGCGCGCCGGACCTGCTGCCCGCCGAAGACCGCGCCCTCCTGACCGCGCCGTGGCGCGCATTGACCGCCCCCTCCCTCTCCTAGCGGCAGGACTCGCCAAGCCCGGTTTTCCCGGTCATCCTCCGGCAAAACATAGAACCGGAGGAAATCGCCATGAAAGCTGCCGTGATGCGCGCGCCCAACCAGCCGCTGTCGATCGAGGATGTCACCATCGACAAGCCCGGTCCGCGCGAAGTGCTGGTCCGCCTGAAAGCCGTCGGTGTCTGCCATTCAGACGTGCACTTCTGGGATGCGAACTTCCCGGTAGAGACACCGGTCATTCTCGGCCATGAGAGCGCCGGCGTGGTCGAAGCGGTCGGCTCCATGGTCTCCGCGGTGAAACCTGGCGACCATGTCATCTCCATCCTCTCCCCTTTCTGCGGCACCTGCGAGTATTGTCTCTCGGGGCATATGTCCGTGTGCCACACGATCAACCGGGAACAATTCCAGAGACAACAGACAGAGGCGCCCCGCCTCTCCATCAAGGGCGAGAAGGTCGGCCAGTTCCTGAACCTTTCCTCCTTTGCCGAGCAGATTCTGGTGCACGAGAACGCGCTCTGCGCCATCGACAAGGACATGCCGCTCGACCGGGCCTGCCTGATCGGCTGCGGCGTCATCACCGGCGTCGGTTCTGTCTTCCATGCAGCAAAGGTTGAACCTGGCTCGACCGTTGCCGTCGTCGGCTGCGGCGGCGTCGGCCTCTCCGCCATCAACGGCGCAGCCATTGCGGGCGCGAGCCGGATCATCGCGGTGGACCTCTCCGACGAGAAGCTTCAGCTGGCCGTGCGCTTTGGCGCGACTGACGTGATCAATCCGTCCAAGGTCAATGCGATCGAGGCCGTGAAAGAGCTCACCAAGGGCGGCGTGCACTATTCCTTCGAATGCGTCGGCCTCAAGCAGACAGCGGAACAGGCTTATCACATGCTGCGCCCGCGCGGCGTCGCCACCCTGATCGGCATGATCTCACCCGGCGTGAACATCGAGATTCCCGGCATCGAAATGCTAGTCACCGAGAAACGCCTTCAGGGCGCGATCATGGGCTCGAACCGTTTCCGGATCGACTTCCCCCGCTTCGTGGAACTTTACCGTCAGGGCAAACTCCACCTCGACGACATGATCTCCGACCGCATCGGCCTCGACGGCATCACCGGCGCCCTCCAGAACCTGAAGGACAATAAGGGCACCGTCGCCCGGCAAGTGGTGGTGTTCAACTAGGGCAACAGAAGCACCGGGCCATTCTGCCTGCCTTCACCGGCAGGAGAACGTCAGGCATTCCCGTGTTTCTTCGCTGATCACGGAAGAATGTCCTGGCGAGCCGCCCGGCATTTCGACGCCTTTGCGCAACAGGAATTTCACACTTTGCGCACCTGTCAGCTCGGCCGGAAAGTACGGGAATGTCTTCTCAATAATGTAGTAATTATCCGACGTCAGCGTGAGGTGGCCTGACAGGACCAGTTGCGCGAGTCCGGCTTGCTCCGGCATCACATCATAGGCAACCACGGGCGCACTCGCGACCACATCCTTGACGTCGTATTTAACGAGCCCCTGCTCGCTGAACTGCAACAAACTGCTGGCAAGACGATCCGGCACGGCTTTGCCCTTGAGAATCGGCTCGCCATTTTCAATCATGAACGTACCGAACGAGGACCGGATCTCGGTCCGCCCTTTCGTCGGCGGGCCGCTTCGACTTACCTCTCCGGAAGGCAGTTTGACCGTCCCCATCCTATAGGACATAGCAAGCCCGTCGACGTCCCGGCTCAGGGCCGCCGAGATTGAAGATTTCAGGAGAACCGAGGCGGCCTCGCCTTCCTCTGACGCGTACTTGCCACAACTGCCCGGCTTGATGAAGCTGACCTTGGATCGGTCCAGACCGACAACACCGGCACCGGGTCCTTCCTTGCTTGTCGGCGGCTGAACGACAAATTTCTCGACACGGCCAGTCGCCCCTGTGACATTCCAAACCATCGGCTCCAAACTCACCGCGACAATGTAGAGAGGCGTCTTGCCGGGATCGATCATCACTGTTGCTGTCGAGGTTGCCGCATTCACGCCGCTTACGGCGACCGTGGACAGACCGGAACCGCCATAGCCCGATACGATCAGGACTTCGGCGCCATCCGAGACGGCTGGCAGGGTGCAGACAGGAACTTCAGCCGCCCGACGGATGTAAGATGGCGATGCCGCCGCCGGCAGCGGCTCGGCCGCCAGTGCATCGACCACCTCGGTCAGCTCCCTCACATCGACCTGGCCGTCGCGATTACGGTCGAACATCAGGGGATTGTCGTCGAACCGGCTCCTTCTTGTATCCTGCTTTTCAAGAACTGACTCTGCCACTGCAACCAGTTCCCGGAAGCTGAGCTTCCCGTCTGAATCCAAATCCGATTGCGAAAAGGCGATGTCGAGCTGTGCCTTGCCCTGCGTGTCGACCGTAACCGGCGCCTGTTCGAATTCGTCCCGGGTTACCGTGCCGTCTCCGTCAAGGTCGAAGCCCAGGTACCGTTGCAGCAAACCTGCGCGCTGCTTGGCATGATTGCTCAATCGAAACTTGTCGACATCTGCCTGCGTCACTGTCCCGGTTGGATTGTAGCGGTAGATGTCCTGAACACGCGCGGTGAGGAAGGAATCCTTGTTGGTGTGGATCTGCTTGATATAGGCATCCGGCACCTCAACGAGAACCGTTTCAGCCTTGACCTCCGGTTGGTCAGCATAGGCTGGCGCGCAGCCTGAAGCGGTCGTCAACGAGGCGGCAAGCACCATTGCGGTGGTGGAAATACGGGTCATGTCATGGTCTCCGGCTTTGCCCCCGTTTAGCTAGCCAGAGTTTAAATTAAATGACCCTTATGGGTTGAATTCGAGATTTCTTCGCCTCGTTTCGCCTCAGTCGCGAAGAAGTTCATTCACGCCCGTCTTCGCGCGCGTCTGCGCGTCCACCGTTTTCACGATGACCGCACAGGCCAGCGAAGGTCCGCCATTCTTGTCGGGCAGCGTGCCCGGCACGACGACGGAGTAAGGCGGCACCTTGCCATAGGAGATCTCGCCGGTAGCGCGGTTCACGATCTTGGTGGACTGGGTGATGAACACACCCATGGCGATCACGGCGCCTTCGCCCACGATCACGCCTTCGACCACTTCAGAGCGCGCACCGATGAAGCAATTGTCTTCAATGATGGTCGGATTCGCCTGCAGCGGCTCCAGCACGCCGCCAATGCCCGTGCCAGCCGAGATGTGGCAGTTCGCGCCAACCTGCGCACACGAGCCCACCGAGGCCCAGGTGTCGATCATCGTACCTTCGCCGACATAGGCGCCGATATTCACATAAGACGGCATCAGAACGGCATTCTTCGCGATAAAGGCGCCCCGGCGCACGGCGCAGGGCGGCACAGCGCGGAAACCGGCCTCCTTGAATTCGGTCTCACCCCAGCCTTCGAACTTGGAGGGCACCTTGTCCCACCAGTTGCCACCGCCCGGCACGCCGCTGACCGTGCCATTGGCGTTCAGGCGGAATGACAGCAGCACGGCTTTCTTCAGCCACTGGTGCACGACCCATTCCCCGTCAGCGCCCTTCTCGGCGACGCGGGCCTCGCCCTTGTCGATGAGCGTAATGGCGGCATCGACCGCGTCGCGCACGTCGCCTCTCGTATCGGTGGAGAGCGTGTCGCGCGCCTCCCAGGCAGCATCGATCACGGGGGCGAGGGCGTCAGTCATGTGTCTTCTCCGGCAAGCGGCGGTTCAGAGTGTGCCGCGAGCAGCTTCCAGGAAAGCTGCGAGGTCGCCGGTGACATAGTCGATGTGATCCGGCCCGTCATCCCTCAACAGGTCCTCGAGTGTCGCAGGGCGCGCCTCGATGGGCTCATGGCTCCAGTCCTTCTCAGAATGGACCAGAACCGTGGTGAAGCCCATATCCTTGGCCGGCAGCAGGTTGCGGGCAAGATCCTCGAAGAAGATCGCCCCTTTCGGGTCCACCCCGTGCAGCGCGCAAAACTTGTCGTACGAGCCTTGCTTCGGCTTCGGCGTGTACTCTGCGTCTTCAATGCCGAAACTGTCGTGAAACAGGTGCGAGAGACCCATTTTCTCCGTCACCTGCTCGGCATGGCGGCGCGAACCATTGGTGTAGACGAATTTCCGCCCCGGCAGCGCGCCCAAAGCTGCGCGCAAGTCCGGCAGGTCCGGCAGCGGCGACAAGTCGATATCGTGGACATAGTGGAGAAAGTCGGCCGGCTCGATCCGGTTGTTCTGCATCAGGCCGGACAAGGTCGTGCCGTAGGTCGCGTAATAATGCTTCTGCACCCGGCGCGCCTCCGCGGGGCCAAGGCCCAATGCCTGCGACACGAACGCCGTCATCCGCGTGTCGATTTCCGCAAACAGGTCGCACTCAGCCGGATAGAGCGTGTTGTCGAGGTCGAAGACCCAGTCCGTTACGTGGTCGAACTTCCCGAACGGTGCGATGCGGACGCCAGCGGCTTTAGCGGTCATTGCCGCCGGCCTTGGCGAAGTCGCGTTCGAAGAATTCGAAGACCAGCTTGCGCTCGGTCGGCGGGGGCGTCGCAGCGAACAGGGCCGTGCGATACGCCGAGGCCTCGCACTGATCGCGCCCGGCAATAGCAAATTTGGCATGGCCGACGCAGAACGCATCCGAGGCCTTGGACAGGGTCCGGATCTTGGTGCCGTCTTCCATCTCTCCGTAAACGTAATACTCGGTACCCCGCAGCGGACGGTCTATGGCGCGGGCGCACCCGCCTGCCTCCAGAACCCACCAGCCCCGGCTTTCCCAGCCGTCTGCCCCGCGCCGGGCAATGGCGCTCCAGATACGGTTCTTGGTACGATTGCACAGGGTAAAGCCGACATTGCGGCCCCGCTCCTTGGCGACCTGTTCCAGAAAATCGATCAGGTCGTCATCCGAGGTCGAGGCAGGCAGATTGTTCTGTTTCAGGAACTCCCCGATCGCGACCCGGGTACGATGGCCGATATTGCCGTCAATCGCCCCACTTGTGATGCCGGCCTCTTCCAGCAGGCGCTGCAGGCCGGCTGAGCGGGCCTTGTCGAGGTCGTAATTCTCAATCTCGGTCAGATCGGTGGTCCAGCGCACCTTGCTGGTCACCTCCACAGCCCGGAACCCGCGTGCTTCGAGGCCCATCGGGGCGCATTCCGGCGGGTTTTCCAGCGTGAAGCTGCCGGTCGGGTCAATACACAGCTCGGTACGCCCGCCCCATTCGCGAGGCCCGCCCCGGTGGGCCTGCGAAGACCGCGCGTAAAGGAAATGGTATTTCGGCTCCAGCGGCGCATTAACGGCCACTTTGCACTCGCCGGGGCGCAGCTTCAGCCAGCCTTCGACCGTGATGTCCTTCTCTTCGGGCACACCAAAGGCAGCCTCGACGATGTAGGAAGTCTTGTTGCAAAGCGTCCAGCCGTTCTCCGGGGCCGCCGAAGCGATGCCGGGGAAACAGACAACAGCGGCGAGGGCCGCCAGGACGTTAAGAAATGAGCGTGCCTGCGCCATGTTCGGTGAACAGCTCCATGAGCAGGGCGTGAGGAGCACGCCCATCAAGAATAACTGCCGCCCCAACACCATGATTTACGGAATGGGCCGCAGTTTCAAGCTTCGGAATCATACCACCAACAGCTGTGCCGTCCGCGATCAGGCCGGGAATGTCCCCAACCTTGATCTCGCGCATCAGATTCTTGTCCTTGTCGAGCACGCCAGCGACATCCGTCAGCAGCAGCAGGCGGCTGGCGCCCAGCGCTTCGGCGAGCACCCCGGCAGCCGTATCAGCATTGACGTTATAACGGTGACCGTCGGGCCCCATGGCAACCGGCGCGACGACCGGGATCAGCTGGGAATCGGCGCGCAGCAAGGCTTCGATGACGCTGGTATCGACGCCGGTCGGCTCGCCGACGAAGCCGAGATCCAGCACTTGCTCGATATGGCTGTCCGGATCGCGCTCGGTCTTGGTGGCCTTGGTCGCCTGCAGCAGCTGGCCGTCCGAACCCGACAGGCCGACCGCAAGGCCACCCGCCTGGTTGATGGCGCGGACAATGGATTTGTTGATCGGACCGGACAGGACCATTTCGACCACTTCCATGGTCGCTTCATCCGTCACGCGCAGCCCGCCCTTGAATTCCGACACGATGCCCAGCCGGTCCAGCAGTTTGCCGATCTGAGGGCCGCCGCCATGCACGATCACGGGATGGATACCCAGGGTCTTCAGTAACACGACATCGCGCGCAAACATGGCGGAGAGGCGCTCGTCCACCATGGCATGGCCGCCATATTTGACGACAATCGTCTGCCCGGCATAGCGCTGGATATAGGGCAGCGCTTCGGACAGGGTTTTCGCGGTGAATTGGGCGGCGGAGAACTGGTCAGTCATGCGGGCCCGTTTAACGCGCTTTGCACCCGTGTGAAACGGGAATTCTCCGCGGCAATCACGTCTCGCAACCTGAAGCCTTCCGACAAGTTGCTTGTCGGTGCCGGAAAGGCATTTATGATCGCAGTCTGCTTGGGGTTTAGGGGTACGATCTGATGATGCGCATTCTGTCGGGGCTTAGCACCCTGCTTCTGGTCGTGATGGTGGGCGCGGGCGTTTATCTCTGGGACCCGCTGCCCGGCAATCCTGCGTCCGCCGCACTGGCCGCGACCGCTGATGGATATGACGCCGAAATCCTGCGCGACGAATATGGCGTGCCGCACATTCGGGGCAAGCGCGACCGCGATGCCTCCTTCGGCCTCGCCTATGCCCATGCAGAGGATGATTTCGAGACCATTCAGGAAGTCGTCGCCGTGACGCGCGGCCGCCTCGCCCGCTACCGGGGTAAGGGCGCCGCACCGGCAGACTATCTCGCGTCCCTGCTCGGCGTCTGGGAGACCATCGACGCGCGCTACGAGTCCGATGTGCCTGCCGATGTGAAGGCCATCGCAGAAGCCTACGCGGCCGGCCTGAACCTCTACGCCTCCGAACACCCTGACGAGACATGGACCGGCCTCGCCCCGTTCACCCCGCAGGACATTGTCGCGGGCTTCATCTTCAAGACGCCATTCTTCTATGGCCTCGACGGAACGCTGACGGACCTCTTCAGCGGCGACCATACTCAGGCCATCGCACTCGACCCGCAGGGCGAAAAGAAAGCCTTCCTGATGGCGCCGAAGACTCTGTCTGAGCGCGGCTCGAACGCGTTCGCCGTTTCCCCCGCCCGCAGCGGCGATGGCGTCACCCGATTGATCATCAATTCCCACCAGCCCATGACCGGCCCGGTCGCCTGGTACGAAGCCCACCTCGCCTCTGATGAAGGCCTCGATATTACCGGCGGTATCTTCCCCGGCACGCCCGTCATCCTGCACGGGTTCAATCACGACATCGGCTGGGCCAACACGGTCAGCGCGCAGGACCTGTCAGACGTCTATGTCCTGACCCGAAATCCGGACAACAAGAACCAGTACCTGCTCGACGGCGAGTGGCGGGATTTCGAGAAAACCACCGCAACCTTGCACGTGAAGCTCTGGGGACCATTTGCCCTTAAGGTGAAGCGACCCGTCCTGCGATCCGCCCACGGACCGGTGATTGAGACGCCCACCGGCACCTATGCTGTGCGCTATGCCGGCATGGGCGAGATCCGCCAGCTGGAGCAGTATTACCGACTCAACAAGTCGACGGGTCTCGACAGCTTCCTCGAGGCCATGTCCATGAACGCCCTGCCCTCGATCAATTACATCTTCGCAGACAAGGCGGGCGATATCGGCTTCATTCACAATGGCCAGTATCCGGCCCGTGAAGACGCCTGGGATTGGAGCCACGAGATGCCCGGCGACCGGTCAGACCTGATCTGGGAAGGTTACCGTCCCTGGTCTGCCGTGCCGAAACTGATCAATCCGGCCTCGGGCTTTATCTTCAATAGCAACAACTCGCCCTATACCGCGACCGATGGCCCGGACAATCTGAGGCCGGAGGATTTCCCGCAAAGCATGGGCCTGCAGACCAACCAGACCAATCGCGCCCTGCGGGTCATGGAGCTGACCGACGGCACAGGCACGATGGATCTGGACCGGCTGCTTTCGATCAAGTTCGACACCGCCTATGCGAAAGGTTCCGAAGCCCAGCAGGTCGTCTCCGCCGTGCTGGCGCACGACTGGAGCGATGAGCCGGAATTGGCTGAAGCCGCGCAATTCCTCGCGGAGTGGGATTTCGACATGGACGAGCATTCCCGCCACGCCGCGCTTGGCGGCCTGACCACATTGCGCGAGATCACCGCGCGCTTTACCCATATCCCCGCCCCGGCCCCGGAAGACGCTTTCCGTGACGCCGTCAGCTGGCTGAAGCTTCATCATGGCCGCATCGATCCGGAATGGGGCGAGGTCAACAAGCTTTCCCGCGGCGACCAGACCTGGCCGATCAGCGGCGGGCCGGACACGCTGCGCGCCGTCTATCCGGACGCCATCCGCGATGATGGCGAACTGCACATGAATGCCGGCGACACATGGATCGCATTGGTCGAGTGGGATGCAGACGGAAACCAGACCGCCCGCGTCATCCATCCCTACGGCTCGGCGACACTGGACGTGAACTCACCGCACTATGCCGATCAGGCCGAACTGTTCGCAACAGAGCGCTGGCGCAAGGCGCATCTCGACTGGCTGGAAATCTCTGACAGCGCGGAACGGCGTTACCGGCCCGGCAAACCGGGCACAGACTAGATCAGGCCGGCGATCTCGGCGCGAAGTTCCGGGATTCCCCATCCCTTCTCTGCTGACGTCATGCGCACGATCGGGTGAGCCGCGCCGCGCTTCTTCAGCCTGCCCTCAATCGTGGCAGCCAGTTCCTCGACTTCGCCCTTGGCCAGCTTGTCGACCTTGGTCAGCACGACCTGATAGGTCACGGCGGTTTTATCCATCATGTCCATCACTTCGTCGTCCGTTTCCATCAGGCCACGGCGGGCATCGACGAGCAGAAACACACGGCGCAACGACGGGCGCCCGCGAAGGTAGGATTTGGTCAGGCGCGTCCAGGCCTCGGTCTGCGACCGGGAGACTTTGGCATAGCCAAAGCCCGGAAGGTCAACGAGATAGAGCTGCCCCTGCCCGACGTCGAAATAGTTCAGTTCCCGCGTGCGGCCCGGCTCCGCCGAGGAACGCGCAAGTTTCGCCCGGTTGGTCAGCGCATTGATCAGGCTGGACTTGCCGACATTGGACCGGCCCGCGAAGCAAACTTCCGTGCGGTCCGAAGGCGGCAGCTGTTTCAGCTCCACCACGCCCATCACGAAGGTTGCATCTCCTGCAAACAGAAGCCGTCCGGCCTCAAGGGCCTCTTCACTGGGGGTGGTCTCGTCCGTCATCGGATCAGCTTTCAGCCTTTTTGCCGCCGGTCAGCACCTTCTTCACGAACTTGCCGATCTCGGTGTCCACACCATTGCGGCGCATGATGAAGTATTGCTGCAGGAAGGACAGCGAGTTTGACCAGATGTAGTACATGACGAGGCCGGCCGGAAACCCTCCGAACACGAACAGGAAGATCAGTGGCATGAACTGGATCATGCGGCGCTGCATCGGGTCCGGCGGCGGCGGCGACAGGGTCTGCAGAGCAGCCATCGTGGCGCCGTAGAGGATCGGCAGGATACCGACGCCGATCACCATGCCGACGAACGGAATGGCTTTCAGATCCGCCGCAGACCACCATGGAATCAGACCGAACAGGTTGCCGATGGCGGTTGGGTCAGGCGCCGAAAGATCCTTCAGGAACATGAACGGCGCGTGGCGCATCTCGATTGTGGTGTAGAGTGTCTTGAACAGCGCGAAGAAGATCGGGATGGTCACAAGGATCGGCAAACAGCCGCCCAGCGGGTTTGCCCCTTCCTGCTTGTAGAGCTTCATGATCTCTTGCTGCTGGCGCTGCGGATCGGCCTTGAAGCGCTCGCGGATTTCCGCGGTCGGCTCCTGCAGCTTCTTCATCTTGGCCATCGACTTGTAGCTCTGGTTATAGAGCGGCACGAGCGGCAGCTTGACCATCACTGTGAAGGCCAGGATCGCCCAGCCGAACGAGCCGACAATGCCGGACAGCCATTCGAGCACATAGAAGAAAGGCTTGGTCAGGAAGAAGAACATGCCCCAGTCGATGGCATCTTCGAAATGCGGAATGCCGAGGTCTTTCTCATAGCCCTTGAGCACCTGGAAGCGCTTGGCGCCTGCAAAGATGCGGTTCTCCATGGTGACGGACGCGCCGGGAGCGAGGTCCATCGGAGCAGACTCTGTGCGCAGCTCCAGGTCATTGCCGGTGGCCAGCTTGCGCTTGTCGACGAGGCCGGAGAACGTCACGTCCTGCTGGGGGATGAGCCCGCCAAAGAAGTATTTGTCGGAAATGCCCCACCAGCCGCCGGTGCTCGAGGGGAACGTGCCGTCGGCGGTCTCGCCCTTGATAGCTTTCATCTGGTAGAGTTGTTTGAATTTCTTGAGGCGCAACGTGCCGTCCGTCTCGCCCATCAGACCCATATGCGCCGATGCGGCCGTGGAAGAACCGGGATCCGTGGCCTCAAGAAAGCCCTTGAAGTCGCCGAGGCGCTCAAGCGAGCCGATGGCGCGGAAGCTGCGCGGCGCGGTCGATGTGTTCTTCACCGTGTCGGTGAAGGTAAACATGTAATTCTCGTCGAGCGCGACGGTCCGCTCGATGGACACGCCTTCCCCTTCGAATTTCAGCGTGATCGGGGAGGATGGGGTCAGCTTGTCGCCGGACACGAGGGTCCAGGGCGAATTACGCCCAGCCACCAGCGTGCCACCAGCAGCCCAGTAATACGTGGCGAAATAACCAAATTCGCTGTTCTCCGGACGGAACAAGCGGACTTCCTGCTTCTTCTCGACCGTCAGATAGTGCTTGCGCAGGCTGAGATCGTCGATGCGGGCCCCGGTCAGACGGATCGAGCCATCAACGGAATCGCCTTCGAAATCGATGCGCGGGCTCTCGGCGAGCGCCTCCTTGACCGGCTTCAGCTGGTCAATCGCGACCACGCCAGTCGTGCCAGGCGTCGTCGTCTGGGTCTCTGCCTCAATCGCGGCCTGCTGGGCTTCATATTTCTTCTGGGCCGGTTCGACGAAGAACTTCTGATAGCCCATCACGAGCGCGATCATCAGCACCATTGCGAGCAGAAAATTGCGCTGGTCTTGTTTTTCCATCTCGGGGTCCCGGAAACTTAAGGCAGGAGCGCCCGGACGGGCGGCGGGGTATCAATCAGCGGCGAGGCTTAACAGTGCGCTTTCCATATCGTCAAGCAAACGCGGCCAGCCAATATCAGCGGTATCCTGACGCGCAATGAACACATAGTCCCAGCCCGGGCGGGCAAGGCGCGGCAGGAGTTGACGTGTGGCCTCGCGAAGGCGGCGCTTGGCCCGGTTGCGGACGACCGAATTGCCGATCTTTTTTGTGGCGGTAAAGCCTGCCCCGGCATGACGGCCTGGCGCCTCCCCTTTGCGCTCCCGCGCCTGAACAACAAGGGATTTGCGCCGTTCGGACTTGCCACCACGGACATAAATGAATTGAGGCCGCACGCGAAGGCGAACGACCTCAATCGGAGTCTTTTCAATATCTGCCGTCACGGCCGTCTCCTTCGGAGAGGCGGACTGTCGCCGAATTAAGCGGAAAGGGTCTTACGGCCCTTGGCGCGGCGGCGTGCAAGAACCTTGCGGCCATTCTTGGTGCCCATGCGCTCACGGAAGCCGTGCGTGCGCTTGCGGCGGAGGTTGCTCGGCTGGAAAGTGCGTTTCATCGGTCTGCTCTGGAAGCTAAGTGTCTCGGAAAGAGGGGCCAATACAGGTCTGGCTGCAGCGGGTCAAGCCATAGCGTCAGCTTAAAAAACGGTCAGGACGGCCCGTCCTGCCTGGGCCCGGTATGCAGGCGGCGCCCGGTTTCATCCATCCCTCTTTACACTGGCCCAGAGTCTTGGTGTGTCTGGGTCCGGGCCGGGCCATGAAAGATGAGAAGAACACATGCGATTCCTGCGCACGCTTGTTGTCTGCCTAGCCGCCGCTCTCCCCCTCCCCGCCGCCATGGCTGAGGGCATTGACTATGACCGCCTTGATACGCGGATCAGCAAGCTGGCCACGAATGAAGAGATTGTCGGCCTCGCCGTCGCCGTCATCGACAGGGGCGAAATCCGCTTTGCCAAAGGCTATGGCGTCACCGAGCGCGGCGGCGCGCCCGTCACCGACCAGACCGTGTTCCGCTGGGCCTCGCTCTCGAAGGGCGTTGCCGCCAGCGAAGTCGCCATTCTGGCCGACAAGCACCAGCTGAACCTGACAGACACGATCGCTGCCTTCAAAACCTCCCTCCGCCTGCCCGGCGGGGGCGAGAAGACAGCCACGCTGGAAGATGTCCTCTCCCACCGGCTCGGCCTTGTCCCCAATGCCTATGACACGCGGCTGGAAGATGGCTGGGACCCCGCAAAGATCCGCAGCAGCCTCGCGAAGCTGAAACCGATCTGCCCCATTGGCGATTGCCACACCTATCAGAACGTTGCCTACGACACGGTTTCGGAAATCATCGAAGACGTCACCCACTCGACCTATGCCGACGCGGTGCGCCATTCGATCTTCGAGCCCCTCGGCATGGCGACCGCAAGCATTGGCCACGCGGGGCTCACCGGGTCTGACTCCTGGGCGCGGCCCTATTCCAAGCGCTCCAAAACGCCTGGTCCGCCAGAGGAAAAGATGGTCAATGACGCGTACTACCTGATTCCGGCCGCCGGCGGCGTCAACGGCTCGATCCGGGACCTTGCCCTCTATGCCCGCGCGCAAATGGGGCTCGTTCCTGATGTGCTCAGCGCCGCCGCGCTCGACATGCTGCAGACCCCGCGCATTTATACGAGCGGCGAACAGCGCCGCATGTCCAGCCACTACCGTGGCACCGTGCGGGACGCCCGCTACGGGCTCGGCTGGCGCATCTACAAGTATGGCGAAGCCGGCAATCGCGTCATCGGCCACCGGGGCGCCGTCGAGGGCTACCGCTCCTTCATCCTGTTCGATCCGGAGCGGGAGACCGGCGTCGTCCTCCTGTGGAACGCCTCGACCGGGCTGCCCAATGGCATCGGGTTCGAGGTCATGGACATGGTCTACGACCTGCCGCCGCAGGACTGGATGGAGCTGGACACCGCCCCAACGAACGGCTGAGGCGGCTCAATTTCCGATCACGGGTCTTTGATCACTGCCTGACGAGGCGTGACAGGCATCTTGCTGCGGGCTGCGCTATGTCTCAGCCCGATACACAACAAAGGCCCGCCCCAATGACCCTCGTCCGCATCCTCCTTGCCGCCGCCCTGGCCGGCCTGCCGGTCATGTCCCTGCCGGCCACTGCGCAGGAGACCGAAACCGTGCAATCTGCCCCACAACACAGCGCCTGGACCCGGTTGCTCGAAACCTATGTCATTGCCGGCAGCGACGGCGTGAACCGCGTCGACTATGCCGCCCTGAAGGCCAATCCGGCGGACCGCGCGGCGCTTGATGCCTATATCGCCAGCTTCGCAGACATGGACCTCTCCGGCACCAGCCCCGCCGCGTTCGCCGCCTGGGCCAATCTCTATAATGCCGTCACCGTGCGCTATATCGTGCAGAACTACCCACTCAGATCGATCAAGGATGGTTCCCTGTTCGGCGGTCCGTGGAAGAAGATCAAAGTCACCGCAGACGGCGAGACGGTCTCGCTCGACGAGATCGAGCACAAGATTCTGCGCCCCCGCTTCAAGACCCCGATGGTCCACTATGCCATCAACTGCGCGGCCTTTTCCTGTCCGAATCTGCAGGCGAAAGCCTGGGAGGAGAGCACGCTTGATGCGGACCTCACCGCCGCGGCCCGTGCCTACATCAACAACCCGCGCGGGGTCACCGTCACTGACAGTGGGATCACGGTCTCTTCCATATACGACTGGTTTGAACCCGACTTCGGGGGCTCAAAACAGGCTGTCATCGCGCATCTTCTGAAGTATGCCGATGAAGACCTCGCCAAAGAGATCAACGCCAATCCACGTATCCGCACTTATGACTATGACTGGTCCCTCAACGACTCGCAGAAAGCCGACGCAGAATGACCGATACGCACGCAAAGCCCTCCGCCCCGCTCTGGCAGCGGCTCTGGCCGGTCTATCTCATCGCGGCCGGCCTGATGGCTGGTTGGCGCCTTGGCCTGTTCCGCTACCTCTCGCTGGAGACCCTGCGCGAACAGCATGAGACGCTGCGCGCCTTTGTCGACGGCCACCTCCTCCTCGCTGTGGCCGCCTATATCGCGGTCTATGCATTGGCGACCCTGTTCATGGTGCCGGGCGCCCTCTGGATCACCATTGCCGGCGGCTTCCTGTTCGGCCTCGCGGGCGGGTCTGCCGCCACCGTCGTCGGCGCGACGCTTGGCGCGAGCCTTCTCTTTCTGGCCGCCCGCACCGCCTTTGGCGGCATGCTGCGTGAGCGGGCCGGTCCCTTCCTGCGCAAGATGGAAGCCGGCTTTCAGGAGAACCCGCGCTCTTACATGTTTGCCCTGCGCTTCCTGCCCATCGTGCCCTTCCCGGTCGCCAATATTGCACCCGCCCTGCTGGGCGCGCGCTATCCCGACTATGCCCTCACCACAGCCCTTGGCATCATTCCGGGCGTTATCGCCTATACCTGGATTGGCGCAGGCCTTGGCGCGACCTTCGCTGCCGGGGAGAACCCGGACATTGCCAGCGTCGCAGCCAATCTCGTTCCCGCCTTTGCGGCCCTTGGCGTCGTCTCGCTGATGCCGGTTGCCTGGAAGAAGTTCTTCGGACGCAAGGTCCCCAAAATTGAAAGCCCGACCGCATGACCCAGCCCGCCAAGGATCTGAAAGCCGACCTCTGTATCATAGGCGCCGGTTCCGGCGGCCTGTCAGCTGCCGCAGGCGCTGCCATGTTCGGCCTGAAAGTCGTGCTCTACGAAAAGCATGAAATGGGCGGGGATTGCCTGAACTATGGCTGCGTCCCGTCCAAGGCCCTGCTGAGCGCCGCCAAGGCCGCCGCCAGCGTTCGCGAGGCCAGTAAGTGCGGAATCCAGACTGTGGATCCAAAAACCGACTGGGCCGCCGTCAAAGCCTATGTCGCAAATGTTGTCTCCACCATCGCCCCGGTCGACAGCCAGGAACGGTTCGAAGGCCTCGGCGTCACCGTGATCCGCGAAGCCGCCCGCTTTGCCGACAAGAACACGATTGTTTCCGAGACCAGCCGCACCCGCGCCCGGCGCATCATCGTCGCGACCGGATCGCGCGCCTTCATCCCGCCCATCGAAGGCCTGAAGGACGTGCCGTACCTCACCAACGAGACCATCTTCACCCTGCCGGACTTCCCCGAACATCTGGTCATCCTTGGCGGCGGCCCGATTGGGCTTGAAATGGCGCAGGCCTTCGTCCGGCTCGGCGCGAAGGTGACCGTCATCGAGATGGGCCACGCCCTGCCACGCTCTGACAAAGACCACGCCGACATCGCCATTCACGCCCTGCGCAATGAAGGCGTCACGCTGCTGGAACAGCACAAGGCCGTGCGCGTCTCGCAGGAAGCTGGCCGCATCCGCGTTCACACAGAGAACGGCACCGGCTCGCCCGTGATCGAAGGCAGCCACCTCCTCGTCGCCACCGGGCGCAAGGCCGTGCTGGACGGACTGGACCTGGACGCAGGCGGCGTCGAGTTCAACAATAAGGGCCTCGTGGTTGGCGACACGCTGCGCTCGCACTCCAATCCCCGCGTCTGGGCACTCGGCGATGTCGCCGGGATGGAACAATTCACGCATATGGCGGGCTGGCATGCAGCGGTGTTCACGCGCCGCGCCTTCTTCAAGCAGGGCACCAAAGTCTCCAGCCTGCCTGTGCCGGCCGTCACCTATACCAGCCCCGAAGTCGCCCAGCTTGGCCTGACTGAAGCCGAAGCGCGCGAGCAATTCGGCGACAGGGTCACCACCTCCGCTTTCCCCTTCCACGAAAATGACCGCGCCATTGCCGAAGGCAAGACACTGGGCGAGTGCAAACTGGTGCTGAACAAGGGCAAGCTGGTCGGTGCCTCCATCGTGGGCGAAGGGGCGGGCGACATTATCCAGCTCGTCTCGGTCGCCATGTCGAACGGGCTGAAGCTCACCGCGCTGACGAATTTCATCTCGCCCTACCCCACACGTGCTGAAGTTGTGAAACGGGCAGCTTCTGCCCATTTCACGCCCGTCGTTTTCGGAAAGTCCGGCAAACGTCTCGTTGGCTTGCTCCAGCGCATCCCGTAGGCTAGTCCAGCGCGTGTGACAGGCGACGCACACGCACCCCTTCCGGCCCCAGCCCGCCCGCCTGCGCAAGCACGCTGGTACCACGGACTATCGTTCCGGCTCTTCGGCTTCACCCTCGCGGCCATCCTGTTCGTCGAAGGCCTGATTTTCGTCCCCAGTGCATCCGGCGCGCGCACCGCCTGGCTGAACGAACGCCTACAGGCCGCCCGCATCGCCGCCCTCGCCCTGGACGCCGCCCCCTCGCGCATGGTGTCGGAGGAACTCGCCCAGCAGCTTCTGGAAAGTGCTGAAGTCCTCTCCGTGGCCGAGATCGAAGATGACATGCATATCCAGCTGCTCGATTCCAATATGGACATCGACGGCAGCTACTATCCGCTCGACATGATGGAAACGACCATGACGAGCCGCGTGAGGAACGTGGCCGGCGCCTTCTTCGCCCCGAAAGACCGCATCCTCGTGATCACCGCTGAAGGCTCCGCGCCCGGCCGGGTCATCGAAGTCGTCGTACCGCAGGCACCGTTGAAAATGGACCTCATCGCCTATGGCCGGCGCATCCTCGCCCTCTCTTTCCTGATCGCCCTGATCGCGGCGAGCGTTATCTATGTCCTGCTCCACTTCATGGTCGTGCGGCCGATGGCGCGGGTGACCGCCAGTGTCGAACAGTTCCGCATGGATCCCGGCGGATGGACGCGCCGCCTGAAGCCCACCACCCGCCGCGACGAGATTGGCCGCGCCCAGAACGCGCTCTCTGACATGGAAGAAGCTGTCGCCGGTGCCTTCCGTCAGCGCGCCCACCTGGCAGAGCTCGGCACCGCCGTCGCCAAGATCAATCATGACCTGCGCAATTCGCTCGCCTCGGCGCAGCTCGTCTCCGACACGCTCGCCCGGTCGGAAGACCCGCGCGTGCAGAAGGCCGCCCCGCGCCTCGAACGCGCGCTGACCCGCGCCATCAATCTCGCCTCCGAAACGCTCGACTATGGCAAGGCCGCGCCCCAACCGGCAGACATGCAGCCGGTCTCCCTGCGCGGCGCCATCGAGGAAGCCGCCGCCGAAGCGCTGATCGCCTGGCCGGAGGTTGAGTTCATGGACGAGCTGCCCAGCGCCCGCATCATCGAAGCGGATCCGGAACACCTGCACCGCCTCGCAACAAACCTGATCCGCAACGCCGCCGAGGCCATGGTCGCCGGCGCCTCCCTGCCGAAGCGGATCACCGTGTCGCTGACACGCGAAGGGCTGGATTTCACCGACACAGGCCCCGGCCTGCCGGACGCCTCCCGCGCAAACCTGTTCAAGCCGTTTGCGGCCTCCACCCGCAAAACCGGCACGGGCCTCGGCCTCGTGATCGCGCGCGAACTTGCTATCGGCATGGGCGGAGACCTTCAGCTCGCCTCGACCGGGCCAGAGGGCACAACCTTCCGCCTCATCCTGCCGGACCTGGTCGTGTGAGCGTCTACACGCCCCCGCAGGAGCCGCTCCTCTATATCCATGTCGATGCGCACCTCATCGTCATCGACAAGCCTGCCGGCCTGCTCTCCGTACCCGGACGGGGCGAAGACAAAGCCGACTGTGCCGTCTCCCGGGTGGAGGCCGACTATCCCGGCGCGCTGACGGTGCACAGGCTGGACATGGCGACCAGCGGTCTGCTCATTCTGGCCCGCTCGAAAGAGATACAGGCCGCCCTCTCCCGCATGTTCGAACTGGGCCAGATAGAGAAGGAATACCACGCCCACGTCTGGGGCCAACCCGACCCGCCCGGCGGCCTGATCGACCTGCCTCTGATCACAGACTGGCCGAACCGTCCACGCCAGAAAGTGGACCATGAGATCGGCAAGCCGAGCCGCACGCGCTACGAGACTGTAGAAACCGGCGCGTCCGGCACGCGCCTCCGCCTGAAACCGCTGACCGGCCGCTCGCACCAGTTGCGCGTCCACCTTGCAGAGATCGGCCACCCCATCCTCGGCGACGAGCTTTATGCCCACCCCGAGGCCCACGCCGCCGCCCCGCGCCTGTTGTTGCATGCCAGCGCGCTCGGCTTCGACCACCCTTATTCCGGCGACCGGTTCGACATCACCCTGCCCTGTTCCTTCTGACGGACTTGACGGCGGCAAAATCAGGACTTATCGTTTTTCGATAATGAAGGAATTGCCGATGCTCCGCGCCGATATCGTCCGTCTTTCGCTGCATCATATCGACATCAAGATCGTCAATGGCGACCGGATGCACGTGCTGCAATGGCGCCGCAACCTGCTTTGGGACGAAGTCCTCCTCGACGGCAAGCGCCAAGCGTCCAGCCATGGGCTCTGGGGGCGCGAGAAGGTCTACGGTCTCGTTTTCGGCCGGGACGAGGAAGGACATGGCGGCACACAGGTCATGTTCCTGATCGATCCGGCCACGCACAATGACTGGCAGAATGGCAATGTTCGCGTCAAAGGTGTGCGCCTGGAAAGCCGCGACGGGCCGCTGACCGCTTTCGGCACGCTGGACCCGCGCACGCTGGAAAAGCCGGCCACCTTCACCGACTGGATGAAGAAGACGATGGGTATGGACTGGGGCGAAGAGACCCGCCCGCACTAAAGCCGCTTCTTCGTCTTCCCCATATGAGGCCGGGCATTTGCCGGGTCGTCCGGCCAGTCATGTTTCGGATAGCGCCCGCGCATGTCCTTCGCCATGTCCTTGTAGCCGCCTTTCCAGAAAGCAGGCAGGTCCTGCGTCGTGGCGACAGGCTTCATGCCGGGCGACAGCATTTCCACGGTCACCGGTACGCGCCCGTTAGCGACCCTCAGATGCTCCGCACACCCCCAGAAGGCCTGCGCACGGGCAGAAACAAGCGGAGCCCGCGGATCGAGATAATCCACCCGCGCGCTCTGCCCGGACGGCAGTTCCAGTGATAGCGGCGCCTCCTTGCGCAGGGCCTCCTGCACCGGCCAGTCGAGCGACGCGATCAATGCCTCGCGCACTTTGTGATCTGCAGGCACCTGCGGGCCAGCTTTCTTCAGCAGCGGCAGCAGCCACTCACCCACCGTCGCCTGCAAGCCTTCCAGGCTCAGCCCCTGCGCCTCAGCCCGACCGGCCTTTTCCAGCAGCGCGATCCGGGACAGTGTCTCCTCCACCACGTCCCCGGCCCCAAGCGCCGCGAACCCCTCTTCAGTCACCGCGTCCAGCATGGCCTGCGCTGCGGCGGCCGCAGACGGTTTCGGCAGCGGCGTCTCTGACAGGACAATCGCACCCAGCGCCTTCACGCGCCTTGCGGTGAAGCGCCCGGATTTCGACTCGAACACGGCCCGGTCCTCTGTCACCACCCGCCCGCTGGCCAGCGCGTCGGCTTCACTGATCGGCACGGCGAGGGAAATCCGCGCTTCCTTTGATGCCCCACCCAGATCGACCACGACCAGCCAGTCAGACTTCGCCAGCGCATCTGTCTCTGGCAGCGTCGCCGCGCGGCCCGAGACCAGAAGATACGTGCCCTGACTGCCTGTCCGTTTGCGCGCCACTTCGTCCGGCCAGGCGCGGGCGAGCAGGTTCGCAAGATCACCCGACGGCACAGCCCCCTTGCCCCAGGTCTTCGCCTGTTGCTGCAGCACGCGCGCACGCGGCGAGCGGTCCTGCCGAAAACGCGCCAGCCGGTCGCGCAGGTCAACAGATGTACCGCCCACACCGCGCTCCCCCGCCAGCGCCGCCACCTCCGCCGCCAGCGCCCGTTCGCCGCCAACCGATCCTGCGACGAGCGCAGCCAGACGCGGCGCCAGCGGCAGGCGTGACATCTCAGACCCGAGCGCCGTCAGCCGCCCGTCTTCCTCCACAGCCCGCAGGGTGCGGAGCAAATCCGCCGCGACCTCCAGCCGCCCCGCAGGCGGCGCATCCATCCAGGTCAGGTTCCTTGCATCTCGCTCGCCCCACTCGGCCAGTGTCAGCACAAGGCCTGACAGATCGCTCGACAGGATTTCCGGCACCGGCGCCGACATCAGGCCGCGCGTGGCCTCTTCGTCCCAGAGGCGATAGCAGACACCGGGTTCCAGACGCCCTGCCCGGCCCCGGCGCTGATCGACCGAGGCGCGCGAGGCACGTACGGTCGTGAGGCGCGAGCCGAGCCCGCCAATATTGTCTTCCGCCACACGTGACAGCCCCGAATCAATCACGATCCGTACGCCTTCAATCGTCAGCGCGCTTTCGGCAATGTCCGTTGCCAGAACGATCTTGCGTGTGCCAGCGGGCGCTGGCGAGACCGCCGCATCCTGCTCTGCCAGCGTCAGCGCCCCGAACAGCGGCGCGACCAGCACATCGGCCCCGAGGCCTTCCAGCCGCTTCTCCGTGCGCTGTATCTCCCCGGCCCCCGGCAGGAAAGCGAGGATCGAGCCCGTCTCTTCGCGCAAGGCCCGGCGCACGGCTGCCGCCATCCGGTCTTCGATCCGGTCCTGCGAGCGCCCGAGATACCGCGTCTCCACCGGATACATCCGGCCCTCACTCTCCACCACGGGCGCATCGAACACCGCCGACACGCGCGCCGTGTCCAGCGTGGCCGACATGATCACCAGCTTCAGCCCCTCATTGAACGCGCCCTGGCTTTCCAGCGCGAGGGCGAGGCCGAGGTCAGAATTCAGGCGCCGCTCATGGAATTCGTCAAACAGGACCGCGCCGACACCTTTCAGTTCCGGGTCATTCAGGATGCGCCGCGTGAACAGGCCATCGGTGATCACTTCGATCACCGTCTCGGCAGAGACCTTCCGGTCCACCCGCGTTGTCAGGCCGACGCGGCGCCCAAGCGGCTCGCCAAGGCTTTTTGCCATCTGCTGGGCCGCCATGCGCGCAGCAATTCGCCTTGGCTCCAGCATCAGGATCCTGCCATTCACCGCCGGGGCCAGATCCAGAAACCCCGCCAGCGACAGCGGCACGCGGGTCGTCTTGCCCGCGCCCGGCGGGGCCGCCAGCACAAGGCGCGGGGCCCCTGCCAACCGGGCGGAGATTTCCGCCAGCACCTCGTCAATCGGCAGGGGAATACGCGGATTTGCCATCAGATGCCGGAATAGAGCCGCCCCTGCCTGTCTGGCAAGCATTGGCATCACGCGCCGGGCATGGGGCAGCGGTGCGATTGCCATCCCCGCATCACATCCCTAGGGTCTGGCGATCAAAAGAGGGAGCTGTGCATGAAGTGGTGGTTCGGAATCGACCTGTGGAAACGCGTGATGGTGGGCCTTGTGCTCGGCGCCCTCACCGGCCTTGTCCTGCGACAGCTCCTCGGGCCTGACGCCGCTTCGGCAAACGTGACCGCCTGGGCCAAGCCCATCGGCGATGCCTTCATCAACCTGATCAAGATGCTGGTCGTGCCGCTGATCTTCGTCACCCTGGTGACCGGCGTTCTGGCCATGGGCGACCCGAAGAAGCTGGGCAGCCTCGGCGGCCGGGCCCTCGCCATGTATATGGGCACCACGGTCATCGCGATCTGTTTCGGCCTGCTGATGGGCACGATCATCCAGCCGGGCGCGGGCTTTGACACGTCCATCGCTTCGGCCGCCGACCTCGAAGCGACACGCGCCACGCTGGCCGCCAACCCGCCCGCTGGCAGTGTCGGCGAACAGCTTGTGCGCACGCTGCTCTCGATCATCCCGTCCAATCCGGTACAGGCGCTCGCCAAAGGCGATGTGCTGCAGATCATCTTTTTCGCGATCCTTCTGGGCATCGGCATTCTTCTGTCCGGCGAGGTCGGCAAGCCGCTTCACAAACTGTTCGACAGCGCTTCGGAAGCCGTCATGCGGATGACGCTGATGGTGATGGAAACCGCACCGTTTGGCGTGTTCGCCCTCATGGCCTGGGTGCTTGGGGATCGCGGCCTCAGCGTGCTGACCGTGCTCGGCAAGATGACGCTGGCACACTATTCGGCCTGCGCGCTGCACATCCTGATCACCTATGGCCTGATCGTGAAAGGCGTCGTCCGCCTGCCGGTCCTGCCCTTCTTCCGCGGCGCAGTGGACGCGCAGATGGTGGCCTTCTCGACCTCATCCTCCAACGCCACTCTGCCGATGACAATTTCCTGCGCGACCAAGAACCTCGGCATCAGCCGCCCGATTGCCTCTTCCGTCTTACCGCTCGGCGCGACGATCAATATGGACGGCACAGCGCTCTATCAGGGCCTGATCGCGCTGTTCGCAGTACAAGCCCTCGGCATTCCGATCACAGCAGGCATGTATCTGACCATCATCCTGATGGCGACACTGGTCTCGATCGGTACGGCTGGCGTGCCATCGGTCAGCCTTCTGCTGGCCACCACGACGCTCGGCATTGTCGGCGCCACGCCGGACCAGACCGTCCTCATCATCGCGGTCCTGTTCCCGTTCGACCGGATCCTCGACATGATGCGCACCGTGACGAACATCACGGGCGACCTCGCCGTCGCCACGACCGTCGCCAAATGGGAAGGCGAACTCGACGAAGAGGTCTTCCGGGCCAGCGACCCGGTTTGACCTTTCCCGGCGGGGAACACGCGCTTATGCTCACACGTTGAGACCGGGGCGCTGAGATCCCGGACCAATAAAATGAGGGCTGTGTTGAGGGCACATCAGGCAACAGGACACGCGGCGTCATGAGACGGCGCCCGAGAACCGTTCCCACATTCGCGGCGCGCCAGCTTGGCTGGGCGGCGGGCGTGGCGCTGGCTGTGCTCCTGATCCTCATGGCAGGCGCCGCGGGCTACTGGCCCGTCGCCATCATCGACCGGGCCGTGGACGGCCTCGCCAGCAACTTCCGGGGCGGCCCACTCTACCCGCTGATGCTGGTCGTGACGGCGCTGGGCGATGGCCTGTTCCTGACGGTGGTCGCGGTGATCACCGTCGCGTCTTTCCTGTTCACGGGCGGACGCTGGCGCGCGCTCTGCTACGCGCTTTGCTTTGGCGGCATGCCAGCCGCCGTGCAGGCGCTGAAAATGTGGATCGGGCGCGAGCGGCCGCTGGATATTCCGTATACCGGATCGGACATGTTCAGCTTCCCCTCCGGCCACGCCTCCAATGCCGCGCTGATCTATGGCGCCATTGCAGGCCTCACATTCGTGACGTTCCGGGGCTGGCTGCGTTACGTTCTTACGGGCGCCTTCCTGTTGCTGATCCTGATGGTCGGCGTCTCGCGGATCTATCTCGGCGCCCATTGGCTGAGCGATGTTCTGGCAGGCTATGCGCTGGCGGGCCTGTTCCTCGTCATGCTCGCGATTGCCGTCGCCAAATATCCTGAACCGCCAAAGTTCTCGCGCGCCATTCCGATTACCCTGTTCGTGATCGCAGCGGCCTTCCCAATTTATCTCCTGATCTCCCTGCCGGACTCCGAAGCCCTCTACCGCGCGATTGAGCTGCACCAGAAGCCAGGCTCGTCCCCCTCGCCCTGAGCGGAGAACCGGTCTAAACCGCGCCGGCCATGCTGACCCGCGCCAAGACCCTCCAGCTCGCTTTGCCGATCATCGCCGCCCAGGCTGCGACGGCGACAACAGGTATTGTCGACACGCTGGTCATGGGCCGGTTCGGCGACAAGGTGGATCTCGCCGCCGTCGCCATCGCAGCGGTCACCTATAGTTTCATCTATTGGGGCTTCGGCTTCCTGCGCATGTCGACCACTGGCCTGACCGCGCAGGCGGCAGGCCGGGAGGATGAGGCGGAAAAGCGCGCCGTTTTGCTGCGCGCGCTCCTCCTCGGCGGCGCCATTGGCCTTGCCTTGCTGCTGCTCTCTCCCCTGCTGAAACAGCTCGCCTTCGCAGCCTTTGCCAGCACAGATCAGGTCGAGACACTGGCAATGGCGTATTTCGATGCCCGCATCTGGGGCGCGCCGGCCTACCTGATGGGCCTTTCCGTCACCGGCTGGCTGCTCGGCACCGGCAGGACAGGCCAGATGCTCGCCTTTCAGATTGTGATGAACACAGTGAATGCCGGGCTCGACACATGGTTCGTCGCGGGCCTCGATTGGGGGCCTGCCGGGATCGGCGCGGGCACAGCCATCGCGGAATGGACGGCGCTCCTCTTCGGCCTCGCCCTCGTCCTGCCAGCGTTCCGCGGCGCCGCGCCCCTGTTCGACCGCGCGCGCCTTGCCGCCCTGTTCGGCGCCAACCGGGACATCATGATCCGCACCCTCGCTTTGGTGCTCTGCTTTGGCTGGTTCGTCCGGTCCGGCACGATGATCTCGACCGCCGTGACCGCCGGCAATGAGATCCTGCTCCAGTTCATCACCGTCGCCGCCTTCGTGCTGGACGGGTTCGCCTTCGTCGCGGAGAAGGAAGCCGGCGAGGCCTATGGCGCCCGCAGCGGCCCGCGCCTTGCCCGCGCGATGCGGCTGACCAGCGAATTCGCCCTGATCGCAGGCAGCGCCTTTGCGCTGGTCTACTACTTTGGTGGCGGCTGGGTGATCACGAGTTTCGTGCGCGACGTCGAAGCCCGCGAGGCGGCGCTCGCTTACCTGCCCTATTGCGCGCTGGTGCCTCTCATTGGCATTGCGCCCTGGCAGCTGGACGGATTGTTCCTTGGCACGACGCAAGGCCGGGCCTTGCGCAATGCGGGCGTGACGGTCGCCGTTCTCTACATCGCGACGGACATGATTCTGCGCCCGGCCTATGGCAATGCCGGTGTGTGGACCGCGTTCCTGCTGATGTACCTCTATCGCGCCGCTGCGCTGGGCATTTACGTACCGGGCCTGTTCCGGCGCTTGCAGCCCGCCTAGAGGTCCGCGCCCACAGCGTCGGCGAGCGTCTTGAAGCCATCCGCCTTCAGCAGAGCTGGCAAGCCGCGATTGATCGCCTCGGCAAGGCCCGGGCCTTCATAGACCATGGCGGAATAGAGCTGCACTGCATTCGCCCCGGCGCGGATCTTTGCATAGGCATCGGCTGCACTTGCAATGCCCCCTGCCCCGATCAGGTCGAATTCACCTTTCAGCGCGCGTGCAAACGCCGCCAGGACTTCCGTGGACGGGCCAAACAGCGGCGCCCCGGAGAGCCCGCCCATCTTGCCCTTGTCCGCACTCCGCAAACTGTCTGGACGGGCCAGCGTCGTGTTCGACACGATCAGACCCGACAGCCAGGCGCCCGGCCCACGCACCACACCGACAATGTCCGCAATGGCCTGGTCGTCGAGATCCGGCGCCACTTTCAGGAAGACCGGCTTGCCAGCACGGTCGGCCGCGCCGCAGGCCGTCAGCAAGGCTTCAAGCGAGGCCCGGTCCTGCAGGCCGCGCAGACCCGGCGTATTGGGCGAAGAAATATTGATCGTCACATAATCCGCATGCGGGGCGACAGCCTCCAGGCCCGTCACATAATCTGCGATCCGGTCGGTGCTTTCCTTGTTGGCCCCGACATTCGCTCCCACCGGCACGGCACCCTGATACATTTTCAGGCGGCGGACGAAATAATCCAGCCCGAAATTGTTGAAGCCCATCCGGTTGATGACGGCCTTGTCCTCGCTGAGGCGGAACAGGCGTGGCTTCGGATTGCCCGGCTGCGGCTTCGGCGTGACCGTGCCGCATTCGACAAAGCCAAAGCCGAATTTCGCCATCGCATTCGGCACGTCGCAATTCTTGTCGAACCCGGCAGCGAGGCCCACAGGTGAGGGCAGCTTCAGCCCCGACTTCGGCAACACAACTTCCAGAACCGGATTGGCCGGCGGCGCATTCAGCGGCACGCCAAGTCCCAGCTTCAGCGCCTTGATCGTCGCCGTGTGCGCCGCTTCGGGTGGCAGCAGTTTCACAACGCCAGCGCCAAGATCGGTCAGGCTCATCAATAGTCCTCCGGCAGAACAAGTGCGCCGGTCTCATCCGGCAACAGGCGCCAGACCGCATCGGCCAGCGAAATCTCGAGGCGCGCGTAAAGATGCGGGAACATCTGCCCGCCCCGGCTCGGCTCCCACTTCAGAGGCAGCAGGTCTGCCACGGCATAGCGTAACAGGCGCACGCCCTCGGCCCCGGCAAAGTGCAGGCGCGCTGTCTCGGCCACCTGCGCCCGCGTGGAGAGGTGGACATAGCCGTCCCGCTCATCCAGCGCCGTACAGGTCACGCCCAGCGCAGATGCCGCCTCCCAGTCCGCCCCGGTCAGCAGCTTGTAGACATAGAGATCATTGTTTTCGCTCATGAGGCCATTCAGCAGGCTTTGCGCGGGCTGGCAATTGCGGCAAGCTTTCCGCGGGGCCGGGAGAGAGCAATGGCAAAGAAACTGACCGACGATGAGATCCGCGCCCTGCGACTGCCCAATGGGCGCACGATTGGCCAGGAACTGGCTGCGCTGGACAAAGTATCGCGGCTGCTGGATTCCCGTTTCGGCCTGATGGGGGTGAATTTCGGGCTGGATTCCCTGCTCGGCCTCGTCCCCATCGCGGGCGATGTGACGACCGGCGCGGCAGGCCTGCATGCGCTGGTCACGGCGTGGCGGCTGAAACTGCCTGCCTCTGCCTCAGTCCGGATTGTCTGGAACCTGCTGTTCGACACAGTGCTCGGCTCCGTCCCCCTTCTGGGCGACGTGTTCGACATCTTCTTCCAGTCAAACCGGAAAAACTACCGGGTCGTGGAGAAACACCTTGTCCGCCGCGCCGAGGCGCATGCGAAATCGATCAGGACGCAGAGCTAGGCAGGCTGGCCGTGGTGACTTTCACCACATCGGTCGCCCGGGCCAGGGTCCAGCCGCCATCCGGGGCCTGACACGCGGCAAAGCGGCCACGTTCCTGCCCGGCAAAGGCATAGGCCACATCGCGGCACATCACACTGACGGTCACCGGCGCCTGCTCTGTCACCACCCGCGTCACGGCATTGACGCCCGGCGTATAGGTAACTGTGCGCACGGTAGACTGGCCCATCTCGCGAGAGACCGTCCGCTCAAGGACGATGGACAGCGGGCGGCCATCCGGCATGATGATCGCCTGTTTCGCACCATCGCTGCCATTGTCGAGGATGTTGCGGAAAGCCTGCTGCACCAGCGCCAGGTCTTCGGTGGCGACCTTTGCAGCCACATTGCGCTCCACCCGGCTGGCCAGGAAGGCTTCCGGCGTCTGCAACTCATCAAAGCTGCGCACTTCGGCCTTGCCCGCGCGCAGAGAGGTCGGCGCCTTGCGCGTGACGGCCTGCTCACCAGCGGGCGAATAGGACGCGCGGATCAGGTTGGCAGGTTTTTGCGGCTTGCTGGAGGCCGGCGCAGGCACCGGGCCTTCATAGGCGGTGAACACAATCGGCTGCGGCTTCGGTGCGGCAACAGCAGGCGCCTTCGCGGCGGCTGTCTGAACCACGGGCTGCGCCGCCTGACGCTCGGCGACCAGTTTCTCGGCCGCCAGCCGATCCGCCGCGGCTTTCGCAGCCGCCAGTTCCAGACGGCGCGCTTCGGCACTGTCGGCTTCCAGCTGGGCTTTCAGGTCGGCGATGCGCAGGCGCTCGGCTTCCTTGGCCTTGGCCAGTTCGAACGCTTCCTTGCGGGCGGCATCCTCAGCCAGCTTGCGCTGGGCTTCCAGTTTCGCGAGACGCTGGGTCTCGGCATCGGCCAGACGCTGGGCCTCCGCATCGGCTTCGGCCTGACGTTTGGCTTCCAACTCGGCGAGGCGCTGGGTTTCAGCATCGGCAGCGGCAGCGCGTTGGGCGTCAAGGCGCGCGAGACGGTCTGCCTCTTCCTGCGCCACGCGATCAGCCTCGGCATTGGCAAGGCGCTGGCGTTCCGCCGCCTCAGCCAGCCGGGCCTCTTCAACGGCAGCAGCCACAGCGGCTTCTTCCTCGGCCACACGCGCGGCTTCCGCATTCGCGATGACGCGGGCAGCCTCAAGGCGCGCTTCCTTGTCAGCCGCTTCCTGCGCCGCTTTCGCATCGGCTTCCATCACAGCCTTGCGCTCGGCCAGCATGTCGGCGACGCCCTGATAGTTGAACCAGGCCTGCGGCTCAGCCGGCACAGCGGCGGCAAGTGCCACAGCGGAGGCGCCATTGGTCTTCAGCTCCGGCGCCAGCGCGCCCGTATTGGTCTCGGTGCCAGTTGCCTTGTCTGGCGCCTTCAGCGCGTTCTGAACCGCCAGCAGCGACAGGCCGGCAAGGCCCAGCACAGCAAGGCCCGCAAACGCGATCTGCGAAATGTCGCCCAGACGGGTCGAGCCATCGTCGCGCTCATCGCGCTCCGCCACAAAGGGCTTCACATCCGGCGCGGCGGTTTCGCGGAACGCTTCTGCGACAGGCACAACCGTCGGCAGCACCACCGGGATCGGCGGCGCGCGGCGGGCCTCTTCCTCACGGGCGCGCTCCTCGGCCTTGCGGGCAGCGACTTCCTCGATGACGGAGACCAGCTCTGCATCGCTCGGCGCGGCGACAGGCTTTGCCTCGACAGTCCGCGCAGCGGCGTCGGCCTCAGCCCGGCGGCGGCGGATCTCCTCGCGCACAGCTTCGGCGGCGCGGCGGGCCTCCGGCGTGCTGGAACTGCCCGGGCGGTAAACGATGCCGGAATCAATCGCGAGGGTGGATTGCGGCCGGGCCGCCTGCCTTGCCAGCAAGCGTGCGCGGAACGACGCCTGGTCTGGCGCGCCCTTTGCCGTCGTGGCTGTGTCGATAGATCTGTCGAACATGGCCTTAACCCCACACTGCAGATGATTAACCTGCCTTCTAATTTACCTTAAACGATTAATGTAACGAAAACCATGGCGCATCGTAAGCGCCTGCCCGCTTGTCAGCGGCCAGCCGTCGCCTTATTGCAACAGCCTTACGCCGCCATGCTCAGGGAATAATCATCCATGTCCAAGCCGAAATCCGCCCCGAAAAAGGTCGTTCTTGCCTATTCCGGGGGTCTCGACACCTCGATCATCCTGAAATGGCTGCAAACCGAGTTCGGCGCAGAAGTTGTGACTTTCACTGCAGACCTCGGCCAGGGCGAAGAACTGGAACCGGCCCGCAAGAAGGCGCTGGCCGCCGGGGTGAAGCCTGAAAACATCTTCATCGAGGATGTGCGCGAGGATTTCGTGCGCGATTACGTCTTCCCGATGTTCCGCGCCAATGCCGTCTATGAAGGCGTCTACCTGCTCGGCACCAGCATCGCCCGGCCCCTGATCGCCAAGCGCCAGATCGAGATCGCCGACATGGTCGGCGCCGATGCCGTCTGCCATGGCGCCACCGGCAAGGGCAACGATCAGGTCCGCTTCGAGCTGGGCTATTACGGCCTGAACCCCGACATCCGCGTCATCGCCCCATGGCGCGACTGGGATTTCAAATCGCGGACAGACCTTCTGAAATTCGCCGAACAGCACGGCATCGAGATCGCGAAAGACAAGCGCGGCGAGGCCCCCTTCTCGGTCGACGCAAACCTGCTCCACTCCTCCTCCGAGGGCAAAGTGCTGGAGAACCCGGCCGAGGCCGCGCCCGAATTCGTCCACATGCGCACGATCAGCCCGGAAGATGCCCCCAACGAACCGGAGATCATCACGATCAGCTTCGAGCGCGGCGACGCCTGCGCCATCAATGGCGAGGCGATGAGCCCGGCCACCCTGCTCACCGCGCTGAACGCCTATGGCAAGAAGCACGGCATCGGCCGTCTGGACCTTCTGGAAAACCGCTTCGTGGGCATGAAGTCGCGCGGCATCTATGAGACCCCCGGCGGCACGATCCTGCTGGTCGCCCACCGCGGCGTGGAACAGGCCACGCTCGACCGGGGCGCCAGCCACCTCAAAGACGAGCTGATGCCGAAATATGCCGAGCTGATCTATAACGGCTTCTGGTGGAGCCCGGAGCGCGAAATGCTGCAGGCCGCAATCGACTATTCCCAGCGCTGGGTCACCGGCGAGGTCACAATCAAACTCTACAAAGGCCAGGCCTACCTGATCGGCCGCTCGTCGCCTTATTCTCTGTACTCGGAGAAAATCGTGACGTTCGAAGACGATCACGGCGCCTATGACCAGAAGGACGCGGAAGGCTTCATCAAGCTGAACGCTCTGCGGTTGCGCCTGCTGGCCGGGCGTGACCGGAAGTTTGGGAAGAACTAAAGACTCCACTTTCGGTGGGAATCATGACTGATATTTGCGATCATGAAATTATCCTTCGAAAGCGTATTCAACGATTCTGGCGGCGAGCAAGACGCACCGCTCAAGCGCCTTTTCCTTGCTCAACGCAAATGGATAATCGCCTGTGCCACATTCGTATTTCTAGTATCTAACGGCTTTTGGTCGATTGATAAGCAGTGGTTGGCTTTCAGCTTCTACATTGATCACAACGCTACAGAATTGTTTCGAGCCGTTTGTTCCGCAGGGCTACTATTCACCGCCCATATGATTTCGAACGCATATGCATTCCTCAAGACTCACAAACTGGAGCAACGCAAACAGTTCGACGCATTAGATATTGCCGAACGTGATACATTCGCTTCTCGAATAGAAGAGCTTCAGAAGCAAAAAAACACAGTCGCCGAGGAGTTGTCAGAACGAGAGAAGCAATTTGACGGGCTACAGCAAAATATTCAGGTTTGGGAGAACCGGATCAGAGATGTCAAGGACTATGCGACCACAACTTACAAGTTTGGCGCTACGGAAGCACCTGAAAGTTTGAAGGACTATCTAGCTCGCACTCATAAGTCCAAAAATGCGTTCGCACCTATTAACACATACAGTCGAGAGGAAATTGAAGACGCATTGAGTGCAGCACAAAATTCTCTTGCGAGAGCGAGAGCTTCAAGTCGGATAATTCAAAAATCGGCTGACACCCTTCTAACCAATATTGCCGGTATCGAGGATGAAATCGCATCCGCAGAGGCAAGTCGAGCAGCACTTTCCAATGCGAACGAGAGAGAATGGAGTATGTTCTACTCGGGACGAATATTATCCGATTGTGTATCGTTGACACCTTCGGCAATCTCGGCCGTTTATTGCGGAGTCTTTTTGGTTGTGAGTTTCAATCGATAAGGTGTTTATTATTTTATTTGAACCGCCGAACCGCTTCTTACCACCCCTCCCCTGGCATTATCCGGCCATAACCAAGCGGAGGGGAGACCGATGGCGAAGGTTCCGACGGACGAGCGCCTGCTGGCGGAGATTTACAACCCACCCCACCAATCCGCACCCCCTTCCCCTCATGCGTCACCCCCGACCGCGTAGCGGTCTGGGGGCCCATCCCGGAACGGCGCAATTAAGCGCGTCCGGCGCGGTGGCGCGCGCGGGCGGAAGCGCGGCATGACGATCTCGCGGCCTCTTTCAGAGATGGGTTCCCGGATGGCCACTGGCCATCGGGAATGACGCGCGTGGAGAGATCGGAACGCTTCAGCACGCAAGAGCTCAGCACAAGCGCCCTCCCCCGCACCTGTCATCCCGGAATTTGCGCAGCAAATATCCGGGACCTTGTTGCGGCGGCGCGGCTGGGTCCCGGATAAGCCCTGCGGGCTTTCCGGGATGACAGGGGGTGGGGAAAGCGCGGGCTCTATCCCCCTCTCCTTCGGGCTTGTGAGGGTCAGCGATTGCACCGCAATCGCCCGAACAAGGGGCGAGGGGNGAGGGGCCACGGAATTCGCGGCGCGGGCCGAGGGCTGCGGAGGCGCACTGCAGGCATGGCTCCACATCACGGGTTTCCGTCGTGCGGAGAACCTGTCGCCCCTCACCCCCGACCCCTCTCCCGGTGGGCTACAGCATTCACACATCGTGGTTGCATGGTTTGACGAAGTCTGATTCGTAATTGCCAAACGGGGAGGACGGCATGGATCGGAC
>JGI25319J35699_1000019_pt1 | contig 182823 bp, 172 predicted proteins | sample AutmiccommuBRH17_FD_35699 | JGI IMG/M metagenome (IMG submission 35699) | reverse complement strand
GCGCGACGCAGTCCAGAGCGCGAAAGACCAAGTTCGGACGATAATAATGGCTCGCTCCTCAGCCAGGCTCCCGGTTTCGCCAGGCTTGGACGTCTTTTCCGGGCCGCAATCGCTTTCGCTTTGAACCATGATCCGCGGCACTTCCAGCCATGCACGCGCCCGCCACGGGACACGATCCGGCAGGCAGGCCTCTCCGGAGCGTTTCTCAGCGCATGATGAACGGGTTTGGCACATCCTTGTTGAAGCCCATCCAGACGCTTTTTGTCTCGAGATAGTCATAGATCGCATCCTGCCCGCTCTCGCGGCCCTGACCGGAATTCTTGAACCCGCCGAACGGCATCATATAGCTGACTGCACGATAGGTGTTGGTCCAGATCGTGCCCGCGCGCAACCGCTTGGCCGCTGTAAAGGCGCGCGCCATGTCGGTCGTCCAGACACCGGCGGCGAGGCCGTAGGGCGTGTCGTTGGCGATGGCATAGGCCTCGTCATCATCGCTGAATCGGATAACCGAGAGCACCGGGCCAAACACCTCCTGCTGGGCGATCTGCATCTCGTTGCGCACGCCCGCAAACACGGTCGGCTCGATAAACCAGCCGTCGCCGCATTCGGGCCGGTCGGCGGGCTTGCCGCCCATCACGCAGGAGGCGCCTTCGGCCTTGGCCATCTCGATCATCGAAAGGATGCGGTTGTATTGCGGTTTCGTGGTGACCGGACCGACCTGGGTCGAGATGTCCATCGGATCGCCCATCCGCGCGGTGGCGGCAAGCGCAAGAAACTTCTCCAGGAACTCATCGTGGATACTGTCATGCACCAGCAGCCGGGAGCCGGCGATGCAGGTCTGACCGGTGGCGGCGAAGATTCCGGAGACGACACCCTTGACCGCATTGTCCATATCCGCGTCGGCGAAGACGAGCTGAGCCGATTTGCCACCCAGTTCAAGCGTCAGCCGCTTGAAATTCACGGCCGACTTTTCAGCGATCTTGCGCCCCGACACTTCGCCGCCGGTGAACGCGATCTTGTCAATGCCGGGATGGGTCGACAGCGCTTCTCCGACATCCTGCCCGAAGCCGGTGACGACATTGACCACACCCTTCGGGAAGCCTGCCTCCTCGATCAACCGCATCAGCTCCAGGGTCGAGGCGGAGGTGAATTCCGATGGCTTGATCACCATGGTGCAACCGGCCGCCAGCGCCGGCGCCATTTTCCAGGCCAGAAGCAGCAGCGGCGAATTCCACGGCGTGATCGCCGCCACCACGCCGACCGGCTCGTGCCGCGTGTAGGTGAACATGTCGGGCTTGTCGATCGGCATCACCGCGCCCTCGACCTTGTCGGCCATGCCGCCGAAATAATAGAACCACTGCGGGATGTAGCCGACCTGTCCGCGCATTTCGGCATAGAGCTTGCCATTGTCCTGCACCTCGACCGAAGCCAGATGATCCGCATCGCGGGCGATCAGATCGCCAAGCCGGCGCAAGAGGTGCCCGCGCTGGGTGGCGTTGATCGTTGCCCATTCGCCGCTCTCGAAAGCCGCCCGCGCGGCCCCCACCGCCTTGTCCACATCGCGGGCGTCGCATTTGGGAACATTGGCCCAGTGTCTGGCGGTGAACGGATCGGTTGTCTCGAACACGTCGCCAGATTCAGCCCCAACCCAGTTGCCGTCGATAAAGCAGCGGTAATCCTTGATGCCTTCAATTCTGGCCATAACCATTCCTCTCGAAATTGATGCCGATACCCCCCGGCGACTGGGCCACCGGGCGTGCGTCCAAATCCGCTCGGCCTAGATGAAATCGACGATCTGCCGGATGGCCTCGCCGCTCGCCAGCCGGTCGAAGCCTTCATTGATGTCGTCGAGCGCAATGCGGTGGGTGAGCAGCTTGTCGACCGGCAGCTTGCCGCGCTTGTAGAGCCCGAGAAAGCGGGGGATGTCGCGCGAGGGCACGCCGGACCCGAGATAGCTGCCTTTCAGCGTCCGCTCTTCGGCAACCAGCGACACGGCCGGCAGCGTCAGCATCGCCTTCGGATTGGGCAGGCCCGCGGTGACTGTTGTGCCGCCGCGCCGCGTGATCGCGTAACTGAATTCGAGCGCCTTCACCGAACCGGCAAATTCCAGCGCCGTCTCCACTCCACCGCCGGTCGCCTCCCTGACCTTTGCGACGACATCGGGATCGTCAGCCCGGAATATATGGGTGGCGCCGAGTTCAAGCGCGAGATCGAGCTTCTGCTGGAAGCGGTCGACGGCCACGACAGTCTCCGCTCCTGCGGCAACGGCGCCGAGTACCGCGGCCAGTCCGACCCCGCCCAGGCCGATCACCGCTGTCGTGCCGCCAGGCTTCACGTCACCGCCATTGAACACGGCGCCCGCGCCGGTCAGCACCGCGCATCCCATCAAGGCAGCAATATGCAGCGGGACATCGCGGTCGATCTTGACCAGCGAATTGCGCGACACTGTCGCGTATTCGGCAAAAGAAGAGACCCCGCAATGGTGATGAACTGGCTTGCCATGGCTGCGCAACCGGAAGGCGCCGCTCATCAGATCGCCGACGCCATTGTGCAGAGCGCCTGGTTCGCAAAGTGCGGGACGCCCTTGAGCGCACGGCCCACAATGGCCGCAACTGGGCACAAAGACACAGACCACGTGGTCACCGGGAACGAGATCGGACACATAGGGGCCGACCTCCTCGACAATTCCGGACGCCTCATGGCCGAGCGCCATCGGCACCGGCCGCGGGCGATCGCCATTGATCACCGAAAGGTCGGAGTGGCAAAGACCAGCCGCCACCATCTTGATCAGCACCTCGCCGGGACCGGGGCCTTCCAGATCGACCTCCTGAACCCGCAGAGGCCGCGAAATGGCATAAGGGCCCTCCCGTCCGATTTCCTCAAGCACTGCCGCCCTGATTTTCATGGTCGCTCCTGTCTGAATGTCGATGCCATTGGCCGATCAATGCACAGCGGCGTACATGATCTTCTCTTCCGTCGCCTCCTCCATCGAGAATTCCTCGACGATGCGTCCCTGACGCGAAACCAGGATGCGGTCCGCGAGGTTGAGGATTTCCGGAAGATAGGACGAGATCACCACCACTGCCAATCCGCTATCGGCAAGTTCGTTGATGACGTGATGCAGTTCGGCGATAGCGCCAACATCCACGCCGCGGGTGGGTTCATCGAAAATGATCAGCTTGGGCTTTTGCACCAGCGAGCGGGCGATCACCACCTTCTGCTGATTGCCTCCGGACAATTCGATGACGCGCGCATTGGAGTCAATCGCCTTGACGTTGAGCTTGCGGGTCCATGTCTCGGCAAGCGCCATCATCTCCGAGTAGCTGATCACCGCGCGCTTGTTCAGGTCGGCCGAGAGCAGGTTCATGTAGATGTTTTCGGCGATCGATTTGGTTTCGAAAAAGCCTTCGATCTTGCGGTCCTCGGTGACATAGACAACGCCGTCCTTGATCGCCGGACGGGGCACCCGGTAGCGCACCGATTTGCCTTCCAGCCGCACCTCGCCGCCGTGGAAAAAATCGCGCTTGATGACACCCGAGATGATCTTCGCCGTTTCGGTCCGGCCCGAGCCAATCAATCCGAATATGCCGGTGATCTGGCCGCCATAGACTGAAAACGACGTGTTGCGGACCATCTTGCCCATCGACAGGTTCTGAACCGACAGCACCTTGCGCCCGTAGCCGCGCACGCTGCGCGACTTGTCGCGGCTGTAGAGTTCCTCGGACAGCGTCCGGCCAACCATGGCGGCAATGATCTTGTCACGATCGAAGTTGCCGGCATCGTCGGTGACGACATGCTGCCCGTCGCGCAGGATGGTGATGCGGTCGGAAATCGCCAAAGCCTCTTCTAGCGCGTGGCTGATGAAGATGATCGACACGCCGTCCTTCTTCAGGCGGGCAATCAACGCGAAGAAATGGTGCTTCTCTTCAGGTGTCAGCGTCGCTGTCGGTTCGTCGAAGATGATGACGCGAGCCTTGTGGTGGACGGCCCTGGCAATCTCGACCATCTGCTTCTGGGCCGCCCCCAATTGCGAGACATACATTGTCGGGTCGACGCCGAAATTGAGTGATTGCAGGAACTGCTGGGCGGCGATGTAAATGCCGCGCAGCCGGTTGAGGAACTTTTCGTTGCCGAGATAAATGTTCTGCGCCACCGTCAGCGACGGCACTAGGCTGGTCTCCTGGAAAACCATTGCGATGCCGTTGTGCAGCGCTTCCGCCGGACTGTCGAACACCCTCGGCCGACCATCCAAAAGCACTTCCCCGCTGCTGGCCTTGTGCACCCCGGCCATGATCTTGGTAAGCGTTGACTTGCCGGCGCCATTTTCACCAAGCAGCGAATGCACTTCGCCCGGCATCAGCGCAAAATCGACACCGCGAATGGCGGCCACGCCGTGAAATTCCTTGGAGACATTCCTGAGTTCGAGAATGGGTGTCATCTCAAGCTCCCTGCCGCATGAGTTCGATGGCAACGACTTCGTTTCCGCCCTTGCTCGCAAGCCAGAGCCGATTGCCATTCTCGACCGTGGCGGTGATGCCGTGACGCTTTCCGCCGGCGCGGCTGTGCAAGCTGCGGACCGGTTCGAAATCAGCCGTGAGCTCGACCGCCAACCCATAGGAGCGTGTTGGCGCCCATGGCTTGAGGATGCCCATCTGTTTGAGCGCACCGCCCTGCATCGGCTCGTTGAACGAAGCACCGCTGCGCAGTGCCGGAGCAATCCAGAATTCCGGAGCGACTTCGGCCATCATCGCCTTGCGGTATTCAGGTTCGCGCAGAACGAATTCAATCAATTGGTTGCGTGGGGCAAACAGCGAAAGCCAGTAGCCGCCGCGTGAATTGCGCGATATGCGCGCCGGATAGCCGGGCAGGTCTTCCATCACCTGACCCACCAGTTTGCCGGCGGACGTCAACCGGATCAGATGCTTGCGCCAGCTCTCGCTGATGACGATGTTGCCGTCCGCCTCCACGACAATCCCGTTGGGATAGGCCAGCCCACTGGCAATCCTGTCAGCGGCGCCGGTGTTGACGTCAATCGTCCAGACCGCGCCGGAATTGCCGCCGTTCAGAAGGTCCCGCTGCCACTCCGCTATCGGTGTCTGGTTCGAACCGATGCAGGCCAGCAACGTGTTTTCACCGGCAAAGGCCATTGCGGTTATGCAGGACCATGTCTGCTTCCCGCCGACGCCGGCCGCGGAGCTGTTGCAATCGAAAAGGCGGATGCCGCCCGGTTCGCTGGCAATGGCAATCCTTCCTTCAGGCGAAACCGCAAGGGCGGTAATGACGCCAGGCGCCTGGAATACCGGAATACCGACGCCATTCCCGTCCACCTGGAACAGCTGATTGCCGGCCGAGTAATAGGTGGCGCCGTTTGCGACGAGGATATCGTCAGGCTCATCCGCATCAATGCCATGCGGGGCCTCGTCGAGCTTGCTGTTGGGCTTGAGCGCGCCATCAAGCGGCGGCACGGTCACGGCGGCAGCGCCGCGGCCGAGGAAACGATCAGTCCAGCTTCGAAGTGCCCCGATCATGATTTCCGCCCCCAGTAGTTCTGGTAACCGCTCCAGTCGGGATCGCTGCCTGGCAGGCGAATTCGGCCGATGCGGTTGTTGGTAATGCCGCCGAGATAGAGATAGCCCTTGTGCTCGCGCATCGAGGTGATCATCGGATGGTTTTCGGAATGCTGGTCCCACAGGGATTCGAGGACCTCCCCCTTGTCGTTGAAGCGAATGACGCAACCGACATTGAGGTTGGGATAAAGCCACTGATCCGGTGCAATGCGGCGCGCCATCCGCTTGCGGAAGGCCGGCATCCGAAGCGCCACGTCGAGCGCCGGTGAGCGCATCCCCATGATCGCAGCCCAGTAGGTTCCGTCGGAGGCGCGATTGATGTTGTCGGGATAGCCTGGCAGGCGGTCGAGAACGATTTCGACCGATCCGGCCTTGGGGCCGTCGAAATAGTAACGGCTGATCCGGCAGGCCCAGCTTTCGGCGAACAGGATCGACTGGCCATCCTGCGACGTGCAGACGCCATTCGGGAAGATCAGGTTGCGCACCGCGGTGTGGGTCTTGTTGGTTTTCGGATCGTAGCAGATGATGCGCCCATTGCCGCGGCTTTCCAGCGCATCGACCGGCCAGTCGTGCATTTCATAGCGCACCGTCGCTTCCGAAAAGAACACCCTTCCATCGGGTGCTATATCAAGATCGTCGGCAAGCCGCAGCCGGGAATCATCGACCACCGAGAACGTCGACCGGTTGGTTTCATCCGTAACCTTCGTGACTGTGCGGTCGGGCGCGATCTTGTACAGCCCCATGCCGCCGACACAGACCAGCAGGTTGCGGTCCTTGTCCCACGACATGCCCAGCGGCGAGCCTCCGATATGGGCGAAGACCTCGAACTGCTTGTAGTCCGGCGCGAGGAAGCGAACGATATCGCCGTGGCGCGTGCCGCAATACAGATGGTCGTCGTCATCAAGGATCACGTCTTCGGGCGATTCCACGTCGCCAAGACCAATGATCTCCACCTCGTTGAGCCGGTCATTGACGGCCAGCGCCGTGGTGTCCGCGGGGTCGGTCGAAAGCGGCTTCGGCAATTCGATATAGGTCGGCGAGACGTAAACCTTGGACAAAAGCTTGTCGCGGTTCTTCAGCCATTTGACGTCGACGAAAACCGCGAAGATCAGGGTCAGGCCAAGCACCATCGGTCCCGACCCGCTGTTGAGCCCGAGGCGCAGGACGCCATTGGTCATCAGCAGCACGATGAGTGCGCCGATGAGCGCCTTGACCATCGAACCGCGGCCGCCGCCAAGGCTGTTTCCGCCGAGCACGGCGGCGGTGAGCGCCGAAATTTCAAGCCCCATGCCGGTGTCGGTTCCGGCGCCGGAGAGACGAGCGGCGTAAAGCACGCCGGCCAGTCCGCAAAGCATCCCCGAGATGGTGTAGGCGGCGCAGACCGTGCTTCGCACCGGAAGCCCGATATTGTGCGCCGAGCGGCGCGACCCGCCGATGGCCATCATCCGCCAGCCTGGCCGCGATCGCGTCAGGAGAATGTGGCCAATTCCGGCAATGATGGCGAGCACGGCAAAGGAAAACGGAATGCCGTAGAAGCCGCCGAGCCCCATCAGGTCCCAGGCAGGCGATTCATAGAAGCTTACCGACATCGCCTGCGCATACTGCAGCAACAACATGTCAACAATCGCCCGGACAATGATCAGCGTCACCAGTGTGGTCAGAAACGCCCTGAGCCGCATATAGCCAATGAGGAAGCCGTTCAGAAGACCGACGCTGCCGCAAATCAGGATCACGGCCGGTGCGGCCAGCTCGACCGGCCAGTCTCCAAGGTTGAGCAGCGCCAGCATCATGAAATTGCCAAGCGCGAAGTTCGAACCAACCGAAAGGTCAATGCCGCCAACGACAATCACCACCATCATGGCGATGACAACCAGACCGAATTCACCGAATTGCCGTCCGGTGATCGACAGGTTGGAACTGGAATAGAAATTGGGGATCAGCGAGCCGAAGATCAGCACCACGCAAATCAGCACCAGGAAGGGAATTGCGTTGTCGATCCACTTCTTGGAGAGGATTTCGCCAATGACATGGTCCGGAATGAAGCGGTATCTGAGCTTCGTTAGGTAACTCGCCGACGCCAAGGTACGGTCCCCTTATTCGAAATAATCAACGCAAGAACTGCGGCAACGGAATGGGAGCCTGTGGCCGGAAATGTTCCGGCCACAGGGCTTTGATCGAAATCAGCGAAGGATCTTCGCGTACTGCTCGGGATCCCAGCAGGTGCCGGCCTGAACGTCGGCCTTGGTCATCACCCGGGTCGGCGAATAGATCTGCGTCTTGATTGCGCCCGCGCCCTGGCCGTTTTGCAGCGCCATCATGATGGCGGTCCAGGCGTCGCGGCCCATGCCGGGCGCATTGTAGTTGATGGCAGCCGAATAGGTGCCGTCTTCAAGTCCGTTGCACATGCTCTGCGCACCGCCGCCGGAGGTGATGAAATAGACTTCACCCTGCTTGCCAGCCTGCTTGATCGCAGCGCCGGTGCCGATGCCCTGGCCATCCCATACGTCGATGATGCCGCACATGTCCGGATGCTGCTGCAAGGCGGTTTCGGTGATCGCCCGGGCCTTGGAAGCGTCCCAGTCAGCGGCCTGGCTGGAGACGATCTGGATCTCCGGGTGCTCATTGAACACCTTCATCATGCCCTGCACCTGATAGTAGCTGACGCCACCGGTCAGCACGCCCTGGACGATCGCCACCTTGTGTGACGTGTCGGTTCCGGCGCCGCATTTCTCCAGCATCATGTTGGCTGCCTGCTCGCCCATGGCGATGAAGTCGGGACCGACAAATGCATCGGTCTGCACCGCGCCCTGCATGTTGAGCTGCACCACCACGATGCCCGCAGCCGTTGCCTGCTTCATCAGCCGGGCCAGCGACTGCATGTCCGGGTTCTGGGTGACGATGACATCGGGATGCTCGGCAATCAGCGCCGTCATGCCCTGCGCCATCGCATCGGTGTTCCAGTTCGGATCCTGCGACGTGAACGTCATTCCGTAGCGTTCGGACTCGGTCTTGACGACGCCTCCCCAGGCCTGCGCCAGGTCAAAGCCGATCGAGATCGGCAAATAGGCGATTGTCTTGCCCTTCAGCGCTTCCAGCGCGGGCCCGCGATAGGGGTCGTTGAGATCGTCAGCGGCATTCACCGCCGATGCGCCGATGGCGAGAGCGGCAAGCGCCGTTGCCGCCAGTTTCATGAAACCAGTCTTGTTCATTGCGTATTCCTCCATTTACAATTGCTACTGATCGGTATACGAAACTCAGATGTCTCCCTGCTGGCCGGTCTGCTCATCGCGAGGGTTGACGATACTGTCGACGACGATCGCGAGCAGCAGAATGAGGCTCTTGATGACGTTCTGAATGGTGTACTGGACGTCCATGATGGTCATGCCGTTCATCAGCACGCCGATCAGCAAGGTGCCGACGATGACATTGCGCACATTGCCACGGCCGCCGGACAGACCGACGCCGCCAAGCACCACGACCAGGATGACGTCATAGATCATGTTGGAATTGACCACGCGGGTGTTCATCGCCTCCACCGAGGTGGCCGTGATGATGCCTGCGACAAAGGCAATGCCGCCTGAAATCACATATTGCAGAGCCAGCATGGGGCGAACCGGAATGCCGCCAATGCGTGAAGCGGGCAGATTGTCGCCGATCGCATAGATGAAGGCGCCAAGCTTGGTGTATTTCAGGAACAGGAACACCAGCAATGCCATCACCGCGGCGACGAGAATCGGCATCGGCAAGCCGAGGAAATGCCCCTGCCCCAATTCCGCGATCCAGCCCATGTTCTTGGGCATGTAGACCACATCGGTTCCTGTGATCATGTGGGCGCGGCCGAAGCCATAGATAAAAGTCGCCATGGCCAAGGTCGAAAACAGCGGCGGGATTTCGGCGTAGGCGACGAGGATTCCGGTTACCAGCGAGATACACAGGGCGAACAGCAATCCAGTGGTCATGGCGGCGTAGACAGGCATTCCCTCCGACACCAGCTGCATCGCCCAGGCAACAGAGATCGCCATGGTCGCCACCAGCGACAGGTCGATGCCGCGGCCGAGCACCACGATGAGCATGCCAAGTCCCAGAATACCAAGCACCGCCACGCTGCGCACCAGCGACAGAAGGTTTCCGGCAGCCAGGAAATTGCTCAACGTGAGCGAAAAAGTCACGAACAGCACGACCGTCAGAAGAAAGACAATTCTCTCCTGATTGAGCAAGCGAAACGCTTTGCTGAAATCCATGAACCGACGTCCTCCCTCACCTCACCCGACACTGCTGCAACCGATCTTTCCGGCAACGGTCAGTACCGGTGCGGACCGCTCCTCAGCAGACCTGACAGCAGCAGCAATCCGATGCACCGCCCCATTCGACATCCCAAGCTGCTTAAAACATTGGAGATACATCCGGATTTGAGGAAACCATACCAGCCGGCTGCATTATTTAAATTATCGAATTGCGTTAAGCTCTATATGGGATTGTTATGGCTTGATCCGCCGTCGCCATGGCCCGATCCATGGCCGGCGCACCTCTCCGCCGGCCGCTCACAATCGGGCGTCAGATCGTGCGTCCGCCATCGACCGGAAGCAGCACTCCGGTCAGAAATCCAGCAACCGGCGAAGCGAGGTAGAGCGCGGCATGAGCGATATCACCGGGCTTGGAGAGCCGCCCCATGGGGATTGTGGCGACAAACCGGGCGCGATTGGCCGGTGTGTCTTCGACGCCCATGAACGCTTCGAGTAGCCCGGTTTCACCCAGCACCGGGCAGATCGCGTTGACGCGGATATTGTCTGGCGCCAGTTCCACCGCCATGGATTGGGTCAGGATGTTCACGGCGCCCTTGGTGCCATTGTACCAGGTCAGGCCCGGCCGTGGCCTGATCCCGGCCACCGAACCGATATTGATGATGGAACCACCACCATTTTGTCGCATCAGCGGAACGGTTGCCTGTGACATCAGATAGATCGACTTCACATTGATCCGGTAAACCTTGTCGAAGGTCTCTTCATCGACATCGAGCATCGGCTGGTTCCTGTGGGTCCAGCCTGCGTTGTTGACCACAATGTCCGGTGCGCCGAACCGACCGGTCACAGCAGCAATAGCCGCTTCGACCTCATGGCGGACGCCCACATCGGCAACCGCTGCGATTGCATTGCCGCCGATGTCCTGGGCGACCCGTTCGGCGTCATTCCGGCGGATATCAAGCACTGCGACACTGGCCCCCTGGGCTGCGAAGAGACGAGCGATGGCTTCGCCAAACCCACCCCCGCCTCCGGTGACAATCGCCACCTTGTCAGCGAGGGTGTTTGCTTGCGAAAATTCGGGATGTGGCAGCGTCATAGCGGGGTCCTCCTCCGGGATCTTTCGCGAGAACCTAGAGGCGGGCGCCACAATTGCGCAAAGACAGATTAGGGCTTGCCGCTATATCGCGGCGTTATCAGACGCAGGCTCCGGCAATGCGCGCGCGCCCCGCCAGCGGCCGGTATCGACCAGGTCGAGCAAGGTTTCGCGGCAAAGCGCTTCGATTACGGTGACCGCATTGGGCATCGGCCGGTCGGAGGCATGGACCAGATAGACGTCGCGTTGAAGCTCCGGCTTGCGAATCGGCCAGTACCTGAGCCGACCGTCCTGCACTTCCCGCGCGATCGCATTGAAAGGCAGGATCGAATAGCCCATGCCTTCTTCCACCAATTCCTTGATGTTGCCGTAGGAATCGACATCGATGATGGTGTTGAGCGGCATGCTGCTGGTGCCGGCCACCCCTTCCAGCAATTCGCGCAGCCCGTGATTGACGCTGGGCAGGATCAACGGCAATTGCGCGACCTGCTTGTAGGCAATCGGGCCATCGGAGGGAGGCTTGATGCCCTGCATCGCGTTGGCAGGACCGAGCAGGCACAGTTCCTCCGTCAGCACCGGATGGGAGGCGAGCGTCCGGTCCTGCACCGGGATGTAAAGGACGGCGAGATCGATCTTGTTCTCGCGTATCCATTCGGTGATGAACCCGCTCATCGCCTCGGCGATCGTCAGCTTGATACGCGGGTAGCGCTTCTTGGCGGCAATGATCAAGGGAACCGACAGGATCTGGCTTATGGTTCCCGGCAGGCCCAGCCGCACCTCGCCGGTGGGTTCGGCCTCATGCCCCCGGATTTCTTCGGCGGCGACAGCAAACTGGTCGATGATGACGCGCGCGTTGCGCAACAGGATTTCGCCCGCTTCCGTCGGCAGAACGCCATGCGGGCTGCGGAAAAGCAGTTGCGTGCCAAGATCCGCTTCCATGTTGCGGACATGCAGGCTCAGCGCCGGCTGCGCGACGTTGAGCATCGCCGCGGCCTTTGAAAACGAACCATTTTCAACGATCGCCACGAAGTAGCGGAGTTGCCGAAGATCCAAGTGACCACCCATGTTTTTATATAGCCTGCCGGACCGGCAACCATTTTTATTATACCGGGAGGACGTCCATGAATGTCAAGCCAAGGCGGTTGCCCAGCGCCGCCTTGCGCTACTCGGCGCTGGAAGGGGGCAGGAATTCGGCCCGAAGCCGTTCGGTGTCTTCGCCGAGACCAGGGACCTTGCCCAGCGTCGGTTGATTGCCGTCGACAAGGAAACCGGGCGCCAGCAGCCGCACCGGGCCGCTTGGCGTCTCGATCTCCGAATAGCGGTTCTGCGGATGTGTGGCGACATCTTCGAGCGTGCTGATGCGGCCATAGGCAATACGCGCCGCCTGCAGCCGCGCCGCCATTTCATCGCGCGTCAGCGCCGCCATGATCGGGATGATTTCGGCATCGAGCGCCGCCCGGTTGGCGACCCGCAGGCTGTTGCTTGTGAAGCGGTCATCAGTGGCCAGATCCGGACGCCCCAGCGATTGCTTGCACAGCGTCTGCCATTCGCGTTCATTCTGGATCGAGAACAGAACCGACTTGCCGTCGCCGCAGACATAGGCGCCATAGGGCGCAATCGTCGGATGATTGAGACCGCTGCGTTCGGGAACCTTGCCGCCATAGACATATTGCAAATAGGGCACATTCATCCAGTCCGACAGCGCGTGGTACAGCGAGACCGCGATATGGCGGCCCTCGCCGGTGATGGTGCGGGCATAAAGGGCCTGCATCACCGCCTGGGTTGCGGTCATGCCGGCGGCGATGTCGCAAACCGAAACACCGACCCTCGCCGAGCCGTGCTCGTTGCCGGTGATGGCCGACAGGCCGCTTTCGGCCTGCACCAGCAGGTCATAGGCCTTGAGATCGCGCAGCGGCCCCTCATCGCCATAGCCGGAGATGGAACAGGTGATCAGCCGCGGGTAGCGCTGCCTGAGTTCATCAACCCCGAATCCCAGCCGGTCAATGACCCCCGGAGCGAGGTTCTGGATGAAGATGTCGGCTTTCGCGATGATGGCCGAGAGCACCCGTTTGTCATCATCAAGCTTGAGATCCAGGCAAAGCGATTCCTTGCCGCGGTTGAGCCAGACGAAGTAAGCACTTTCGCCATGAACCAGATGATCGTACTCGCGGGCGAAATCGCCTTCCGGCCGCTCGACCTTGATCACGCGCGCGCCCGCATCAGCCAGCTTGCTGGAAAGATAGGGCGCTGCGACAGCCTGTTCGATTGAAACGACGAGCAAGCCGTCGAGATCCTTTTTCATCGCCAATGCCCGTGCCTGTGTGGGGTCCATACAGCCGTCCTCCAGGCTGTTTCCAGGAGCGATCATTGCCGATTTCCGGTATCACTACAAATAACACTGAAATGGGGAGGCGATAACAAGACGCTATAGGGGAATTCTTCCGCTACGCGCCGCGCCGCATAAGGGAACGCGATGGTTGCGTTATCAAAATGCTATTGGCGGGAGATCGCCTGAACAGCCTATCGTCAAAAAGAACCATGCTTTTCATGAGTAGCAACAGCCCGTGACCGCCATGCCCGACACCCCGTCGCTGTTTCTTTTCGTGCCGGCGGATCGGCCCGAACGCTATGCCGGTGCTGTGGCAGCGGGAGCGGATAGGGTGATCATCGACCTTGAGGATGCTGTCGCGCCGGACAGAAAGAACCGGGCGCGCGCAATGTTGTGCGAAGAACTGCAGCTTGCCACTGCCACGCCCGTTCTGCTCCGCATCAACGGCATCGGCACGCCGTGGCACGTGGATGATCTGATCGCGGCCTCCAGCCTGCTGGACACCGGCCGGCTCGCCGGCATCATGCTGCCGAAAGCCGAAGCGGCCAGTGATATCGAGACCCTTCGCCTGGCCCTTGGTCCCGCCGCGATGATCATTGCACTTGTTGAAAGCGCCGCCGGGCTTGCTCGCGCCGGGGAAATCGCGTGCGCGGCCGACCGGCTTGCTTTCGGCTCCATTGATTTTGCCGCCGACATCGGATGTGATCATAGCCGCGACGCCCTGCTGTTTGCGCGCTCGCGTCTGGTCGTCGCCGCCCGTGTGGCGCGGCGGGATGCGCCGATCGATGGCGTGACGCGGTCAATCCGCGACGAGGATGAGATCGAGCAGGACGCACGCCATGGGGCAAGCCTCGGCCTGAAGGCCAAATTGCTGATCCACCCCGCCCAGATCGCGCCCGCGCGCCGGGGCCTCGCGCCCACGCCAGCGGAGCTCGCCTGGGCGGAACGGATCCTCGCCGGCAGCGGTGACGGCGGCGCTGTTTCGGTCGACGGGCAGATGGTCGATGCACCGGTCATTGCCCGCGCCCGCCAAATTCGCAATGAACAAGACCGGCAATCAAACAGGCAGGCACGATGACAGAGATAACCAAAACGCTGAGCAGCTATGTCGCCAATCTCCGCTACGATGACATGCCCGCAGAGGTTCCCGAAAGAGCCAAGCACCTGATGATCGATCTGGTCGGCAGCATCGTGCGGGCCGGCCGTGAATCCGATTCCACCCCCTCGATCATGCGGATGATCGAGCGGCTCGGTCTCGGCGCGCCGGGCGAGGACCGCGTTTTTGGAACTGACCGCCGCTACGGGCCAGCGACCGCGGCCCTGCTCAATGGCGTGCTCGGCCATTCGCTCGATTTCGATGACACCCATGCGGACAGCTCGCTGCATCCGAGTGCGCCTGTTGTCCCGGCAGCCCTTGCGGCAGCGGAAATGACGGGCGCCTCAGGACAGGAATTGCTTACTGCAATCGTGGCCGGGTTCGAAGTCTGCTGCCGGCTTGGCAACGCGCTTGATCCGACCTCCCATTATGCGCGTGGTTTTCATCCAACCGCCACCGCCGGCACATTCGGGGCGGCCGCCGCGGCAGGAAAACTGCTTGGTCTCGACGGCGCCGGCATTGCTTCCGCCTTCGGCGTGGCGGCCAGCCAGGCGGCCGGGTCGTTGCAGTTCCTCGTCAATGGTGGCTGGAACAAGCGCTATCAGGTTGGCGCGGCAGCCATGAACGGGCTGATCGCCGCGACGCTGGCCAGCGAAGGTTTCGTCGGCGCTGCGGAAGCGATCGAAGGCAAGCATGGTTTCCTGCATGGCTACACCGACAATGCCCGCCCCGACATGGCGGTCGCCGGTCTCGGCTCCATCTTTGAGACCATGAAGATCGGCATGAAACCCTATCCGAGTTGCCGCTACACCCACGCCGCCATCGACGGATTGATTGCGTTGCGCAGGGAGCACGGCTGGACCGTTGACGACATTGTCGATGTGACCATCGGCCTGCACCGCAACGGGATCGTTCTGACCGGCGCGCCGCTCGCGGAAAAACAGCGGCCCAGGACTGTCGTCGACGGCCAGTTCTCCATGCCGTTTACCGCCGCGGTGGCGCTGCATCAGGGCCATTTCGGCTGGGACGATTACGCGCTCCTCGGCGACGCCGGCGTCGAAGCCATCGCGGCACGCGTCGACGTGCGCCAGGACGATCGTCTCGAAGGCCTGCGCCATCCGTTCGGCGCCCATATTGAAGTCCGTACCGTTGACGGCGTCCACCCGCTGATGATCCCCGACCCGTCAGGCGAGCCGGACAGCTTTCCGCCGCTCGATCAGATGGAGGAGAAGTTCATGACGCTCGCCCGCCCGGTTCTGGGCAACCAGGCTTCCGCCCTTTACGCCCGGCTTGCCGCGATTGAAAGCCTTGCCGATGTGCGCGGTCTTCCGGATTGAATGCCCGCTTGGCCCATACATCCAATGTATGGTTGTCCTCACCTTATGCTATTTGATGTTATGGCATGCGAGCCCTATCTTCCAGCGAAATACAATTGAGGAAAGATGATGTCCGGGTCTGCTGAGGAATATGCCGAAATTCGCGAAGAAGTCGCCAAGCTGTGCGCGAGTTTTCCCGGTGAATACTGGCAGAAGCTTGAGCGTGATAGCTCCTATCCGGGCGCGTTCGTCGCCGCGCTGACCGAAGCCGGATATCTGGCCGCCCTCATTCCCGAGGAATATGGAGGCTCGGGCCTGCCGCTCTCGGCGGCTGCGGCGATCCTCGAGGAAATCCAGCGCTCCGGCTGCAATGGCGGCGCCTGCCATGCGCAGATGTACATCATGGGCGCCATTCTCAGACACGGCAACCAAGTCCAGAAGCAGACATATCTGCCGGAGATCGCTGCCGGGCGTCTGCGGCTGCAGGCCTTTGGCGTCACCGAGCCCGGCAGCGGCACAGACACAACCTCGATCAAGACCTTCGCCACCCGCGATGGTGACGAATATGTCGTCAACGGCCAGAAGATCTGGACGTCGCGCGCCGAGTATTCCGACCTGATGCTGCTCCTGGCCCGCACCACGCCGAAGGACGGCGTGGCCATGCGGACCGACGGCCTCTCGGTATTCATCGTTGACATGCGGGAAGCCAGGCAAGCCGGCATGACCATCCGCCCGATCAGGACGATGATGAACCACTCCACGACCGAAGTTTTCTTCGACAATGTCCGCATTCCCGCGGAGAACCTGATCGGCGAAGAGGGCAAGGGGTTCCGCTACATCCTCTCGGGCATGAATGCAGAGCGCATCCTGATTGCCGCCGAGTGCGTCGGCGACGCCAAATGGTTCATTCAGAAGTCAAGCGCCTATGCCAATGAACGGGTGGTGTTCGGCCGGCCGATCGGCCAGAATCAGGGAATCCAGTTCCCGATCGCCCGCGCCTATGCCCAGATGAAGGCGGCCGACCTCCTGGTCCGCGATGCCTGCCGCCGTTATGAGGATGGCGAGAATTGCGGTGAGGAAGCCAACATCGCCAAACTCATGGCCGCCGACGCCTCCTGGGCCGCCGCCGAAGCCTGCGTGCAGACCCATGGCGGCTTTGCCTTCGCCGAGGAATACGATGTCGAACGCAAGTTCCGCGAGACACGGCTCTATCAGGTCGCGCCGATATCGACCAATCTGATCTTGAGCTACATTGCCGAGCACGTGCTTGGCATGCCGCGGTCCTATTGAACCGGTGGGAGATCAATAGTGAGTGAAGTCGACATTGATCACCTGCGTGGCTGGATCGGCCGCACACAGGAGCGCACCGATACAGTCTCACCGAGGCTGTCCGAAAGCTTCAACGCCATCTTCAACACAAGTTCCGGGCTCGCACTGGGCGATCCGGCGCCGCTCGGCATCCACTGGTGTCTTGCGCCGGAGATCGCGCCAATGAGCGAGCTTGGCCAGGACGGCCACCCGGCGCGCGGCGGCTTCCTGCCGCCGGTGCCGTTGCCGCGGCGCATGTGGGCCGGTGGCCAGGTGGATTTTTCCGGCGGCTTCCGGGTTGGCGACATCATCACCCGCCGCTCGCGCATCGAGGACGTGACCCAGAAGCTCGGGCGCAGCGGACCCCTCGTGTTCGTCACAGTCCGGCACGACTATCTCACGCCGCGCGGAACCGCCTTGAGTGAGCGCCAGGATATCGTCTACCGCGACCAGGACACCAAAGCTGCCGCCCGGCCAGGGATGCAGGCTCCGGCGGGGGCGGCGGCCGATCATTCTCAATCAATCGACGCAACCGCGACCCTGCTGTTTCGGTACTCGGCGCTGACGTTCAACGGACACCGGATCCATTACGATCTGTCCTACGCGATCAACGAGGAACATTATCCGGGTCTTGTCTTTCACGGACCGCTGCAGGCCACGTTCCTGCTTCGGCTTGCCGCGGAAATCTCTGATACGCCCTTGCAGAGCTTTGGCTATCGTTCGGTGGCGCCGCTCTTTGCCGGCGGCCGGATATCGATCCATGCGACAAGCAGCGAGGATGGCGTCAACCTGTGGGTCGCCGATCACCAGGGTGTGCCGACGATGAAAGCATCGGCGGCCTCATTGTAGATGCCAGAGTGTCGAGAGGGTCGTGATCGGCGCCGATTGTGAGCCTGCAACAACTTGAGAGTGTATCCTCAAATCAATTTTCCACGAGATCCCCGGGGGGAGGTCAAACTTCGGTGCTGATTCACACCGGCTAGGCTGGACCTGCCGGAAAACCTGGATTCATTGGCTTGAAAGGGAGGATTGGCTGGGGCGCCTGGATTCGAACCAGGGATGACGGTACCAAAAACCATTGCCTTACCACTTGGCTACGCCCCAACATTTCGGCCCAACGAACGGATCGCCCGGCCGGCGCAATCCGGCAATCGCCGGAAGCCTCGCGGGGATAGCAAAAGACGGGTGCGATCACAAGCACGGAAAATACCCCTGTAAGGGATTCTCCGGCAGAAAAAACCCGCGAGGCATCACGCCGCGCGGGTTTTCAATTCAGGCGCTCCCGCCAAGAGGCGGAGATTTCTCAGTCTCTGGGATCAGCGGCGGAACAGGTTGACGATCTGCCAACCGGCCGGAACCACCGCCGCAGCCAGCGCCGCCTTGATCACATCGGTGGCGATGAACGGGCCAACGCCCCAGGCAAGCGCCTTGTCGGGCCCGAAGACAATCGCGATCCAGGCAGCACCCAGCGCCAGGATGATGGCGGAGCCGACAAGGTTGACGCCGAAGAGCTTGAGCGGATTGCGGTCAAGGCCGAGATCGGCGGCATAACCGGTCAGGCCGGCCGCGATGACGAAGCCAACGAGATAACCGGTGGTCGGACCGGCAAAATAGGCCAGGCCACCGCCCTGGTAGAAAACCGGCAGACCGGCGGCGCCTTCGGCGAGATAAAGCAGAAGGGTCGCTACCGCGAGCTTGCGGCCAAAGGCTGCGGCAATCACGAAAATCGCCAGCGTCTGCAAGCTCGCCGACACCGGCCAGAACGGGATCTGGAACTTGCCGGCGATCGCAATCAGCATCGAGCCGGCAAAAGCAAGCACTGCATAGGTGGCATAACGCGCAGCGACGGTCTGGCCCGTTGGCATATAGGTCTGCGCAAAAGAGCGCGCGGGGGCGATAGCCATGGATCTTCCTCCAGTTGGTTGGCCGGCTGGCGCAATGACGCCTTTCAAGCGGTATATTGACTTAGCGGACCGACAGCAAGACAGTCCGGCCCAAATCAACACCCGTCCACAAAAGCGCGTCGCATTGAAACGGATTCCGCTGACGCGCTTTTGTTTACTCTTACATGTCGTTATCGCAAAAACGCCGCACGATTGTGCGCGACATGTATAAGGGGCCACGGCAAGGCGCCGGTTCCGGGCCTTTGCGAGAATTGGAGAGTTTCGTGACCGAACCCGAGTTCGACAAGGCCTTCGAGCCTGCCCATGGCCAGGCCGTGCCTGTTGCCCCGGATGTGCTGCGGGTCACCGCGCCCAATTCAGGACCGCTGACCTTCCATGGCACCAACAGCTACGTGGTCGGACGCGATACGCTGGCGGTGATCGATCCGGGTCCCGAGGACGAAAACCATTGGCGCACCCTGATCGCGGCCATCGCCGGCCGTCCGGTCAGCCATATTTTCGTGACCCACACCCACCGGGACCACTCGCCATTGGCCGCCCGGCTGAAGGCCGCGACCGGGGCGATTGTGATCGCCGAAGGGCCGCATCGCGCGGCGCGGCCGCTGCATGTGGGCGAGGTCAATCCGCTCAAGGAAAGTTCGGACATGGAGTTTGTCCCCGACGTCGCCTCCGGCCATGGCGAGGTGACAACCGGCGACGGCTGGGCGATCGAAACGCTGCACACGCCGGGCCACACCGCCAATCACGCGGCGTTCGCGCTGATTGGCACCGGTCAGGTCTTTTCCGGCGATCATGTGATGGCCTGGGCCACCTCGATCATTGCTCCGCCCGATGGCGCGATGAGCGACTTCATGGCTTCGCTCGACATGCTGGCCGCGCGCGACGACCGCTCCTACCTGCCCGGCCATGGCGGTCCGGTGAAGGAGCCCCGCCAATTCGTCCGGGCGCTCAAGACCCACCGCCGCATGCGCGAGCGCGCCGTTCTCGGCCGGGTGGAAAAAGGCGACAGGCTGATTGCCGACATGGTCAAGGCGATCTACCGGGACACCGACCCGCGACTGCATGGCGCGGCCGCCCTGTCGGTGCTGGCGCATCTGGAAGATCTGGTCGGCCGCGGCGAGGTCATCACCGACGGTCCGCCGGCGATTGATGGCGAGTACCGGGTGGCTTGAGTATTTCCCCGACGAGAAGCGCTCGGGGCGTTCTTCGCCCGGACGCATCCGGTTCATATCCACTCTTCAGCCGCCGGCAATGCCGAGCAGCCTGATGTCGAGATCCCGCAGGAAGGTCTGGATCAGTTCGGCGTTCAGGCCAAGATCATGGTCGCCATCCCGGGTCGCGGCCCGCATGTCGACAAAGGTGGTTTCTTCCTCTTCGACAAGCCGGATCAACACGTCTTGCGGAATGCCAAGCACCAGGGTCTTGGTTTCGTATTGCATCAGCGCAAAGGTCGGCAGCGCCTCGACCGACTCGTTCTCGATATCCGGACGCGGCGCGGGGATGGGAGCGCGCGCGGGATCAACCTCGCCATTGGATAATGGTTCACCCTCGCCGGCCGACTCAGGCACCGGTTCGAGGCCGTCCACCAGCGCTTCGACCCCGACATGGGCGACTGGCGTCCATTTGTTTTCCTGCACCACCGCGCGCACGGCCAGCAGCACACGGTCGATTGCGCCCTCATAGCGCCGCCCGGTCACTTGCGGATAGGCCAGGGTCTGCAAGTCTCGGGCGGCCGCATCGCCGCCATTCGACCGCTTGATCCAGGACAATTCAAGGACGGGCGGCTCGAGCCATTCCGGCGCCTCCATCACATCGGTCGTTACATCGTGAATAGTGGGAAGAAGAACATAGCGGCTGGCGGCAATCCCCACCGGGATCAGCACCATCAGCGCCATCACCATGCCACTGAAGGATGCATGGCCGCCCTTGGCGCCCACGTGCCAAAGCATGAAGAAGCCGATCATCGACAGCCCCAGCACAGCAATCGCCAGACCTGACGCCAGCAGAATTGCCGCAACCGCATTGGGCAGATCCAGCACGCCGGCCCGGTGCAGAACCAAGGCCATGAAAGCCAGCAGCAGGGTGAACCGGCCAAGTATGCGTGACCAACTGGCGGCGATGGAGTGCGGTCGTTGGGGTCGGAAGGGCATGGCGGCGGCCAGGTCTCCGGGTCTGATGGCGGGCGGGATTGCGCGCATGGTCGAGGTGGAATTCCTTAGCCGCTCCGGGCAGGCGCGGCAAGCGCCACACTTCAGCCATTCTTGAAAGCAATTCTGAGGTTTGGGGGCAGATCAACTTGGACAATGTCCACGGTTTCCGAAGGAGATCCGCCATGGCGACTGACGCCACATCGACGCCAATGCACGGCCATTCGCAGCCTTTCTCCGCAGCCTATGGCGTGGCGGAGCCGAATAGTGCCGACCCAGTGGCCCAAACCACCCCACCCCCGATGCCGCTGGATCTGGTCGAGCTTGAACTGGCGCTCGACCTCAATGACGTTGCCGCCAACGGATTCGGCGCAGCCGTTCGCGAGGCCGCCAAGCGCGTCGGCGGTGAATTCCTGTTCGATCTGCCCGCATCCGGGTTGCTGGACGACGCGCAGCGGATTGCCGTTGTCTGCCTGTCGCGCGATGATGGCGGGCGGTTTGGCCTGGTGTTGCTGAGCGCCGACGGCGACCAGGCCCGCACCGTGGAGCCCGACAGCACAACCGCGGATCTGGTGCAATTCGCCAAGGCATTTGTCGCGGTCCTGGAAAAGCTCTGAGGCTTTCCGTCCGGTCTGGGTTCCGGCCCTGCTTTCCGTCCGCGGCCATTCAAACGCCTCTCATCCAAACGGATTCGGGCGACATGCATTGGTTTTTGCATGCCGGTACTGCAAAAGCGCTGCACGGATTTGCGTGACATGAGTTAGTCTCCGCCGGTCAAGCGGCGGGAGACGGCTCGGTGGACCTAACACAGACAGACCGTGACATCATGGAGGGCCTGCAAGGGCGCGCCGCGGCAGACGCGCTTGGCCTTGTGCTGCGGTTCGCCCAGGCCGTCGGCGCCGAGCGTCTGTTGCCCTGCGCCAGCGCCCATGTCGACGGATGTCTCTATCACGGCCAGGCCAGTCTCGATTTCGTCGAGCGTTTCGTCGCTCTCAAAGGCCGGGTCAAGGTTGCAACAACGCTCAATGTCGGCTCTGTCGATCTCATCCATCCGGAGCTGTTTATCGGCGATCCTGCGCTGGGGGCCGCCGGAAAACGATTGATGGAAGCCCATGTCGAACTTGGCTGCACGCCGAGCTTCACCTGCGCCCCCTATCAGACCCTGCTGAGGCCGAAATTCGGCGATCAACTGGCCTGGGCCGAATCCAACGCCATTGTTTTCGCCAATTCCGTCATCGGCGCGCGCACCAACCGCTATGGCGATTTCATCGATCTTGCCTGCGCGCTCACCGGAAGGGTGCCCGACTACGGGCTGCATCGCACGGAGAACCGTCTGGCGCGGGTGATCGTGGAGCTGTCGGGGTTTGAGGATGCCGATCCGGATCAGGCCGGCGGCATCGCGGTGGCGGCAGGCCTGATCGTCGGCCGTGAATGCGGCTCCACCATTGCAGCCATCACCGGCCTGCCGCGATCGACCAGCGAGGACGACCTCAAGGCGCTGGGGGCGGCGGCGGCGTCATCGGGCAGCGTGGCGATGTTTCACGCGGTCGGCCTGACGCCGGAAGCGCCGGATCTTGCCACCGCAACCGGCGGGTTCGATGCTCCAATTGTGGCGCGGCTCGGACCGGCCGATATTGCGGGCATACTGGCCAGGCTCAGCACCGTTGCCGATGGCGCGCCGCTGACGGCCGTGGCACTCGGGACGCCGCATTTCTCGCTCACGGAGTTCGAGCGGCTGATGCCGATGCTCGATCTGGCGCCGTTTTCGGTGCCGGTCTATGTCAACACCGGGCGGCATGAGTGGGGGCAACTGATGCGTGACGGCCGCGCCGCGCGGCTGGAAGCGGCGGGCGTCACGGTGGTTGTCGACACCTGCACCTATGTCACCGCGATCATCCGCGACCTCTCCGGCGCGGTGATGACCAATTCGGGCAAGTGGGCCTACTACGCGCCGGGAAATCTTGGCGTCGATGTCGCCTTCGGCACATTGGCCGATACGATGCTGTCGGCCAGGGCCGGACGGGTGGTGCGGGCATGAGCCTGCGATACCTGGTTGCCGGCTCGGCCGAGGGGCCGGTTCTGGCGCTTGCCGAACCCTTGAGTTTCTGGGGCGGATTTGACAGCGCCAGCGGCAAGGTGATCGACCGGTTTCATCCGCAGCACGGCGCCTGCCTGTCAGGCTCGATCCTGTTCATGGAGCGCGGCCGGGGCTCTTCGTCCGGCGCCTCGGTGCTGGCCGAGGCGATAAGGCTCGGCACCGCGCCCGCAGCGATCATCCTGCTGGATGCCGACGCCATCATCGCCACCGGCGCGCTTGTGGCGCAGATGCTTTACCGGATTGACTGTCCGGTGCTGGCCATCGGCGAGCGAACCGAATGGCAAAGTCTGTCAGCCCTGCCCCGGCTTGTGATTGAAGCCGGGCCGGACGCGGTGCGGATCACTCAGCCGGCATGACCGCGGCTGAACGCGGGCTCTCGCTGGCAATCGCTCTCAAGGCAAGTTGCGTCAGCGCCGCGCCCGCGATCATCGATGCCAGGCCAAGCAGCGATGAAATCGCCAGCACGGAGCCGCCGGTGAGGCCGGCGCCGATGGTGCAGCCAACCGCCAGGATGCCGCCAAAGCCCATCAGCACCGAACCTGCGGCGTAGCGCCAGATCGATGGCACGCCCGGTTCGGAGAAGGTGGAGATGCGGAACTCGCCCGAAACAAGGGCCGCCACAAAGGCGCCGATGATGGCGCCGATCAGAACACCCTGATCCAGCCCGGCAAATCCGCCCTCAAGCGCCAGTTCGCCGCTGGTGGCCAAGGGCCGGATGAAGGACAGGCTTTCGGCCTGGATCGGCTCAAAAACCTGGGTCGACAATTGCCAGGTGAAATACCAGCCCGCGGCAATGGTGAGGCCGATCATGGCGCCACCGAACAGCCGCCAGGGCGACAGCCGCGCCTTCAGCGCAACGCCAATGGCGATCGCCGCCAGAGCGCCGCCCAGGACAATTCCGGCGATCCGTTCGAGCCCTGTTTGGGCGAGAAGGTCATTGCCGCCGATCGCCGCCGTGCTCCAGAACCCGCCAATGAAGTCGCGCAACGGCACGAGCACGCCGCTGTAGGTGGCAAGCGCCGTCACCGCGATGATGGCAATGGAAAAGACGCCACGCAGATTGCCCGAGGCGCTGAGCACCAGCAGTCGGGAGACGCAGCCCCGCGCCAGCACCATGCCGACGCCAAACAGCAGGCCGCCGATGAGTGCGCCCGACAGGCTCTGCGCGGTGGCGAAGAAGCGGGTTTCGGCAACATCGATCATGTCGGCGCCGACCAACGCCTGCACGACCAGAATGGCGGCGGCAAAACCCGCGGCCCAGGTCGCCAACGGCTTGAGGTCGCTTTCGCCCATGGCGGAGAGAACCGCCGAGCGGGTGCAATAGCGGCTGCGCTGGGCAAACACGCCAAAGGCCAGGCCAAGAACAAGGCCGCCAATCAACGCGGTGTGCGGTTCGCCGGCAAGATCGATCAGGGGTACGAGATCCATCGCATTCGTCTCCGTGAATTGTATCTGTAAAATACAATGCGTGGAGCCTGATGAGAGGGCCGGGACTTACAGCGCAGCACCCAGGATTGGTTTTTTCGTCTCGCAAAACGCCGAATATTGGAATCACAATCCCCGGGACGGATTTGGTGGCGTCCCGGGGATGGTGTTCACGGTTGGGTCAAGCGCTGCGTTTCTTCTCGATCGCCGCCTGGGCCGCAGCCAACCGCGCGATCGGCACGCGGAACGGCGAGCAGCTGACGTAATCGAGCCCGATCGAATCGCAGAACCGCACCGAGGCCGGATCGCCGCCATGTTCGCCGCAGATGCCGAGCTTGATGTCCGGGCGGGTGGCCCTGCCCTTTTCGGACGCGATGCGGACCAGTTCGCCGACACCGTCAATATCGAGCGTGACGAAGGGATCCTGCTCGATGATGCCCTTTTGCTGATAGGTCATCAGGAAGGATGACGCGTCATCGCGCGATATGCCGAACGTGGTCTGGGTCAGGTCGTTGGTGCCAAAGGAGAAGAACTCGGCGACTTCGGCGATCGAATTGGCCCGAATGGCCGCGCGCGGCAGTTCGATCATGGTGCCGACGAGATAGGTGATCTCGACGCCGGCCTCACTGATGACCTCGCGCGCAACCGCATCGATCCGCGCCTTGACGAAATCGAGCTCCTCGCGAAGGCCCACCAGCGGCACCATAACTTCCGGCACGACCGGGGCGCCGGTGGATTTGGCGGCTTCGACGGCGGCTTCAAAGATGGCGCGCGCCTGCATTTCGGCGATTTCCGGATAGGAGATCGCCAGCCGGCAGCCGCGATGGCCGAGCATCGGATTGAACTCGTGCAACTCGTCAACGCGCTGGCTGAGCTTGTCGGCGGGGATTCCGACAACGGCCGCCACCTCGGCGATCTCTTCCGCCGTTTTGGGCAGGAATTCATGCAGCGGCGGATCGAGCAGCCTTATGGTGACCGGCAGGCCCTTCATGATCTCGAACAGCTCGATGAAGTCCGACCGCTGCATCGGCAGCAACTTTGCAAGGGCAACGCGGCGGCCGACTTCGGAACCGGCCAGGATCATTTCGCGCATGGCGGTGATGCGGTCGCCATCAAAGAACATGTGCTCGGTGCGGCACAGGCCGATGCCTTCGGCACCGAACGAGCGCGCCGCGCGGGCGTCCGCGGGTGTATCGGCGTTGGTGCGGACCTTCATGCGCCTTGTGGCGTCTGCCCATTCCATGATCAGGCCGAAATCGCCGGACAGTTCGGGCTGCAACATCGCCACGGCGCCTTTCAGCACCTGGCCGCTCGAGCCATCCAGTGTGATGACGTCGCCGGCATTCAGCGTGGTCCCCAGCGAGACCAGCGTGCGGTTGCGCATATCAATCCGCAAGCCGCCGGCGCCCGAGACGCAAGGCGTCCCCATGCCGCGCGCGACAACCGCCGCATGGCTGGTCATGCCGCCGCGCGAGGTGAGAATGCCTTCGGCGGCATGCATGCCGTGAATGTCTTCCGGGCTGGTCTCGACCCGCACCAGAATGACCTTGCGGCCGGTCTTGGCGGCTTCGACGGCTTCCTCGGAGGTGAAGACGATCTCGCCGGTGGCCGCACCCGGCGAGGCCGGCAGGCCGGAGCCGATGATGTCGCGGCTTGCATGCGGATCGATGGTCGGATGCAGAAGCTGATCAAGCGACGCCGGGTCGATGCGCAGCACCGCTTCCTCGCGCGTAATCAGGCCCTCCGCCGCCATGTCGACGGCGATTTTCAGAGCCGCCCTGGCGGTCCGCTTGCCGGATCTGGTCTGCAGCATCCACAGCTTGCCGCTCTGGATGGTGAATTCGAGATCCTGCATGTCGCGATAGTGCCGCTCAAGCCGGTCGCAGATGGCCAGGAATTGCCCGAATGCCTCCGGCATCAGCTTTTCAAGCGAAGGACGGTCCGAACCCGCGGTGATGCGCGCGGCCTCGGTGATCGATTGCGGCGTGCGGATGCCGGCCACCACATCCTCGCCCTGGGCGTTGACGAGGAATTCGCCGTAGAGCTCTCTGGCGCCGGTCGACGGGTTGCGGGTAAACGCCACGCCGGTGGCCGACTGGTCGCCCAGATTGCCGAACACCATGGCCTGAACATTGACCGCCGTGCCCCATGAGGCCGGGATGTCATGCAGTTGACGGTAAGTGATGGCGCGGGCGTTCATCCAGCTGGCAAACACGGCGCCAATGGCGCCCCAGAGCTGCTGATGCGGATCCTGCGGGAACGGGACGCCCAGTTCTTCCTCGATGGTCGCCATATAGCGAGCGATGATCACCCGCCATTCGTCGGCGGAGACATCGGTGTCGAGTTCATGACCCAGCCGAGCCTTCTCGTCCTCAAGGATGTCCTCGAAGACCTCGTGATCGAGCCCCATCACCACGTCGCCATACATCTGGATAAAGCGGCGGTAGCTGTCGAAGGCGAAGCGCTCGTCGCCCGAATCGCGCGCCACCGCGGCAACCGTCTCGTCGTTGAGACCGAGGTTGAGCACCGTATCCATCATTCCGGGCATCGAGGCGCGGGCGCCGGAGCGGACCGACAGCAACAAGGGCTTCTCCGGATCGCCAAAGGTGCGCCCGGCCATTTCCCCGACCTTGACCAGTGCATTGATGACGGCGGTTTCGAGACCGTCCGGCATTCTGCGGCCATTGTCATAATACCAGACGCAGGCATCTGTGGTGATTGTCAGTCCTGGCGGCACCGGCAGGCCGAGATTGCACATTTCGGCAAGGTTTGCTCCCTTGCCGCCCAAAAGGTTGCGATCAGCGGACGAACCTTCCGCCTGCCCGTCCCCGAAAGTGTAGACCCATTTCGTCATCACTTGACCTTCCGTTTCCGCAGCCGGCAGATTGACCCATGCCGGCATCGCCGCCCCGCCAGCGGGGCACAGGCAAACCCCGCGAAGGCGTGGCCTCCGTGAGTGCCTGCTTCGGCTGCTTACTGCATGGACAGGGAAATACAATGCGCAAATCGACCAATTCCGCGACTAAATCGATCCAAAGGATCAGCATGTTGACAAGGTCGGCGAGCGATGCGGGCGTTAATCGCGAAACCTGAGCGCCAAACAGGCCGCGCCACGGTGTTGCCTGCCCCGCTGTCACGGCGCATCACCACAAGCAACGCAAAGTGATTGTTACGATGGCATTTTCCGCCGCGACAGATGCGGGACCATATGGACCCTGATGGCGCGGCGCTTTAACAGGTGTGTCACATCCGGTCGTGTTGGGCTCGCGGCGGAGATTACCATCAGCTTTGAGCCCAGGGACACCAGCACAATGTCATCCGCGACCCGCGAACCTGTCCGTTTTGTCGATCTGGCCGCTCAGCAAATGCTCATCCGTGATCGGGTGGATGCCGCGATTGCCCGGGTGCTTGACCACGGCCAATACATCATGGGGCCCGAGGTTGCAGAGCTTGAGGCGCAATTGTCGGCCCATTGCGGGGCGCAGCATTCCATCGCCTGTTCCTCGGGTACCGACGCGCTGGCGATGGTGCTGATGGCCAAGAACGTGCGTCCGGGCCAGGCGATCTTCTGCCCGGCCTTCACCTTTGTCGCGACGGCCGAAGTGGTGGCCTGGCTTGGCGCCCATGTCTGGTTCGTCGATGTCGACGCGGACACCTTCAACATGGACCCGGCGTCGTTGGAGATTGCCATTGCCGCGGCGCGCGAAGCCGGACACGAACCCGTCGGCGTCATCCCGGTCGATCTTTTCGGCATTCCCGCCGATTATGACGCAGTGTCGAAAATCGCCGCCCGCGAGGGGCTGTGGGTGCTGGGCGACGGCGCGCAGGCCTACGGCGCGCGCTATCACAACCGCCGGGTCGGCACGCTGGCGATGGCGACTGCCACCAGCTTCTTTCCGGCCAAGCCGCTGGGCGCCTATGGCGATGGCGGCGCGATCTTCACCGACGATGCCGAGCTCGCCGAGACGCTGCGCTCGATCCTGTTTCACGGCAAGGGCACAAGCCAGTATGACAATGTGCGCATCGGCATGACCGGCCGGATCGACACCCTTCAGGCGGCGATCCTGATCGAGAAGCTCCGGATCTTCGACGACGAAATCGAAGCCCGCAATCGCATCGCGTCGCGCTATTCGGACCTGCTCAAGGGCCATGTCGCGACGCCGGTCGTCCCCGACGGGCTGCAATCGGTCTGGGCGCAATACACCGTCAAGCTGCCGGACGGCGCCGACCGCGCCGCCATCCAGGCGCACATGAAGGAACTCGGCGTGCCGAGCGCCGTCTATTACGCCAAGCCGCTGCACCGCCAGGACGCCTACAGCCATCACGGCGTCGCCGGCGGCGAACTGCCGGTTACCGACATGCTGTCGGGCTGCGTGCTCAGCCTGCCGATGCACCCCTATCTTGATGACGAAACCCAGGACCGGGTGACCAGCGCCCTGATCGGGGCTTTGTAGGGGCCACCGCCTTTTGGATAGCGGCGTTCACTCGGTGGTGACGGTGTAGTCCCGGCTGCCGTTCCAGCTGATTTTCCAGCGCGCTCCGGGACGGACATTCTGCACCAGATGCGGCTCGAAAGCGACGATGCAGGTTCCGCCGGCGCGCCGCACCGAGGGATAGACGAAGCCGCGCGACCCCTGCCCGCGCATTGAGCGCGCAAGTTCCTGGCCTGCCTTGTAGCCAATGGCGATGTCGGGCGACAGGCACGGCGTCCCGGCTTCAGCGGACCTGAGATCGTGGAAATCGCCCATCAGGCCGGCAAGCAGCGCCTGATAGATGGCTTCATCCTCAAAGTAATTTATCCGTTCCAGTTCGCGGGTGCGGTGATAGGCGGCCTCGGCGATGGCCGTCAGATCGTCAAACCCGGCATACCAGGCGCCACGGGTGGCGTCGTTGAAGCGATTGCCCTCGGCCCGGGTGTAGGCGAATGCCGCATTGACGTGGGTCTGACCCCAGGCGCGAAACAGCAATTCGCGCGGATCAAGGCCGGCAAGCCCGGTCTTCTCGGCGATCAATCGTTGGCTGGTCAGCCCCTCGAGGGCCGCCAGGATGGCAAGGTCGCTTGTGTCCCTGACAAGTGCCGTCAGCACCGGCGGTTTGTAATAGGCCGTCGGGATCAACCGCACCGTCGCGGAAAGCGCCAGCGTCGCCAAAGCCAGCGTCACGCACCGCCCCGCAAGGCATCGATGTAATTGCGGGTGGCGAGAATGGAAGGAAGACCACCCGCGATCATCGCGTCGAGCGGCGCGGCGCCGTCAAACAACGGGCCGGAGTTCGGCATGTTCACCCAACGATCGGCCAGATCATCGCTGAAATAAAGGTGCAAGCCCTTGTAGAGCCCGGTCACCGCGCTCACCCGCATCAGCTGGTCACGGCTGAAGCGGCCGGACCAGCTGCCGGTTTTCATCCGGGCGAAGGTGCGCGGGCTGATGTCAAGCAATTGCGCAGCCGCTTCATTGCCGAGACGCCAGGCCTCGGCAATGCGCGCATAGGCGGTGGCGGCAACCCGGGCCAGGCGCGCGGGATCGACGCCCGCGAGCGAGACCGGATCTGCCGGATCCGTCGGGTCCGTCGGGTCCGTCCGGGATGCCGGTGTCAGTTCTATGGAGCTGGTTCTTGCCATGTGGCGGATATTATCATGCCATGTGGCAGTTAGCCACCAAATTTTCTGCGCTCAATTGCATCAATAAAATCTTCGCGCTTTGAGAACTTGTCCAAATTAGCAACAGCTGTGTTCAGTGCTGCCCAGATATCTTGGAAAGTTCTATCCAGTTCAACTTTCTCGGGATTGCCAATCCGGTGATGAATGTATTCAGACCGCAGCTTGTAGGCAGAACGGAAACTCTGGACGATAGCCATCCTTTCAGTGGTTTCGCTCGAAATGAGAAATGCAACACGCTCACCAACATTTTGCTGAATTCCTTCGCTCTGATTCCGAAGTAGAAGGCCTTCAATTGCCGATAAAGCAAATATTAGACGGTCGGACAACTCTGAAAACGTTATAGATCTTGTAAAGGAAAGAATGCTGGATCGCACAGCTTTTCCAAAAGAATTGAGCTTTAATTCGTTTAAAAGATCGCCAACAATGTCAAAATTCAATTTTTTAAAACTTTCTAGTTTTGCTTTGTCAATAATCAAGCGTTCAACTTCTGTTATCTTTAATCCACCATCATAATAAATTCCACCATCAACGCCACTTGTCAGTGTGTACCATTTTGGCACTATCATGGCATCTAGAAGCGCTACTGGCGACATACAAGTAGAACTGAGCGTTGCGGCACTAAAAAACCGAAGCAAACCGATGGCATCTTCGGAAATCTGCATACCTGCACTTTTAGCGTAACCTGGCTCAGCGAAAACCTTGACCTCGACTGCAGAACAGCCTTTAGTTTCCGCCCGAAATTCCTCGATGAATTGATCGAAACTGTCGTTCGAAGTTTGGGCTAGGCCGATGAAGGCTTTCCGAATCCCTTCATAAAACGCCTCGTTCATAGGTACAATTCTGGTCGGACCGAATGCAAATGCCTCCTCAACTGATAAATGCTGAACAGGCGCCCAGACCGTCCTTTCCACAATGTCTCCTCTACACCCATCAATGAAATGCTCAAGAAATTCTGTACTCGAACCCTCGTAATATCTTACCTTTGCCCAATTAATGAATGATTTTGTAATATATTCTCTTCCAACAGACTTACAAACCCATTTAATTTTAAGCAATTCACTAGTTAATTTTTCTAATTTACGATGATTTAATTCAGTTAACCCGAAACTGTCGCCGCCATGAAACAGGAATATTAGGGCTTGGGTTCCATCTGGCTGTGGCTCCCACATTATGGGATCGCCGATGATATCCTCATCTGTAAGCGTGATTGTATCAGCAGACACCCACCGCGACGCATCGCCACTTGGCCGTCGAATGATATCGATTTTTTCGACAAGAGTCAGCGCATCAGCGGCAATGGAATCTATTGAAATTCGCGCGGACGGGTGCACTTCGAAACCCAACATCACTTCACCCCGCAATGGTAAAACCCAACTTGTGAGATTTATACTTAGTTAATGTTTGCTTCAAATTGTAGTATTGCCGCTTACATACAATTCCGCTTAGCTTCGGTGCGCCGCCCGATCGCGACACCCTGTTGCAGAGTTCACCCCGCATCCCTCAACTGCTCGGCGGTCTGCAGGTCGACCGAGACCAGCTGGCTGACGCCCTGTTCGGCCATGGTGACGCCGAACAGGCGGTTCATGCGGGCCATGGTGATCGGGTTGTGGGTGATGATGACGAAGCGGGTCTCGGTGGAGGCGGCCATTTCGTCCATCAGGTTGCAGAAGCGCTCGACATTGTGGTCATCAAGTGGCGCGTCGACCTCGTCGAGCACGCAGATCGGCGCCGGATTGGTCAAAAACACCGCGAAGATCAGCGCCATGGCGGTCAGCGCCTGTTCGCCGCCGGACAGAAGCGTCATGGTCTGCGGCTTCTTGCCGGGCGGGCGGGCGAGGATTTCGAGCCCGGCTTCCAGCGGATCGTCGGATTCAATCAGCTGCAGTTCCGCCGTGCCGCCGCCGAAGAGATGGGTGAACAGCCGCTGGAACTGCGCGTTGACGACATCGAAGGCGACCAGCAGGCGTTCGCGGCCTTCCTTGTTCAGGCCCTGAATGCCGGCGCGCAGTTTCTTGATGGCGTCGATGATGTCCTCGCGCTCGGTGATGATGGTGTTGAGCCGGTCCGACAGTTCGATCTGTTCTTCCTCGGCGCGCAGATTGACCGCGCCCAGCCGTTCTCGCTCGATCTTGAGACGTTCGAGATTGCGCTCCACCTGGGCCGGATCCGGGATCGCGGCATCGGCAGCCAGGCCGGTGTGGCGCATGGCTTCATGCGGGGCGCAGTTGAGCGCCTCGCGAATGCGGGCCTCGCCTTCCTCGCGGCGTTCGCGCGCCGCCATCAAGCGCTCTTCGGTGCGTCCCCGCGCCTCACGGCCTTGCGACAGCGCGCCGATGGCTTCAGTTGCGAGCTTGTCGGCCTCGCGCGAGCGGGTTTCGGCCAGCGCCAGCGTGTCGGCGGCGTCCTGACGGCGCTTTTCCACCTCGCTCAACTGGGTCAGCAATAAACGACGGCGGGCGGCCACCTCATCGGGCGCATCGGCGATGCCGGCGGCTTCAGTCGCGGTTTCCTCCGACCGGGCATTGAGGGCCGCGAGATGGCTTTCGGCATTGGCGGCGCGCTCAAGCCATGTGGTCCGCTCCGATGCGATGGCTTCCAGCCTGCGGGCGCGGGCGGCGTTTTCGCGCTCCAGCCCCTCATGGGCGGCGCGGGCTTCGGCCAGCGCGCCGCGATCGGTCGCCACCTCGGCGTTGACCTGCATCAGCGCGGCGTCGAGCCCGGCCAGATCCGGGCAGGCTTTCAGCGCGTCCGCCGCCTGTTCCAGCGCGGCCAGGGTTTCAGCCAGTTGCGCGCCCACTTGCGCGCGGGATTCGGTCAGCACCGCGCGGCGGTTTGACAATTCGCCGGACGCCCGTTCGGCGCTCGCCAGTTCATCGCGGGCGCGGCTGAGATTGCGGCTGGCGTCACGGATGAGGTCGCGCGCGGCGCGCCCCTCCTCCACCCGGGCCGCGACCGCGGCCTCGCTCAGCGTCAAGGCCTCTTCGGTCAGGCGCAAGGCCCTGGTGGCCTCGACCACTTCGGCATCGAGTTCGGCCAGCCGGTTTTTTTGCTCGAGCCGGAGCGCGGCTGGCGTCGGCGCGTCGGCGGAGGCGACATAGCCGTCCCAGCGGAAAATCGCGCCGTCGCGGGTGACCAGCCGCTGGCCGGGTTTGAGCGATGCATGCAAAGCCCGGCCATGGGCGGCGTCGGCGACCAGCCCGATCTGGGCGAGCCGGCGGGCGAGTTCGTCCGGCGCGCGGACATGGGTCGACAGCGGCGTCACGCCCTCGGGCAGCGCCGGGTCCTCGCCCGCAATGTCCATCTTCGCCCAATGGGCGGGGGCCGCGGGATCAAGCGGCAGGTCGAGATCATCGCCAAGGGCTGCGCCAAGCGCGGTCTCATAGCCGCGATCGACCTTGATCTTCTCGACCACCGGCGGAAACAGGTCCGAGCCCTGACCGGCGTTGAGCATGCGGGCGATGGTCTTGGCTTCGGTCTCGATCGCGTTGAGCTTCGCCTTGGCCTCGGTCACCGGCTGGCGCGCGGCGGTCTCGGCCTCACGCGCCGCCTCAAGCGCCGCCTCGATCCGGGTCAGCGCGGTTTCACCATCAGTCAGCGCCTTTTCGGCGATCTCGGTGTCGCGGCGCTTGGCGGCGGGATCGGGCAGTCCGGCGACGCGCTCGGCGATGGCCGCGAGATCGGCGTCCTGGCTGGCGATCTGCCGCTCGAGCCGGGCCTTGCGCTCGCCCGCCTCGCGGATGACGCGGTCGAGCTGGGTGCGCTCGGCCGCCGCCTCGGCGCGTTCGGCGGTGACGATGCCGAGCGATGTCTCGCTTTCGGTGAGTTTTTCCTGCGCCGCCTCAAACGACGCTTTCAACGCCGCCGAGCGTTCGCCGCTGCCTTCCAGCGCCAGCTTCAACTCGGCTTCCTCGGCCGAGAGCCGCTGCATGATCCCGGCATTGTCGGCGATCAGCCGTTGCTCGCGTTCAATGTCGGTCTTGAGTTGCGTCAGCCGCCGGTCCAGTTCCTCGCGGCGGCGGGCAATCCGCTCGGCTTCCTCGTCGATCTGGGTGCGGGCGATCTGCAGCCGTTGCAGGGCGGCGGCGGCGGCGGCTTCTGCCTCACGGAGTTCGGGCAGTTTGTGGGCGGCGACGGCCTGGTTCTTCGCCGCATCCATCTGCGCCTGCGCCAGTTCGGCGACAAGCGAGGTGGCCTGGGCGAGCGCGCTTTCGGCCTCGCCTTCCTGACCCTTGGCGATCGACCAGCGCAAATGCAGCAGGATCGCCTCGGATTGGCGCACTTCCGCCGACAGGGTTTTGAACCGGTTGGCTTGGCGGGCCTGGCGCTTGAGGCTTTCGACCTGCGATTCCAGTTCAGACGTAACGTCGTCCAGCCGTTCGAGATTGGTTTCGGCGGCGCGCAGCCTCAGTTCCGCCTCGTGGCGGCGCGAGTGCAGACCGGAAATGCCGGCCGCTTCCTCGAGCAATTGCCGCCGCGCCTGCGGCTTGGCCTGGATCAGTTCGCCAATGCGGCCCTGCCCCACCATCGAGGGCGACCGGGCGCCGGTGGAGGCGTCAGCGAACAGCAGCTGCACATCCTTAGCGCGCGCCTCCTTGCCGTTGATGCGGTAGACGGAGCCAGACTCGCGCTCAATGCGGCGGGTGACCTGAATCTCGTCGGAATCGTTGAAGGCGGCGGGCGCGGTGCGGTCGGAATTGTCGAGATAGAGACCGACTTCGGCGGTGTTGCGGGCCGGACGGTTGCCCGAGCCCGAGAAAATCACATCGTCCATGCCCGAGGCGCGCATGTTCTTGTAGGAATTCTCGCCCATCACCCAGCGCATGGCCTCGACAAGATTGGACTTGCCGCAGCCATTGGGGCCGACCACACCGGTCAGCCCGCGCTCGATGACGAACTCGTTGGGTTCGACGAAGGATTTGAATCCGAGGACGCGAAGCTTGGTGAACCTCATGACTGAAGCTCCCGGCCAGAGGCCCTCATCGACACACCAAGGCTCACCCCGCGAAATTGTCGCAAGGGATTGGAACCTGGCGCCCGCTTAAAGCAGCGGGTCGATGATCGCCGACATGATTTCAATCGACATGTTCCCCGGATACCGCTTGCCGTTGATGATGAAGGTTGGCGTGGATTGCACCCCAAACTCGTTGGCGGCCTTGGTCCTGACCGCATTCACATCGTCCAGAAGTTTCTGGTTCGTCAAGCAAGCCTCGAATGTCTCCTGTGTAAAACCCGCCAAACGGGCGATTTGCAGCAGGGCTTCGCGCCCGTCCGGGGCTGTCGCCCAGGTGCGCTGCTGCTTGAACAAGACATCGACCATCGGAAAAAACTGCGGTTCAGGCGCGCAGCGGGCCAGCATGATGGCTGCCGCGGCGCGCGGATCGAACGGGAATTCGCGCAGGATGAAGCGGACCTTGCCGGTGTCGATGTATTTTTCCTTGAGCGGCTTGAAGTTGGTCTCATGGAAGTCGGCGCAATGCGGGCAGGTCATCGACATGTATTCGACGATGGTGACAGGCGCGGTTTCCTCGCCGAGCGCCATGTCCTTGAGCGGACCGGGCTCCAGCACCTTGGCCATGTCGACATCGCCATCAGCCTTCGGCGCTTCGACAGCGGCCGTGGCGGGGGCGGCGGTCTGGGCGGGTGCTGTCGTCTCGGCCGGTGCAGGCGTTGCTGCCGGTTCGGCGGCTGCCGTTGTTTCGGCCGGCGCGGGTGTTTCCGCGGGGGCGGCTGTCTCTGTCGAGGCCGGGGCGTCGGTTTTTTCCTCAGACGAATCCGAGCAAGCCGTCAATGTCAGTGCGAGCAACGAAATCGTCGCGGCGGCGGTCAGTCGGGACGTCAAACGGAACATGCTAATCACCCATTTCATGTTTGAATTCGTTCACGCGCGCCCAACCCGTTCGGCGTCCTGCCCGCGCCCGGCGTTCCTGATGTTTTTGGCCGCCGGTCCTGCCCCATCTCCTATAACGTCAAATGTGGTCAAACAAGTGCCGCCTGTTCACGCAGCCGTGATCACGACTGGCGTTGAGAGCTTCTGGGCCGCCGGCTGATCACGCCCGCGCCCAGGCGCTCAAGAGACTCGCGCAGCCGCGGATCCTCCACCTCGGCCAGCATTCCGGCGAGACGGTGCTTTTCCGCGGCATCGAGCGGACGGCTCGCGAGCTTGCGGGTTGGCGCATGGACCGCCTTCTGGACGATGCGGATCTGCGAGACCGCGCGAAAGCCGAAGAAGCTGTTGACGCGGGCGATCACCTCGGCCTCCTGATGCATCAGGAACAAGGCCCGCGCGCCTTCGCAGGCAATCGTCAGCACACCGGGCGAAAAGCCGCCGCCGGTTTCGTCCGGACCGTCCTGGCGCGGCCAGCGGATCCGTTCCGGCCGCGAACACCCGGCAAATTGTTCCCCGGCGATCTCGTCCCAGGAGGCCAGCAGCAGCGTGTTGATGCCGGCGCGCTTGGCCAGAATCGGGTCGATCAATCGATTGGCGATCTCGGCGATCTGCCTTGTCTTGCCAAAATGGCTTGGCTTGGCCACAGCGATGCCTTTGCTCTGTAACCGGCCGGCGCGCTGGCTGGCCTGACCCTGTCTGAAAGACGGGATAGCGCGAAACGGCAATGATGGAAAGCGCCGCCCTTCGCCCAATCTCCGGGTTGACCCGCGCATTGGCATGAATGGCGGCTTTGAATAGCGGCAATGGAACCATTTTCCGCTAGAATAGTTGCTTGAGCTAACGCATCATTTCGGCGCGATCGGAATTGGAGATTTTTCACATGGGTTTTGAATACAGCGGCATTCTGGGCATTATCATTCTGGTCCTCGACATCTGGGCCATTCTGCAGATCATCAAGGGCGGCGGTTCGACCGGCAGCAAAGTCCTGTGGATACTGGTTATTCTGCTGTTGCCGGTGATTGGCTTGCTGATCTGGCTGGTGGCCGGCCGAAACCGGCTCTAACATCTGTCCCCAGCAGCTAACCTGACCGGGTTTTCCAGATCTGACCGGCGCCCCTGACGGGCAGCCGGTCAGGACTGCGCCGCCGCGGCGCGGTGCAGCTGGCCCCATGGAGAAAGACTGCAGCGGCGGATTGCGCCGAAGCCCGCGGCACGACATGATCTTGACTTGCGGTCACCAATCGGCGCGCTATCTCGGTCGCTCACGTCCCTCGCGCTGCTCCATGAGTTCAATGTCATCCGCAAAGCCCTCAAACACCGCGCCTGGTCCCGATTTGGCGGCAATCCTGCTCGGCTGGTACGACCGGCACGCGCGTTCGTTGCCGTGGCGGGTGAGCCCGGCTGAAAGAGCCCATGGCGTGGTGGCCGATCCCTACCGGGTCTGGCTCTCCGAGATCATGCTGCAGCAAACCACCGTGCAGGCGGTCAAACCCTATTTCGCCGCCTTCGCCAAGCGCTGGCCGGGCGTGACCGACCTTGCCGCGGCGGACACCGAGGACGTGATGAAAGCCTGGGCGGGACTTGGCTATTATTCGCGCGCCCGCAATCTCAAACGCTGCGCTGATGTGGTGGCTAAAGACCATGGCGGGCGTTTTCCCGGCAGCGAGGACGGCTTGCGCGCCCTGCCCGGCATCGGCCCCTACACCGCTGCGGCGATCGCGGCGATCGCCTTTGATCAACCGGCGGCAGTGGTGGATGGAAACATCGAGCGGGTGTTCACGCGGTTGTTCGAGATTGAAACGCCGCTGCCCTCAGCCAAGACCGAAATCCGCGCCGCCGTGGCGCGCGCCACGCCGGACCTGCGGCCTGGCGATTTCGCCCAGGCGCTGATGGATCTCGGCGCGACGATCTGCACGCCCAAACGCCCGGCCTGCACGCTGTGTCCGTTGTCTGACTTGTGCCAGGCGCGCTGCTCCGGCCGGCAGGAGCTATTTCCGGTCAAGCCCGCAAAAAAGGAAAAACCGGTCCGTCTCGGCGCCGCCTTCGTGGCTGAACGCGGCGATGGCGCGGTGCTGCTGGTCAAGCGTCCGGACACGGGCCTGCTCGGCGGCATGACCGGGGTTCCCACCACAAATTGGACCGTGCGGGCGGACGGCGCAACCGGTGCGACATCGGCGCCTTTCGCGGCAAATTGGCACGGTAAGGGCGTCATTACACATGTGTTTACACATTTTGAATTGCGGCTTGAGGTTTTTCATGCGGTTGTCACCCTCGCCCCAGATCATCAGGGGTGGTGGAGCAGCCCTGATTCGCTGACTGGCGAAGCGTTGCCCACCGTGATGAAGAAGGTGCTCAGAGCCGCCTTCCCCGCGCTGTTTAGAAAAGGCACACCATGAGCGAGACCAACCGCCCCGCGAGCCCCCCAGTGCGCCATATCGTGTTCGATATCGGCAAGGTGCTGGTCCATTACGATCCCAATATTCCGTTCAGCCGGCTGATTCCGGATGAGACCGAGCGCGATGAATTCTTTGCAACGGTCTGCACCCATGAATGGAACCTGGAACAGGACCGCGGACGCAGCTGGGCCGAAGCGGAGGCGCTGCTGATCGCGGACTATCCCGACAAAGCCGATCTGATCCGGGCCTTTCGCACTCATTGGCATGAGATGGTCAGCCATGCCTATGACGGCAGCGTCGACATCATGCTCGACCTGATCCAGCAGGGCCGCGATGTGACGATGCTGACCAATTTCGCCGCCGACACCTTCAAGGAAGCGCGCGAGAAGTTCCCGTTCCTGAAGGTTCCGCGCGGCGTCACCGTTTCGGGCGAGATCGGGCTGATCAAGCCGGACCGGGCGATCTACGAGACCCATGCCAGGAGTTTTGACCTCGAACCCGCCGCCAGCCTGTTCATCGACGACAGCCAGAAGAATGTCGACGGCGCGATTGCCGCGGGCTGGCAGTCGGTGCTGTTCACCGATCCGGAAACACTCAGGGCGGATCTGACGCGCTTGGGTTCTTTCTGATCAGGCAACAGGGCCGGGCTTGATTCCTGCCTGCAGTCACACAGGGCGGCGATCTATTGGCCGTCTCTGGTCAGCCCGGCTTGCCCTCATCAGGGACTTCCTCATCCTCGATGGCCGGCCGTCCCGAGAGAAACTGACCGAATGCGCTCATCGATTCAAAGTTGTCGCACAACACCTTGATCACCACCAATAACGGCACTGCCATCAGTGCTCCCAGCAGACCCCACAGCCACCCCCAGACGGTCACGGTCAAAAACACGGCGACGATGTTGAGTTCGAGCCTGCGCCCGACGATCATCGGCGTCAGGAAATTGCCTTCAAGGATGGTGAGACCCAGATAGATGGCTGGCGCAATCAATGCGCCTCCAAGGGTCGGATAGACAACCATCGCCGTGGCGGCAACCGCCAGGGCGCCACCCCATGCTCCGATAAACGGGAGAAAATTGAGAACCGCTGCAATGCAACCCCACATGACCGGGTTTGGCATGCCATAGAGCCATAAGGCGGTTCCAATCGCCACGCCCAGACCGGCATTGATGAGAGTGATGGTGAACAGATATCGCGACACCTGACGCTCAACGTCATAGATCACCCGCAGCGCCCTTTTCTTCTCGCTCAGCAAGGGCATGATGCCGACGATTTTCTCGTAGAACAGCGTGCCGGTCGAGAGCAGGAACATCGCTAGGATCAAGGCAACCACAACCGTGGTGAGCCCGACAACTGCGTTGGATGCGGCGGCGCTGAGAAGTGCCGGTTGCTGGACGACAACCTTTTGGACATTGGCGGTATCCGTTCCCTGCGCCAGTGTCTCGACCTGCTCGCTTGCCTCCTTCACCGCCGCGATCTCGTCGCGGTATTCGGCAAATTTCTCCCTGATTTTCAGACCCGTTTCAGGCGCGGATGAAACCAGATCCGAAATGGGTCCCGAAAGCGAATAGGCGCCAAAGCCGAGACCACCGGCCAGCAGGACAATGATCAGAAAGGCGGAGGCTACGGAGGGAACGCCGCGCTTCTCGGCGAACCGCACGACAGGTCGTAATGTCTGGGCAATCAGGAGACCCAGGACCATGGGCATCACCACATCCTGTGCGACGAACAACACCTGGGCAACCAGCACGACAAAGATGCCGATCAGGACCCGTTTGATGGTTGTCTGGTCCGGATTGGGGAGAGGCGTCTGCAATTCCATGGTGAACCTCACCCAAAAAGGGAAAAAGGCCGCACCCAACATCGGGTGCGGCCAGTTGGCAGTGATCTAGGTTTGAAAGTCAAACCTTATTGCCCAAAGCGCCTTTGATTGAACCGGTGACGTCCTGCACGGCGCCTTTTGCCTTTTGCGCCTTGCCTTCTGCCTGGAGCTTCTTGTTGTCGGTTGCCTTGCCGACAGCGTCCTTGACCGCTCCGGCAGTCTTGTTGCCGGCGGCCTTCGTCTTATCGATCATCTTGCCCATGCCAAAACCTCCTGTTGGCGCCGCTGAAAATGCGGCGTTGGCCACGCAAGTTTTTGCTTGCCTGCAGTAACGTTTGACAACGGTTGTGGTTCAATAAGATTTTACCGGGACAGCCAGAATTTTCAGTGGACTTCCGCGTGGCGGGCCGTCGGTGCCAAGCAAAACGCCCGGGCTGTGTTTCCACATCCCGGGCGCTGCGTGACCGACGGTGACTGAAGGTACGTGACGCCCGCCGGATCTGGGTGCCGGAAATCAGCCGGCGTGGGCCATCTCCAGGCGGATGGAGGTGCGGAAATCATCGATCAGCTTGAGACCGTCGGGCGTTTCGAGATGCCAGAAGGTCCAGCCGTTGCAGGCGTCAAACCCCTGCACCACGGCGCCGATCTTGTGGATGGAACCGGCGGTGCCGTTGGCGACCAGCGTTCCATCGGCGCGAACAATCGCCTGATGCTTGCGCTTGGCGTCATGCAGCACATCGCCGGGTTTGACGTGGCCGGCCTCGATCAGCACATTGAAGGCCACCCGCGGCTCGGCGCGCTTGCCGGTCATCACCGTCAGCTCGTTCTTGCCCAGCGGCTCGACCGCATCGATGCGCGCCCGCGCCGCGTCGATATAGTCCTGCTCGCGCTCGATGCCGACGAAGTGACGGCCCAGACGGCGGGCCACGGCGCCGGTTGTTCCGGAGCCGAAGAACGGATCGAGCACCACATCGCCGGGCTTGGACGACGCCATCAGCACGCGCGCCAGCAGCGCTTCGGGCTTTTGCGTCGGATGGATTTTCTTGCCGTCCTCGCCCTTCAGGCGCTCGTTTCCGGTGCAGATCGGAAACAGCCAGTCCGAGCGCATCTGCACATCGTCATTGGCGGCCTTCATGGCTTCATAGTTGAAGGTGTAGCCCTTGGCATTCTGGTCCGGCGACGCCCAGATCATCGTCTCATGGGCATTCTGGAAGCGGCGGCCGCGGAAATTCGGCATCGGATTGGTCTTGCGCCAGACAATGTCGTTGAGCAGCCAGAAGCCGATGTCCTGCAGCTGCGTGCCGACGCGGAAGATATTGTGGTAGGAGCCGATCACCCAGATGGTGCCATTGGGCTTGAGCACCCGGCGGCAGGCCAGCAGCCAGGCGCGGGTGAAGGCGTCATAGGCGGCAAAACTCTCGAACTGGTCCCAGTGATCATCGACCGCGTCGACCATCGACTGATCGGGCCGGGCCAGATCACCGCCGAGTTGCAGATTGTAGGGCGGGTCGGCGAAGATGACGTCGACCGAATTTTCGGGAAGCGCTTCAAGCGCCGCCACGCAATCCCCCTTGATAATGGTGTCGAGCCAGCTTGGAGGCGCGGCATTGGCGGTGTGGAATTCAGAAAGCGAAACTGATCGGGCCATGGGATACTCACTTTACGCAGACGCAACAACTGAGCCTTATGGTTACCGAACAGAGTAAACATCTGATGAATGGCGATAAGACCGCGTGGCTTTCGCGCCAAAACTGGTTTCGCCGCCTTGCGCACGCCAAGATGCTGTTGCGGGAGCCTGCCGCCTTGCCTGCCGCGCGGGCATGCTGTAGGTCCCGTGGCGTTTCCCAACCATTCCGCCTCCAATATGCAGGAGCAGTTCCATGCCCGGTTTCGACCTCATCATTTATGATTGCGACGGCGTTCTCGTCGACAGCGAGATCATCGCCGCCGAGGTCGAATCAAAACTTCTGACCGAAGCCGGCTTTCCGATCAGCGCGCTGGAGATGGCCGAGCGCTTCGCCGGCCTGACCTGGAAGGACATCCTGTTCGAGGTCGAGCGCGAATCGAGCATCCCCTTTTCCGCCACCCTGCTCGATGCGTCCGAGAAACTGCTCGACGAGCGGCTGGCTACAGAAGTCCTGGCCATAGACGGCGCAATCGAGGCGATCGGGCGCATCCCCGGCCCGCGCTGCATCTGCTCGAATTCCGAGATCAAGCGTCTGAAAACGATGCTGGCCCGCACCGGGATTGACCGGCTGTTCGGCGAGCAGGTCTATTCGGCCAGGGAAGTCGGCGAAGGCCGCACCAAGCCCGCGCCGGATGTGTTCCTTTACGGCGCCAGGCAGTTCAACGTCAGTCCGGCAAATGTTCTGGTGATCGAGGATTCGGTTCACGGCATCCATGCGGCGGCGGCCGCGGGCATGCGCGTGGTAGGCTTTACCGGCGGCGCGCACAGCTATCCCGGCCACGCCGACCGGCTCACGGAAGCCGGAGCCGAAACCGTGGTCCGGCGGATGGCCGAGCTTCCCGCCACAGTGGAAGCGCTGGCCGGATGGTCGGAACTGCTCTGAAGCTTGCCTTTACGGTGTGTTATACGGTCCCGGATCAAAGCCGACATAGAGCTTGGCGGTGCGCGATGACGTGGCCGGGAACGTCACATTGGCATTGGTGTGGATGAACTGCTCGGCGGGCATGCCCTCAAGCAGGACGACCGGCTGTTTCTGCAGGTCCGAATAGAGCACCGTCTCGCCTTCCAGCACGGCGACGCGTACCGGCAGGTCGACGAGACCCGCCTTGCCGGCCGGGCCGGAAACCACGCGGCCGGAAACAACCACCGTGACGATCATCTGATCGCCACTGATCCGGCATTGCCGCGTGGTGTCGGAAATCGAGGCCTGGTGGATGACCTTGGCGGGATCGCCATCGCCGCCTTTGGCGTAACGGGTATAATAGGCGGTGCCTTCGCGCAGAACCACCTGCGGGCAGGCGCCCTGCACCACCTGCGAATCCGTCACCTGATCGATCGCCGTCTGCTGCGCGGCGCCACCGGGATTGAGAACCGCGCGCGGATCAGAGGATGTGCAGCCGGCAAGCACGGCAGTTCCGATCAGGACCGGGATGAAACGCAACAATCTGTTTGACACGATTTACCTACCTTCATTCAGACAACGCCCGAGGCGAACTTTGCAGACGTCGACAAGGTCCTGTGACCCTAGCCTTTGCATGACGACCGCCCATGGTCTATATCAGCCGCGCGGCGAGAATTCGACCGGCTTTATCTCATCTTGCGCGATCCGCGTCCACCAACAAGGAACATGTCTGTGGACTATATTTCGACACGGGGCGAAGCCCCGGCACTCGGTTTCAACGACGCGCTTCTGGCGGGGCTCGCCCGCGACGGCGGGCTATACGTTCCGCGCGAGTGGCCGGCATTCTCGCGCAAGGACATAAGGGCGATGCGCGGCCAGAGCTATCAGGAAATCGCCTTTCGCGTCATTGAACCCTTCACCGCGGGCGAAATTGAGGCGAGCGCGCTGCGCTCGATGATTGACGAGGCCTATGCGACTTTCCGGCATCCGGCGGTTGCCCCCCTGGTGCAAAGCGGCGCGAACTCATTCGTTCTCGAGCTGTTTCACGGCCCGACACTGGCCTTCAAGGACGTGGCGATGCAATTGATCGCCCGGCTGATGGACCATGTTCTGGACAAGCGCGGCGAACGCGCGACCATCATCGGCGCCACCTCGGGCGACACCGGAGGCGCCGCGATCGAGGCCTTTGCCGGGCGCGACCGCACCGACATTTTCATCCTGTTTCCCGAAGGCCTGGTGTCGCCGGTGCAACAGCGGCAGATGACCACATCCAAAGCCGCCAATGTGCATGCGGTGGCGCTCAAGGGCAATTTTGACGATTGCCAGGATCTGGTCAAAGCCATGTTCAATCATAGCCCGTTCCGCGACAAGGTGCGGCTATCAGGCGTCAACTCGATCAACTGGGCCCGGATCATGGCCCAGATCGTCTATTACTTCACCGCCGCCGTTTCGCTTGGCGCACCTGACCGCAAGGTCTCGTTCACGGTTCCCACCGGCAATTTCGGCGATATTTTCGCCGGCTACTGCGCCAAGCGCATGGGCCTGCCGATCGACAGGCTGGTGATCGCGACCAACGCCAACGACATCCTGGCGCGCGCCATGAAAACCGGCCGCTACGAGATGCGCGGGGTCAAGCCGACCACCTCGCCTTCGATGGACATTCAGATCTCCTCGAATTTCGAACGGCTGCTGTTTGACGCCAACGGACGTGATCCGGAGGCGGTGCGCCGGGCGATGTCGGGCCTCAAGCAATCCGGCGCCTTCGATATCAACGAGGCGGCGTTGAAGACGATCCGCAAGGAGTTCCGCGCCGGCCGGGCCAGCGAGTCTCAGGTCAAGGCGACCATCCGCGAGGTCCAGGCCGAAACCGGCTATGTGCTTGATCCGCACACGGCGGTGGGCGTCCATGTCGCGGACCGGATGGAAAAACCATCAGCTCCCATGATCACTCTGGCCACAGCGCATCCGGCAAAGTTTCCCGATGCCGTAAAACTAGCCTGTGGTATTGACCCCGCGCTTCCCACGTGGCTCTCTGATTTGATGAAACGGGAGGAACGGTTCAACGTGTTGCCCAATGAGCAGGACAAGGTGGAAGCCCATATCCTGGCACTGACGCGGGCTTCGCTATGATCCGTGGAAAGTGACACTATGAAAGTCAATACGACACGTCTCGACAACGGCGTCACCGTCGTGACCGAGACAATGCCCCATCTTGAGAGCGTGGCTCTGGGCGTATGGGTGAAATCCGGCTCCCGCGACGAAACCGCGGAAGAACACGGCATCGCGCATTTGCTTGAGCACATGGCGTTCAAGGGAACCCATAAACGCACCGCGCGCCAGATCGCCGAAGAGATCGAGAATGTCGGTGGCGAGGTCAACGCCGCGACATCGACCGAAACCACCTCCTATTACGCCCGCGTGCTCAAGGACCATGTTCCGCTCGCCGTCGATATTCTGCATGACATTCTGACCAATTCGATTTTTGACGAGGATGAGCTGGCGCGTGAAAAGCACGTGATTCTGCAGGAGATCGGCGCGGCCAACGACACGCCGGACGATGTGGTCTATGACAAGTTCACCGAGGCAGCCTTCCGCGACCAGACCATCGGACGGCCGATCCTGGGCACGCCTGAAACGGTCAATGCCTTCACCACGACCCAGATCCGCAACTATCTTGCCCGGCATTACACCGGCGACCGCATCGTGGTCGTCGCGGCCGGCGCGGTCGATCACGATGTTTTTGTCAAACTTGTCGATGAACGCTTTGGCAAGTCGATCAAGCCGACCGGCACGCAGTTGCGCGCCATTCCGACAGCGACTTACACCGGCGGCGATTACCGCGAGAACCGCGACCTGATGGACGCCCAGGTGATGATCGGCTTTGAAGGCCGCGCCTATCAGGTCCGTGACTTCTATTGCTCGCAAATGCTCGCCAACATCCTGGGCGGCGGCATGTCGTCCCGGCTGTTCCAGGAAGTCCGCGAGGAACGCGGTCTTTGCTACTCCGTCTACGCCTTTCATTGGGGCTTTTCCGATTCTGGCCTGTTCGGCATTCACGCCGCCACCGGCGCCGAGGATCTGGAGGAACTGATCCCGGTCATTCTCACCGAACTGGCCAAGGCCGCCGACGGCGTTGAGGAACAGGAAATCAACAGGTCACGGGCGCAAGTCCGGTCCGGCCTGTTGATGGCGCAGGAAAGTCCGGCGGCCAGAGCCAGCCAGATCGCCCGCCAGATGCTGTTGTTCGGCCGGCCGGTCAGCAATGTCGAACTGATGCAGCGGCTGGCCGACATCACGCCGCAACGGCTCTCGGACCTTGCCGGAAGGCTGTTCTTCGAAACGCCGATCACGGTGTCGGCGATCGGGCCTGTGGAAAAGCTTCTGGCAATTCCCGACATGGTGCATGCACTTGGCCAACGTGGCGGGCGAACCGCCGCGGCCGAGTAAGGCTCAGAGGCCGCCATGGCGCCTCCGGTGTTCCGATTCCGCGCCCGAACCCAGGAAGAGTTCCGGGTGGAGGGAGAACGCATCTTTCTGCGCTATCCACTGCCGGGAGATTTCAACGAATGGAGCCAGCTGCGCGCGGCAAGCCGCGCGTTTCTCGAACCGTGGGAGCCACGCTGGCCGGAAGATGATCTGACCCGTTCGGCCTTCAGGTATCGAATCCGCCGCTATGATGCCGACCGCGAAGCCGGCTTGGCGCTGCCGTTGTTTGTCTTCCACAAGTCAAGTGGCCGCCTCCTCGGCGGCGTGACGCTGGGCTCGATCCGGCGCGGCGCGGCGGAATGCTGTTCGCTTGGCTACTGGATGGGCGAACAGCACGCCGGCAAGGGCTTGATGCTCGACGCACTTAAATGCCTCATTCCCCATGTGTTTGACCGGATGCGGTTGCACCGGATAGAGGCGGCCTGTATTCCCGATAACGCGAGAAGCCAGCGCCTCCTTGAAAAGGTCGGTTTTCGGCACGAGGGATACTTGAACGGCTACCTGAAAATCAACGGCGCCTGGCGTGATCACCTGCTTTACGCGCTGATTGCCGAGGATTGGCAAGCAGCACGGTCGAAAGGACCCGGTTCCGGCGGATGACATGCATATCCCGTTTCATTCCTGTCAGGCGCCTTGGCGCACTGGCGGCCTGCGGCATTCAGGCCGCAATTGGTCTGCTCGTGATTGGCCTGGTGCTTGGTTTTGCGCCGGTGGCGCAAGCCACGGAACCGGTCAAGATCAGCCGGGATGACACAGCACTTGATCTGACCGCGACCACCGAGATCTACAAGCGGCGAGGAGAGGCCTTTCAGATTTCGACAGCTGCGGGGGCGGACGGTATTGTCCGCAGGATTGAGGTGCGCGCCAGTTCGCCCGAGCATTCCGGCGACTGGGCGGTGTTCGCGCTGGCCAATGTCACCGACGAACAGATCGACCGGCTCATCGTCGCGCCGCATTTCCGGCTGGTCGGCTCCGGGCTTTTATGGCCCGATCTCGGCTCCACACGCATTCTGAGCATTACCCCGAGCGAAGGATTTGCGCTCGACAAGGTTGACAACAGCGAGGACGACGTCTTTCGCATCACGCTCAACCCGGGAACCGTGATCACCTTCGTCGCTGAACTGGCGGCGCCGGATCTGCCGCAAATCTATCTGTGGGAGCCCGAGGCCTACAAGGACGCCGTCAACGCCTACACGCTCTATCGCGGCATTGTGCTCGGTATTGCCGGCCTTCTGGCCGTGTTCCTGACTATCCTGTTCGTCGTCAAGGGCACGTCGATGCTTCCGGCAACCGCCGCGCTGGCCTGGGCGGTGCTGGCCTATGTCTCGGTCGATTTCGGCTTTCTGTCCAAACTGATCAGCGTCACGCCCGGCGACGAACGGATCTGGCGCGCGGGAACCGAGGTGCTGCTGGCGACAGGGCTTGTGGTGTTTTTGTTCACCTACCTCAACCTCAACCGCTGGCACACCAATCTCTCCTATGTGACGGTGGCCTGGATCCTCGGACTGGGCGGGCTATTCGCCGTCGCGATCTATGATCCGCCGGTGGCGTCGGGCATCGCGCGATTTTCCTTTGCAGCCACGGCTCTCGCCGGCGTGGCGTTGATCGCCTATCTCGGGTTTCATCGCTACGACCGGGCGGTGATGCTTATTCCGACCTGGGCGCTCATATTATGCTGGCTCTTCGGCGCCTGGGTGACCGTGACCGGGCAACTGGCCAACGACATCGTGCAGCCGGCGCTGGGCGGCGGCCTTGTGCTGATCGTGCTCTTGATGGGGTTTACTGTGATGCAGCATGCATTCGCCGGCGGCGCCTACCATCAGGGCCTGTTTTCCGACATGGAGCGCCAGGCAATGGCGCTCGCGGGCTCCGGCGACACGGTCTGGGATTGGGACGTCGCCCGCGATCGCGTCATCACCTCGCCCGACCTGTCGCCGCAACTTGGGCTTTCGCCGGGATCGCTCGCCGGGCCCGCGCGGCTGTGGCTGCCGCGCATTCATGCCGACGACCGGGACCGGTTTCGCACCACGCTGGATGTTCTGCTCGAACACCGCAAGGGGCGGCTCAACCATCAGTTCCGGATGCGGGCCGAAGATGGACATTACCACTGGATGTCGCTGCGGGCGCGTCCGGTGCTCGGCTCCAACGCCGAAGTGATCCGTTGCGTCGGAACCATCATCGACGTCACCGAACAAAAGACCTCGGAAGACCGGCTGCTGCATGACGCGGTGCACGACAATCTGACCGGATTGCCCAACCGGCAATTGTTTCTCGACCGGCTTCAGACCATGATCAACATGGCCGATCGCTATCCGGATGTCCGTCCGAGCGTGTTCATGATCGATCTCGACCGGTTCAAGCAGGTCAATGACAAGCTTGGGATGTCGGTTGGCGACACCATATTGCTGGCGCTGACGCGGCGCTTGAAGCGGCTCTTGAAGCCGCAGGACACATTGGCCCGCATTTCAGGCGACCAGTTCGGTCTGGTGCTTGTTTCCGAACAGGATGCGGTCAAGGTGGCAGCGCTTGCCGAGGCGATCTCCAAGGCCATTTCGGCCCCGATCGATTTCGCCGGTCAGGACATAAGGCTCACCGCCTCCATTGGCGTGGTGACCTGGGTCGAAACCAACGCCATTCCGGACGACCTGATGAAGGACGCGGAACTGGCGATGTATCAGGCCAAACGGTTCGGCGGCAACCGGATCGAACCGTTCAGACCGGCATTCCGGACCGTGGGTTCGGACCGCCAGCGGCTTGAAAGCGATCTGCGCCGGGCATTGGAGCGGCGCGAGCTGATCCTGGTGTATCAGCCAATCGTCGAGCTGAAGGACGCGGAGATCGCCGGATTCGAAGCCCTGCTCAGATGGGAAGATCCCAAGCGTGGCACCGTGCCGCCGTCCGAATTCATTCCCATCGCCGAAACCTCCGATCTGATCCTCGAACTCGGCATGTACTCGCTCAAGCAATCGGCGGAAGACCTGGCGCGATGGCAGGATTCGGTTGGCGAAGTCGCGGTGTTCATGTCGGTCAATCTGTCGAGCGCGCAATTGCTCAAGAGCGATTTGTGCAACGATGTCATCAAGGCGATCTCGGCCTCGCGCTGCGACCCGAAACGCTTTCGCCTGGAACTGACCGAAACCCTGGTCATGCACAATCCACAGCAAGCCCTGATGACCCTGTCACGGCTGGCAGATGCCGGCATTGGCCTGACGCTGGACGATTTCGGAACCGGCCATTCATCGCTGGCCTATCTGACGCGGTTTCCATTCAGGACCATCAAGATCGACAGGTCGCTGGTTATCGATCAGTCCGAAAAGGGCGGCATCCTGATCCGCTCGATCGTCGATCTGGCCAAGCAGCTCGACATGCGCGTGGTGGCCGAAGGCGTCAATTCCGAGGAAGATGCAGTCAAGCTTTCCGAGATGGGCTGCGATTACGGACAGAGTTTCCTGTTCGGGCCGCCGATCGGCGCGGATTCGGTGCTGAAGCTTCTCAAGGAACGTTTTCCGGTGGCAAAACCGAACTGATCGCCGAAACAGCCGGTGAGCGGCCCCGGCATGAAATGGCTAGGCGTGGCCAGCCTGGGTTGAGAGCATCGCCGGCGCGATCCCCATATAGGCCAGCACCCGGTCGTATTTGCCCAAATGGTCCGGATCAAAAACGATGTCATCGCGCGCGGGGCAACTGAGCCAGGCATTCTCCGAAATTTCATTCTCCAGTTGACCAGGGCCCCAGCCGGCATAGCCAAGCAACATGATCCCGCGCCGCGGTCCGCGGCCTTCCCTGATCGCACGCAGGATATCAACCGTCGCGGTCAGGCATAGGTCGTCATTCACCGGCATCGTCGAAGCGCTCATATAGTCGTCCGAATGCAGCACAAATCCACGGCCGGCATCCAGCGGACCGCCAAGCTGGATCGGAAGCTCGCGGGCCCTATCGTTGGCCTTTGCAAGCGGGCGGCTCCTGGGCGGCCGATGGCTGTCGAGGTCGAGCTTCTCGACCAGTTCATGAAACAGCACGGGCTGCGGACGATTGAGGATAAACCCCATGGCGCCATCCTCGGAATGAGCGCACACGAAAATGACCGTGCGCTCAAAGCGCTCGTCAATCATTCCCGGCATGGCGACAAGAAAATGCCCGTCCAGACATCCCCGCTTTCGCCGCGACAAATGGTCTTCAATCCCGAACATTGTTTGAGCGTAGCAAGTTTTGAGGTTTTGGAAAGGGGTTATCCGGCGACGGCCGGGCCTAATGCTGCATCGACTGGCAATCACGGAAATATGAGAGTTTGCCCGCAGGATTGAATGGATTTGCAAAGCCCTGATCCGTTAGACTGGCCCCATGTTCAAGCATCTCCTCCGCTTATCCCCCCGCCAGTTGTTTTTCCAGATAGCCGGTCCGGCTATCGCCTGCTTGCTGGCGGTTTCTCCGGCAGTGTCGCTCGACAGCGGCTGGGCGGAAACCGAAGGCGGACGCATGCGCCTGGTGATTGACCCGGCGCCGCGCCAGGACGGGACGATCGGCGGCATTCTCGACATTGCGCTGGATCCGGGGTGGAAAACCTACTGGCGCGATCCGGGCAGCGCCGGCATTCCACCGATGCTGGATGTTTCGGCAAGCCAGGGCATTGCGCTCGAGGCCATGCGCTATCCGCCGCCGGTGCGGGTTGATGACGGCTATGCGATCTGGGCCGGGTACACAGCACCCGTCCGGTTTCCACTGATTTTCCGTCGCACCGCATCAGGCGACGCGCAGATCCGGGCACAGGCATTTATCGGCATCTGCGAAAAAATCTGTGTTCCTTTTCAAGCCGAATTTTCAATTGATCTGCCCCAAGGTTCGGTCGCTCCGGACGAAGCCAAAAGCATGATCGCCGACGCCTTCACAAGGCTTGCCGAACTTCCGGGATCCGATTTCAATGTTGAAACGGCGGATTTCAATGCTGACGGCAAGCAACTGGAAATCTCGGCGAACCTGCCTGCGTTCAGGCCTTCCGGGGTCAAACCCGAATTGTTTGTCGCCGGTCCGCAGGGTTTCGCCTTTGCAACGCCGGAACTTTTGCGCGACGAGGCTGGGGTTGCCAGATGGATTGTCCCCATTGTCGACGCCCCGGATCGTGCGCCTGACAGCGATGCTGAAGACCTCAATATCGTGGTGACGCTCGGCCAGCGAGCCATCGAGCAAAATGTACCCATCAATCAGGATTGATTTATGCGGGAATTGTCCTGCTGCGGCCCTCGCAATCGGCGTGAGACTCCCTAGATCCGTCCTGATAATTTCACCAAACCAGGGAGCGCCGACTTGACGATTTCAATTGGGGACAAACTGCCCGAAGCCACCTTCAGGGAAAAAACCGCGGACGGCATGACGGAAACAAAGGTCAGCGATTTGTTCGCCGGCAGGAAGATCGTGCTGTTTGGCGTGCCCGGCGCCTTCACACCCACCTGCCACCTCAATCACGTGCCCGGCTACATCGAAAACCGTGACGCCATTCTGGCCAAGGGCGTGGACGAAATCGCCGTGGTGTCGGTCAATGACGCCTTCGTCATGGGCGCCTGGGAAAAAGCCACCAATGGCACCGGCAAGCTGCGTTACCTGTCGGACTGGGATGCAAGCTTCACCAAGGCGATCGGCCTGGATGCCGACCTCTCGGCCGGCACGATGGGCATTCGCTCGCAACGCTATTCGATGATTGTCGAGGACGGCACCGTCACCGCACTCAATATCGAGCAAGCGCGCGGACAGGCCGTCACCTCCGGGGCGGCAGCCCTGCTCGAGCAGCTCTGACGCCATTCATCTTCAGATTTACCGGGCGGCGCTCTATCGGGGCGCCGTTCTGGTTTTGAACGGCGCCATGCCCTCGCGCGCCAGCTCATCGGCGCGTTCGTTCTCGGCATGGCCGTCATGGCCTTTGACCCAATGCCATTTGACCTTGTGGCGCTGGTTGGCCTGATCCAGCGCCTGCCAGAGTTCGGCGTTTTTCACCGGCTTCTTGGCGGCGGTCTTCCAGCCGTTTTTCTTCCAGCCGAAAATCCACTTTGATATGCCGTCCATGACATATTTGCTGTCGGTGTGCAGATCGACCTCGCAGGCGCCCTTCAGCGCATTCAGCGCCGAGATCGCCGCCAGCAGCTCCATCCGGTTGTTGGTGGTTTCCGCCTCGCCGCCCGACATCTCCTTCTGGGTCGCGCCGTGACGCAGGATGGCGCCCCAGCCTCCGGGACCGGGATTGCCCGAACAGGCGCCGTCGGTGAATATTTCCACATGCTTCACTGGGTCAAATCCTCGTTGCGCAGGCCATATTCGGTGGCCGAGGCAATCTGGCGGTGGAACCGCAATTTGCGCAGATATTCCAGCGGATCCTTCTTGACCACCAGCGCGCCTGCTGGCGTGGTCAGCCAATCATGCAGCCGGGTGAGGAAAAACCGCAACGCCGCGCCGCGCGCCAGCAATGGCAGGGCCTGCGCCTCCTCGACCTGCAAGGGACGCACGGAGACATAGCCGTCGATCAGCGCCATGCCCTTGGTATGGTTGAATGCGCCATCCGGTTCAAAACACCAGGCATTGAGGCAGATGGCCACGTCATAGGCGAGAAAATCATTGCAGGCGAAATAGAAATCGATCAATCCGGACAGCCGGTCCTCGATGAAGAACACATTGTCGGGAAACAGATCGGCATGGATCACCCCTTCGGGCAGATTGCCGGGCCAGCCTTTTTCGAGACTGGCCAGTTCCCGGTCGATTTCATTCTTCAATCCGGGCTGCACCTCGTCGGCGCGGTCGCGCGAACCTTCCCACAAGGGGCGCCAGTTGGCCACGGTCAGCCCGTTGACGCGGCGGATCGGAAAATCTGAGCCCGCCACATGCATGGCGGCGAGCGCGCGTCCGACCTCGCGGCAATGCTGCGGCCGCGGCTTGCGCAACCAGGCCCCATCAAGGAACGAGACCATCGCCGCCGGACGGCCAGCAAGCTCGCCAAGATGACCGCCATCGCGCCGCGCGACCGGCAGCGGACAACTCAAGCCCTTGAGCGCCAGATGATCCATCAATCCGATGAAAAACGGCAGATCATCCCGATTGACCCGTTTTTCATACAGCGTGAGAATGAAAGTGCCGCCGGTGGCCCGGAGCAGGAAGTTCGAGTTCTCGACACCCTCGGCAATGCCCTTGTAGGACAGCAGCGTACCGACGTCATACTCCTTGAGAAACGTCCGAAGCTGATCCTCGTTGACATCCGTGTAGACCGCCATGCTCACCGCGCTCCGTTGACAAAGGCCATATCGGCGGTGGTCAGTTCAACATCGCGCAGTTCGCGGTTGACCAGAAATTTTTCGGTTTCGCGCACGGTTTCGGCCAGTTGAATGGTCGCGTCGAAGCGCCCCTTGAAGGCCTCGATGATTTCATCGACGACGACTTCGGGCGCGGATGCGCCGGCCGACAGCCCGAGCACCCCGATGTCCCCGATCGCCTGCCAGTCGATCTCCTGGGCGCGCTGCAGAAGAATGGATCGCTTCGCGCCGGCCTTCAGCGCCACTTCGACAAGCCGCCTGGAATTGGACGAATTGGGAGCGCCGACGACCACGAACAGATCGCATCCGGGCGCTGCCTGCTTGACCGCGTCCTGACGGTTGGTGGTGGCGTAGCAGATCGATTCCGCCGCCGGCGCGGTGATCAGGGGGAATCTCGCATGCAGCCTTGCGATCACATCGGCGGTGTCGTCCACCGACAGCGTGGTCTGGGTGACAAAACCGAGCGCGGCCGGATCGGCGGCTTCGAAGGCGTCAACGTCGGCGACGGTTTCTACCAGCGTGACCGCGCCCGGCGGCAACTGCCCCATGGTGCCAATGACCTCGGGATGCCCCTTGTGACCGATCAGCACGACATGGCGGCCAAGCCGTTCATGCCGCATGGCCTGCTTGTGCACCTTTGACACCAGCGGACAGGTGGCGTCGAGGAAAAACAGGTTGCGGGATATGGCGTCGGCGGGCACCGATTTGGGAACGCCATGGGCCGAGAAAATCACCGGCTGTGCATGGTGCTCGGCCGGGATTTCGTGGAGTTCCTCGACAAAGATGGCTCCGAGCGACTCGAGACCTTCGACAACATAGCGGTTGTGCACGATCTCATGGCGGACATAGACCGGCGCGCCATATTTCTTCAACGCCAGCACCACGATCTGGATGGCGCGGTCAACGCCGGCGCAGAATCCGCGCGGGCCGCAAAGCCTGATTGTCAGGGGAGTTCGGGACATTTGCTCGTTCACGATTTCAGCCGGCCAACAGCACTGCGATCAAGGCAACCGCCGCCGGAAGCGCCTGAATGACAAAGATCCTGCGCGACGCGGTTGCGCCGCCATAGAGACCTGCGACCAGAACGCAGCCCAGGAAAAACAGCTTGAGCTGGAAGGCGAAGGCCGGGTCCGGATGGATCAGCGACCACATCAGGCCAGCGGCGAGGAACCCGTTGTAGAGGCCCTGATTCGCGGCCATGACCCTGGTCTGGGCGGCCAGCTCCGGCTTCATGCCAAAGGCTTTCAGGCCGCGGGGCGTGGTCCACAAAAACATCTCGAGCACGAGAATGTAGATGTGTTCCAGAGCCACAATCGCCACCAGGATCAACGCCACGATCGCCACTTAAGCTTCCCTTTCCATCATGCCCGACACCGGTTCACCCGGCGCGCGGGCTTTCACCCGGCTCGCACTCATGATTTTCGTTTCATCCAAGCAAAACCGCTTACGGCCAGCAATGCAAGCGCCAATCCGTACCAGGTTACGGCATATTGCAGATGGCTGTTGGGCAGGTCGATGACCGTGACCCCGCCCAGCGGCAACCCGCCCGGCACGGGGGTTGCGTCGGCGTCGAGGAAAAACGGCAGCACCCGGTCAGCGGGCAGACCGGCGGAGGCCGCCATAAGGTCGAGATCCTTCCAGTAGAACAGATTGCTCGCTTCGTCGTTGTCTGGAACCACGAAGGACGGCTTTTGTGACAATCGCGCGCGGGCAAGGCCGGTGATCTGCTGCGGACCGGCGACCAGGCTTTGCGGCCTTGTGGCCGGTTCTTTCAGGTCGTAGGGAACAAAGCCCCGATTAACGAACAGGTACCGGCCATCATCAAGTTCGAGCGGCGTAAACAGATAGAAACCTGACTGGCCCTTGAAGGTCGAGAAGAAATGGCGCTCCTTGTCATGCAGGAAGAGGCCTGAGGCGCGGGCTGCGCGATAGTCAATCGCCTCCCCCGCCTTCACCGCTTCCTCGATGGCGCTTGGCGTCAGCGGTTCGGCATGGCTGCGCTCTTCGATTGAAGCGAGCAGCGCTTCTTTCCAATACAGCCGCTTGACCTGCCAGGTGCCGAGCGAAACCAGAACAGCCAAGGCGACCGGCAACAGGACCAGACCGATCCAGAACCGGCGCCGATGACGCGGTGGTTGGGGGCTTGCGGCCTCAGTCACGATCGATCTGACCCTCTTGAGCCTTGTGGCGGAACTGAAGCGCGATCATCAATCCCTTGAGCATGCGCAACAACGCAAGCGTCAATATGGTTGCAAGCGGAATCCACAGGATCAAGTGCACCCACAGCGCCGGGCTGTAATTGACCTCAAGCCACAAAGCCAATCCGACAACGATGAAGCCGATGATCATGATGACAAAGACCGCCGGCCCGTCTCCGGCATCGGCGAAGGAATTGTCCAACCCGCAAACGCCGCATTTCGGTTTGACGCCGAGCAGGCCGTCAAACAGCGCCCCCTCGCCGCATCTCGGGCAACGGCCGCGCAGTCCGACAGACACCGGATCGACGGGAGGGTAATGTGCTTCGTCCTTGGTCATCGACTTCCGCCTTGTTCACTTGGCGACTAAACGCCCTTCAAAAGCACAAGGCGGCAGGTCTCCCCGCCGCCCCGCATACCATTCAATTCGAGCCCGGTGCTAGCCGTGATAGATCGGCGCACCCCAGGATGCCCAGACATAGACCGAGAAGAACAGGAACAGCCAGACCACGTCGACGAAGTGCCAGTACCAAGCCGCCGCCTCAAAGCCGAAATGCTGCTTGGGGGTGAAATCACCCTTCATCGCGCGGATCAGGCAGACGATCAGGAAGATGGTGCCGACCAGGACGTGGAAACCGTGGAAGCCGGTGGCCATGAAGAAGGTCGAGCCGTAAATCGATTCCTTGAAGGCGAACGGCGCGTGCACATATTCGTAGGCCTGAACCGCCGAAAACAGCACGCCGAGAAGTACGGTCAGGAGCAGGCCATTGACCAGGCCCTTGCGGTTGCCGTGCAGCAGCGCATGGTGCGCCCAGGTCACCGTGGTGCCGGACAGAAGCAGGATAATGGTGTTGTAGAGCGGCAGGTGCATCGGGTCGAGCACTTCGATCCCTGCTGGCGGCCACTGGCCGCCGGTGAAGGCGACACGGGCAACCTGTTGCGCCTCATCGGCGAACAGGCTGGCGTCGAAGAACGCCCAGAACCAGGCGACAAAGAACATCACTTCGGACGCGATGAACATCAGCATGCCGTAGCGCAGATGCAGGGAAACCACGCGGGTATGGTGACCTTCGTGGGCTTCTTTGATGGTGTCCGACCACCAGCCGAACATGGTGTAAAGCACGATGGCGAAGCCAACCAGAAACATAACCGGATTGGCGATCGGCAGTCCAAGCAGCGATTCCGCGCCTTTCATGCCCTGCATCCAGCCAATGCCGCCGAGCGCCATGATCAGCGCGCCGATGGATCCGGTCAGCGGCCACGGGCTGGGGTCGATGATGTGATAGTCGTGGTGTTTTTGATGTGCGTCGGCCATGTCAGTTTTCCCCGATGGTCATCATTCCCGCCCCGGACCACCCGTCCGGCGCATTGTTGCTCTTACAAGGTATTGTTGTCTTGCACCGGCTCGGCCACCGCCGCAACGGGTTTTTCCGAAGCGTGGGGGAAGAAAGTGTAAGACAGTGTGATTGTGGTGACATCCTTGGCGTCGACGTCGTCGACGATTGCCGGATCGACGAAGAAGACCACCGGCATGTTCATGGTTTCGCCGGGCTTCAATTCGGTCTCGGTGAAACAGAAACACTGGATCTTGTTGAAATAGGCGCCCACCGACATCGGCGTGACGTTAAACGTCGCCTGACCGAAGGTGGACTGATCGGATGTGTTTTCGGCCGTATAGGCAATCTCGATGGTTTCGCCGATCCTGAGTTCGACTTCCCGCTCAACCGGTTTGAAAGCCCATGGCAGGCCGGCGGCGACATTGGCGTCAAACCTGACCTTGACCTTGCGGTCCAGGATGATCTCGGACATCTGCTCGACGCGCTGCGTGGTGCCGCCATAACCGGTGACCTGGCAAAACATCTGGTACAGCGGAACCGCGGCGTAGCTGACACCGACCATCGACACCACGAAGGCGGAACAGGCGATGACGATCCGCTTGTTTGCTCCAGTCCTGGCTTTGTCGGTTTCGATCTGGTGCGGGCTCATTGCCTGATCCTCACAATGGCCGATTGAAGATGCCGGGGCCGACCTTGATGATCGTCACCACATAAAACAGCACAGCCAGGAGCGCCAGAACCACGCCAAGCGCCAGCGAGCGCGACCGGCGCGCTTTCTTTTGCTGTTCGGTCAGTTCAACGTGATCCATGATCAGACTCCCGCACTGAAGAATTTGGCGACCAGCGCATCGATCAGCAGGGCCGAGAAAACGGCGAACAAATAAAGCAGCGAATAGGCAAACAGCTTTTTCGCCGGAACCATTTTCTTGTCACCGTCGGCCATCCGCCAGACCTGCACGGAATACCAGACGAAGGCCGCGCCAAGGACCGCGGCGATCACGCCATAGGTGACGCCCGCGAACCCCATGATTGCCGGGACAACGCCGCTGACCGCGGTCAGCGCCGCATACAGCACGATCTGGTTCTTGGTCGCCCGTTCGCCGGCGACATTGGGCAGCATCGGAATGCCGGCGCGTCCGTAATCGTCCGACTTGAACAGCGCCAAGGCCCAGAAATGCGCCGGCGTCCAGAGAAAGATGATGGCAAACAGCGCGATGCTCTCAAGCGAGATCGAATTGGTCACACAGGCCCAGCCGATGATCGGCGGAAAGGCGCCGGCGGCGCCGCCGATGACGATGTTGTGCGGCGTCGAGCGCTTGAGCCACATGGTGTAGACGACTGCATAGAAGAAGATGGTGAACGCAAGCAGACCGGCCGACAGCAGATTGACCGTCAAGCCCAGCGTCGCCACCGAGAACACCGACAGGAACAGGCCAAAGGCAAGCACGGTGTCGGCGGGAATCCGGCCGGCGGGAATCGGTCGCTTGGCGGTGCGGTCCATCAGGATATCGATGTCGGCATCGTACCACATGTTGAGCGCTCCGGATGCGCCGGCGCCCACGGCAATCGACAGGATTGCGATGAAGCCGATCACCGGATGAATTTCGCCCGGGGCCATCAGCAGACCGACCAGCGCGGTGAAGACCACCAGCGACATCACCCGGGGCTTGAGCAGCGCGAAGAAATCGCCCGCATCACCATCCAGAACCAGCGCGGAATCCGCTACGGCCAGGGCGTCAGGTTCGTTGGTCATTGCCATGGGCAATCTGCCTTTCCTTCATCTCCCGGTCTCCCGGATTCCCGAAGCCGGGACCCAAGTGTCATTACCGGGCTTTATGCGCCAGGCCGCCGGATGGTCCCGGCGGCCTGGAAACTGTCGCTGACTGCGCGGATTTACTTGATGCGCGGCAGCTTTTCCCACTGGTGATAGGGCGGCGGCGAGGACAGCTGCCATTCCAGCGTGGTTGCGCCCTCACCCCATGGATTGTCACCCGCGATGCGCTTCTTGGCGAAGGCTTCCCAGACGCCATAAAGGAAGATCAGCACGCCGACGCCGGAGATGTACGAACCGTAGGAAGACACGGCGTTCCAGCCCGCGAATGCATCCGGATAGTCGATGTAGCGGCGCGGCATGCCGGCCAGACCGAGGAAGTGCTGCGGGAAGAACACCAGGTTGACGCCGACGAAGGTCACCCAGAAGTGGATGCGTGCAACCGCCGGGTTGTACATGAAGCCGGTCATCTTCGGGAACCAGTAATACCAGCCGGCGAAGATGGCGAACACGGCGCCGAGCGACAGCACGTAGTGGAAGTGGGCCACCACATAATAGGTATCGTGCATGGCGCGGTCGAGGCCGGCATTGGCCAGCTGAACGCCGGTCACACCGCCAACGGTGAACAGGAAGATGAAGCCGATCGCCCAGAGCATGGGGGTGCGGAACGAGATTGATCCGCCCCACATCGTTGCAATCCAGGAGAAGATCTTCACGCCGGTTGGAACCGCGATCACCATGGTGGCGAAGACGAAGTAGCGTTGCGTGTTGAGCGACAGGCCGACCGTGTACATGTGGTGCGCCCACACGATGAAGCCGACCGCGCCGATGGCGACCATCGCATAGGCCATGCCGAGATAGCCGAAGACCGGCTTGCGCGAGAAGGTCGACACGATGTGGCTGATAATGCCGAAGCCCGGCAGGATCAGAATGTAGACTTCCGGGTGACCAAAGAACCAGAACAGGTGCTGGAACAGGATCGGGTCGCCGCCGCCGTCAGGCGAGAAGAACGCTGTGTCGAAATTGCGGTCGGTCAGCAGCATGGTGATGCCGCCGGCCAGAACAGGCAGCGACAGCAAAAGCAGGAATGCGGTGATCAGCACCGACCAGGCAAACAGCGGCATCTTGTGCAGGGTCATGCCCGGCGCGCGCATGTTGAAGATGGTGGTGATGAAGTTGATGGCGCCGAGGATCGACGAAGCGCCAGCAAGGTGCAGCGACAGGATGGCGAAATCCATCGCCGGTCCGGGCTGTCCGGTTGTCGAGAGCGGCGGATAAATGGTCCAGCCGCCACCGGTGCCGTAGCCGCCGGCGGGGCCTTCAACGAACATCGACAAGAGCAGCAGCAGGAAAGCCGGGGGCAGCAGCCAGAACGAGATGTTGTTCATGCGCGGGAACGCCATGTCCGGCGCGCCGATCATGATCGGCACCATCCAGTTGGCAAAGCCGCCGATCAGAGCCGGCATGACCATGAAGAAGATCATGATCAGGCCGTGAGCGGTGGTGAACACATTGTACATGTGCTTGCCGCCATCGATAGCGGCGTCGCCTTCGTAACCATAGACCATCGAGGCCAGACCGTGGAAGATCTGGATCCCCGGCTCCTGGAGTTCCATGCGCATGGCAATCGACAGGACGCCACCGATGATGCCCGCCATGATCGCGAAAATCAGGTAGAGCGTGCCGATGTCCTTATGGTTGGTGGAATACATCCAGCGACGCACAAAGCCCTTTGGCTTGTGGTCATGATCGTCGTGAGTGACAGCTGAACCGGCCATTGCTCTCAGTCCCCTCTCTTAGTTCTTGTCGTTGGCGGCGACATCGACCGACTTTGCGTCGGCATCGATGGCGGCCATCAGATTGCGGTTGGCGGCCTCAACATCGTCGGCAGCGGCGGCAAGCCATGCATCGAACTTGTCTTGGGCAACCACACGAATTGCGATCGGCATATAGGCATGATCCTTGCCGCAAAGCTCGGAACACTGTCCGTAATACAGTCCCTCGGCGTCCGCCTTGAACCAGGTCTCGTTGAGACGGCCGGGAACCGCGTCCATTTTGATGCCGAAAGCGGGCATGGCGAAGGAGTGGAGCACATCGGCGGCGGTTACCAGCACGCGCACGGTCTTGCCAACCGGAACCACGAATTCATTGTCAACCGCAAGCAGGCGCGGATAAGCCGCCACATCTTCCTTGGCGTAACCGGCGCGGTCGCCTTCCTTCAGCATGAGGGAGTCAAACGAGACTTCGCTGTCGGTCTGGTACTCGTAGCCCCAATACCACTGATAGCCAGTGGCCTTGACCGTGTAGTCGGCTTCGGGCGGCGAGTATTGCGCGGTTAGCAGATTGAAGGACGGAATCGCCAGCGCGAGAAGGATCACCACCGGGCCCAGCGTCCAGACCACTTCAATGAGCGAGTTGTGACTGGTCTTGGACGGAGTTGGATTGGCGCCGGCGCGGAATTTCACCATCACATAGACCAGCAATACCAGCACGAAAAGCGTGATCGGCACGATGAACCAAAGTGTGTAGGCTTCAAATCCCCGTATCTGCGTCATAATTCCCGTGGCGGCGGGCTGTAAACCCATTTGCCAATCAACCGGCTGTGCGGCCAAAGCCGGGCTTGCACCCAGCGTGCCGAACGCGGCAAGCCCTGCAGAAAGCTTGTTGGTCACGTTTAGTCTCCCTCGAGTATCGCACCGCCTGCGTGACCAGACGGAATCCCTCAATATGATCGGGGCTTCAAATCACAGAATGACACCGCTAGCAACAGCCGTCACGTCTTGATGATGCGGCATTTTTGCGCGGATCTGGCGGAGCCGCCTGTTTGGGTGCGGTTTTGACTTGAGAATGGCAGTTTGACGGCGTGATTTGGCAAGGTTGGGGATGCGAATGCAGCGCGGCTTTGTCAATATCACCGGGCCGGTTTGTCTCCGGGCCGCATTTTTGCCGTACAAAACGGGAGAGAGTGACGGTGAAGGGTTTCAATTTGGCCCCGCCCATCTACAAAATGGGTGATGATTCGGCCGTTGTGTGGAGTTGAAATGGCATTTGCACTCAAATCGAACCCTGCCAGGGCAGCCTTTTTGGCCAGCCTGATGCTCGCAGCCCCGTTGGCGCTTGCAACTCATGCGGCCGCCCAGCAGGCCGGCAAGGTCAAATCCTCGCACGGCTCATGGTCAATCGTCTGCGACACCCCGGCGGGGGCGCCGGGCGAACAGTGCGCGCTGATGCAAAACGTCATTGCCGATGACCGGCCCGAGGTCGGCCTCTCCGTGGTGGTGCTGAAAACCGCCGACCAGCAGGCGCGCATCCTGCGGGTCTTGGCGCCGCTTGGCGTGCTGTTGCCATCCGGACTTGGCCTGAATGTCGACGGCAAGGATATTGGCAGGGCCTATTTCGTGCGCTGCTTTTCCGATGGCTGCTATGCCGAGGTGATCCTCGATGAAACGCTGCTGACCACCCTGCGCGGCGGCACCACCGCAACATTCATCGTGTTCCAGACTCCCGAGGAAGGGATCGGCATCCCGGTAGATCTCGCCGGTTTCACCGAAGGCTACGCCGCACTGCCGTGATCGCCTGAGTTCGCCATCCAGCCCGTCAGGGCCGGTCATCGCACCGATCCGCATGGGTCCGGTTTGCCGCGGCAAGCCTGGCCTGGACGATTGACATTCTCATGGGTGATTCTGGCCGCCGGCTCCGGCCCCTGTGTTTCAATCGCGGCTCGATCACCTATATAGTCTTCCATGATCGCCACAGAATTGGACACCACCATGCAGGACCCACTCGCCAGTCAGTTCGACGTTTCCGAAGCCAAAGTGGAGCGGATCGTCGCCGATGCGCTCAAGGGCGCGGATGATGGCGAGCTCTATCTCGAGTACGAAGAGACCGAATCACTTGTCTTCGACAACGGCAAGCTGAAATCCGGCGCCTACTCGACCGATCGCGGCTTCGGGCTCCGCTCGGTGCTGGGCGAAACTTCCGGATACGCCCATGCCGGCGAATTGTCGGAAGCGGCGTTGATGCGGGCGGCGGATGCGGTGTCCGCCGTCACCCGCGGCGCCACCGGCGTCTATTCCGCCGCGCCACAGCGCACCAACAAATTGCTCTACACCGCCGACAACCCGCTCGCCACGCCTGGCTTCGAGGACAAGGTCAAGCTGCTGCAGAGCATCGACCATTATCTGCGCAACAAGGATGAACGGGTCCGCCAGGTCTCGGTTTCGATCGGCGCCAATTGGCAGGTGGTGGAAATCCTGCGCGCCGACGGTCACCGGGTGCGCGACGTCCGCCCCCTCACCCGGCTCAACATTTCCGTTGTCGCCGGCGTCGGCGACCGGCAGGAAAACGGCTCCTACGGCATGGGCGGACGCAAACTGTTCGGCGATTTCCTGACCGATGAAAGCTGGCGGCATGGCGCCGACGAAGCGCTGCGGCAGGCGCTGGTCAATCTTGACGCCGTCCCCGCCCCCGCGGGCACGATGGATGTGGTGCTCGGCGCCGGCTGGCCCGGCGTGATGCTGCATGAAGCCGTCGGCCATGGCCTGGAGGGCGATTTCAACCGCAAGAAGACCTCCGCCTTCGCCGGCCTTCTGGGCCAGCGGGTGGCGTCGAAGGGCGTTACCGTGGTCGATGACGGCACCCTTGAAGGGCGGCGCGGCTCGCTGTCCGTCGATGACGAGGGCACGCCCTCGGGCTACAATGTGCTGATCGAGGACGGTATTCTGGTGGGCTACATGCAGGACCGGCAGAACGCCCGGCTGATGGGCATGAAAGCCACCGGCAACGGACGCCGGCAGTCCTATGCGCATCAGCCGATGCCGCGGATGACCAACACCTACATGCTCTCAGGCGACAAGAGCCCCGGCGAAATGATCGCCTCCGTCAAGAAAGGCCTCTATGCCGTCTCCTTCGGCGGCGGCCAGGTCGACATCACCTCGGGCAAATTCGTCTTCGGCTGCACCGAGGCCTACATGATCGAGGATGGCAAGATCGGCGCGCCCGTCACCGGCGCCATGCTGATCGGCAATGGTCCGGAAGCCATGCAGCGGATCTCCATGGTCGGCAATGATTCCTCACTCGACACCGGCATCGGCATGTGCGGCAAGGCCGGCCAGAGCGTGCCGGTCGGCGTCGGCCAGCCGCATCTGCTGATGAACGCCATGACGGTTGGCGGCACCCAGATCTGAGTTTGATTGCAGGCAAGCCGGCCGCTTCCATCAGCGCGGGAATGATAGATCCGGGCCATCCGTCCGCTGCCGGGCAGGCTGCATTGTCGCACCACCTTGCCTTCGCCATTCCGCGACCACACATGCCATTCACTGCATGTGAACCAAAGGAGACCTGGCCATGAGCTACACGATCGACCGCACCTTCAAAGGCGAAAATTTTGATACAATTGTCGAACGGACCCGCGCGGCACTTGCGGCCAAGGGCTTCGGCGTGCTGACCGAAATCGACGTCAAGGCGACGATGAAGAAGAAGATCGACGCTGAGATGGACAACTACCTCATTCTCGGCGCCTGCAATCCAGGCATGGCCAACGAAGCCATCAAGATCGAGCCGCGGGTCGGGGCCATGCTGCCGTGCAATGTCATCGTGCGTTCCCTGCCTGGCGACGAAGTCATGGTCAGCGCCATTGACCCCGAAGCCTCCATGCAGGCCATCCCCAACGCCACGCTCCAGTCCGTCGCGGGCAAGGTGGGGGATATGCTCAAGGATGTCGTTGCGGCGATCTAGAGCGTCGCGCGATTAATAGGACGCTCTCAGATCAAATTCCGGGATTGATTCAACATCGGTTAAGCCGGAACTGGTAAAACGGCCGGATTGCTCGTGTTTGTTGAGCATTTCGGATCGGAATTATGTACGGACCTAATACAGTTGCCGCACGGAGAATGTTCAAGCGCGCCGTCATTCAGGGCGGGCTTGAAGCCGTGTCGCTGCTATCGAAGGCCGGGCTGATGCCGGGCGCGCGTGGAATGGGGGCGATCTTTACCCTGCACCATGTCCGGCCAGCAGCCCACAAGGATTTCGATCCGGTAGCGCATCTGACAGTCACGCCGGAGTTCCTTGATCAGAGCATCACCAAACTCAAGGCCGATGGTCATACCCCGGTGGCGCTTGAGGATCTGCCCGCGTTTCTCGCCAATCCCGACCAGACCGGCCCGGCCATGGTGTTCACCCTGGATGACGGGTACCGCGACAATGACATGCATGCCCGCCCGGTATTTGAAAAGCATGGCGTTCCCTACACGATTTTCGTCTCCGGCGGGTTTGTCGATCGCACCCATTCGATCTGGTGGGAAACCGCCGAACATCTGATCGGCCAGTCCGATGAATTCACCTTCGATTACGGCAGCGGCGAGGTTTGTCTGCCGACCCGGACCCTGATTGAAAAATACGCGGCCTTCGACTGCCTGCACAAGGCGCTGGCATGCTCGCACCAGGATTCGATCGTCGCCCGGCTTGACGCCATGGCGCGGGCGTCCGGGATCTCTCCGACCGGGATTGTCGACCGGGAGGTCATGGACGAAAACGAACTGCGCAAGCTCGCCGCCACGCCGCTCGCCCGGCTCGGCGCCCATACCATCGGCCATTTGAACCTGGCCCACCTGGCTGCGGATCAGATGCGCTCGGAAATTGTCCGTTCATCCGAGCGCATCGCCGAAATTACCGGCGAAAAGCCGCAAACACTGGCGTATCCTTATGGTGACCGATGCGCCGCGGGTCCGCGCGAATACCAGGCCGCGGAAGATCTGGGTTTCAAGCTGGCCGTGACGACCAATCCCGGCGTCCTGCACCGCGAGGACCTGTTGCAGCGCTTTGCGCTCCGCCGCATATCGCTGAACGGGTATTATCAGAAACGCCGCTATGTCGGCGCCCTGGCGTCGGGCATTCCCTTCGCGTTGGTCTGAAGCCTGTCACGCTGGATCGAACCCCGGGCTCTCCCATCCGGTCACGGATAAAGCCGGGTCTTGTCCCAATCACCGGCCTGACGGGTAAACAGCACGCGGTCGTGCAGCCGGAACGGCCGGTCATGCCAGAATTCGATGGATTGCGGATCAAGCCTGAAACCGGACCAATGCGGCGGGCGCGGAATCTCGCCAATCGGATATCGGGCGGTGTATTCGGCGACGGCCTTTTCCAGCGCGAAACGGCTTTCGAGCGGACGCGATTGCTTTGACGCCCAGGCGCCAATCCGGCTGCCGCGGGGGCGAGAGGCGTAATATTCATCGGCCTCGGCGTCGCTGACCTGCTCGACCGGTCCGCGGATGCGCACCTGCCGCCGCAGCGTTTTCCAGTGAAAGCACATCGCCGCCTTCATCGATCCGAGGATCTCCACGCCCTTGGCGCTTTCGAAATTGGTGTAGAAAACAAAACCGCGATGATCAAATCCCTTGAGCAGCACCATCCGGACATCGGGCAGGCCGCCAGCGTCAACGGTCGCCAGCGCCAGCGCGGTGGGGTCGTTGGGTTCGGATGCCGTGGCGTCCTCAAGCCACTCGGCAAAAAGCCGGTAAGGCTCGGCCGCTTCGGTAAAGTCACCAGTCGTTAACCCTGTTTCGGTCATACTCTTCCCTCATGCCTCCGGGCTGGAGCAATGGTACAATGACACTTGACCTAACAGAAGCTGACTGGAGCGAAAAGGGCCGGTCGGTTCGCCGCGCGCTTATGGCGCTGGCCGTACCTGTTTGTCTGGTTCTGTCAGGGTGCATGAGCACTGGCTCCTCCGCCGTATCCGCGCTGTCCATCGACCCGATGACCACCGCGGCGATCACCCCATTGTCCGCCGACGGCGAGATATTGTCCGACGAGACGGTGATTCGCGACCTTGTCGGCGGCCTCGGCGACAATCAACTGGGTGACCCCCTGCCCTGGTCCAATATGTTGACGGGATCCGCGGGGGTGATCACCAAAATCGCCACATCGGCCGAGGGCGCAAAAACCTGCCGGTTGTTTGAGACCACACGGCACGGCTTTGATGGCGTGGCCTTGTTCAACGGACGCATCTGCCGCCGTCCGGATGGTGGATGGGACCTTATCAGCCTTGATCGCGCCGGCGGCTGAATCACGGCAAGCTTGGCGAATATGTCCCGGTACGGGATTTATACACCGATGGTTAGCAAATCCTCGCTACGCTTGGGTGAGTAAAGCCCATACGGGAATTGTAACATGCGTAGTCCGTACACGGTGCTCGGCGTCGACAAGTCGGCCAAAGCCGAAGACATCAAGAGCGCCTACCGGCAGCTCGCCAAAACATGGCATCCTGATCAGAACCGGGACAACCCGCAGGCGGGCAGCCGGTTTGCGGAAATCGCCCTTGCCTACAAGCTTTTGATCGATCCGGAACTGCGCGTGAAATTCGACAGCGGCCATATTGACGCCCGCGGACGGCGCCGGTCCAGGCCGGGTCGTGGCTTTGCCGTCAATCCCTTCAAGGCCTTCAGGCAGGCCATGGGGGCGGGAGCCGGCGTGGGGGCGGACGGCGAGGACGCCGCCCCCCAGGATTCGGCCAGCTTCGAGGATATGGTGGCCCATATTTTCGGCGAGGCGGCGGCGAAGCAGGCCCGCGAAACCACGCAGACAAAAGATAACCCGGACCAACGAACCAAGACAGACGCGCCGGGGATGGACCAGGATCCGCTCGATGCGCTTGATGACCTCTTCGCCAAGTGGAAATCCCGCAACAACGGATCCGGACCCGCACTGCCGGCGGTTCACCATCACGTGGACATAAGTCTCGAGGCGGCGTTTGCCGGATACAGGGGCGAAGTCAGCTTCGCAAACGGCGTTACCGTCGCCTTTGCCGCGCCTCCGGGAATAGTGGACGGAACCGAAATCCGCGTCCCCTCACCCGATCCTTTGTCTCTGGGCGACGCCATTGTCACCTTGCGCCACAAGGCGCATCCGCGGCTTCGATCCTCGGGGCCGGACCTTCACGGCGATCACGCCATTGACCTTGCGGAAGCCGTGCTGGGCGGGTCCACCGTGTATCAGGGCCTGGATGGTCCGCTGCGGATCGAAATTCCGGAATGGTCCGGATCCGACACCGTGCTTCGCATCAATCAAAAAGGTCTTCCCACCGGCAAGGGCGATCGCGGCGCGCTGCATGTGCATCTGCGTGTCATGCTGCCGGAAAAACCGGACCAGCGGCTGATCGACCTGATGCGATCGAACAAGAAGGCCTGGTACGTTTGATATCGGTTACAATTCAGGGTTCACCGGGCGGCGCCCGGCACCAAAGGCAGGCGCGACTTGCAGCTAGAGGCCCTGTGTGCCATAGCCTGCGCGACCATTTTAAGGGAGAATGCAATGGCTGACACTTCCGGCCTCTTGAAAGGCAAACGCGGCCTGATCATGGGCGTGGCGAACAACCGTTCGATCGCCTGGGGCATCGCCAAGGCATGCGCCGATGCCGGCGCCGAACTTGCCCTGACCTATCAGGGAGACGCGCTGAAAAAGCGTGTCGAGCCGCTCGCCGCCGAGCTCGGAGCCATTGTCGCCGGTCATTGCGACGTCACCGATCTTGACACAATCGATGCGGTCTTTTCGGAGCTGCAATCGCGTTGGGGCAAACTGGATTTCGTGGTGCACGCCATTGCTTTTTCCGACAAGGACGAACTCACCGGCCGCTATGTTGAAACCTCGCGGGAGAATTTCAACCGCACCATGGAAATTTCGGTCTATTCGCTGACGGCGGTCGCCAAGCGGGCCGAAGCGTTGATGAGCGATGGCGGTTCAATCGTCACGCTGACCTATTACGGCGCCGAGAAGGTCATGCCGCATTACAACGTCATGGGTGTCGCCAAGGCAGCGCTTGAAGCCAGCGTGCGCTATCTGGCTGTCGATCTGGGCGGCTCCAACATCCGGGTCAATGCGATTTCGGCGGGCCCGATCAAGACGCTTGCCGCGTCCGGGATCGGCGATTTCCGCTACATCCTGAAGTGGAACGAGTACAACTCGCCGCTCAAGCGCACGGTCACCATTGATGAGGTCGGAGATTCCGCGCTCTATCTGGTTTCTGACCTGGCGCGCGGCGTCACCGGCGAAATCCTCCATGTCGATTCAGGCTACCACACGGTTGGCATGAAGGCCGTTGATGCGCCTGACATAAGCGTCGTATGATGCGCGGCGTTCAGGTGGGTCCACCTGAACGCGTTTTGCATCTATCCCCGGTACGAAGCGTCTCATGCGCATCGATTCCGACCTGCGGCATTGAAAACACCACTCTCCAACGAGGAACAGGGCATGCTTCTCTATGTGATCCGCCATGGGCAGACGGACTACAACCGGGAGGAGCGGCTGCAGGGTGCACGCGACATCCCCCTCAATGACACCGGGCGCCAACAGGCGCTGGCGAATGGCCGGAGCCTGGCGGCGATGCCCGATCCAGGCCTGCCGCTTGCCGATTTTGACTGGGTCGCCAGCCCGTTGGGGCGAACGCGGGAAACCATGGAACTGGTGCGGCAAGCCGCCGGCCTGCCCCGCGACGGATACCGCACCGACCCCCTGCTGATCGAGCTGTCGTTCGGGGATTGGGAGGGCCAGACGCTGGCCGAGGTGGCGGCGCATTCGCCAGACCTCATCGCACAGCGCGATCAGGGCAAATGGCATTTCACGCCGCCTGGTAAAAAGGCGGAAAGCTATGCGACGCTGGCCCAACGCATCGACCGTTTCCTGGCCTCGGTGAACAGACCGACGATCTGCGTCGCTCATGGCGGCGTCATCCGCACTCTGTTCAACCGCATCGGCAAAACGGCGGATGATGAGGCGGCGATGATCGATATTCCGCAGGACCGGGTGCTCAGGATCACGGATGATGGCATCGGCTGGATCTGATGGCACTTGGCCGGCGGACAGGGCTTTTTCTGGCGCCAGCTTCCCGTTACCTTGTGCTCCATTACAAAGTTTGAAACTGGCCGCGGCGTGGTTCTGAGCTGCCATGCGTGCCGCTTTGTGGAGCGATGTGGAACCATGAACACCGATCTTGCCGGCGGATGCGGATGTGGCGCCTTGCGCTACCGGCTGACCGCCGAACCGATGATTGTGCATTGCTGTCATTGCAAGGATTGCCAGCGCCAGACCGGCAGCGCCTTTGTCATCAACGCCATCATCGAGCGCGACGCCATCGAGATCGAACAAGGCAATACGGTGATATATACCATGCCCACCGACAGTGGCCGGCCGCATGATCTGTATCGCTGCGAGGATTGCGGAACCACGGTCTGGTCGGATTACGGCAGGCGCGAGACCATGCTGTTCGTGCGCGTCGGCGCCCTGGACGAACCGGACCGGCTGCCGCCGGACGTGCATATCTTCACCCGGTCCAAATTGGCGTGGGTGGGATTGCCGGAGAACATTCCGGCCTTTGACGTTTTCTATTCAAGCGTCGAGGAATTCTGGCCTGCGGAGGCCGTGAAACGGCGAAGGGCGTTGGGATTCTAGACATCTGACCGTCGCGGCCCTGGAACAAGTCCGCGCGACTGGCCTGTTACTGCTGCACCAGTTCGAGGTCGTTGATCATCCGCTTGCCGTCGACAATGGTGTAGAAGATGACAACTTCGACGTCTTTCTCGAGCCCATCGAAATCAAACTCGGTCGGCGTCTGGTACTCCGTGCCGTCATCGAGCTTGATCGTCTGAGTCGCGGTGGAGACCTCGTCAATTACTCCGGTGGCATCGGCGCTCTGCGCCATGGCGGTGAACGGGGCAAGCATGGCCGAAATGGCCAACAGGGCGGATATCGCAAAACGCATAAGACAATCCTTGATCGGGCGATTTCAGGTGCCCCCTTTAAGGGGGAGATTATGGCAAAATTGACGTCGGCATGAAAACCGCAAACATTTGCGATGTCAACGAAACCGATCGGATCAGATGATCAGTTCACAAAAAGGCTTCCCCCAAGGGACCGATTTCATCTAGAAGTCACGGCGAAGCTTCCAGCATGGGCTCGTCCCGCCAGCACAATGGTTGAACCGCATGTCGCACAACACCTTTGGCCACCTGTTTCGCGTGACCACCTGGGGCGAGAGCCACGGCCCGGCGCTCGGCTGCGTCGTCGACGGCTGCCCTCCGGGGATCCGCTTCACCGAGGCCGGACTGCAGCACTGGATGGACAAGCGCAAGCCGGGCCAATCCCGCTTTGTCACGCAGCGCCGCGAGGATGACCTGGTCAAGGTGCTGTCCGGTGTGATGCCGCAGGAGGATGGCAGCCTGATCACCACCGGGACCCCGGTCTCGATGCTGATTGAAAACACCGACCAGCGGTCAAAGGATTACTCCGACATAGCCAAGCGCTACCGGCCCGGCCACGCGGACTACACCTACGACACCAAATACGGCGTGCGCGACTATCGCGGCGGCGGCCGCTCATCGGCGCGCGAAACCGCCGCCCGGGTCGCCGCCGGCGGCCTGGCGCGGCTGGTTGTTCCGGGCGTGACCGTCCGCGCGGCGCTGGTTCAGATCGGCAAGCACAAGATCAATCGCGACAATTGGGACTGGGCCGAGGTCGGCAACAATCCGTTTTTCTGCCCCGATGCGGAGATGGTGCCGGTCTGGGAAGAGTATCTCGACACCATTCGCAAGGCCGGTTCCTCCATCGGCGCCGTCATCGAGGTGGTGGCGGACAATGTTCCCGCCGGGCTCGGCGCTCCGGTCTATGCCAAGCTGGATCAGGACATCGCGTCCAACCTGATGTCGATCAACGCGGTCAAGGGCGTCGAGATCGGCAACGGATTTGGCGCCGCCGAAATCAGCGGCGAGGACAACGCCGACGAGATGCGCATCGGCGGCAATGGCGAGCCGGTGTTTTTGTCCAACAATGCCGGCGGCATTCTCGGCGGCATTTCCACCGGTCAACCGGTTGTCGCCCGCTTCGCGGTCAAACCGACATCCTCCATCCTCAATGAGCGGCGTTCGATTGACTCCGATGGCAATGAGGTGGATGTGAAAACCAAGGGCCGGCACGACCCCTGCGTCGGCATCCGCGCGGTTCCGATCGGTGAAGCCATGGTCGCCTGCACGCTGGCCGACCACTATTTGAGAGACCGCGGCCAGACCGGCCGCCTCGACTGAAAGATAGTCCATGTCCTATGATCAAGCCCGCGTCGTCGACGCCATTCGCGCCTTTGAGGCCGGTGAAATCGTCGTCGTCACCGACGATGGAGGCCGCGAGAATGAAGGCGACCTGATCGTCGCCGCGGTGCATTGTACGCCCGAGAAAATGGCGTTCATCGTGCGCCACACTTCCGGCATAGTCTGCACGCCAATGCCGCGCGAGGAAGCCAAGCGGCTCAATCTCAACGCCATGGTGGCCGAAAACGATTCGGCCCACACCACGGCGTTCACCGTTTCGGTGGATTACAAGCATGGCACCACGACCGGCATTTCCGCCGAAGACCGGACGCTGACGGCGCGCAACCTGGCCAATCCCAACGCCGGCGCCAGCGACTTCACCCGTCCGGGCCACATCTTCCCGCTGATCGCGCGCGAAGGCGGCGTGCTGATGCGCTCGGGCCACACCGAAGCCGCCGTCGACCTGTGCAAGCTTGCGAATCTGCCGCCGATCGCGGTGATCTGCGAACTGGTCAATGATGACGGCACGGTGACGCGCGGCGAACAGGTCGATGCCTTCTCGGTCAGGCACGGCCTCAAGCAGGTGTCGGTCGCCGACCTGATTGCCTATCGCCAGCGCAAGGAAACGCTGATCGAGAACGTCGACAGTTTTGACGTGCAGACCGTCGCCGGCCCGGCAAAGGCCTATTCCTACAAGCTGCCATGGGATCCGATGCATCACCTCGCCGTGGTTTTTGGCGATATCCGCGACGGGGTGAACGTTCCGGTCAAGCTGCATCAGGAATCAGTGGTCGACGACGTGTTTTCAAAGCGTGAGCCGATGAATGCGATCATGCAGCGGATGGCTGCCGATGGCCGCGGCGTGGTGGTTTACCTGCGCGAAGGGTCGGTCGGCGTCGGACCGCAGACATCGCGCCGGAGCATGGCTGATGAACGCGAAGACCATGCCGAGGCGCAAGCGCGCGAAAACGAGTGGCTGGAAATTGGACTGGGCGCGCAGATCCTCAAGGATCTCGGCGTCACCTCGATCAAGCTCTATGCATCGCGCGAGCGGCACTATGTCGGGCTTGAAGGCTTCGGCATCCAGATCTCGTCGACCGAGATCATTTAGAGCCGCTGTTTCCCCGCTGTTTGTAGGCGCGCACCGCGTCGCCGAAAGCCTCGAACAGCGCCCGGTTGACCGGATTGTCCTGCGGGTCATATTCGGCGTGCCACTGTACCCCGAGCGCGAAGCCTTGCGCATCCTTGAAGCGGATGGCTTCGATGGTGCCGTCCTCGGCAATACCTTCGGCGATGATTCTGGACCCAAGTTCGAGGACGCCCTGCCCGTGCAGCGAATTGACCCGGATCGATTCGCGCCCGAGGATTTGCGCGAAGACGCCATCCGGCGTCAGTTGCACGTCGTGGCGATCGCCAAAAACGACGGCTGGATCGGGATGGATTTCGCCGGTTTCGAGCCGCGGCATGCGGTGGTTCATGCGGCCCGGCAATTCGCGGATCTCAGGGTGCAGCGAACCGCCGGCGGCGACATTCATCTCCTGGAAGCCGCGGCAGATGCCAAACAGCGGCACGCCCCTGGCGACGCAGGCCTCGATCAACGGCAGCGCCACGGCGTCGCGGCCCTCGTCATAGGGTTCGTGCCGGACATCGGGATCGAGACCGAAGCGGCGCGGGTGCACATTCGCCCTCGCCCCGGTCAAAAGGATGCCGTCGACGGTCGACAACAGATCGTCAATCTGGGTGATATGCGGATCGCCGGCGAAGATCAGCGGCAAGGCGCCGGTGACGTCGGCCACGGCCCGCATGTTGCGTTCGCCGGCCATCTGCACGGTGAACCTGTTCTCGACGCTGTGGGAATTGCCGATAATGCCGATGACGGGCCTGGTCATGTGTTGTCTCGCATTTCATTCACGGCGCGCATGCTACCGCGCCATGGACACCATGACTTCCACAGCGGAAGCCGATCGGCAACTCCGATCATGCGAAAATCATGACTTTTTTGCTGCAATGCGGCAGCTTGGCGTCAATCTGCCAGCCAGCCATCCGCATAGGTGATCTCGCCGACGCCGGCGAACCGGGCGATGCGCTGCAGTTCCGCATCAAGCTTCTGCAGCCGTCCGGCGGAGGCGCGGATCTTCGGCTCCAGCCACAGCCGGGTGACATTGAGCACGCTCGCCTTGCGGTCGGCCTTCATGTCGATGCGGCCGATCAGCTGGTCGCCCTCAAGCAGCGGAAAGACGTAGTAGCCGTATTCGCGCTTGGGCTCCGGTACAAAGACCTCGATCCGGTAGCGGAAGCCGAACAGGCGTTCGGCCCGGTTGCGGTCCCTGATCAGCGGATCGAATGGACTGAGCACGCGGACGCGAGCGGGCGGCTCCGGCCAGTCTTCCGGATCTGGCGAGAGGCCAGGAAAGGCAAGGCTGGCGCGCGGCTTGCCGCCGACGCATTCAATCTCGACCTCCTCGAGCGCGTCGCGGTTGGCCTCGACCCAGGCCTTTGCTTCCTCCGGCGACACGATGGCCCAGAACGCGGCGATCTCGCCATGGGTGGCAAAGCCGAGCCGTTCGAGCGCGCTGCGGCAGGCCCAGTCGACGAACTCGGCATGCGACACTTCCGCCTCGCGGTGATGGGCGGGAATCACGCGTTCGGTGAGATCATAGATCTTCTGGAAGTTCTGGCGGGCGGAAATCGCCAACTTGCCGGTGTGCCAGAAAAACTCCAGCGCCGTCTTGGAGGGATGCCATTCCCACCAGCCGCCGGACTTGTGATCGGCCTCCTTGACGTCGCGGGCGAGAATGGCGCCGCCTTCGGCAAACCTCGCGTAAGTCTCGTCGAAGGCCTTGTCGAAGTCTTCGCCATGCCACTTGGCCCAGCGCTCCCGCATCGGCCCTTCCTTGCGCGCGAAGCGATGCTTCCAATAGGGATAGAACCCGCAGGGAATGATCGCCGCGTCATGGGTCCAGTGCTCGAACAGCGCCCGGTCCTCCTCCAGCAACTGGCGCAAATGGTCGCGCTTGAAAGTCTGGTTGCGGGAGAAGATGATCTGGTTGTGGGCGCGCTCGACGGTGGAAATGCTGTCGACCTGGACGAAGCCGAGATCATGGATGAGCTCCAGCAGATCCGCTTTCGACAAGGCGCGCGCGGGCTGCGCCGACAGCCCCTGCCTGGCCATGAATATCCGCCGCGCCGCCTTGTTGGAAAGCTGAATCACCATGGCGCGAGCCTACACATGTTCGCTCTTTGTTCAAATACAAACTTCCCGACAGCCGGGCCTGTATCGCATGTTCTGGGGAAATCGGCGCAATCTCTCCGCTGCGATCGCGCATCGCCACTGGCATCCCCGGCTTTTCATCGCTAGATAGGTCTGATGACCACTTTCTATTATTACAATCCGATCTGTCTCGAACACCTCACGCCCCCCGGTCACCCGGAACGGCCGGACCGGCTGAAGGCGCTTGAGGCGATTTTCGAACATGAGCATTTCAACACGCTGGTGCGGCACCTGGCGCCCGAAGCCGCCGCCGAGGCGGTGTTGCTGGCCCATCCCGAGCGCTATCTGGAGCGGATCCGCGCCGCCATTCCGGAGAGCGGTTTCGCAAAAATCGATTCCGACACCGTGGCGAGCCCGCGGTCGATGGAAGCAGCGCTGATCGGGGTCGGCGGCGCGATGGCCGCAGTGGATGCGGTGTTCCGCAAGGAGGCCGACAACGCCTTTGTCGCAACCCGGCCTCCCGGCCACCACGCGGAAAAAGACACATCGATGGGGTTCTGCCTGTTCAACCAGGCGGCAATCGCGGCCCGGCATGCCCAGAAGGCCCATGGCGCCGAACGGGTGGCAATTGTCGATTGGGACGTGCATCACGGCAACGGCACCCAGGACATCTTCTACGACGATCCGAGCGTGATCTATTGCTCGACCCACCAGATGCCGCTCTATCCGGGCACCGGGGCGCGGTCGGAAACCGGCAAGGGCAACATCTTCAATGCGCCGCTGTCGGCCAATGACGGCAGCGACCATTTTCGCGAGGCCTTCCGGACCCGGATCCTGCCCGCGCTTATGGAGGCGCATGCCGACCTGATCATCATCTCCGCCGGTTTTGACGCGCACCATCGCGATCCGCTGGCCGAGATCAATCTGGTCGCAGACGATTTCGACTGGGCCACCGGCAAGGTGATGGAGATCGCCGGACGGCATGCCGGCAACCGGGTCGTCAGCCTGCTTGAAGGCGGCTATGATCTGGTGGGCTTGGCCGAATCGGCGGCCGCCCACGTGATCCGTCTGCAGGAGGGGTGAGCGATGACAGAGGCCAACGACATCTCCGCCATGAGTTTCGAACAGGCCGTGGCCGAGCTGGAGCGCATCGTCGAGCAGCTTGAACGCGGCGACGTGGCGCTCGACAAATCGATCGAGATCTATGAGCGCGGCGAGGCCCTGAAGGCGCATTGTGAGAAGCTGTTGTCGGCGGCCGAAAAGCGGATCGAGAAGATCCGGCTTGACCGTCAGGGCCAGCCGGTGGGCACCGAGCCGCTCGACGCCGAGTAAGTCAGGCGACCACAGGAGGATGGCATGAGCTTTTTTCCCGGCGGCGACCCGGTACCCGGAGACGCGTTTTCCTGTGACGCGATCGAACATCTGATCATTCCGTCCTCGCGCGACATTGGCGGATTCTCGGTCAAGCGGGCGCTGCCCACCGCGCGGCGGCGGATGGTCGGGCCGTTCATCTTCTTTGACCGGATGGGGCCTGCCATCCTCAAGGGCGGCGCCGCCATGGATGTGCGGCCGCATCCGCATATCGGGCTGTCGACGGTGACCTATCTGTTTGACGGCGCGATCCGCCACCGCGACAGCCTGGGCACCGAAATGGTGATCAAGCCCGGCGACGTGAACCTGATGACGGCGGGGCGCGGCATCGTCCACTCCGAGCGGACGCCGGACGAAATGCGTGGGCACGAGATGGCCATATCGGGCCTGCAGACATGGCTGGCGCTGCCCGATCAGCTTGAGGAAACCGATCCCGCGTTCTCCCACATCGCCACCACCGAACTGCCCGAAATCAGCGATTCCGGCATTCGCGCCCGCGTGGTGATGGGCGGCTTTGGCGGGCTTGTGTCTCCGGTGCCGCAACACATCGGCACGCTCTATGTCGATCTGGCGCTTGAGCCCTCGACCTCGGCGCCGTTTGACGCCAACTGGGAAGAGCGCGCGCTCTATCTGCTCGACGGCGAGATCGAGATTGCCGGCGACCGCTTCAGTTCGGACCGACTGCTGGTCTTCCGCCCCGGCGACGCCATCACCATCACCGCCGGACCGGCGGGCGCGCGGATGATGCTGTTTGGCGGCGACAGCATCCCGACCAAGCGCCATATCTGGTGGAACTTCGTCTCCTCGTCGAAGGAGCGGATCGAACAGGCCAAGGCGGAATGGCGCTCCGGCCGCTTCGACATCGTGCCCGGCGACGCGGAAGAATTCGTCCCACTGCCGGAGTAACGAGCGGGCGGCAGTCCTAGAGCGGCAAGGATGCCCGGGCCATAATTCAGAACTCAATCCGGGTTTACACCTCCATGTTTCCGGGATACGCCGTGAAAGACTGTGAGGCATGACGTGACCAATTCGCCAGTAACCCCGCTACTTGACACCGTTCGGTTTCCTTCCGACCTGAGAGCCATCGACGACAAGCTGTTGCCGCAGCTTGCCGCCGAGTTGCGCGCCGAGATGATCGACGCGGTGTCGCGCACCGGCGGCCATCTGGGCGCGGGGCTTGGCGTGGTCGAGCTGACGATTGCCATCCACAAGGTGTTCGACACCCCGCATGACCGGCTGATCTTCGATGTCGGGCATCAGTGCTATCCGCACAAGATCCTGACCGGACGGCGCGACCGCATCCGCACGCTGAGGCAGCAAGACGGTCTGTCGGGCTTCACCAAGCGCGACGAAAGCGAATATGACCCGTTTGGCGCGGCGCATTCCTCCACCTCGATTTCCGCCGGGCTCGGCATGGCGGTGGCGAGCGAATTGACCGGAACGAAGCGCAATGTGATTTCCGTCATCGGCGACGGCGCGATGTCGGCGGGCATGGCCTATGAAGCGCTCAACAATGCAGGCGCGCTGGACGCGCGGCTGATCGTCATCCTCAATGACAACGACATGTCGATTGCGCCGCCGACCGGCGCGATGAGCGCCTATCTGGCGCGGATGGCGTCGGGCCGCACCTATATGGGATTTCGCGAGGTCGGCAAGAAACTGACGGCCTATCTGGGCAAGAGCATCGACCGGGCCATCACCCGCGCCGTCGAGCACGCGCGCGGCTATGTCACCGGCGGCACCATGTTCGAGGAACTTGGCTTCTACCATATCGGCCCGATCGACGGGCACAATCTCGAGCATCTGCTGCCGGTGTTGCGCAATGTGCGCGACAACAGCGATGGCCCGGTGCTCATTCATGTCGTCACGCAAAAAGGCAAGGGCTACGCCCCCGCAGAGGCCGCTTCCGACAAATATCACGGCGTCAGCAAATTCGACGTGGTGACCGGAACCCAGGCCAAGGCCAAGCCGAACGCGCCGAGCTACACCGCCGTCTTCGGCGAGGCGCTGGTGCAGGAGGGCGGGTATGACGACAGGATCGTCGCCATCACCGCCGCCATGCCGGACGGCACCGGGGTCGACAAATTCGCCCGGGCGTTTCCGGCGCGCACATTCGATGTCGGCATTGCCGAGCAACATGCGGTGACTTTCGCCGCTGGCATGGCGACAGAGGGGCTGAAGCCGTTTTGCGCGATCTATTCCACCTTCCTGCAACGCGGCTATGACCAGGTGGTCCACGACGTGGCGATCCAGCGGCTGCCGGTCAGGTTCCCGATTGACCGGGCCGGATTTGTCGGCGCCGACGGCGCCACCCATGCCGGCTCCTTCGACACCACCTATCTCGCCTGCCTGCCCGGTTTCGTGGTGATGGCGGCTTCTGACGAAGCCGAGCTCAAGCACATGGTGCGCACGGCAGCAAGCTACGACGAAGGCCCGATCTCGTTTCGCTACCCGCGCGGCGAAGGCGTCGGCGTCGACATGCCCGAACGCGGCGAAATCCTCGAGATCGGCAAGGGCCGGATCCTGCGCGAAGGTACGAAAGTTGCGCTGCTGTCGTTCGGCACGCGGCTGGCGGAATGCCTGGTCGCCGCCGAGGACCTTGATGCGGCAGGGCTTTCGACGACGGTGGCCGACGCCCGCTTCGCCAAGCCGCTCGACCATGATCTGATCCGGCAACTGGCGCGCCATCACGAGGTGCTGATCACCATCGAGGAAGGTTCGGTCGGCGGTTTCGGCAGCCATGTGCTGCAGTTCCTGGCAAGCGAGGGACTGCTTGATGGCGGCTTGCGGGTGCGCCCGATGGTGATGCCCGACATCTTCATGGATCACGCCTCGCCCGAGGCGATGTATGCGCGCGCCGGGCTTGACCGCAAGGGCATCGTCGACACGGTGTTTGCCGCGCTGAAAGCAAAGGGCGGCAAGGCGCCGCGCCGGTTGCATTCCTGAAACCATAATTGTTGCCCTGTTCCTAACCATGTCCCTTGGGCGTTCGGAAAGGTCCGTCTGCTAGTCTTTTGTGAGACCACAGGGACTTCGGGGTGGAACGGCGATGACCAGGAAAAAGGCGGAAAACAGTTTCGCGCGCATGATCGTCACGGCGCTGCTGGCGGCGTGCGGAGTGATGCCCGCGGCCCAGGCTGGCTCGCAGCCGACCTATGACCGGCGCATCGAGGAAGCGGCCATCCGCATGTTGCAGCCCAAGCTCGGCGACATCCGCGGCTCGTTTGATCTCGACACGGGCGGCCAGATGTTTGCGCCCATGAGCCGGCGCGTGGTCGACAGCACCGAACCCGATATGCCGGCCGAATTGCCGCGCGGAGACGGCGACGGCAGCATCCTTCATTTCTAGCGCGCCCGCACAAAGCGCTTGCCCTCGCGCTGCTTCCGCGCCAAGACGGCTGAATGACACCCCCCACGCCCCATTTTCTGCCCGATCGGGATCGCCTGGACCAGATGCTGGTCCGGCTTGGCCTGTATGAAAGCCGCTCGCGGGCACGTGACGCGATTGCGCGCGGCGCGGTGCTGGTCGATGGCCGGGCCGTGACCAAAGCCGGCGCTGTTGTCGCTTCCGGCGCCGGCATCACGCTTTGCGATCCGGCGCGCGCCTATGTCTCCCGCGCCGCGCTGAAGCTGAAGGCCGGTCTTGCGGCTTTCGGCTTCGATCCGGCCGGCCGCGTCTGCCTCGATATCGGCGCCTCGACCGGCGGCTTCACCCAGGTGCTGCTTGAGGCGGGCGCAAGCCATGTGCTGGCCGTCGATGTCGGCCACGATCAGTTGCACGCATCGCTGGCCGCCGATCCCCGCGTCAGCAATCTCGAGGCGCTGAACGCGCGCGAATTGTCGCGCGATCATCTTGAAGGCCGGGCGGTCGGCGCGGTTGTGTCGGATGTGAGTTTCATCTCGCTGAAACTCGCCCTGCCGCCGGCGCTGGATCTTGCCACTCCCGGCGCCTTTGCCGTGGCTCTGGTCAAGCCGCAATTCGAGGCGGGACGGGCGGCGATCGGCAAGGGCGGGCTGCTCAAGAACGCCGCACAGGGACCGCTGATTGCCGAAGACCTCGCCGCATGGCTCAATGGTCAACCCGGCTGGGCTGCTGTTGGACCGATCGCCTCGCCGATTGAAGGCCAGGACGGCAACCACGAATTTCTCATTGGAGGCGTCAAGTCATGAGCGCACGCAAACTCGACATCACCCGGCTCGGCGGACAGGGCGACGGCATCGCCGAAACGCCGGGGGGCCAGATCTTCGTGCCGTTCACGCTGCCTGGCGATGTGGTCAATGCCGACGTCGAAAAAGGCCGCGCCACGCTGATCGACGTGCTTCACCCCTCGCCCGACCGGGTGACGCCGCCCTGCCCGCATTTCGGCCCCGACGAAACCGCCGGCTGCGGCGGCTGCGCGCTGCAGCATATGGCCGATGAGGCCTACCGGGAGTGGAAGCGCGGCCTGGTGGTCGCTGCCCTTGAAGGCCGCGGCATTGCCACGGACGTCGGCGCGCTGTTTGCCAGCGCACCCGGCACGCGGCGGCGGGTGGTGTTTGCGGCGCGACGCACCGACAAGGGCGCGATCCTCGGCTTCAACCGCGCCTCGAGCCACCAGATCGTGGCGGTCGATCAGTGCGTCGTCGCCTCGCCCCGGATCAACCAGGCGCTGCCGGCGCTCAGGCGGCTCGCCACCGCCGTGGCGGTCGGCAAGGAAGCGTTCCGCCTCTCCGTGCTCGATGCACTGCCGGGCCTTGATGTCGCCGTCGATGCGCCGTTTGAGCTCAAGGAGCCCGACCGGCTGAGGATCATTATCGCGACGCGGGCCGAACCAGGCGTGGCGCGGTTGAGCTTCAACGGCGAGATCCTGATCGAGAAACAGCCGCCGCAGCTCGATTTCGGCACGGTCACCGTCAATCCGCCGCCGGGCGGTTTCGTCCAGGCGAGCAAGGAGGCCGAGATCCTGATGGGCGATCTGATCTCGGCGCATCTGGCGAAATCCAAGCGGGTGGTGGATCTGTTTTCCGGCTCCGGCACCTTCGCGCTGCGGCTGGCCCAGCACTCCCACGTCCATGCGGTGGAAGCAGACGGGCCGTCGCTCACTGCGCTCGACAAGGCGGCGCGGCGCGCGCAGGGGCTCAAGCCGGTGACGGTGGAAAAGCGCGATCTGTTCCGCCGTCCGCTGATGCTGGCGGAGCTCAAGGCCTATCAGGGGCTGGTGTTCGACCCGCCCCGCGCCGGCGCCGAGGTGCAGGTGGCCGACATCGCCCGCTCGGCCATCGCCCGCATCGCCGCCGTCTCCTGCAATCCGGTGACGCTGGCCCGCGATCTCGAAATCCTGATTGCCGGCGGCTACAGGATCGTCTCGGTGACGCCGATCGACCAGTTCCTGTGGTCGACCCATGTCGAGGTGGTGGCGCTGCTGGAGCGGCCAAAAAGGTAGGGGACATCGGTCCTCCTGCCGTCCGCGCAGTCCCCGGATTCCGTCATGCCGGGCTCCCTGCCGCCTGAGTTGTGCCTGGCTGAGCCATCCCCGACTTCCGTCATTCCGGCCTCCGAGCCGGAATCCAGCCCGCCCAAGTCCTTGGACGGAAAGAGTCCTTTGACCCGGCGGACGCCGGGTCGCTGGATACCGGATCAAGTCCGGTATGACGGGGTGGGGAAATCTCGCCTAAAACATCCCTCTGTACGACGGAGACTGTGGCAGCCACGCCAAAACCCCGCGCGCGAAAATTTTTTGCCGGCGGTTTGGGTCAGTCTCGGTGTCCGGACCAATCCGGACTTGTGGGGCGCGGGCCGCTGGCCCGTGGTGGTATGCAGAAGTGGCTTGGCGCAGTCGCCCGCGCCCCGCCGGTGAAGGATGTGCCCAACGCCTTCCGGGCGCGGGCGGGCTGCCCTCCTGCAATGCTCGACGCAAGCCCTGGCGGTTTCGTTTCGTTCGACCCTTTGGGGGCCGAACACCGCCCTCTCCCACCCGGCGCGTGTCAGACGCGGCAGGGACTTGTCAGGCCGGCGTTTGCGGTGACGCCGCAAGCCTCGCCGGGCAGCCCGCCCGGACAGGAATGCGGATCAAACGCCGCCGGTTGAAGACCCGGGAGTCATCGACCGGTTCCGGCCATTCGCGCGGATAAAACCCTTGCCCTGATCCACCTCGATCCGGCAGGCCCCCGCGCTGGCCGGGGTTTTGGCTTCGCAAGCTTCCGGCCCGCGGATACGGCCCCCGCGCGCCAAAACTCACCGCCTTCCGCCGGCCAGAACTCCGTGGGCTCCGGCCATCCGTTGGGACGGAAGGTCTGGCCAGTATCGCATGGGGGGAAAGAGTGGGGAAAATGTTGGGGGGATTTTTTTGGAGAGGTGAATTGGCTGGTATGGGCGGGAGCAGTCGTTCGCTTAATTTGCGGACGGCGGAGCCTCTGCGCTCAAAACGGCCGTTCGCAGCAACCTAACTTCTTCGACTATAATGACGAGTGAATGCTTCAACCTCAGAAATCCATTGAAGAACGTCACTCTTCGAAACGGAGGCGTTCTTGTGCACCACGGCATCTCGTGTCGAGATCATCAGGCTGATTTGAGATTGGAATCTCAGCGTTGAAACGTCACTTATCTCACCTTTGGCGACCAGATGCTCTCGGAGTTTCGACATCGCCTCTCGTGCGCCTATGGTTTGCTGACCGTCTTTTCTGAAAATATTCGTCTCGATACTCGGGTCTGAAAGCAAAGCGTATAATTGGAATTCCAAGCCATGACAAAGCGCAACTACTGCCATTTTGGTGTTTGCTTCACCACCCTGTGCGAGTATTTGCTGAGCAATCTGAACGAATTTCTTTCCCGATCTATCCAGCTTGCGGATGGTTCCGGTGCCCCACTTCGGAGCGGAATCTACGAAATGGTCAATTATTTTTCGAGTAATCAGAGACGCATCAACAAATTTTGATTCCCAAGCGCCAGAATCTGTTTGCAGTTCTAGTAGCTTCTGCTTCCCTTTCGATATGTTGTGAGAAAATCTATCCTCACCCGATCTTTGTAGGGCTTCACTGGACAGATAGGTTGCCAAAACACCTTCTTCGTCCATCGAAATAAACATTTCATCTTGCCACCCACCGTCTTTCGTTTGCCTACCTGCAATCCATTCGCAGGCTGGCAATGCGTATTGCTCGATCCAGTCCTCCCTTTCTAGAGCAAAAAGCGCATTTGTTAGTAGGCAGGTCGTCAAAAGGCTTGGACCGGGCGCATGGTCTTTTCGAATATTTTCTTTGTTTGCTGTTGTCGGACGAGGCTCTGGAAACCACAGAGTTCCGTTCGGCAGCATGAAACGAAAAACCAACGGAAACAGCTTATCCAACTCTGCGCGAAATCGAGTACGAAACCGTGGTATTTCACATAAAAGGCAAAGCGAAAAACACACCTCAAACGGTTGAGGAGAAACGAATTCGGGCATGCTTGAAAAGTTTGCGTACTCGCTTGCATGGTAGCTGTCCCAGTCAGATATAATGGAAACAAGTTTATCTTTGAGCCACCGCTCCATTTCCATCACATACCTGTCAGGTATGCCATGGCACAGACCGATCGCTAATTCATAGTGAGAAATGCTTCTTGCTTCATATGCAGTCTTAGGCTGGTTTCTGTATGGAAGCTCCGACTTTTCGTCTCTGTAGGTGCGCAGTCTAGAAACTGCCTCTTGATTCTCGAAGCCGTTCCAAATTACGCCTTCCCAAGGCAGAGGGTCGAATCGGCACTCTGCCTCCAACCATGAGCAAGCCTTTTTCACAGATGGTTCCTTGCATCGTAATGCATCAAAGGCTTTGTCGTGCTCTTTCACGAGGAAGTCTTTGTAGCTATCAAGAAGAGTTTCGATTTCGTTGGCGTTCGCCGTGCGCAACTTGAAGAGAGTGGCTGCGTCCACAATTTCGAAACGTTCCAAGCTATGGAATATAGATGACGTAGCTTTTTTATAGGAGTTGCTGTCTTCCTGGAGCTCTTTTGCGAAAAATCGCAAGATTCCAAAATCATCTAAAACCCGCTGCACCCCCCAGATGCGGGAAAGCTGCTGAACAACAGATTCATCATACCTATAGTTTGCGTTCGATATCGTCTTACTCATATTTTTACACCGAGTTCACAGTAATTCTGTTAATTTTTGTCATTTCCAACTCTACCTTGGAGGTAAATAGTAATTCAATACAAGAAGATTTTAATGCGACGTGATTTGCCAGCTCCCAGAAATCATCATCTGCATTCGTTCATTATACAAATCAAATATCACGCGAGTGGCTCCTATTACGAATGACGCCGCAGAACTTTGGGCGTGGAGTCAACGTCCGCTATGGGCCGACTTCGACAGCGCGGCGCTGCCATCGCGCGGGGCGGCATGCGGTGCCTAAACACCGTTCGGCAGTTTTGAACGCATCATCTCCCGTCTGTCGACCCTGAGGCCGTCAACGATGAAGGAGCCATCGCCAACCGCATGGAGCATTCTCTTCTCCGTTCGAGTGCTATCGACATAAGCCGCCACGCCTTCGAGCAGCACAATGCTGTATCGCTCGATGATGTCGACGACCCTGCATTCGATATTGGCGAGACATTCACCGATCAGCGGGGCTTGGACATATTGGGCGGGCAGCGGGGTGAGGCGAAATTTCTCGAACTTGTCGGTATCCTCTCCGGAGCAGGTGCCGATGCCGACGGCTGTGTCGATTAGGTCAACCGTAGGGATGGCAAGCACGCATTGCCTGGAGTCACAAAGCGCGCGATAGGAGTGGTTCCACGGCCCCGTCGTAATCGCGAACTCCGGCGAAAACCCCCGCACCATGGTCCAGGTGATGGTCATGATATTTGGTTTGCGGCCGTCATGGGTCGTGACTAGAACGACCGGCCCCGGTTCGAGCAGCGTGAAGGCTTTGCTGAGCGGCAGAGGTTCCATGTTTGCCTTTGTCCTTTTGTAAAACAGCATATCACGCAGCCCGCACCCGGGCGACGTTTCCCGCACTGCGCGCGGCGCGGCATTTTGATGCCTCTGAAATCCGAACTACACCCACTGGTTTCAACGATTTATCGTCGCGCTTAGACGGCTGGAACTATGTCTGCTAGGGGCCGAAAACGGCCTGTGGCACCCCCAATGACCCCACTGTCCCAATCCAGCCGAGGACGAAGCGCAACCCCCCACCTTGCCCAAACCCCCATCCCCCTCTACCACTCAAGCCCCGCTCCCTGGCATCCGGGCCCGCCGTGACACGCATTGTCTTTCGATCGCTCCTCCTGATCGCGCTGGCCGCAGCACTCACCGGCTGCACCGGCGTGGGGTATTACGCCGAGTCGCTGGGCGGGCATCTCAGGATCATGGCGGCGCGGCAGGATGTGGCGGGGCTGGTGGCCGATCCGGCGACGCCGGCGGCGCTCAGGGCGCGGATGGCTTCGGCCAGCGCGATCCGGCAGTTTGCCAGCGACGCGCTCGACCTGCCCAACAACAGGAGCTACCGCACTTACGTCGATATCGGCCGCGACTATGTGACGATCGCGGTCTATGCGGCGCCGGAATTCTCGCTGGCGCCGGTGGCGAAATGCTTTCCGTTGTATGGCTGCGTGCCCTACCAGGCCTTCTTCTCGACTGAGAACGCCCGGAAAGCGGCCACCGCGCTGCAGGCGCAGGGTCTCGACGTGCATGTCTCGGGCGTCACCGCCTATTCGACGCTGGGCTGGTCGAGCGACCCGCTGCTTTCGACCATGTTCGGCGGCGGCGAGACCTCGGTGGCGGCGCTGGTCTTTCACGAGCTCGCCCATCAACGCGTCTATGTGCAGGACGACAGCGCCTTCAACGAGGCCTTCGCCGTTGCCGTCGAGACCAGCGGCGTGCGCAAATGGCTGAGCGCTGCGGGCGACGCCGGGGGCCTGCGCCGCTACGAGGCGGCCCGGGCGCGCATCGCCGATTTTCTTGGCCTCATCGCGCAGGCCCGCAAGGAGCTGCACGAAGTCTACAGCGGTCCGGGCACGGCCACGCAAAAGCGGGCGGAAAAGGCAGCGGCGATCGAGCGGTTGAAACACCGCTACCGGCAGATGCGCGAGCGCCGATGGAACGGATATGGCGGCTATGATGCCTGGTTCGAGGCGCCGATCAACAACGCCAGGCTTGCCGCAACCTCGGTCTATCATGACCTGGTCCCCGCCTTCCTGCGGCTGTTCGAGCTCTGCGCGGGCGACTACACGCGGTTTTACGCAGCGGTCGCACGGATCGGCGGGCTGGATAGGGATGACAGGGCGGGAGCGCTGGAGGCGGCCCGGAGCTGCGGGTGAGCGGGAGCTAACCATTCCCAAAGACCCCTCCCCAACCCCTCCCCACAAGGGGGAGGGGCTCGGACCGCCGCTGGTCGCCTGCAATAAAGCAGGCATTTCAACAGGTTCGAGTTCGAGATCGGGAAATGTGGCCGATGCCGGGTCAAGCCCCTCCCCCTTGTGGGGAGGGGTTGGGGAGGTGTCTTGTTTTCAAGGACATAGGCTTACGGCTCAAGGCCGGGAAGACGGAGGTGCGGTACGGATCACAGACCCTGAACCGGCCGCGCTACTTCTTCCGCGCCATGAACGCCTGGAAGGCGGCGAGCGCTTCGGCGCTTTTGAGCTGGTTGGCGAAGTGCTCGCCTTCCTCGCGGATCCGGGCAATGACTGCTTGCGGGTCGGGCTTGATCAGGCGGCGGGAAAGGGCGAGCGCCTGGGGCGGTTTTTGCGCCAGATGTTCGGCGGCGGCAAATACCGCGGGCTCCAGTTCTTCAGTGCTGACGGTCTTGTAGATCAGGCCGGCGCGCTCGGCGTCCTCGCCCGAAAACGGAATGCCGGCGGCGAGCAACGCAAACGCCTTCTGATGGCCGATTGCCGCGGGCGCGAGCAGGCTGGAAGCCGCTTCGGGCACCAGCGCCAGATCGGTGAACGGGGTGTGGAAGCGCGAGTCCGGCGTGGCGAAGGTCAGGTCGCAATGCATGTGGATGGTGGTTCCGATGCCGATCGCCAATCCATCGACGCCGGAGACGACCGGCTTGCTGACCGTTGCCAGCGCGATCAGGAAATCAAACACCTCTTCGCCCTTGGAAGCGCCCATGGCGACCGCCATGAAATCCTGCATGTCATTGCCGGAGGTGAACGTGCCGGGCGTGCCGAGCAGCACGTGAACCCGCACCGTCTCGTCGGCCTCGCCGTCGGCGAGCGCCTTTGCCATCGCCGCATACATGGCGCGGGTGATGGCGTTTTTCTTTTCCGGCCGGTTGAAGCGGATGACGTTGATGGCGCCGGAGCGCTCGATCAGAATGTGGTCGGTCATGGCTGTTTCCTTGAAGCTGGCGCCGGTCCCCGGGGTTGGGAGGGCCGGAAAGTCAATTGTCAGGCAAGGGCGGCATGGGCGCCGGACAGGCCTGCCGCGCCAGCGGTGGCGATGGCGGCAAGGCCCCTGGTTTCCGGCGTCAGGCTGGCCGCGGCAAAACGGGCAAGGGCGGCGCGGCCCGCCGCTTCCGGCGCGTCCGTGTCCGCCAGCGCGCCGCGCGCCAGCATGGCGGTGGTGGCGGTCAGGCCGAACAGCCTGAGATAGGGCGTGGCGCCGCTCAGCGCGTCGGTCTGGCGGCCTTCGCTGACGGCTGCGAGCATATAGGCGGTGGCGGTGTGGAGGTCGGCAATGGCTTGATCAAGCTGGTCCGCGACGCCCTCGAGCGCCGGGGAATTGGAGGCGCGCGCGGCCTCGGCGTCTGCCTTGAAATCGGCGATCAGGGCGGTGACGGCGGCGCCGTCCGAGAGCGGCAGCTTGCGCATCACCAGGTCGATCGCCTGAATGCCGTTGGTGCCTTCATAGATCGGCGCGATGCGGGCGTCGCGCAGCAGGCGGGCAGCGCCGGTTTCCTCGATAAAACCCATGCCGCCATGCACCTGGACGCCGAGCGAGGCGACTTCCATGCCGATGTCTGTGGAAAACGCCTTGGCGATCGGGGTGATCAGGCTGGCGCGTTCCGACCAGCGACTGGCCTCGTCGCCGTCGCTGACACGGGCCATGTCGAGCGCTTCGGCGCAGGAATAGCAGATGGCCCGCGCCCCTTGGGTCAGCGCCTTCATGGTCATCAGCATGCGGGCGACATCCGGGTGCTCGATGATCGGGCTCATGCCCTCGCCCTTGTAACCCGGCGCGCGGCCCTGGGTGCGGTCCCTGGCGTAGGCGAGCGCCTTCTGGGTGGCGGTTTCGGCAATCGCCACGCCCTGCATGCCGACGGCGAGACGGGCGTTGTTCATCATGGTGAACATGCAGGCGAGCCCCTTGTTCTCCTCGCCGATGAGCCAGCCGATGGCGCCGGGCGCATCGCCGAACTTGCCGTCGCCGTAGATCATGGTGCAGGTCGGCGACGCATGGATGCCGAGCTTGTGCTCAAGCCCCGAGCAGAACACATCATTGCGGCTGCCCAGCGCGCCGTCATCGCCAACGAAGAATTTCGGCACCAGGAACAGCGAGATGCCGCGGGTGCCGGCCGGCGCATCGGGCAGGCGCGCCAGCACCAGATGGACGATGTTGTCGGTGAAATCATGCTCGCCATAGGTGATGAAGATTTTCTGGCCATAAATCCGGTAGGTTCCGTCGCCCACCGGTTCTGCCCGCGCCTTGAGCGCATTGAGATCGGAACCGGCCTGCGGCTCGGTCAGATTCATCGTTCCCATCCACTCGCCGCTCACGAGCTTTTCGAGATAAATGGCCTTGAGTTCATCGGAGGCATGCTTGTCGAGCGCCTCGATCGCGCCGATAGTGAGCATCGGGCCGATGCCGAAGGCCAGCGATCCCGAATTCCACATTTCGATTGCTGCCACCGACAGCAGCATCGGCAGGCCCTGCCCGCCAAATTCCTCGGGCCCGGCCAGGCCGTTCCAGCCGCCGGCGATCCAGTTCCGGTAGAGTTCCTTCCAGCCCGGCGGCGTCGTCACCGCGCCGTCCTTGAGCAAGGCCCCGTGCCTGTCGCCGATCTCGTTGAGCGGCGCGATCTGGTCGGAGGCAAAGCGTCCGGCCTCGGCCAGAATGGCGTCGACCAGATCCTCGCCCAGATCGCCGAAACGGCCTTGTTCGAGCGCCTTGCCGAGCCCCGCGACCGATTTGAGCGTGTGAGCGATTTCCGTTACCGGCGCACGATACATATGAGCTCCTCCCTGCTTCCCGCCTTCACTTGAGGCGCGACCTGAACCAGGATCATGGCTAAGGGATTTTTACGTAAACGTCAATTTCCGGCGGGCGCTTTAGCCAGTTGGAAAGAAGTCCGCGACGCTGTGAACGCGCTGTTTCGATAACTGCGGCGCCGCGACATGTTGCGCCTGTCAGGCGCGGCTGATAGAGCGTCCGTCCGCAGACAAACATGACAGGCCCGGCATGGCGCGCACGCTCCCGATCACCGACCCCGATGCGCTGGAGCTTGCAATTGAGGCACTGCGGCGCGGAGACCCCGTCGCTGTTCCAACCGAAACGGTGTACGGGCTGGCAGCCGACGCCACCAATGCTGAAGCGATCACCGCGATTTACGAAGCCAAGGGCCGCCCACGGTTCAATCCGTTGATCGCCCATGTGGCGGATATCGAAATGGCGAAAGCACAGGTGGTTTTTTCACCGCTCGCCGAGAAACTTGCCCGGGCTTTCTGGCCGGGACCGCTGACACTGGTGCTGCCGCTCACACAATCGGCGACAATCCACCCGCTTGCCACCGCCGGATTGGCCACGGCGGCGGTTCGCATGCCGCAGGGTTTTGCCCGCGACCTCATCGCTGCGTTCGGCCAGCCATTGGCGGCCCCGAGCGCCAACCGCTCGGGCCGGGTCAGCCCGACAAGCGCCAAACATGTGGCCGACGATCTGGGTGACGGCATCGGCCTGATCCTGGATGGCGGGCGCTGCCCGGTCGGGGTGGAATCCACCATCCTGGCGGTGGATGGAACGCGCTTGCAACTGCTCAGACCCGGCGGCGTCGCGGTGGAAGCCATCGAGGGCATCGCCGGCATGACGGTGGAGCGCCCGCTGCGGCAATCCGGCGAAACGGTGATCGCGCCGGGCATGCTGGCCTCGCATTATGCGCCGGACACCGCGTTGCGCCTGAATGCATCGATCGCCAGGCCGGGCGAAGCCGTGATCCGCTATGGCGGCGTGCCGCTCAAGGGTGAACAGGAAGCCAAATTGGTGATGGACCTGTCGCCGTCGGGCGATTTGCGCGAAGCCGCGGCGAACCTGTTTGACATGATGAAGCGCGCCGATGCCGCCGGCGCGGTTGGCATCGCCGTGGGCCCGGTGCCGATGCAGGGGCTTGGCGAAGCCATCAATGACCGGCTGAGTCGGGCCGCCGCACCAAGGCAATAGAGCCGGTCAACTGCCGGCGCCCGCAGGGATCAACCGGTCAGGCGCGGCGTGTTGATGATCTTCTTGAAAAGCGTTGTCATGGCTTCGCTGATGCCCTCGGTCGGGCTGACCTCGAAGAACAAACCCGGTGAAGCGCATGATTTCATTTTCACAGGGATTTGATTTTGGAATGGCGCGATCCAGTCATTGTACCAGTCATTGTCCGGCAGCGGCAGATAGGTGGTATAGAGCACCGCGATCCTGAAGCCATCGTCTTTCAATGCCTGGCAATGTTTGACATCGATCGGCTCCTGGCAACGGCCGCCGGTGGTCTTCTTGGTGCAATCGGCGGGCTTGTAGCTGTCGCCAACACCATCGGAAACAAAGAACAGGATTTTTTCCGGTGAGGAAGCGGTCAGGCCCGATCCGGGCGTTCCCATCTTGTCGCCAATCTGTGTCAGGGCGCGATCGAAATCGGTTTGCTGGTCATTGTCGTAATTCTGATACGGGATCGACATCAGGTCGACCTCGGCGGCGGCTTGCTTTGCCTTGTTGAGATTGGTGGTGGCCTTCACAACCTCGAGCAGTTTGGTGTCTTCGGCCTTTTCGCCGAAGGTGTAGACCGCCATGCGATACTGATTGGAGGACTTGCGGGAGTCCTTGGCCGTATCCATCAAGGCAGCGGCTGCCTGCGCCACCACGTTGATGCGGGTAGTCACGCCGATGTTTTTCGCAATGTTGTAGAAACTGTTCTTGTCTTCCACCCCATTATTGACAATGTGACAGGCGAAAGCACACCCGGTTTCGGCAACCATCTTGGTGACATCGGCCGGGGTGGCGGCCACGCCCATCGACGGTGTGTTGTCGAGCAGCAGGTAAAAATCGCGGTACAGTTCGATCTGGTATTCGACCGTTGACTGACCCGCCACCTGAATCAGCTCCTTGCCAAGAACCCTGGAGAGCGTGGTCGGCACGGTGACCTTGTAGTTGACGACCGAGTACAGCAAGCCATCCTTCTTGACGACTTTTGCGTCGATTTCATCAACAGTGAAGCCGGTATCGTTTTCGAGCTGGGCCTTGAAGAAGCTGATTGCGTCAGCCTTGGCCAGCGAGATTTCGCCGTCTCCCGACATCTCGAGAGCCGTCTGCACGCCGATGGATTTTTCCGAAACCGCCGCAAGTGCTGCGGCATCCGCGGCGCCCTGGATCTGCGCTTTGACGGCAATCGCATTGCTGTAATCGAGCGCCAGGCCAGCGGCGCCAAACACAGGCACAATCAGCAGCGCCGCGAGAATCCCGAAATTGCCGGATCGATTTTTAAGCAAACGTGACAGCATCGGACACCCCCTGAATTTGAACTGTCCATAGATGTGAAGCGCTAAAAAAAGCTGAAAGCCGTTGTTCAAATCCGATCGATTGGTTCTTTTCCATCAAGATCGGGCAACGGCCAACGCAAGGCGGTGTCCCCACCAATCCGGCGCGCGCCTCTCGACTTGAAGCCGCTGCAACGCTAAAGGCTTGAGCATGCCCACACCGCTGACCGACCCTTCGCTGATCGCCCGGTTTGCCGCCATCACCGGCGGACCAAACGCCTTGACCGCTCCATCCGACATTGCGCCGCATCTGATAGAATTGCGGGGCCTGTATAAAGGCGAAAGCCCGCTTGTGCTGCGGCCGGCGAGTACGGCGGAGGTGGCGGCGATCCTTCGGCTGGCCAATGAGACGGGTACGGCGATCGTGCCGCAGGGCGGCAACACCGGTCTGGTTGGCGGACAATCGCCGCGGCCGGGAAAGGGCGAAATCGTTCTGTCGCTGTCGCGCCTCAACAAGATCCGATCGCTCGACCGGGTGGGTCAGACCATGGTGGCCGAGGCCGGCGTCGTGCTTCAGCAGGCGCAACAGGCGGCCAGTGACCAGGGCCTGCTGTTTCCGCTGTCGCTGGGATCTGAAGGTTCCTGCCAGATCGGCGGCAACCTTTCCTCCAATGCCGGCGGAACCGCCGTGCTGGCCTATGGCAATATGCGTCAGCTGTGCCTTGGACTGGAAGTGGTGCTGCCGGACGGCGAAATCTGGAACGGGCTGAGGGCGCTGAAAAAGGACAACACCGGTTACGATCTGCGCGATCTCTTCATTGGCGCGGAGGGCACGCTGGGGGTGATCACCGCGGCGGTGCTGAAACTCCATCCGGCGCCGCTCGGGCACGAAACCATCTATGCCGGGGTGGACAGCCCCGAGACCGCGCTGAACCTGTTCCGTCTGGCGCAGGACTATTGCGGACCGTCGCTGACCGGGTTCGAGCTGATGCCGCGCATCGGCATCGAGTTCACCACCAGGCACATCGAGGGCGTCCGCGATCCGCTCGGCGAGCCTCACCCCTGGTATGCGCTGATCGATATTTCATCGGGCCAATCGCAGGAAGCCGCGCGGGCGATGCTGGAAGGCCTGTTCGTCGCCGCCGACGAGAAGGGACTGATCCGCGACGCCGTGGCCGCCGAGACCGAGGCGCAGCGCCAGGCATTCTGGAAACTGAGGGAATCAATGTCCTGGGCGCAGAAACCCGAAGGCGGCTCGATCAAGCATGATGTCTCGGTGCCGGTGGCGCGGGTGCCGGAGTTCCTGGCGCGCGCCGACCGCGCGGTGCTGGCGGCCATGCCGGATGCGCGCATTGTCGCCTTCGGGCATCTGGGCGACGGCAATATTCATTACAACATCTCGCAAGCCCCGGGCGCCGACACGAAAACCTTTCTGGCGCGCTGGAAAGAAATGAACGCCATCGTCCATGCGATTGTGCTGGAACTGGACGGATCGATCTCCGCCGAGCACGGCATCGGACAGCTCAAGCGCGATGAACTGGCGGCTGTCAGGTCGCCCCTCGAAATGGCGCTGATGCACAAGATCAAGCATGCGTTCGATCCCAACGGCATCATGAATCCGGGCAAACTGGTTGCCTCCCGGTAACCTTTCCAAATCGGAAATGGGACGGTGGTCTTTCGCTAACCATTACCCGAACACAGCTTTTCTTAACCCAATAACTTAAGCCGACGGGAACGTCCGTGCGGCATTTTGCTTCCTGTGAGAGGGCGAAAAGCCCCGAGAAAAGACCGGAGCTTCGGCTCTCAAGGGTTACAGAGGCGATTACCATGACCAATACCGTATTGAAGCCCGTATGGGCCGGGTTCGAATTGCGGCTCGATCCGGGCAACTTCCCGCAGCGCGTGTCCTATGCGGGGCGCGACGAATTGCAGGACGTATCGGTGACACTCGACAAACGCGGCGCCGTCATCAAGAAGGTGCTGTCGAAATCCGGACTGCCATTGTCCATTGCCCTGCCCGCCCGCGCCTTCCGGGGCGTCGCGGCGCGCGCCATCGACCATGGCGACGGCACGGTGACGGTGACGTTGGAACTGCACCATGCCGACATCGCGCTGTGCGTGCCGCTGCTGGTGGCGCATGACCTTGATGACATCGCCGCCGACTGGCGCACCTGGTCGGAAATTTACGGTCTGCCGATGCTGATGGTCGAGGCCGATGGCGTCGCCCGTCCGCTCGACGACGGATCGACCCCGCATGTCGAAGGCGCGCCGTCGCGCCGCCGCCGCCATCACCAGATCGCCGACCGCCGGCCGCGTTTCCTGGTCCGCCGCTCGACCGGCAAGATGGGCGTCCGCATGAAAATCGAGGGCCGCGAGATCATCGCGCGGCGCTGAGCACCAAATCCAAAGACGAGGAGAAGCCCGGCTGCCGGAAACGGCGGCCGGGTTTTTTGTTCAGACGAGAAGCGCTGCGATCAGGCCGAGAAACACGATCAGGCCGACCCGGCTGTTGGCCTTGAACAGAGCCAAGCATTGATCCGCATCGTCAATGTCGATGACGCGGATCTGCCAGCCGAGCATGATGACGGCGAGCGCCAGTCCGGCATAAGCGGGCCAGGCCACGCCGGAAAGCCAGAACGCCGACGCCGCCAGAACGGCAAACAGGCCATAAAACAGCACAAGCCAGATTTTCGTGTTCTCGCCGAACAGCCGGGCGGTGGAACGCACGCCGACGAGCGCGTCATCCTCCTTGTCCTGGTGGGCGTAGATGGTGTCGTAGCCGATGGTCCAGGCGATCGCGCCCACATACAGCAGCACCGGCGGCCAGTCGAGTTCGCCGAACACCGCCGCCCAGCCCATCAGCGCGCCCCAGGAGAAGGCCAGGCCGAGGAAGAATTGCGGCCAGTCGGTGAACCGCTTGGCAAAGGGATAGATCGCGGCAATGCCGAGCGAGGCGATGCCGAGCAGGATCGAGAACCGGTTGAACTGGATCAGCACCAGAAGCCCGGCCAGCGCCTGAACGACCAGGAATGTGGTTGCCGCTCCGCGCGAAATCCGGCCCGATGGCAGCGGCCGCGACCTTGTGCGGGTCACCCTGGCGTCGATCCTGTGGTCGACCAGATCATTCCAGGTGCAGCCGGCACCGCGCATGGCGATGGCGCCGGTCATGAACAGGAAAAGATGCCAGAGTGTGAGCCCCGGAAACCACACCGTGTTCAGATTGGCGGGGGAACTGGCGACATTGGCGGCAAGCGCCGCCGACCAGAAACACGGCCACATCAACAATTGCCAGCCGATGGGGCGGTCCCAGCGGGCGAGCTGGGCATGCGGCCACAGCGGCCGTGGCAAGACCCGATAGACCCAGTTGCCCGAAGGCGCGTCGGCGACCCGGGCGGTGTGGTCGGCTGGTGTTTTCCCTGCGTTTGGCATGGCTCGACTGTTGCCACCGCAAGCGGGGCAGGTCAAGCAGGCTCTGGATGAGGTTGGCCAGCGTTTCGCGGGAGATCTGGAACAACTTCTCATCCGAAACACGGCTGCCATCGCGTGTTATGCTTGACCCCGCGCCGATGTTTTCCTAACCCGGTGCCTATCCGGCTGACTTGCCGGCAAACGGTCCGTTTCCGGGAGTCTTGCGATGATGAATGTGCTGTTGATCGGGTCCGGCGGCCGCGAACATGCGCTGGCCTGGAAGATCGCCCAGTCGCCGCTGCTGGGCACGCTTTATGCGGCGCCGGGCAATCCGGGCATTGCCGAGCATGCGAAGTTGACCGCGCTCGACCCTTTCGACCATTCGGCCGTCGTCGGCTTCTGCCGGGACAAGGCGATCGATCTGGTGGTGGTCGGGCCCGAAGCGCCGCTGGTGGCGGGGCTTGCCGATGCGCTGAGCCAAGCCGGGATTTCGGTGTTCGGACCCTCGGCGCTGGCGGCGCAGCTTGAGGGCTCGAAAGGCTTCACCAAGGATTTGTGCGCGCGCGAAAACATTCCCACCGGCGCTTACCAGCGGTTCAACAACGCGCCCAAGGCCAAGGCCTATGCGCGGGCACAGGGCGCGCCGATCGTGATCAAGGCCGACGGGCTGGCGGCGGGCAAGGGCGTCACCGTGGCGATGAGCCTGGAAGAAGCGCTGGCGGCGATCGATGATTGTTTCGAGGGCGCATTCGGCGAGGCCGGCGCCGAAGTGGTGGTCGAGGAATATCTCAGCGGCGAGGAAGCCAGTTTCTTCTGCCTGTGCGACGGCAAGACCGCCCTGCCCTTTGGCACGGCGCAGGATCACAAGCGGGTGGGCGAAGGCGACACCGGACCCAACACCGGCGGCATGGGGGCGTACTCGCCGGCGCCGGTGATGACGCCGGAACTGATCGCCCGGACCATGGCGGAGATCATCGAGCCGACCATGCGCGGCATGGCGGCAATGGGCGCGCCGTTTACGGGCGTGCTCTATGCCGGGCTGATGATCGACGACAGCGGGCCGCGGCTGATCGAGTACAATGCGCGGTTTGGCGATCCAGAATGCCAGGTGCTGATGATGCGGCTCAAGGATGATATCCTGGTGCTCTTGAAGGCTGCCGCCGAAGGCGGTCTGGCGCATGTTTCAGTGCGCTGGAAGGATAACGCGGCGCTGACCGTGGTGATGGCGGCGGAGGGCTATCCCGGCACGCCGGTGAAGGGCACGCCGATTGCGGGCATTGAAGCCGCGGAGGCGACCGGCGCCAAGGTGTTCCACGCCGGCACCGCGCTCACCGGCGATCAGCTGGTGGCCAATGGCGGGCGGGTTCTCAATGTCACGGCGGAAGGCCCGGACGTGACCACGGCGCAGGCCAGGGCCTATGCGGCAGTCGATCAGATCGACTGGCCGGGCGGATTTTGCCGCCGCGACATCGGCTGGCAGGCGGTCAAACGGGAAGCCGGGAATTAACCAAGCGTTCACCGCATCCAAGAACCGGATCGTAACGGCCCGCTGCTAGAGTGCACTCACCAGAACCGGAGTTTCCGGCTTGAAGGAGAGTATGCGCCATGCTGAGATTGATCCTTGCCGCCACGATGTGCGCTGGCGCCGGAGCCGCCCAGGCCGGCTCCGTCGAGCCGTTCGAAGCGACCTCCAGCACCCGCACCAGCATCGTCGAAATCGGCTGCCCGTCCTGTGCCCGCGCGGCGGCGGTGAAAGCCGCGGAGGAGGCCGAGATCAAGCTCGCGCCGGGCGAGCAGATCATCGAGGTTCGCAATGTCGGCGGCGACATGATGATCTACCGGACCGAAAACTGGCTCGGCGGTTCGCCCGTCACCATGGTCCGCAAGGCCACCGAGCTGGATCTGATCGCCCTTGGGGTGGCGGTGCCCCAAGACATGCAGACCGCCGAAACCGGCAAGCCCAGGGATGGCGGCGCCCGGCCGCCGGTGACGGCGGAAGCGCCAGCTGCGGCCGTGCCGAAGGCGCCGGTCATCGCCAACACCGCGCCGGGGATCGACAGGGACACCAAGACATCCGCGCTCGGCGAAATGGCGGCCGCGCCGTTCGACGCCTCGAAATTCGAGCTCAGGCTCAACTGAGATCCACCAGACCGGACGGGTCCCTTCACCCGTCCCTGCCCCGCAAGCCCTCGTCCGGGTCCGCGATGGCACCCAGCCGGCGCCCACCTCCAGGGGTCGCCGGCTTCGGGCTTTTTGGAGGTCAGCCGGCGATGCGGGAGAAATCGGCGACCGCGCCGGTGGCGTGGCGGATCATGGCGAGCAGCGCCAGCCGGTTGGCCCGCACCGCCTCGTCCTCGGCATTTACCAGCACCGCTTCAAAGAATGAATCAACCGGCTCACGTAAGGTGGCAAGCGCGCTCATCGCGGCCGCATAGTCTTCCTTTTCAATGGCTTGGCTTGCCAGGCTGACAGACTGAGTCACCGCGTTAAAGAGATTTCTCTCCGCTTCCAGCTCGAACAGCGCCGGGACAACGGACTCGGCGACCCGCGTCCCCTTCTTCTCCTCGGCGGCCAGAATGTTGGCGGCGCGCTTGGTTCCAGCCAGCAGGTTGCTGCCGTCCTCGGTGTCGAGGAAGGCGCCAAGGGCCGCGACGCGCCGGGTGATGTCCAGGAGGTCATCGGAGTCTGGTGTGATCACAGCGTCGATCAGATCGTGGCGGGCGCCCTGGTCGCGGAGGTAGACTTTCAGGCGGTCGTGGAAGAAGGAGAGGAGGTCGGCTCCGAGTTCCTCGGAGCGAACCGCCATGCCCTTCTGATTGTTAAGCACTTGCACATCGGAAGCCACCGATGACAAGAGATTCAGCTCAACCCCATTTTCAACCAAGATTCGAATTGCACCCAGCGCCGCACGCCTCAAGGCATAGGGGTCCTTCGAGCCGGTGGGCTTTTCGTCGATGGCCCAGAAGCCGATCAGCGTGTCGAGCTTGTCGGCCAGAGCCACGGCGATCGACACGGGGTCGGTCGGCACCTGGTCGGACGGGCCTTGCGGCTTGTAGTGCTCCTCGGCTGCCAGCGCGACGCTGGCGTGCTCGCCCTGAAGGCCGGCATAGATGCGGCCCATGACGCCCTGCAACTCCGGGAACTCGCCGACGACTTCGGTGGTCAGGTCGGCCTTGGCGAGCAGGGCCGCGCGGTGGGCGCGCGCCGGATCGGCGCCAACCACCGGCGCCAGTTCCACGGCCAATCGGGCAATCCGCTGCACCCGTTCGCCCTGGGTGCCGAGCTTAGCGTGGAAGGTGACGCCGAGGTGGTCGAGCTTGGCCATGCGCTGGTCGAGCGGCTTGGCCATGTCGAGACCGAATTTGTCTCCCGAAGGCGCAAGCGCGGCGAGGTCCGGCAGGTTGGCCTGGTCTGTGGTCCAGAAATATAGCGCGTCGGAGAGCCGGGCGCGGACCACCTTGCCGTTGCCGTAGGCGATTTCCGCGCCGCCGTCGCTGGCCTCGATGTTGGAGACCAGGATGAACTTGTTGGACAGCCCGCCGCCGGGTTGTCTCAGCACAAAGCATTTCTGGTTGGTCTTGATGGTCAGCCGGATGATGTCGTCGGGGATTGCGAGAAAATCCTCCTCGAACTCGCCCATCAGCACCACCGGCCATTCGACCAGGCCGGAGACCTCGTCGAGCAGCGCCTCGTCCTCGACCAATTCGAGGCCGGAGGCGAAGGCCAGATTGCGGGCGTCGGAGAGGATGATCTGCTTGCGGCGCTCGGCGTCGAGCACCACATGAGCGCGTTCGAGCTTGTCGGAGTAATCATCGAAACGGCGCACGGTGAAGGAGCCGGGCGAATGGAAGCGGTGGCCCGAGGTGGTGTTGCCGGCGGTGAGCCCGTCGATCTCGAAACCGATCACCGTCGGCTCCTCGGTTTCCGGACCGAAGGTGCAGATGATCGATTGCAGCGGCCGCACCCATTTGAGCGCTTCCGGGCCCTTGCCCTCGACGCCGTGGTAGCTCAGGCCTTTCGGCATCGAGGCCGCGCCCCAGCGCATCGATTTCGGCCAGGAAAAGCCGCGGATGATGGCGGGCATCACGTCAGCGATGATCTCTTCGGCGGCGCGGCCCGGCCTGGAGATGTGGGCGACATAGAAATCGCCCTTCTTCGGGTCGCTGTGGACATGGGCCTCAGAGATGTCGGCAAGGCCGGCCTTGCGCATGAAGCCCGCAAGCGCCTGTTCAGGCGCCTTGGTCGAAGGGCCCTTGATTTCCTCGCGCACGTCCTTGGAGCGCGCGGTTAGGCCGCGGACATCAAGCACCAGCCGGCGCGGCGTCCAGTATTCGCGCGCGGCCTCATAGGTCAGCCCGGCATCGACCAGCGCGTCGGTGACCGCTTTGCGCAGATCGCCCGCCGCCTTGCGCTGCATGCGCGCGGGAATCTCTTCAGAGCGAAGTTCAATCAGAAGGTCGGGCATCAGATTAACTCCACCACGGTGCCGCGCATGCCATTATTCGATTTGCCCGTCCTCACGGCTGCGCCGTTGCGGGCGAGCGGGCGTGCCGGGATTTCCTCGGAACGAAGTTCAATCAACAGGTCGGGCATCAGGTCTCACGCGGTCAATGGATAGGTGAGCGCGGCTTAGCAAGGGCCGCGCCAAAAGTCACCTTCCCTCTCCGCAAAAAAGGCGCTGGCTGGCTACCAGCCGCCGCCGCCGCCACCGCCACCGCCGCCGCCCGACGATCCGCCGCCGGACGATCCGGACGAGCTTTTGGGCTGCGGCATCGAGGCGGCCATGGCCGATGACACGGCGGCAACCGATGAGGCGGCCGCCGCCCCGATATTGCCGGTCGACCAGGAACTGCCATGGTACCATTGCGGCTGGTAATCATTGACACGATCCGGGGCGATCCGCGCCAGCTGCGCCGCCCAGGCTTCCGACCAGGGTTTCTCCACGCCAAGCCCCGCCGCATAGGGCAGGAAGCGCTCGAACAGTTCTTCGCTCATCTCGGGCGCGTCGCGCATGTTGAGCCGGTTGGTTTCGGCGGTCTCGAGATAGAGCTTGAAACCCTCGATGTCGGTCAGCACCTTGGCGCCAATCGCGGTAGGCGCGCCCAGAAGAAACACCATCATGATCATGGTGACGATGCCGATGATCAGCAGGGCGCCGACCAGACGATAGACCGGCAGATCATTGGGGACCACCACCACAAGAACGCCGATCAGGAAAATTGCCGCGCCGAGCGCAAACAGCAGGCCGCCGATGATCCGGTTGCCAATGCCCGACCCCGGCGCCTTGAACAGGGCTCGCCCGGCAATCCACATGCCGCCGCCAAACAGCGAGGTCATCAGCACCGGGATCAGATAGAGAAGGCCTTCATCCGGCGGATTCTGAAGCACCAGCCCGACGATGAGCGTGGCGACGGCGAGAATGACGCCAGGGATGAACCAGCCGATATTGGCGCTGTAATAGCGGCCGGCATATTCCGAAGAGATGGCCGAGCGCAGATTGGCCACAGCACTTTGCAGGGTGGGTCCGTTGCCTTTGTCGAGGACAATATCCTCGTGGTTGCCCAGGAGGGTCGAAAATAGCGCGCTTTCGCCGCCGGGCAGAACGGGCGCGTTCGGCCTGTCCGCCGCCTCGCCGCGCATAAGCGTGACCGTTCCATGGCTGTCCTCGTCAATCAGCAGGAAGCGCTTGACGCCGAGCGACAGCAGGGCGGCGATGAAGGGCAGGTCAATGCCTTTCCTTCCGGTCTGGAAGCCGTTGAAATGGGCGTAGGAAAGGGCCGCGGGCGAGAGTTTTTCAGGCGGATGGAACAGGGGAATGACCGGCGGCGACGGCGGGTCGCGGCCGACCTTGTTCCAGGCATAGAGAAAATAGGCCGGAACGCCGAGCCAGCCCAGGATCAACAGGAAGATGCCGGCATTGTCGGCCACCACCGCCATGGCGCCGCCCGCATCGGGCGTGACCAGACCCTTGGTAAAGCCGACCGCTATGGTCATGCCCTGTTCGGGACCGAGCGGTCTTGTCAGATCGAACCGGACTTCGGACGTGCCCTCGCCGGAGGCCACAAAGTCGCTGCCGGTATCGCCAAAGCCACCGGTATAGGCGTCAAGCCGTTCAGCGCGGGCGCCGTCGGGCAGCGTCACCGTGGCTTGCGCAGCCAGGATCGGAAAACTCCAGAAATTGCCGGTGACATTCCAGTAGATCTCGTCGAAATCGTCGAAATAGCGCAATTGCCGGGTGGTGACATAGCGGATCGTATAGGTGTGTTCGCCGCGCGGGATATAGACCTCGGAATCGCCGATATAGATTCTGAGAAAGCGGCCCTGCCACTCGGTGCTGTGGGTAGCCGGCTGACCGTTGTGGAGCACCTCAATCAGGTCAAAACCGTTCGCCGACCACAAGCCCCGCTCATCGAGCGCACGCAGCGGGATGTCGCGAAAGATGCCGCGGCGGATATCACGCCCCTCGGCGTTGACGGTGATGGTTTCGGTGACTTCGATGGCTGAATCGGCCCGCACCTCGATATGGGCGTCATAATTTCGGATCTCTTCGCGCGCCAGCGATGCGCCGGTCACCGAGAGCGAGAGCAGCACTGCGGAGATGAAGGAAAGAAGCAGTTTCATCGCGGGATCTCCTGCTGGTACGTGACGCCAATCGACGCCAGCGCGTCCCAGTAGCCGGGATAGGTTTTGCCGACGCATCTGGGATCGAGAATGGCGATGCCCGCGATTTTCAGGCCGGCGAGCGCAAAGCTCATGGCGATGCGGTGATCGGCGAAGGTGTCGATTTCGGCGGGCAAGGTCTGGCCAGCGAGTGCCGGGTCACTGTTGACGATGAGATCGTCGCCCTCCTCGCGCGCCAGGCCATCGCGGATGGCGTTGAGGCCGAGCGACAGCGCCCGCACCCGGTCGCATTCCTTGACCCGCAGATTGGAGATGCCGGTGAAGCGCACCGGCGTTTTGTTGAAAGCAGCAAGCACGGCGATGGTGGGAATGGCGTCCTGCATTTGCGAACCGTCAATGATGGCGGGCATATCGGGAAAGGCCGCGATCACTTCGAAGGCTCTCGCGTCCGGTTGGGTGAACGCGGAGGCCGGCGTGCCGATATCGATTTGGCCGCCGGTGAGTGCTTCGGCGCCCCAGAGATAGGTGGCGGCGGAGGCATCGGGTTCGATGTGAAAATCGGCGGCATGGTAACCGGTCGGCTCAATGCGCCAGACCGATGGCGTGACCTGCTCGACCGCGGCTCCGAACGCGCGCATCGCCGCAAGCGTCAGATCGATATAGCCGCGCGCGCCAATATCGTCGCCGGCGAGTTCGACCGTGAATGGCTTGCCGGCGCACGGTCCGGCCATCAGCAGCGCGGAAACATACTGGCTCGACAGCCCGGCGTCGATGACGACGTGATGGGAGGTGAAACCACCCGAGCCATGAATGGTCACGGGAGGGCAACCGGAAGGCGCCGCGATATCGACGCCCAGGGATTTGAGCGCGGTCACCAGCGGGGTTATCGGCCGCTTGCGCATGTGTTCGTCGCCATCAATCACAAAGCGGCCTTTGCCGATGGCCACGGCGGCGGTGAGGAAGCGCGTCGCCGTGCCGGCATTGCCGAGGAACAGCGGACCGGCGGGCGGTTCAAGCCGTCCGGTTCCCGTCACCACGAATGTTGTCTCGTCAGGCTCCTCGACGCCGACGCCCATGGCGCGCAAGGCATCGGCCATGTAACGCGTGTCATCGCTCTTGAGCGCGCCGGTCAGCCGGCTCACACCCTTGGCGAGACCGGCCAGCAACAGGGCGCGATTGGTGATCGACTTCGATCCCGGAGGATTGACCACGCCGGAAAGAGCATGCCCCGGTGGCACGATTGTCAGTTTTTCAGGTGTCATGCTTCAGTCCCGAACGTCCCCGGCCGATGGGCAGGGTCAGAATTTGACTTGTGGAACCGCGCGGTCGGCCTGGTCCTCGATCTCGAAATACTCGGCCTTGACGAAACCGAACTGCCTGGCAATCAGGGTCGAGGGGAAGGTTTCCACCGAGACGTTGAGATTGCGCACCGCGCCATTGTAATAGCGCCGCGACATCGAGATCTCGTTTTCGGTCTCTTCCAGCGCCTGCTGAAATTCCTTGAAATTCTCGTTGGCCTTGAGATCGGGATAGCTTTCGGCGACCGCCATCAACCGGCCCAGAGCGCCGCTGAGCGCGCCTTCCAGCGTCGCGCGCTGTTCGGGCGAGCCGCCGCTGCCGGCAACCGCCTGGCCGCGCAGCCGGGTGACTTCCTCGAGAAGCTCTCTCTCGTGGGTCATGTAACCCTTGACGGCCTCGAGAAGGTTGGGGATCAGGTCGGCGCGGCGCTTCAACTGAACGTCGATGCCGCTCCAGCCCTCGCCCGCCATCTGCCGGTTCTTGACCAGGGTGTTGTAAAGCGAAATCGCGTAAAGCACGATGGCGGCCAGCACCGCCAAAAAAATCCAAGTCCCCATGCGTCCACTCCCGGCTTCGATTAAACGATTGATCCCATGTGCGGGGCAGACCCCGCCATGGCGACGACATTAAGCACACCGGCTCGAAAAAGCCATGAGAATAGCCGCGAGCCTGGTGGTGCGATCCTGACAGATGATTCCCATCTGTCAGGACAAATCGCACGACGCTCCAGCGCCTGGCTGCAATGCACATGTGCAGCCTACCGCCGGGCATTATAGATCGTGAAATCAACGCCGCAGCCGATTTCGACGATCCACCATCAAGTAAAATTTTACCATTCGCGCCCAATAGTCGTTTGAGAACCTCAATCAGATTTTCCCGGCAGGGCGCGCCACGAAAATTGCGATCACAAGGACCGGCCTCGAATGAAAAATCCCGACACCACCATTTTCGACCTGGCTCCCGTTGCGATGTGGATCGAGGACTTCAGCGGGGTGAAAGAGCAGTTCGATCGCTGGCGCGCCGAAGGTGTGAGCGATCTCAGGGCCTATCTCGCCGAGGATCTGACGCGCGTCGCCGCCTGCGCCAGCCGGATCAAGGTTCTGCAGGTAAACAAGAAAACTCTCGATCTGTTCGAAGCCGACAGTTTCGAGCATCTGGTCGAGAACCTGGCGATCATCTTCAACGACGAGATGCTTGAAAACCACGCCAACGAGCTTGCCGAACTCTGGAACGGCAAAACCGAATTTTGCAGCAACGCGGTCAATTACTCGCTGTCGGGCCGGCGCATGGACATTCAGCTCAAGGGCACCGTGCTGCCCGGCCATGAGGCCGATCTGGGGCGCATCCTGCTGACGACCGAGGATGTGACCCAGCGCGAAGATGCAAGGCGGGCGGAAATCCAGAGCCGCCGCTACGCCGAAGGCCTGCTGGAATATTCGCCGGTGTCGCTGTGGGTCGAGGATTTCAGCAAGATCAAGCTGCTGATTGAAGATGTGCGCGATCGCGGCATTGTCGATTTTCGCGTCTTCATGGATGTGCATCCGGAATTTGTCCGTCAATGCATGAGCGAGATCAGGGTCATCGATGTCAATCAGGCGACGCTTGACCTGTTCTGCGCCTCCGACCTGCGGATGCTGTTGCAGCGCCAGGGCGATATTTTCCGTGACGAGATGGAGAAGCCTTTCAGGGAACAATTGATGGATCTCTGGGACAACAAGCTTTTCCATCATCGTGAAGTGGTCAATTATGCGCTGGACGGGTCAGTGCGCCATATCCTCTTGCACTTTTCGGTTCTGCCCGGCCATGAAGAGGACTGGTCGCTGGTCCAGGTCGCGCTCGCCGACATCACCGCCCGCAAAAAGGCCGAGGCCTATCTCGAATATCTGGGCAAGCACGATGTTCTGACCAAGCTTCACAACCGCGCCTTCTACACCGATGAACTCAACCGGCTCGAACGCAAATCGCTGCGGCCGGTCTCGGCCATTGCCATGGATCTCAACGGGCTCAAGGAGGCAAATGACCAGCTTGGGCATGATGCCGGCGACACATTGCTGCGCCGGTTTGGCGAAGTGCTCAACGGCGTGGTGTCGCGCCCCAACCATGCCGCGCGTATCGGCGGTGATGAATTCACCATCCTGATGCCCGGCGCCGACAAGAAAGCGGTTGAGACCATGGTCGAAATGATCCGTGAACTGCTGCATATCAACAATCAGTTCTATTCCAATACGCCCTTGAGCGTTTCCATCGGCGCGGCAACCAGCCGGGATGGCGAAACGATGGAAGACATGATCAAGCGCGCCGATCTTGAAATGTACGAAGACAAGCGCGCCTATCACACCGGACATTCCCTCGGCAGGCTGCGGGGCCACCAGTCCCAAAAGGTGGACGCAGAGCCGATCGCCGCCGCCTGAGGCGCTCCCCTGCCCGCCGCAAACCTGAAGCGCGAACAGGGGCGACCGCGCGCTACTCGGCGGCCTGCAGGTAGTTCGCCCCGCCGGCATCGGTGAGCAGGAACGCCTCGCCGCACTGGCGCGACAGATTGCGCACCCTGAGGATATAGCCCTGGCGCTCGGTCACCGAGATGACGCCGCGCGCATCGAGCAGATTGAAGACATGGGACGCCTTGATGCACTGGTCATAGGCGGGCAGCACGCATTTGTGCAGGGCGCCGGGTTCATGGGGCGCGCCGGCGTTCAGAATGGCCTCGCATTCCTTTTCCGCATCAATGAAATGCTGGTGCAGCAATCTCGTGTCGGCGATCTCGAAATTGTAACGGGAGTATTCCTGCTCGGCCTGCAGGAAGATATCGCCATAGGTGACCTTTTCAGCGCCTTCGCGGCCGTTGAAATTGATATCCTTGAAATTGTCGACGCCCTGGACATACATCGCCAGGCGCTCAAGCCCGTAGGTCAATTCTCCCGCTACGGGGGCGCATTCGATGCCGCAGACCTGCTGGAAATAGGTGAACTGGCTGACTTCCATGCCGTCGCACCAGCACTCCCAGCCCAGCCCCCAGGCGCCCAACGTCGGGCTTTCCCAATCGTCCTCGACAAATCGGATGTCGTGCAGCAGTGGATCGATGCCGATGGCGGCGAGAGATCCGAGATAGAGTTCCTGCAGGTTGGACGGGTTGGGCTTCAGGATCACCTGATACTGGTAATAATGCTGATAGCGGTTGGGATTCTCGCCGTAGCGCCCGTCCTTGGGCCGGCGGGACGGCTGCACATAAGCGGCTTTCCACGGCCTGGGACCGAGCGCGCGCAAGGTCGTGGCTGGATGAAATGTGCCGGCGCCGACTTCCATGTCGTAGGGCTGCAGCACGACGCAGCCATAATCGGCCCAATAGCGGTGCAGGGCGAGAATGAGCGCCTGAAACGAGCGGGTGGGCTGCATGTGATCGGGAAGTGCTGTGGTCATGGCTTTTGTCCGGATGGCGCGCCGGTGATTTCACCCGGCGCTGAGCGGCTTGGAAAGTGCGGCGACAGGTGCCATGACCGGGCGGAAGGGTCAAGGGCGGCACACAGCCAAGCGCGCCATCAACAACGATTTCCGGGTGTTATTCCTCGGGCTTCCTGAGCCGGTATTCCCCGGTTTCCGGATCCTCGATCAAGGTCCCTTGCGCGCCGGTCCGCGTTTCCTTTTCTGCGTCCCGTACCCGGGCGTTGACGCGCTCGGCCTCGGAGACAAAACGCTTGTAACCGAACCAGGCAACCGCACCGACGGCGGCGAGCAGAAACAATTGCGGCATTGTTGCGGTCCTCTCCCAGCGCCAAGCCGAGGCTCAAGCGGCTAAAACAACAGTCAGGCTCGTCTAAAGCCCGTAACGCGACCAAAGGGCGCGTTCTTCGAGTGTATTCAATCCTGCTTCGCCGATCCCCGCAAGCGCGCCAGCCGCGAGACCGGCGCTGACGCCGGGCACACGGCGACCGAACAGCCCGCGCTGAGGGCTGACCAGCCGCATCTCCACCTTGTCGCCATAACGGGCGCGCAAGGTCGAGCGGAGGTCGCCCAGATCATCGACCAGCCCCAATTCCTTGCCGCGAAGGCCGGTCCAGAAACGGCCGGTGAACATGTCCGGATCGTCCTTCAGCCGGGCGCCGCGACTCGATTTGACCAGATCGATGAAGACCTTGTGGATTTCGAGCTGAAGCTCCTTGAGATAGGCGACGTCTTCCTGATTTTCCGGCTTGAACGGGTCGAGCAACGACTTGTTCTGGCCTGCCGTATAGACGCGGCGCTCGACACCGATCTTGTCGATCAGGCCGGTGAAGCCGAAGCCTGCGGAAATCACGCCGATCGAGCCGACGATCGACGACGGATCGGCGATGATCTCGTCGCCGGCGCAGGCAATCATGTAGCCGCCCGACGCCGCCACATCCTCGACAAACATGAACACCTTCTTGTTCTTCTCCACAGCCAGGTCACGAATGCGCTGGTGGATCAGCCGCGACTGCACCGGAGAGCCGCCGGGCGAATTGATCATGATCGCCACCGCGGGCGCCCGCTTGTCGGCGAATGCGCGCGCCAGCAAGGGAGCGACGGTGGCGATATTGAGGTTCTGGCGGAACTGGTTTCCGCCCGCCATGATCGCCCCATGCAGCCGAACCACCGGGATGGTTGTGACATCCTTGCGGAAACGGGCGGGATAAAAAGAACTCAGAGAGACCATAAGGGCGTATTCCTGTTGTCGGCGTGCGCGGGCAAGGCGTTGCGAATGAGCGGGCAGGAATTCATGTATGTCTTTTCCGCCCGAGTGCAATGGCGCGAAGAGCCCTGTCTTCACGGCAGGCGCGCCAAAATCGTCGTGCGATTGTCAGATGGCTTTATGCGGACGGCCGGGTCTTGCCGCGGCGGGGCCAGGCGGCATGGCCATTGTTGAGCTGCTTCATCAGGTCCGAGAATCCGTTGCCCGGACCGCCGTGAACGACAATCCGGTCGCGCAGGCTCAACCGGGCGCGGCTGCCCTTGATGGCGGTGACGAGGATGCGGATTGCATCAACGCCGCCGCGCGGGCAGACCGGGGTGATCTCGACGCCGCCAAAGCGCTTGCCGAGCGCCACAAGGATATCGGAGAGAGATTCCGGACGGGCGATGATGGACACCTGACCAGAGGGTTTGAGGATGGCGCTGGCGGTGCGCAGCCAGCGCTCGAACAGATCATCGATCTCCATGGCATGCGCCTCGGCCTTGAGCGGATCAGGGGTCTGGCGGTCGCGGCCGGCATTGAACGGCGGGTTCATGATCACGTAGTCATAGGAAAAATCGATGAGACCGGCGGCGCGGCGCTGATTGCCGGCAAGGGCGACATCGGCTTCGATCACCCGCGCGCGGCCTTCGAGATGGGCGTTTTCCGGCAGCCTCAGCGAGTGGCGGGCGCACTCCGTCATCACCGCTGCGCGCTCGATCAGATCGACGCTCAGCGCCGGCAGTCGCGTCGCCGCCGCCAGGCCCGCCGCGCCGGCGCCGGCGCCAAGATCGGCCAATGTCCCGCGCGCGCCTTCGGGTACGGTCGCGGCCAACAGCATGGCGTCCATTCCGGCCCGGTGGCCGGACCCCAGCGGCTGCAGCAGATGAAAGCCGCCATTGTGGAATGCATCAACGGAATAGCCCGGCGGAACCGGTTGCGGGGTTGCGCTCAAGGATTTCGCATCGTCCCGACGCCCGGTTGCGGATATTGCGGAGGCGGGCTCGGCGCCGCTTTGATCAGGGTGCCGCGTCACTGTCTTTCCAGGGCCGGAGTTCGATTTCCAATCCGGCGTCGATGACAATGCGGCGCGCCCGGGTCGCCTGTTCCGGGTCGACCAGAATCCGCCGTGGAATGACGCCGACCGATCCCTCGAGAATGCTCATGCCGCTGTCGGCTACCATGCAGCCAATGCCGGCATCGCGCATCAGGCTTTCCACGAAAGAGATGAGAACCGGGTCGTTGGTACGGATGAGATCGTGCATCATTTCTCCTCAGGATCCTTTTGTTGATCCGAATGTATCAGTTATCAACCCCTGCCCGCGCCAAATCGCCGCTTGCCGTGGTGGGAAGCGCTGAATATTGTGCGCGCAAGTCAGAACAGGAGTCCGGACCCTTGGGCGTAGTCATTTCACTGGAAGATGGAAAACACCGGGACGCATCCGTCAAGCCGCTGGTCGCCAAGACCCGCGGCGACATGGAGCGCGTCAATCAGTTGATTCTGTCCAAGGCCGGATCCGATGTGGCGATGATTCCCGAAGTGGCGAACCATCTGATTTCATCGGGCGGCAAGCGGCTCCGGCCGATGCTGACGCTGGCTTCCGCGACCATGTTTGGCTACTCAGGCGACCACCATGTCAAGCTCGCCACCGCGGTCGAGTTCATGCACACGGCGACGCTGTTGCACGACGATGTGGTCGATGAGAGCGATCTCAGGCGCGGCCGCTCCACCGCGCGGATGATCTGGGGCAACCAGGCAAGCGTGCTTGTCGGCGACTTCCTGCTCGGCCAGGCGTTCCGGATGATGGTCGACGTGGGGTCGCTCGAAGCGCTCGACGTGCTTTCCACCGCGGCCTCGGTGATCGCCGAGGGCGAAGTGCTGCAATTGTCAGTCGCCAAGAACATGGAGACGACGGAAGACGACTATCTGGCGGTGATCAAGTCGAAGACCGCGGCGCTGTTTTCGGCGGCCTGCGAAGTGGGACCGATCATTGCCGGCGTCAGCAAGGCCGAGCGAAACGCGCTCAGGTCCTACGGCATGAACCTCGGTCTGGCGTTTCAACTGATTGACGATGTGCTCGACTATGGCGGCTCGGCCCATGATCTGGGCAAGAATGTCGGCGATGATTTCCGCGAAGGCAAGATCACCCTGCCGGTGGTGCTGGCCTACCGCCGCGGAACCGAAGCGGAGCGGACATTCTGGCGCGAAGCAATCGAGGGCGGAAAGAGCGACGAGCAGGCGCTGGAGAAGGCGACCGGCCTGATTGCCAAATATGGCAGCCTGAAAGACACCACCGCCCGGGCCGAGCATTATGCCTCGATCGCGCGGGACGCGCTGGCGCCCTTGCCCGACACCGATGAAAAGTCGGCGCTGATGGAAGTCATCGCATTTTGCCTGAACCGGGCCGGTTAGACATCGTTGACTCGAATTGACCGCAGGTTCCGGCCTTGCCGCCCTGCGCCAAAAAAGCCATTGTGTTGCGCAATCGTTCTCCAGCACCTGGCTTGGGGATGGCCAAAATGAACATGAGGCAGAACTTGATGCGGCGAAAATTGACAGCCCGGTTTGCGGCCAGCGTAGCGCTGGGCGCATTTGTTTGCCTGAGCGGGGCAGTGTTTCCCTTGACCAGCCAGGCGGCCTCGACGGCCCCGGCAGAGGTGGAGGAGCAGCAACCCGTGTTCCTGGGATTCGCCGGCGCCTTCCTCGCCGGCCAGACGGCTGACATCGACAATGATACCGGTCACGCGATTGAATTTTATCGCAAGGCGCTTGAGTTCGATCCGGAGAATGGTGACGTCAGGCAGCGCTTGATGGTGGCGCTGTTCACCGACGGACGCTTTTCCGAAGGCGCTGTGCTGGCGCGCGAAATGAAGGATGATCCGGCGGTCGCCCAGGTGTCCAAGCTGGCGATGATGGTGGAAGCCACGACAAAACGCGAGTATCGCAAGGCGGCAAGCCTGCTTGATCCGGAAGACAGCAATCCGATCGACCGTTTGCTCAATACGCTTCTCAACGCATGGGCGGAGTTCGGAGACGGCAAGGGGGATGCGGCGCTCAAGTCCATTCTCGCGCTGGAAGGGCCGCCCTGGTATCCGGTGTTCACGCGCTATCATGCCGGCGCCATGGCGCTTGCGATGGGCAACAAGGCTGAAGCCCGCAAGCACTTCACCGATCTCATCGCCGACCCCCAGGGCGGCGGCGCCGCGCCCGACACATTCATCCGCGGCGTCATGGCGCTGGCCGGTCTGGAAGCGCGCGACGGAAACCAGCGCGCTGCCCTCAACGCGCTTGCGGCGGGCGAGGACTTTTCTCCAGGATACGCGCCGCTTGCCGCGCTCAGACAGGTGATCGAGGGCGGCGGCAAGCCGGAGACCGGGGTAAAGACTGCGCAGCAAGGCGCGGCAGCCGCCCTGTTCACGCTCGGCAGCGCGCTCAACCGTGACGGTGCTGAAGAGACGGTTGCCGTCTATCTGCAATTCGCCAGGGAGCTTGATCCCGCAAATGCCGAGACGCTGGTCATATTGGGCGGCCTGAAAGAAAGGCTGGGCAAGGTCGAGGACGCCATCGCGATCTACGAAGCCGTTCCGGAAACCTCGCCGATGCGCCGGGTCTCGGAGCTTCAGCTGGGCCTGGCGCTCGCCGATCTCGGGCTCAATGGCGAAGCCAAGGATCATCTCAAGGCGCTGATTACCTCCGACCCGAGGGACATCCGCAGCTATCTCGCCTATGGCGCCGTTCTGTCTCAGGACAAGGACTATGTTGAAATGGCGCTGACCTATGAGACCGCCATCTCTGTGGTCGGTCCAACGCCGACCCGCAATGACTGGAACCTGTTTTTCCAGGCCGGAATCGCCAATGAACGGCTCAAGCACTGGCCGAAGGCGGAGGCGCATTTCAAGCGCGCGCTGGAACTTTTTCCCGATCAGCCGCAGGTGATGAATTATCTGGGCTACTCCTGGATCGACATGAACATCAACCTCGAGGAAGGCATGGACATGATCCGCGCCGCCGTCGATCTGAGGCCCAATGACGGCTACATCGTCGATTCGCTCGGGTGGGCGCATTACCGGCTTGGCCAGTATGAGGACGCGGTGCGCGAACTGGAACGCGCCGTCGAACTCAAGCCGGCGGATCCGACGATCAACGATCATCTTGGCGACGCCTATTGGCGCGTCGGGCGGGAGCTGGAGGCCACATTCCAGTGGAAAAGGGCGCTCGCCAATGAACCCGAAGCCGATCTCAAGCCCGAGATCGAGCTCAAGCTGAGCGAGGGCCTGCCGCCGCTCGACCCGGCGGTTCCGGCTGCCGACAATGGCGCTCTCAAGAACAGCGACCCGGCATTGCCGAAGCCTGGCGCCGACAAGAAGAGCCATCTCGGGCCGGCCGGAGATGAGCCACGCCATGCCGGACCGGGCGCAAGGCCTGACGCCGGCGCCCAGTTTGGGTCTTTGAACCAGCGGCTTTATGCTCACGCTTGATGCGCCGGCCAAGATAAATCTGGCGCTGCATGTCACCGGACAGCGCGCCGACGGCTATCATCTGATCGAAAGCCTGGTTGTCTTCACCCAGCTTGGCGACAAGGTGTCGCTCGGCTTGGCTGAGCGGGACGGATTTGAACTCGCGGGACCGGAAGCCGGCGCGCTGTCAGCGGAGGACGCCAGTGCAAATCTGGTTGTTCGCGCTCGCAATGGCCTGCGCGATGTGGCGCGCCGGTTCGGCGTTGAGGCGGGGCCGGTACAGATCCGGCTCGACAAACAGGTTCCCGTCGCCTCGGGCATTGGCGGCGGATCAGCCGACGCCGCGGCAACGCTCAACTCCCTGTGCCGGCTCTGGAATTTCGAGCCCGGACCGGAAGCTTTGTCCAAAATCGCCCTCGGCCTCGGCGCTGACGTGCCGATGTGCCTGAGCGCGCGGCCGCTGATTGCCCGTGGCATCGGCGAAAGGCTGGAGCCGGTTGAATTAGGCTTCGCGCTGGATCTGGTGATCGTCAATCCGCGCATCGGTATCGCCACGCCCGCTGTGTTCTCGAAGCTTGAACGGCGCGACAACGCCCCCTTGCCGGCGCTTGAGGGCCTCGGCGACAAGGACCGCTTCATCGATTGGCTGGCGCGGACGCGCAATGATCTCGAACCGCCGGCCCAGAAGCTGGTTCCAGGCATTGGGGATTGCCTCTCGGCGCTGAATGGGGCCGGCGCCAGGTTTGTGCGGATGTCCGGATCGGGCGCGAGTTGCTTTGGGCTGTTTCAGTCCACAGGCGCGGCACGGGACGCGGCAGACCGGTTGCGCCGGGAAAGGCCCGGCTGGTTCATCGCGGCGACCCGGACGCTGTCGTCCGGCTAATCCGCCTTCAGGCGATTTATGGCAGCGCCAGAACCGCGGCAGGGACGATCTCGCAGTTGAGCCGCTTCATCGCCAGCCCGCGCCCGAGGCTTTCCAGCGACTGGCCTGATCTGGAATTCGCGATCGCCTGGCGCTTTGGAATCAATACGCCGTGCTCCAGCGCCGACAGACGGCGGCGAAAACGGGCGAGGAACGGCAGCCTGTATTCGCGCGACGGCCGCATCCTTGCCGCCTGCTGGCCCACCGCCATGTGCTGGCCGATGTGATCGACCCAGCCCAGCAAGGGCCTGGCGCCCGGTTCGATCAACAGCAGCCAGTCGCCCCGCGCCGAGGCGATGACCTCACGCAGGTCCGGACTTTCGAGGAACCGGCATCCGGCCGCATCGGCGAGCATGGCGGTGCCGTCAGTCGAGCCCCGGTCGAGGATGACCACTTCGGCGATCAGGCCCTCGACGGCGCCCTGAACAAGCGACGCCAGCGTCACCGCCAGGGCACTTTCCTGATTCCTGCATTCGATAAACACGCTGATCATGCGCCCTTCTAAATCATGCGCGGGCGGGACGCCAGCCAGACCAATGGGGTGGATGCCCCATTGGTCTGGCTGGCGTCCCGCAATTTTGTTCTTGCTATGTTCTATTTACTCAGATAGGAATATAGTCAGTACACAGCACGAAACAGCGTGCAGCCGCAGAATTGTCCCCGCTTCGGGGCGTATGGAGGTCTTATGCCAAGCCTTTCGACGTTGAAACAGACAGCCTTCGCCCCCGGCCTGACCGCCGTTGAGGCGAACGCGCACATGGCGACGAGCGGGATGCGCGTGGCCGACAAGCGGATCCGCGGCCGGGGCGCCGGCCTCAACATGACCGGTCGGTTCGAGATCAGCACCCGTGAGGTTTTCGACGACGGCTGGAGCAGTCTCGAGGATCTCGCCCCGTTCAAGACGGAAGTGCAGATCGAAAAGCCGCGCACCATTATCACCCGCAACCAGTCGCCGGATCTGTCGTTCGACCGGTCCATCAACCCCTATCGCGGCTGCGAGCATGGCTGCGTCTATTGTTTCGCCCGGCCCACGCACGCCTATATGGGACTGTCGGCCGGCGTCGATTTCGAAGCGCGGCTGTTTGCCAAGCCGGATGCGCCGCGGCTTCTGGAGCGGGAATTGTCGCGGCCGGGCTACAAGGTGCAGCCGATCGCCATCGGCACCAACACCGACCCCTATCAGCCGGTCGAGAAGCAGTGGCGGATCACCCGGCAATTGCTCGAGGTGCTGGAAGCGGCGGGGCATCCTGTCGGCATCGTCACCAAGTCGGCGCTGGTGACGCGCGACATCGACATCCTGTCGCGCATGGCTTCCAGGGGCCTTGCCCGGGTGGCGCTGTCGGTGACGACGCTCGACCGCAAGCTGGCGCGCACGATGGAGCCGAGGGCGGCGACCCCGGAAAAGCGGCTTGAGGCGATCCGCGCCCTCTCGGACGCCGGCATTCCGGTCTCGGTGATGGCGGCGCCGGTGATTCCAGGCCTCAACGACCACGAGATCGAGCGCATTCTCGATTCGGGCAAGGCGGCGGGCGCCGATGCCGCGGGCTATGTCATGCTGCGGCTGCCGATTGAAGTCAGCCCGCTGTTTCGCGACTGGCTGCTCAGGCACTACCCGGACCGCTACCGGCACGTGATGTCGCTGGTTCGCTCGATGCGCGGCGGCAAGGATTATGACGCCGAATTCGGAACGCGGATGCGCGGCACGGGCCCCTATGCCTGGCAGATTGCCCGCCGTTTCGATTTGACCGCCAAGCGGCTCGGCCTGAACCAGAGAAAAGCGCCGTTGCGGATCGATCAGTTCGTGCCGCCGCATGGCGATGGGGTTCAACTGAGCCTGCTGTAGCGCCGGACGCCCGCCTTGAGGGCTGACAAGCACTTTCCGCGCATGACCTTCATGCGCGGCTTGAGACCCGGACCGCCCCGCCGCCCCTTGAGGGCGGTCCGGCGCCCGTGCGGCATCCCGTCCCCGCCGCCGGGCCTTGCAGAGGATCGGGCGGGTGTGCGAGTTTCGCCGCAACATGGCTCGCACCCCGCCTGATTCCCTGTTTCCGGATTACCCGGCGATACCCGACTATCGCTTTGAGCAGCATGCTGTCGAAAGCGGGTTCAGCATCGTTGCGGGCCTTGACGAAGCCGGACGCGGTCCGCTTGCCGGGCCTGTCGTCGCCGCGGCCGTCATCCTCGATTTCAATTCCATCCCCGAAGGCCTCAATGATTCGAAGGTTTTGGGCCGGGCCGCCCGCGAGCGGTTGTATGAGGCGATCCTGGCGTCGTCGCAGGTGGCGGTCGCCAGCGCCTCGGCCCGCGAAATCGAGGTGACCGACATCCGCATGGCCAGTCTGACCGCCATGCGGCGGGCACTTTGCGCGCTGCCGGTCAAGCCCGGCTTCGCGCTGGTCGATGGCCGCGATGTGCCGCCCGGACTTGATTGCCTGGCGCGGGCGCTGGTCAAGGGCGATGCCCGCTCACTGTCCATCGCCGCGGCCTCGATCGTCGCCAAGGTCACCCGCGACCGGATGATGATTCGCGCCGCGATCGACCATCCGCTCTACGGCTTTGACGCCCATATGGGCTACGGCGCGCCAAGACATCTCCAGGCCATTGCCGACCACGGCCCCTGCCCGCTGCACCGCATGACTTTTCGGCCTCTGCGCAAGGATTGACCCGGGCGCCGGCACGGCCAATTTCAGCCGCGGCCAGAACCCAAGAACAGCTTGAAAACGCGCTTCCCAAAACGAAAAAGGCCGGGAGACGATCCCGGCCTGAAATCCAACTTTCGACGTGAAGGCTCAGTTGAGCCGCGTCTTCAGATCGCCAAGCGAAGCCTTGAACAGATCGTTGGACACCTTGGCGTCGACTTTCGAGCCGATCAGCTTTTCGGCCGCGATCATGGCCAGATTGACGGCTGAGGCGCGAACCTCGTTGATCGCATCGGTTTCGGCCTGCGAGATTTTCATCTCCGCCATCGCCGTGCGGCGGCTGATATATTCCTCGGTCTTGGCCTTGGCGTCCTCGCGCAGGATGGCGGCTTCCCGCTCCGCCGCGCTGAGAATGTTCGCCGCCTCGGATTCGGCTTCCTTGCGCTTGCGCTGATACTCGGCAAGCAGTTGCTGGGCTTCTTCGCGCAGCTTCTTGGCCTGTTCGAGTTCATTGCGGATCTGGTCTGCGCGCTTGTCAAGCGCAGCCGTTATCATCCCGGGAACCTTCACATAGGCGATGATGCCGAGGAAGATGATGAGGCCGACGAAAGCAAAGAATGTAGCGTCCATGATCGATTTCCCTGCTTACTTGCCGGATGCGGCGCGGATCGCGGCTGCGACCTCGGCCTTGGTCACGGAACCGCCGAGAAGGTGCTTGACCATATCGGTGGCGGCTTCCTCGGCGATGGTGTCAACGTCGGCCAGCGCCTTGGCCTTGATGGCAAAGATGCTCTTTTCGGCATCAGCCATCTTGGCGCTGAGACCGGCTTCGGTCGATGCCCGTTCGGCCTCGGCCGCCGCCTTGGCCTTCTCACGCGCCGTCTCCGCGATGGCCGAGGCTTTCTTGCGCGCGTCCGCCAGTTCCTGCTCATAGGCAGCAATGGCGTTGTCGGCCTCTTCCTTCAGACGGCTGGCTTCATCGAGATCCTGGGCGATCCGGTCACGCCGGTGCTCCAGAATGCCGCCAATGCGCGGCACAATGACCCGCGACATCAGCAGATAAAACAGGCCGAAGGTGATCGCCAGCCACAAAAGCTGCGATGCGAAGGTCGATGAATCGAAGGGCGGAAAGACGCCGCCACCGTGGGTTTCGCCACCTGGTAGGCCGGTTTCCGAATGGGTCCCTTCGGCGGGGTCGGACTGGGCCTGAGCCGGGGTCACAACAGACATGATCACCTCCAGATGAAATGCCACGCCGGTCATCCGGCGTGGCAAGCCTTGCTCGTTCGTCGATTAGACGGCGAAGAGCAGAAGAAGGGCAACGAGCAGCGAGAAGATGCCCAAAGCTTCGGTCACGGCAAAGCCGAAGATCAAACGGCCGAACTGACCATCAGCCGCCGACGGGTTGCGCAGGGCGCCCGCCAGGTAGCTGCCGAAAATGTTGCCCAGGCCAATGCCCGCGCCGCCCATGCCGAGACATGCGATGCCGGCGCCGATGTACTTTGCTGCTTCTGCTTCCATGATAAAACTCCTTTGGAATGGGATGGATGCGATGTGCTGGCGGCGAACCGCCGGTGATTGGATCCTAGTGGCCGGGATGCAGGGCGTCGTTGAGGTACATGCAGGTCAGCACCGCAAAGACATAGGCCTGAAGGAAGGCGACGAGGAATTCGAGACCGGTCAGCGCCACGGTCATCGCCAGCGGCAGGATCGCCGTGCCGATGCCAAGCGCGCCCATGCCGCCAAGCGAGGCGACAAAGCCGGCGAACACTTTCAGCGTGATGTGGCCGGCGAGCATGTTGGCGAACAGACGCACGGACAGGCTGATCGGGCGCGACAGGAAGGAGATGACTTCAATCATCACCACCAGCGGCATCAGGATGCCGGGCACGCCCTGGGGAACAAACAGATTGAGGAAGTGCAGACCGTGCTTCCAGAAGCCGTAGACCACCACGGTGCCGACCACCAGCATGGCCAGCGCGAAGGTGACGATCAGGTGACTGGTGATGGTGAAGAAATAGGGGAACATGCCAAGCAGGTTGGCCACCAGCACGAACATGAACAGTGAAAACACCATCGGGAAGAACCGCATGCCCTGCGAGCCGGCGCCATCGCGCAGCATGGAGGCCACGAATTCATAGGACATTTCCGAGACCGACTGCAGCCGCGAGGGCACCAGTCCGCGATTGGCGGTGGTCAGGAACAGAAACCCCGCGGCAAGCGCGACAGTACCCACCATGAACAGCGAGGAATTGGTGAACGACAGGTCCAGCCCGCCAATTTCGATGGGAACGAGCTTGGTGATCTGGAACTGATGGATCGGATCGTTGGCCAACTGACGCCTCTTTCTCGTTTCCCGGTCAAACCGGACATTATTTCCCGTCGTCTTCCTTGTCCGCCCCGGCTTGGCTCCGCCCCGCCGGACCGGACTGGGCAACCGCGCCGGTCGAGCGCAGAACATTCAATACCCCGGCGCAAAAGCCGAGCAGCAGAAAAACTATCAGTCCCCAGGGCGAAGTGCCCAAAAACCGATCGAACAGATAGCCCAGCAACGCTCCCACGATCACGCCGGCGATGAACTCGCTCGACAGCTTGACCGCCAGTGCGTAACCCTGCGCAGCTTCCTTGTTGGAGCTCGCTCCCGGCGGCGCCTTGCGGTGCGCCAGAAGGTCGGCATCCAGGCGCTGACGCCGGGTTTCAAGGCTATCGGACCGGCCTGTTTCCGTCTCATCGCTCGCGCCCGGTCTGTCCGGGCCACCAGTTCCGCGCTTTTCAACCATGAATGCGCACTCCTGACACGCCAGCGAAGACCGGAAAAGGCCGCTTCGAAGTCGGGCGCAACATAGTTTTAGGCCGGGGCATAGTCAAGGCGCGGCGAGGCCTCAGCGCGCGGCATTTTATCTCTGATTTATCAATTACTTGAGACGTTATTTGCGGGGAGCCCTACAGAAGTATCAGAAAAATCCCGGCCGCCTGCGTCAGACTCACGCAGATCGCGCGGGCCAGGGCCGGCTGTCTGTAAGACCAGCCGCCACCATAGGTCCGGTCGGCTCTAGGACCAGCCGCCGCCATAGGTGATGTAGAAAACGTGCAGTCCGATCTGGCCGACCTTGCGCATTTTCCGCGCCCAGGGCGGGCGGACATAGGTGGCGTGATAATGGGTCGAGGATCCCACTTCCGAAAGCCAGATCTTGCCGGCTGTCGTCGCCAGCGCGATTTCCTCGGCCATGTCCCAGTGCCGGGGCGATTTGACCCGGTCCTTGATGCCATCGCAGGCGAAGGAGAACTGGCAGCGGTTGCGCCAGCTTTCATTCTGGTAGACCACGCCGCAGACCGTGTTCGGATAGGTCGGGTTGCGCACCCGGTTGAGAATCACCTGGGCGACCGCGGCCTGGCCTTTGACGGCCTCGCCACGGGCTTCAAAATAGATACCCGCCGCCAGGCAGCGCTGTTCGGATTCCGAGAAGGCGGTGGCCGGCAGGGCGGTCTGCGCCCAGTCGTGATCATATTTGCCCACCGGCGGAATGAAGCGGCCGCGCTGCGGCTGATCGCGAAGCACCGAACTGAACGGCGACTGCTTGGCATAATCAGGCTTGGGCGGCGCATAGGCGGTGGCGAGAATGTCGGGATTGTCGTTGGTGACGAGGCTCGCCAGCATCGCCGGCACCTGCGGTTGGGCTTTCTGCTTGCCGGAGACATAGAAGGCCGTGGCGATCTCGAATTCCTGGCCGCGAATGTCGGGCTTGAGGAAAGCCATGGTGTTCTTCGCATCGAGCGAAGGCTGAAACAGGCCCGACTGCCGTTCAAGCACGGATCCGGCGGAAAAATCCTTGGGCGGCTGCACCGGCGCCACGGCGATGACCCGGCCCCGCTTGAGATGGCGGGTAACACGGTCGGCGTCGGGACGCGGGTCGGCGGCGCCGATCTTGCCCATGAAGGCAATCTTGTCGCCATTGGGCAGGGTCACACCCGCGCCCGATGCAATCGAAGAGGTCAGGATCGGATCGGCGAATTCCAGTTCGGCTGCCTGGATCGATCCGGCCGGCGACGCGGTGAGAAAGGTTTTCCAGCGGGCGTCGCTTGCCTCGCTGCCGGCCAGCATGGTGGCCATGTCGGCATGCGATGTCATCGACGGGGTGGCGAGGAAGGCCGCGAGTCCGAAGACCACGGGCGCTGACAGGCGGCCAAGCAGGGATTGGCCGCTGCCGGGCAAACGATGCTTATGACGCAAAACAACAACTCCGGGACGCGGGGACAGTTACACGGTACAGTCAGCGAGAATGGAGGATTAACCTTGATGGAGCGTTAATTATCGACCCTGAATATGCACCCGGACCTGTGCGGCAACGGAACAGTCCCCGATGCGGCACAAGTTGGCCGCCTCATCGGTACGGCGTCAGCCGCGCCGCTTTGGCGCCGGCTTTCCCGATTTGGTGTTGCGCGCCGATTTTTTCGGCATCACCGAAGCCCGCTTGGTCTTGCCGTCCTTGGGCGCGTAGGGATTGTCGCCGCTGCGATAGACCAACCGCAACGGAATGCCGGGCATGTCGAAATCCTTGCGCAGCGAATTGAGCAGATAGCGGGTGTAGGATTCCGGAACCGCTTCAGGCCGGGTGCAGGAGACCATGAAACCCGGCGGCCGCGATTTTATCTGGGTCATGTATTTGAGCTTGAGCCGCCGTCCCGACACCGCCGGCGGCGGGTGATGACCCTGGGTGTGATCGAGCCAGCGGTTGAGCTTGGCGGTGGACACGCGCTTGTTCCAGGTCCTGTGGACCATGGCGATGTTCTCCATCAACCGGTCCAGCCCGTCGCCGGTCTGGCCGGCCACGGTAACGGCGCGGATGCCGCGGATCTGCGGCAGCAGCCGGTCGGTCATCTCGCGCAATTCGGCAAGTTTTTCCTGGCGGTTGTCGATCAGGTCCCATTTGTTGAAGGCGATGACAGGCGCCCGGCCTTCGCGCACCACCAGATCGGCGATCTGCAGGTCCTGCTTCTCGAAGGGGATGGTCGAATCAAACACGATCACCACCACTTCAGCGAAGCGGATGGCGCGCAGCGCGTCGGCGACCGAGAGTTTTTCGAGCTTTTCCTGGACGCGGGCCTTGCGGCGCAGTCCGGCGGTATCGAACAGCTTGATCTTGCGGCCCTGCCACTCGAAATCGACAGCGATGGAATCCCGGGTGATGCCGGCCTCTGGCCCGGTGAGCAGCCGCTCCTCGCCCAAAAACCGGTTGATCAGCGTCGACTTGCCGGCATTCGGGCGGCCGACAATGGCGACCCTGAGCGGTTTGGTCTCGTCATAATCGGGACCTTCATCCTCGTCGTCGGCGCCGCCGGGGATCGGGATGTCGACATCGGTGACGGCCTCGGCCAGCGGATCGTTTTTGGAAGGGAAGCAGCGTTCCTCGCCGAAGGCTTCGACAATGGCGTCACGCAGGTCGAGCATGCCGCCGCCATGTTCGGCCGAGATCGGACAGGGTTCGCCAAGGCCCAGACGGTAGGCGTCGTACATGCCGGATTCCGAGCCCTTGGATTCGGCCTTGTTGGCGACCAGGATCACCGGCTTGCCGCGCTTGCGCAAGATGTCGGCCAGCAATTCGTCGGCCGGGGTCAATCCGGACTTGGCGTCGATCAGGAACAGCGCGCCGTCGGCCTCGTCCATCGCCATTTCGCTCTGAGCGCGCATGCGGCCTTCCAGCGTGTCGGGACCGGCCACTTCCAGACCAGCGGTGTCGATCATGCGAAAGCGCAGATCGACCAGGCGCGCGTCGCCCGGCCGCCGGTCGCGGGTCACCCCGGGGGTGTCGTCGACCAGCGCCAGCTTGCGGCCGGCCAGCCGGTTGAACAGCGTCGATTTGCCGACATTGGGGCGTCCGACAATGGCCAGTGTGATGCTCATGGGTGGTCCTTGCCCGAAGGCCGTGTCGTTGTCCGTGACGCCAGAGCGATCAGGATGCGCCACCTTTGGCGGCAATCATGTCGAGCATGAGACCGGCGCGGGTCTTGACGCCGTTGGGCGCTTCACTGTCGGCGGCGATGTCGCCGAACCATTGTGACGCCTGTTTGAGCTCGCCGGCCTTGTAGGCCGAGATGCCCAAAGCCTCGCGGGCGGAGTGGCGCGCAGGGTTTCCGGGAACCGCCAGCACTTCAACCTCCGCCGACACATCGGCATAGGAGCCGTTGTCAACCAGCAGATAGGCCGCGCGCAGACGCGCCGCGTCCCTTATGGCGACCGGCTGCGAGACATCCTTGCCGACCGAGGAGAAGGCCGCGATCGCGGCTGCGGTATCGCCCTTGTCGGCCAGGACCGTGGCCGCGCGCATGCGCGCCAGCACCGGATAGGAGCCATAGCCGGTCTTCTCGAGATCCTGGAATTCAGCCAGGGCCGCATCGGCGTCGCCCTGACGCGCCTTTTCCAGCGCCGCCAGGAAGACGTCGCCGGAGCGGGCGGCGGTGGTTTCCTTCCAGTATTCCCAGCCGCGCAAACCGGCGGTGACGGCAACGATGCCGATCGCGACAGCAAGGATGACAAAGCGGAAGCGCTGCCACAGCGCCTTCATGTAATCCGAACGCAGGTCATCATTGACCTCGCGGATGAATGTAGAATTGTCGTCAGCCATCGCGTTACCGGCCGCGGCCGGTCCTCTCAAAATTCTGCCGCACGCGGCGTTGTGTTGGGCCTTCTAACCGATTTTGCGGTTTCTGTAAGGGGGTGGGGCGTCGAAAGCGCCAAAGCGCCGCGCCAGCCCGGCTACAGACCGATGATCGGCGGCACGCCGATGAGCCATTTATGCAGGTACAGGATGAACAGCACATAAAGCACCAGCCCGCCGGCCACTGAAATGATATCCCATTTGACCGGCCCCGCCACCGGATTGCGGGTGATGCCCGCCCGCAGCCGCTTTTTCTCCGAAATCCGGTCGACCACGGCCCATGCCAGAAATCCGCCAAACAGGACTACCGACGCAAGATCGCCATTGACCAGAAGATGGGCCAGCGCCCAGATCTTCACGGCAAGCAGCGTCGGGTGCTTGACGGCGGCCTTGATTCGTCCGGCAGGCACTTGCGCGGCAACCAGCAGGATCATGACCGCAACCATCAACAGCGCCACGACGTGGCTCATCCAGGCGGGGGCTGTCCAGAACACCACCGGATCCTGGCGCGCCATTCCGAAGCCCCAGACGAGAATGACAAAGCCCGCGAGGGAGGCAAGCGAATAGATCCCCTTCCAGGCGTTCATTCCACGGGCTTCGATTTGCGCTTGCCGGAATTCGGGTGCGGCGATCCGGACCGAGTGAACGCCCAAGAACAGCACCAGTCCGATTATCAGCCAGATCATTCCGTATTTCTCCTTTATGGCGTCCGGGAATTTCCCATCCGCAGTGTGCGGAGACCATAGCCCGGACCAATCCGGATGAGAAGCCGCGCATGACTGCAATTGTCTTGCGGCGCGGCCTGGTTCATCATGTCCCAATGGAACCTGACCTCAAGGCCGCGCGACCGCGGCTTGCCGACAAGAAGGCGGATCTTGAAAGCATGTCGGCGCTGAGCGCTGAGGCGCGCGCGCCGGTAGAGCTGGACCAGCAATCGGTTGGCCGGCTGTCGCGGATGGACGCCATGCAGCAACAGGCCATGGCCGCGGCGCAGGAACGCGCCCGCAAGCGCGATCTGGTGCGGATCGAAATGGCCGAGCGGCGGCTCGCCGCTGGCGACTATGGCTGGTGCGCCGATTGCGGCGAGGCGATTGCCGACAAAAGGCTTGAGATCGATCCGATGGCGGAGAAATGCATTCGCTGCGCCTCGGGTTAGGCTTTCCACACCGCTGCCGCAATTGGCCCCCACAAATACGGCTCAGTTAACAGTCAAGCGTAACGCCGGGTCGCCAAGCACAATGAAGTCCCCTGCCCTTTTCATCACGCCCAGGCCATCGCGGCGGTTCGCCACGGCCCTGCTGATCGCCTGCCTGCTGCCTCCCGCGGCCCAGGCCGCGGACCAACTTCCCGAGCAGCTGGTGCTGATTTCCTTCGATGGCGCCCATGACAATGGCTTGTGGGAGCGAAGCCTCAAAATGGCGGATCAGAGCGGCGCGCGCTTTACCTATTTTCTCTCCTGCACCTTTCTCATCAGCAAGGCGGACCGCCACGGCTACAAGGCGCCGGGGCAATCGGCCGGCCGCTCCAATGTGGGCTTCGCGCCAGACAGCGCGGACGCGCTGGCGCGGCTTGGCCACATCTGGGCGGCACACCAGGCCGGCAACGAGATCGGCAGCCATGGCTGCGGTCATTTCGACGGCAAGGACTGGAGCAAATCAGACTGGCAGGCCGAGTTTGACCAGTTCGGCACGGCGCTGGCCCAGGGCTGGAACGACAACGGCGCCGAGCCGCCGGCTGGCTGGGCGGGTTTCGCCAAATCCGGGATCCAGGGGTTCAGGGCGCCCTATCTGTCGACCGGTGACGGGCTCTATGCGGCGCTGGCGGAGAATGGATTTGCCTATGACGCCAGCAGCGTCTCGCGCGATCCGGCGGCACCGGACTTCGCCAAGCCCACCGCCCGCTTCGCCTTGCCGCTGATTCCGGAAGGGCCCAAGGACCGCCGCATCATCGCCATGGATTACAATCTGTTCGTCCGCCATTCGGTCGCAATCGAGACCCCGTCGAAATCGAAGGAGTTCGAGGAGCGCACGCTTGCAGCGTTCCGCTCGGCCTTCGAGATGGAATATGCCGGCAAGCGGCGTCCGCTGCAGCTCGGCTTTCATTTTGTCGAAATGAACGGCGGCGCCTACTGGAATGCGCTGGAACGTTTCGTCACGGAGACCTGCAATCGGCCGGGCGTCGCCTGCGTGACCTATCAGGAAGCGATTCGGCGGCTTGACGCCGGCAACGGCTCGGCGAGTTAACGCCTCCCCGAGCCATCGAAAATCACATTTTTTTCGGGTCTTCCATCGTCTGCACCGCATCCGGTCCGCCGGCGCCCGGCGACGGATCGGGTATCGATTGCGCGAAGCCGCCGCTCGAAAGATAATTCTTTTCGATGTCCGACAGTTCCAGACCGCGGAACACAGCTTCGAAAGCGTGCAGGCGTTTGTAGATCGAGATCAGCTCGACAATCGTGGTCCAGGAACTGACCAGGAACTGGAATGAACTGGAAACCTGACCAAAGGCGGTGAGGATCTGCTGCCAGATCCCGAGGGTGATCTTGCCCGCAACGATAGTCGGCACCAGAAGGACGCTCACGTAGATATTGTCGGCCTGGAAATACAGGCTGCGCGCAATATTGAAATACATATAGTGGAAATACAGCCGGAAATAGTTTTTCCGGACATTCTCAAAAAGCTCCACAACCGTGGGCGGCTGAGCGCGGTCCGGATTGTCCTCGCCATAGACCAGTTCCTTGCGGTAGGCGGCCTCGACGCGCTGGTTCTTGAACTCGAGACCCGGCAGCTTGATGCCGACGATTGCCAGCAAGCCGGTTCCGAAAACAGCCCAGAAAATCAGCGCCGTGAACAGGGCATGCGGAATTTCCCCGACCAACGGCAGTTCGGTCACATACTGGGACAACGCCCAAAGCACCGGCAAAAACGCCACCAGCGTCATGATTGCATCGACAAAGGCGACGCCAAGACCTTCCATGATCGAGGCGAAACGCATGGTGTCTTCCTGCACGCGCTGGGAGGCGCCCTCAATGTGGCGGACGCGGGTCCAGCGCTCCATGTAGAAATCATTCATCGCCGTGCGCCAGCGGAAGACATAATGACTGACGACAAAGCGGGTCACGACATAGACGACCACGGAGACAAAAGCGATTTGAGCGAAGATCAGAAGCAGACCGTAGAGATCGGCGGCGCTCACCGACCCGTCTCCGGTCAGCGCCTGCTGGAACTGGTCGAAAAACGGACGGCGCCAATTGTTGATGGCGACCGAAACCTGCACGCCAAAATAGGTGGTGAAGAGGATGAAGATCGATCCAAGGATTGACCAGTACTGCCACTTGTGCGGCGAGACGACAAACCAGAAGGCGCTGAAGATCAGCGACCAGACCGTGTAAAAGGCGTAAAACCAGAGAAACGACGGGGTGTAGAAATAATAGAACCCGACGATCGGTTCACCCTCGGGCTCGGGCAAGGCGAAGCCAAGCGCCGCGCCGACGGTATCGCCCACCGTGTACCAGATGAAGATACCCAGGCCGGCCCACAGCAGAACCGAGGGGAAGAAGAGCTTCGGCTTGGGAAAAAATGATTCAAACACGGGGCGCGGATCCTGAAATTCATCCCGCAGGGCGGGACCTGTTTCGTCGTGATTCGGACGAATACCTAGGACAATGCGGCGAATACGGCAATCCGGCCCGCCAGGTGTTCACGCCATTGTGCTGATAGCGGGTTGTGGAGTCATGTCTATGATTTACTTACCGGAACCCATTTTGAGAATCCGAAGTGCCACCAACCCTCCATTTCCCAAGATTTCCACCTCAGTCGTGTAACCTTCTACATTCGAGAATGGCGCCTATTTTGCGGATACCAACGTATAAAAGTTAGCATTATGCCTGTGCTGTTAACATATAAATCATAAGTGCTCACTTCCTATCGCCACCAGCTTGTAGTCTATCTATCAACTCATCCGGTCCTATGAATGTAACCCTGTAGAATGAACAGTTTCGAAAAGATGAATCTTCGAATACCATTATTGCTTGAGGGCTAATAACTTCCTGTCGTTCGCTTAGACGTAGAAACTGCGCCAATCCATCACAACCCACCATTTCACCGTGACCTGAAAGAAGTATTGTCTGTGGGCCTATTATTCTACAACCTCTAAATGTCTTATCTTTGAATGACATATGATCTGGCAATTCGAAATCTGATAAATGTATTACTTCATTCTCAAATACACCCTGTAAAGGGTTTGTGTTTCTCGGAACGGAATTGAGGGCATCTTTAAGCCTTCTATCAGCAGATTTTGCAGCACCCCATTCAATTAGTACATATACTAGGGTAAATAAAAGAGCTGAAAGACCAAAAACTAATCCATACGAAAAGGGTGCGTATTCATGAAATGGATCGGAGAGGATTGACAGCCAAGTCATGCCGCCGCTCCACGCCAAAAAAGTAACGAATGATGGCCAGTTCCGTTGAAGCTGGTCATACACCCAAGTTCCCAAGGACAACCAAGGCTCCGCTTTCCTGACTACAGCTGAAGGTGACGTCGTCTTCGATAGGTTCGTCATTTTCGGCTCCCGGCTTACAGCTGTTTGATTTATTGGTACAACTTTGTGATTTACATGTCAGCCGGCAAAATGGCGGGCTTGGCGTGACCGGCTCGGACATCTCGACTTCGCGGGCCTGCCCACGTCCTCAGGACCTCAACTCGCCGAGGGCCGAGGCCTGCCAAACGCCAGAACAATTGCGCCGGACACGAGCAATCCGGCGGCCGCCGCCAGGCTCGCCCAGGTGTAGGTTCCCGACCAGTCGGCGAGATAACCCGCAACCACCGGGCCGATGATCTGACCGGTGCCGAAAGCCGCCGTCATCAGCGCCAGCGCCCGCCGCGGGCTTTGAGCGGCAAGTTGACGGCCGGCCTGCAGCCCGAATGCGGTGACGGCCACGAATGTGCCGCCGAGCAGAATGCCGCCGATGATTGGCCCGGCGGGCAGCGGCGCCAGCACGCTCACCGCCACGCCAAGCGCCTCGACCAGGCAACCAAGCGCGAACACATTGACCAGACCCATGCGCCGGACAGCGGGCAGCCAGTAGGCGACCGACGGCGCCGCCGCGATGCCGGTGACAAGCCAGACGCCGGCTTCAAACAGCGATGAGCCGCCGCCATCGCGGACGATGGCGACCAGAAAGGTTGCGGTGACGATGTAGCCAAACCCAAAAATGCCATAGGCAATGGTCAGCGCCAGCAGCGCCGGCGTCCAGGTCAGCGGCGGTTCTTTTTTCGCGGGTCCGCTCCGCACCACGTCGCGCGGCAGATAGCGGTGAACAACAGCCAGGCCGGCGAAAGCCAGAACCGCCGCCATGATCCAGGCCATGCGCCAGCCGCCATCGGCGAGAACGATCAGGCCGAACATGAGGGCCGAGACGGCAATGCCGCTGCCGACACCGCCAAAATGAGTTGACTGCACCCACGGCCTGCCCGCGGCCAAGCCGTGCGAGAGCACGATCGCCGAGACAAATATCATGACAAAGGCGCTGGCGAGACCCGCCAGAAAGCGGATGACGGTCAAGACGATGAAATCGCTCGACATCCCCATGGCCAGAAGCAGCAGGGCGGTGGCGACCAGTCCGGCAACGGCCACCTTGCGCTCGATGCCTTCGGCCCAGCCATAGGCGGCCAGAATGGCGCCGAGCAGATAGCCGGCATAATTGGCCGAGGCGATCCATCCGGCCTCCGCCGGCCCCAGGCCGAGGCCGGCCATCATGGCGGGCAGCACCGGCGTATAGAAGAACCGCCCTAGCCCCATCGCCACCGCCATCGCCACCGCGCCGGCAATCGCGGTGGTCAGGACAGCAGAACTGGTGGTGGCTGCGCTGAGCGGGGATTGCGGCGAATCGGTCATGGTGGAAGATGGTTCGAGCCTGGTTTGATGGCGTTCTCCATGAACCGGAAACGCCGGACTGGCAAGCGCGAGCGGCCGCCAGCCAGACCGATTTTATTGCTGTTTGCCAAGAGTTGATTGGAACTTTCGCGTTGACCGGCTATTTGTGCAATGCAACATAGACGAAAGGAATTCCCATGAAAACTGTCATCGTCACCGGATCCACCAGTGGAATAGGCCTTGGAATCGCCGAAAGCTTCGCGCGCGCCGGCCACAATATCGTGCTCAACGGCCTGGGAAAGAGCGACGATGTCGAGGCGATCCGGGCGCGGCTCGCAGCCCTTGGCGAAGGCAAGGTGATCTTTCATGGCGCCAACATGCTCAAGCCCGATGAAATCGCCGATCTGGTCAAGACCACTGAAACGGAATTCGGCAGCGTCGACGTGCTGGTGCCCAATGCCGGAATTCAGCATGTGGAGAAGATCGAGGATTTTCCACTGGCAAAATGGGACGCAATCATCGCGATCAACCTGAGTTCGGCCTTTCACCTGATCCGCGCCGCCATGGCCGGCATGAAAACGCGGAAATCCGGCCGGATCATCGCCATCGCCTCGGCGCACGGGCTGATCGCCTCGCCCTACAAGAGCGCCTATGTCGCCGCCAAGCACGGCATCCTCGGCCTGATCAAGACCGTTGCGCTGGAAGGCGCCGAATTCGGCGTCACCGCCAACGCCATCTGCCCGGGCTATGTCGAGACGCCGCTTGTGACAGGCCAGATCGCCGACACCGCGAAGACGCGCAACATGAGCGAGGAGGCGGTGATCAGTGACGTGATCCTGAAAGCGCAACCGACCAAGCAATTCGTCACGGTCGAGCAGATCGCCGCACTGGCGCTGTTTCTCGCCTCCGATCAGGCGGCGCAGATCACCGGCGCGGCGCTGCCGATGGATGGCGGCTGGACCGCCCAATGAGCACTGTCAAAGCCAAAAGCACAGCCAGGCCCCGGTCCAGCGCCAAGGTCCGCAAGATCAATCTGGCGCTGCAGGGCGGCGGCGCGCACGGCGCCTTCACCTGGGGCGTCATCGACCGCTTGCTGGATGAGCCGGATATCGAGTTCGAAGGGCTTTCGGGCACCAGCGCCGGCGCCGTCAACGCGGCTGTTCTGGCCCATGGCCTGATGGAAGGCGGACGCATCGGCGGACAGGCGGCACTTGAGGATTTCTGGCGCAGATCGAGCCGGGGCGGCTCGGTATGGTCGCCGGTCCGCGCCATGCCGCAGGTGCCGATCCCCGGCATGGAGATGTTGACGGCCGCCACCTATGCCGCGTTCGACACCATCACCCGCACCTTCTCGCCCTATGAATTCAACCCGTTCGACATCAATCCGCTGCATGATCTGCTCACCGAAAGCGTGGATTTCGAAGGCTTGCGACGGCATTGCGACATCAAGCTGTTCCTGAGCGCCACCAATGTGCGAAGCGGCAGGGTACGGGTGTTCGAATCGAGCGAAGTGAGCGCGGACGTGGTCATGGCGTCGGCCTGTCTGCCATTCCTGTTCCAGGCGGTCGAAATCGACGGCGAGCATTACTGGGACGGCGGCTATGTCGGCAATCCGGCGCTGTTTCCATTCTTTTACAATTGCGAAAGCCGCGACGTGATGATCGTTCACATCAATCCGATGGTGCGCGACGAGGTGCCGAAGACGGCGCCCGACATTCTGAACCGGATCAATGAAATCTCGTTCAACTCGTCCCTGCTGGATGAATTGCGGGCGATCAACTTCGTGTCCCGCCTGATCGAGCAGGAATGGCTGAAGGACGAGTACAAGGACCGATTGAGGCACATTCTGGTGCATTCGGTGCGCGCTGACGCGGCTTTGCGGGATCTTCCGGTCTCCTCGAAATTCGATGTGAGCTGGTCGTTTCTCACCAATTTGCGCGATCGCGGCCGCAGCGAGGCCAACGCCTGGCTTGAGGCCAACCGCGACGCCATTGGCAAGGAATCGACAGTTGATCTGGAGAGCCAGTATCTCGGACTGCCCGGGGTGCGGCGCGCCGATGGCAGCCAGACCAGGATTTCACCGGCTTTGATGGAAGATCGCGGCGATTGACCGGGTTTGCCTGAAACTGTCTTATCCTGCTGCCGGTCTTTCGCCCGGTGACAGGCTGGGATAGGTTTTGTCCAATTGGTTCAAAATCACGAGGCGACATGCCGCAGTCCCACCGCTCATTCATCCGATTCCTCCTCAACGACCAGACGGTCGAGCTCACAGGATTTTCGCCCGATCTCACGCTTCTCGACTGGCTCAGGATCGACCGGCGGCTGACCGGAACCAAGGAGGGATGCGCCGAGGGCGATTGCGGCGCCTGCACCGTGCTGGTCGGGCGCATGGACAATGGCATTCTGATTTACGAATCGGTCAATGCCTGCATCCGCTTCATAGGCTCGCTCGACGCCACCCATGTGGTCACCGTCGAGTACCTCAACCGCCCCGATAGCGCGCTCAGCGCCGTGCAGCAGGCGATGGTCGATCATCACGGCTCGCAATGCGGCTTCTGCACGCCCGGCATCGTTGCCTCGCTGCATGGCTTGTGGCTTGCCGAGCCGGAGCCGGGCGAGGCCGACATCGAACGCGCGCTGCAGGGCAATCTGTGCCGCTGCACCGGCTACGAGCCGATCGTCAAGGCGGCGATCACCGCCGCAAAAACCATTCCGTCGGAGGACAATGACCGGCTGGTGGCTGCCTATGGCGCCACCGTGGCGGCGCTCAACGGGTTTGCTGATGGCTCAAGGGTGACGATCGAGAGTGACCGCGGAACCACCTTCCTGCCAGCCAGCGTCGACGATCTGGCCGCGCTCTATGAGAGCCACCCGGACGCTACGATCATCGCCGGCTGCACCGATGTCGGGCTTTGGGTGACCAAGCAGATGCGCGACATTGCGCCGGTCATTCATATCGGCCACCTTGAAGAACTCAAGCAGATCTCGCTTGACGAGACCGGGGTAACGCTCGGCGCTGGCGCGTCCTACACCGCGGCGCGCGGCGCGCTGATTGCGGCGTTTCCGCAAATGGCCGAACTGTGGGACCGGATCGGCGGCGAGCAGGTGCGCAACATGGGCACGGTCGGCGGCAATATCGCCAATGGCTCGCCGATCGGCGACACGCCGCCGCCGCTGATCGCGCTTGACGCCACGGTGACCCTGCGCAAGGGGGCGGAGCGGCGGACACTGCCGCTGGAAGCGTTTTTCATCGACTATGGCAAGCAGGACCGGCGGCCGGGCGAATTTGTCGAAAGCATCTTCGTCCCGCCGCTCGATGACGACGCCTTTTTCGCGGTCTACAAGATTTCCAAGCGCCGCGACGAGGACATTTCGGCGCTGTGCGCGGCGTTTCGCGTCACGCTCGATGCCGAAGGGCTGGTGGCTTCAGTGCGGATCGCCTTTGGCGGCATGGCCGGCACGCCGAAACGGGCGAAGGCTGCGGAAGCAGCCCTTCTCGGCCAGCCATGGGTCTGGGAGACGATCAGCCACGCGCGCGCGGCGCTTGCAACCGACTACCAGCCCTTGTCGGACTGGCGGGCGAGTGCCGACTACCGGATGCTGTCGGCGCAGAACCTGATGATCCGGTTCTTCCTGGAAACCTGCGGCGCACCCGCACGCATCGAGCGCCACCCGGCGCTGGTGGAGGCATGACGATGGATCATCCGATCTCCCGCAGCAAGACCGAAATCAGCGGCGGCGCGCATGTGACGCGCCAGCATGATTCCGCCCACAAGCATGTCACCGGCAGCGCCGACTATATTGACGACATGCCCGAACCGGCAGGCACGCTGCATGGCTATCTCGGCCTGTCGGACCGGGCCCATGCGACGATCACATCGCTAGATCTTGATGCCGTGCGCGCCTCCGATGGCGTGGTGGCGGTGCTGACGGCAGAGGATGTGCCGGGCTCCAACGATATTTCCCCAACCGGACGCAATGACGAGCCGGTGCTGGCAACCGGAGAGGTGCTGTTTCACGGCCAGCCGGTGTTCGCCGTCATCGCAGAGACCCGCGACCTGGCGCGCCGCGCCGCCAGGAAGGCGGTCTTCGGCTATGATGACCTGCCGCATGTCACCGACGTCCGCGCGGCAATCGCCGCCGATTATCCGGAAGTCACCGATCCATTAAAGCTCGAACGCGGCGATGTGGCCGCGGGGCTCGCCGCCGCTCCGATGCGGCTTTCAGGCGAGATGCGGATTGGCGGACAGGACCATTTCTATCTCGAAGGCCATATTGCATTCGCCATTCCCGGCGAGGATGACGAAGTGACGGTCTGGTCCTCGACCCAGCACCCGAGCGAAGTGCAGCACATGGTGGCGCATGCGCTCGGCACTGTCTCTAATGCCGTGACTGTACATGTCAGGCGGATGGGCGGCGGCTTTGGCGGCAAGGAAACCCAGTCCAACCAGTTTGCGGCCATCGCGGCGATCGCCGCCAAGAAACTCAACCGCGCCGTCAAGATCAGGCCGGATCGCGACGACGACATGATCATCACCGGCAAACGGCATGATTTCGTCGTCGATTATGATGTGGGCTTCGATGAGAGCGGCGTCATTCACGCGCTCGACGCCAGCTTCGCGGCGCGTTGCGGCTTCTCGTCGGACCTGTCGGGACCGGTGACGGACCGGGCGCTGTTTCACGCCGACAATTGCTATTTCTATCAAAATGTGCGGCTGGTCTCCAAGCCGATGATGACCAACACGGTGTCCAACACCGCCTTCCGCGGCTTTGGCGGACCGCAGGGCATGCTCGGCGGCGAACGCGTCATCGAAGAGGTCGCCTATGCGCTGGGACGCGATCCGCTGGAAATCCGCAAGGCCAATTTCTACAGTGGGCCGGGCCGCGACGTGACGCCTTATCACCAGACCGTCGACGACAACATCATCGCCCGGATTGTCGAGGAACTGGAAACCTCGTCGGATTACCAGGCGCGGCGCGCCGAGATCATCGCGTTCAATGAAACCAGCCCGGTGGTCCGCCGCGGCATCGCGCTGACGCCGGTGAAATTCGGCATCTCGTTCACCGCAACCTTTTACAACCAGGCAGGCGCGCTGGTGCATGTCTACCAGGACGGCTCGATCCATCTCAACCATGGCGGCACCGAAATGGGCCAGGGGCTCAACACCAAGGTGGCGCAGGTGCTGGCCGAGGAGTTCCAGGTCGATCTCGACACCATCCGCATCACCGCCACCACCACCGGCAAGGTGCCCAACACGTCGGCCACGGCCGCCTCGTCGGGCACCGACCTCAACGGCATGGCGGCGGCCAACGCGGCGCAACAGATCAAGACGCGGCTGGTGGCGTTTGCCTCGGAAAAATTCAGCGTGCCGCCGGAGCAGGTGGAATTCATTCCCAACCATGTGCGCATCGGCAATGAGCTGATGGCATTTGGCGCGTTCATCAAGCTTGCCTACCAGGCGCGCGTGCAGCTTTCGGCGGCGGGCTTCTACAAGACGCCCGACATCCACTGGGACCGCGCCAAGGGCATGGGCCGGCCGTTCTATTACTTCGCCTATGGCGCGGCGGTGTCGGAAGTCTCGGTCGACACGCTGACCGGCGAATACCAGGTCGACCGCGTCGATGTGCTGCACGATGCCGGGCGCTCGCTCAACCCGGCGCTCGACATCGGCCAGATCGAAGGCGCCTTCGTGCAGGGCATGGGCTGGCTGACGACGGAGGAATTGTGGTGGGACGACAAGGGCCGGCTTCGCACCCATGCGCCCTCGACCTACAAGATCCCACTCGCCTCCGACCGGCCGCGCATTTTCAACATCAAGCTGGCTGACTGGGCCGAAAACCGCGAACCGACCATCCGCCGTTCCAAGGCTGTCGGCGAGCCGCCCTTCATGCTGCCGATCTCGGTGCTCGAGGCGCTCGGCATGGCCGCGGCGTCGATCGCCGATTACCGGGTCTCGCCACGGCTCGACGCGCCGGCGACGCCGGAACGCATGCTGATGGCGGTTGAACGGCTGAAAGCGCTGGCGGCCGGCGACGACGACATCGACCGGACCTGAGACATGCCGCGTCTCGCCGCCTACCGGGATTTCGCCGCAGGGAGCGGCGGCGGCTATGTGCTGGTCCGGGTGGTCGAGGCCAAGGGCTCGACGCCGCGCGACACTGACGCCTGGATGCTGGTGTCCGCCATGGGCAGCTTTGGCACGATCGGCGGCGGACGGCTGGAGCTCGAAGCGATTGATCAGGCCCGCGCGGTGCTGGCTGGCGCGGAGGCCTCGCCGCTGGCGCTGCCGCTGGGGCCGGCCATCGGCCAGTGCTGCGGCGGCCATGTGACGCTGTCCTTCGAGATCATCCCCCCTGCCCGCTTCCATGAAATCGAGGCCATGGTCGAGGCGGAGGACGCGGGGGATCCCGAGGTCTGGCTGTTCGGCGGCGGCCATGTCGGCCGGGCGCTGGCGCGCGCGCTCCTGCTGTTGCCGGTCAAGGTGCATGTTGTCGAAACACGGGCGGACGAGCTGGAGCTCACGCCTCCGGGTGCTATCCAACATTTGACCGCCCTGCCCGAGAGCCTGGTTGCAGGCATTGCCCCGGGCAACGCGGTGATCGTGCTGACCCATGACCATTCGCTCGATTTCCTGATTGTCTCGGCGGCGCTGGCGCGAAATGATCTTGCGCAGGTGGGCATGATCGGTTCGGACACCAAGCGCGCCACCTTCAAGCATCAATATATCCGCGAAGGCGGAAACAAGGCCAGGCTGGCAAAACTTGTCTGTCCGATCGGGCGCAAGCTCGCCGACAAGCGGCCCGAAGTGATCGCCGCCACGGTTGCGGCCGACATCATCGCGGCGCTGGCGGGATGGCGTGAAGCGCGTGAGGATCGACTGTAGGAGCCCATGCCCGGCTCCACCGGGGCTTTGCTTTCGTCAAGCGCGGCGAAGATCACTCGTCGCAAGACCCAACGCGAAGGCGAGGTATGTCGAACCGGCAAACCTGTCAAACCAGCGCTTTCTGTTGCCTGCGAATATCCGGTTCACGGCCAGCCCAAGCGCGGCATAACCGGCATAGACAATCACCGTGACCAAAAGCGCGGACGGCGCTAGGATCGCGAGTTGACCTGCCAATGGCCTGGCCGGATCGACAAACTGCGAAAACACCGCCAGCCACGCGAAAATGGCTTTCGGATTGCTGGCGGAAATCATGATGGCCTTTGCAATAAGCCTTTGGGCCGACGCCGATTGTTGCGATTTCTCGACCCGGAGCGTCCCTGCCGATCGAAACATCGACAGCCCCATCCACGCGAGATAGGCCACGCCAAGCCATCGAATTACTTCGAAGAAAACCGGATGTGTGCTCGCAAATGCGGCCAAACCGGTCACTGCCAAAGTCATGTGGAGAGAAGCTGCAATGGTAACGCCAATCACGCTCCAGATTGCTTTCTTGAGACCAAAAGTGGCAGAGACCGAGATGCAATTGAGAGCGTTGGGGCCAAGCGGAATGCTCGCGGCAATCCAGATGGCCATGAAAATCGACCATTCCGCAAATGACATGATCTCGCTCCTCCCATCCAGACGATACGGCCTGATAAATGCAGAGGCAAGATCATCCCGGCCTGTCTGACGCCGCGACTTTCACTGCGCGTCCTGAAGCACCAGTTCCGACGCCCGCCAGCCGGTGGCGATGGCGGCTGCGTTGGTGTTGCCGGTGATGATGTTGGGGAAGATCGAGCAATCGACCACCCGCAAACCACCGATGCCATGGACGCGCAAGCGAGAGTCGACGACCGAGGTCGCCGGATCCGGGCCCATGCGGCAGGTGGCGACGGGATGATAGACCGTGCCGGAGCGGCGGCGGATGTCGTCTATCATCGCCGCGTCGTCGGTGACGTCCGGACCCGGCAGCAATTCGGCCTCGATGCAGTCGGCGAGCGGGCTGGCGGCGGCCATCCTGCGCACGAAGCGGCCGGTCGCCAGCATCTCGGCGACATCGTCTTCATGCGACAGCGCATTGGGGGTGATGCGCGGGGCCTCGAGCGGATCGGCGGAGCGGATCATGATCTCGCCGCGGCTCTTCGGGCGACAATTCGACCAGCCGATGGAAAAGCCCGGCCAGGGATCGGGGCTGAGAATCGGGCGCTCGCCGGGCCGTGGAATGACGGTGGAGAAGGCCTGGAAATAGAGCTGCATGTTGGGCCGGTCGCGATCGGGCGAGGTGCGGATGAAGCCGCCCGCCTGATTGAGGCTCACCGACAGGGGACCGTCGCGCAGCAGCAGATAGCGCAGGCCGGCATTGAGCTTGCCCCACCAGGGTCCAAGCTGCTGATTGATGGTCGGGCAATTGGCCCGGTAGGTGTAGTTGATGCCGACATGGTCCTCGAGATTGCGGCCGACATTGGTGTTGCCGACGCGGACATCGATGCCGAGGTTTTTAAGATGATCCGCCGGGCCGATGCCGGAAAGCTGCAAGAGCTGCGGCGAGTTGACCGAGCCGCCGCTGAGGATCACCTCGCGCGCGGCCTTGACGGTGATGGTCCTGCCGCCGCGGCGGGTGTAGGTGACGCCGGTCACGCGATTTCCGTCAAACGTCAATCCGGTCACGAGCGCGCCGGTGACGACCCTGAGATTGGGGCGCTTCATCGCCGGGCGCAGGAAGGCGCGCGCCGCCGACAGCCGCCGGCCGTTGTGAATGGTGAACTCGAACTGGCCGACGCCTTCCTGGCTTTCGCCGTTGAAATCGGCATTGAGCGGCAACCCCATCGCCTTCGCGGACAAGAACCATTTGCGGGTCAGTTGGTGGGTGGTCTTGTCCGGCACGAACAGATTGAGCGGTCCCTTGCGGCCTCTGAGCGCGTCCTCGCCGATCACCGCGCATTCGACATCGCGGAAAGCCGAGAACATCTCGTCGGCGCCCCAGCCGGGATTGCCGGCGTCGCGCCAGTCGTCGAAATCGGCGCGGGCGCCGCGCACCCAGACCATGGCGTTGATCGAGGAAGACCCGCCCAGCACCCGGCCGCGCGGCCAGTGATCGACATTGCCGGCGAGCCCCGGATCGGGCTCGGCCCGGTACATCCAGTTGACCTTCGGATCGAAGAAGGTCTTGCCGTAGCCGAGCGGCATCTGCACGTAGAAACGGCGGTCATCGCCGCCTGCTTCCAGCACCAGCACGTTGTGACGGCCCGACGCCGACAGACGCTCGGCCATGACGCATCCGGACGAACCGGCGCCGATGATGATGAAATCCGGATTGTCCATAGAGTGCTCACAGCGCGGGCGGGTTGAGGCTGAAGCGTTGTCACATTTGCAGTCGGGTTTCAACGGATTTGCAGCTGGCATCCCCTGCCCCGAAACCGGTCTTCCCGGCTTCCCCTGTGCAAAAAGAACCGGGAACAAGCATCACAATATGCCGCGATGCGCTTGCTTGATAAGCATGCTTATAATATATTTAGCTCATGAAACAGGTGAACATCGACCAATTCGGACTGCTGGTCCACGACGCGGCCAGGCTTATGCGCAAGAAATTTGATTTGCGCGGCCAGGAGCACGGCCTCTCATCGGCCCAGTGGCGGCTCCTGGTGCGCGTCGTACGCGAGCAAAAAGCCACCCAGGCGCGGCTGGCGGAGCTGATGGAAATCGAGCCGATCAGCGTCTCGCGCCTGATTGACCGCATGGAACAGGCCGGATGGGTCGAACGCCGTCCGCACGATACTGACCGACGGGTCAAGCTGGTTGTTCCGACAGACAAGAGCCTGGCCGCCTATTCAGCCATCAAGGCGGTGGCAGGCGATGTCTATCGGGAGGCCATGGCCGGTCTTGACGATGACCAGAAACAGGCGCTGGTTTCAGCCCTTGCCACCGTTGTTGAAAACCTGTCCTCCGACGAAACAGAGACGGCATGCCCGGCCGTTGACACGCAGGCAAACCAATGAGCTCCCAGTCACAACCGGCCGCAATCACTACGGATACATCCTCACCGAAAAAGAAACCCTCCAAGCTCCGGCGCAATCTGCTGATGGCTCTGGTGCCTTGCCTGCTGATTGGCGCCGGCGCCTATGTCTGGATCCATGGCGGCCGGTTTGAAGAGACCGAGAACGCCAATATGCGGCTGTCGCGGATCACCATCGCCAGCGAGATCGCCGGACGGGTTGTCAGCGTCAATGTGACGGAAAACCATGCCGTCACCAAGGGCGACGTGCTGTTTCAGGTCGATCCCGAGCCGCTTCAGATCGCGCTCAACCAGGCCAATGCGGCCGTTGAAAGCGCCCGTCTCAACGTCATCGAGCTCAAGGCCGCCTACAGCCAGGCGCTCACTCAGCAACAGATCGCGGCCGATGACGCCGCCTATTTTCAGGACACGTTCGACCGGCAGAAATCGCTTGCGGACAAGGGCGTGTCGACCACCTCTTCGCTGGATGACGCCCGCCATGCGGCGCAGAAGGCCAATCAAGGGCTTATCGCCGCCAAACAGGCCGTTTCCAACGCACAGGCCGCGCTTGCCAACAGTCTCGACGGTGAGATCGATGCCCACCCGATGGTGGTGGCCGCCAAGGCCGCGCGCGACAAGGCTGCCTACAATCTTTCCGTCGCAACCGTGCGCGCACCGGCCGACGGACTTGTCTATCAGGCCGCGTCGTTCCGTCCGGGCGAATATGTCACGCCGGGCGCGTCGCTGTTTTCCATCGTCGAGACGGCCGATCCCTGGATCGACGCCAATTTCAAGGAACCGCAGCTGACCAACATGAAGCCGCATCAGCCGGCTGAAGTGGTGTTCGATCTTTACCCGGACCGCACGTTCAAGGCGACTGTGGATTCGATCGGAGCGGGAACCGGCGCGGAATTCTCGCTGTTGCCGGCGCAGAACGCCACCGGCAACTGGGTCAAGGTCACGCAACGGATTCCGGTGCGGCTGAAGCTCGACAATCCCGAGGCCCGGATCCTGGCGCGGACTGGACTGAGCGCCACCGTGACCGTCGATACCGGCGCGAGCCGCAGCTTCGGCGATCTGTTCAGCAGCGCCAAGGCCGCAGAATAGCCGGCGCGCGGAAAGCAACAAGATGAGCATGACCGGCGAACCCGGACACACTGTGCCGCACCGGGGCCTGATCACGGTTTCGATCATGCTCGCGACGATCATGCAGGTGCTCGACACCACCATCGCCAATGTGGCGCTGCCGTCGATGACCGGCGATCTGGATGCCTCGCAAGACACCATCACCTGGGTGCTGACTTCCTACATCGTCGCCGCGGCGATCATGACGCCGGTCACCGGCTGGCTTGCCGACCGGTTCGGACGGCGGCAGCTTTTCCTTGCCACCATTGTCGGCTTCACCGCCACCTCGATGGCGTGCGGATTGGCGCCCAGCCTGGAGACAATGGTGCTTTTCCGGATTCTGCAGGGCCTGTTCGGCGCGGCCATCGTGCCGTTGTCGCAGACCTTCCTGCTCGACATCAACCCGAAGGAACGCCACGGACAGGCGATGGCGATCTGGGGCGCGGGCATCATGGTTGGCCCGATCATCGGCCCGACACTGGGCGGCTGGCTGACGGAAACGCTAAACTGGCGCTGGGTGTTCTTCATCAACCTGCCGGTCGGCATCATCGCCTTCCTGGGCTGCGCCGCCTACCTGCCGGACATCGCAAAGCGGGTGCGCCGGTTTGACTTCTTCGGTTTCGCCATGCTCTCGCTCGGCGTCGGCGCCTTGCAGTTGATGCTGGATCGCGGCGGCGAGGTCGACTGGTTCTCTGCCTGGGAAATCTGGATCGAACTTGCGCTGTCGATCACCGGCATCTGGATCTTCACGGTGCATCTGGCGACGGCAAAGGAGCCGTTCGTCGATCCGAAGATCTTTGCGGACCGAAACTTTGTCACCGGTCTGGTGCTGATCTTCATCGTCGGCATCGTGCTGCTGGCAAGCCTCGCGCTGCTGCCGCCGATGCTGTCGCGCGTTTTCGGCTATTCGACGATCAGCACCGGGCTGGTGATGGCGCCGCGCGGCGTCGGCACAATGATTTCGATGATCCTGGTGGGGCGTCTGGTCCGCACGGTGGATGCCCGCTATCTGGTGATTGCCGGGCTGCTGCTGACCGCGACCTCGCTTTACCTGATGACCGGCTTCTCGCCGCAGATGGACAACTCGCCGATCATCTCGACGGGGGTCATTCAGGGCCTCGGGCTCGGGCTGGTGTTCGTACCGCTCTCGGCGGTGGCTTTCGCCACACTCGATGTCCACTTCCGCACCGACGCCGCCAGCCTGTTCAGCCTGGTGCGAAATCTGGGATCGTCGATCGGGATTTCAGTGGTGACGCTGTATCTGACCCGGAACATACAGATCAATCATCAGGAGCTCAGCGTTTTCATCAACCCGTTCAATCCGGTGCTGCAGGAGTTGCTGCAAGGCTCGCCGAGCGATCCGGCAACGCTGCAAATGCTTGATGGTCTGGTCAACCAGCAGGCGTTGATGATTTCCTACAACAATGATTTCAAACTGATGATGCTGGTGACGCTGTTTGCCATTCCGCTGGCGATGATGCTGCGCAAGCCGAAGCAGGCCATGCCTGCACCGGCCGCGGCCCACATGGACTGAAATCGGGCAACACAGCCCTGTCACGGCATGGCGAAGTGGCCGACAATCAGTTCGTGATCCGACAGTGGCTCGCCATTGGGATCAAGCGCCGGAACGATGGACGCGCCGTCCATCGACAGGCCGCGGGATGCGAACCAGTCGAGCCTCATGGCGCGGGTCGGGTGCGGCGTCAGAAAACTGCGCCGTGTGGTCATGCCCTCGGCGTTGTTGTCCCAGGAATAACCCTGCACCCGTGCAATATCGAACAGGCTCTCATCCCGCCAGTCAGGCTGGTCCTTGTTGTTGCCGGTGTTGAGATCGCCGCCGATGATCACCGGCAGATCGGGGGCAAACCTGTCGATGGCCTCGATCAGCCGTTCCATCTGACGGCCGCGATGGGCCGAATCGGCGTTGCTTTCCAGATGCACGGAGACCACGCAGAGATTGCCCGCGACCGTCGGAATGATGCTGGCGATGGCCATCCGTCCTCCGATGCGCGGCTGGTTGCGGTCCCAGGAGAATGGTCCGTCAATGTACCAATGGCCATGATCATCGAGCCGGATAAGGTCTGTCGATACCGGCGCCGCCCGGCTCAGCACCGCATTGCCATGCCAGCCGGCTTCATTGTGACCATCGACGCAATAGGGACGCTCGGTTTCGCCGCCCAGCCCGATCTCAAAGAACTCGACTCCGTAGGCGTAGTGCATGCCAAGGGCCGTGGCGATTTCGGCGGTCGGGTGGCGTTGGGCGGTTCGCGCCATGCCGCAATCAACCTCGGTGAGCAGCACCACATCGGGCGTCTGGGCAGCCAGAAGGGCGGCGCTTTTTTCGGGAAACAGGCAGCGCTCGATGTTCCAGGCGGCGATGGTGAACACCTGCGGCACGGCCGTCTCGGTGGGGGCGCCGCCGGTTTCAACCAGGCTCATCGCCGCAATACCGGCCATGAAAGCCCGGTGCGCCTCAGTTGTTCGCGGCGCCGACAGGATTGCCTGCCGCTGCTCCGGCGTGACACGGGGCAAGCGGTCCACCGACTCCATATGCGGCGACGGCGCGTTCACAGCCGCATTCCGGTTTCGTGGTTGAACATCACCAGCGCCGATTTTGGCAGGCCGACATAGACATCGCCGCCGGGTATCGGATCGGTGTGGGGAATATGAACGATAAGCCCGCTGTCGCCGAGCTTGCCGTGGAGCAGCCTGCCGGCGCCGAGCTCCTCGACGAATTCAAGGTCAAAGCGCAGGGCATCGGGATGCGCGGGGTCGACAATTCCGACATTTTCCGGCCGCACCCCAAGCTTGATCTGGCCGGAATAATCGGCTGTCACCGGCGCTTCGATGTGAACGGTTTCGGAGAGATGAACCCGGCCGTTGCCATTGTAGTGCGCGGGCAGCAGGTTCATTGGCGGCGCGCCCATGAAGCTGGCGACAAAGGTGCTGGCGGGCTGATGATAGACCTCGGCCGGCGTGCCGATCTGCTCGATGCGGCCGCCATTGAGCACGATGATCCGGTCGGCCATGGTCATGGCTTCCACCTGGTCATGCGTCACATAGACCGAGGTGACGCCGAGCCGGCGCTGCAAGGCCTTGATCTCGATGCGCATCTGGCCGCGCAATTTGGCGTCCAGATTGGACAGCGGCTCATCGAACAAGAACAGCGCCGGATTGCGCACGATGGCGCGGCCCATGGCGACACGCTGGCGCTGACCGCCCGAAAGCTGGCTCGGACGGCGGGACAGGAATTCGGTGAGATTGAGCATGGTGGCGGCAGTTGTCACGGCATCGTCAATCGCGGCCTTGGCCATGCCGCGGTTGCGCAGGCCATAGGCCATGTTGTTGTAGACGGTCATGTGCGGGTAAAGCGCATAGTTCTGGAACACCATGGCGATGTCGCGCTGCGCGGGATCGATGTCATTGACCACCCGTCCGGCGATGGAAAGTTCGCCCTCGGTGATTTCCTCAAGCCCGGCGATCATGCGCAGCAATGTGGATTTGCCGCAGCCGGAGGGGCCGACAAGGACGATGAACTCGCCCTCGTCGATGTCGAAACTGGTTGGATGAACCGCGCGGACGCCGTTCGGATAGACCTTTGAAATGCTCTTCAAGGCAACGTGAACCATGGCGGGACCTCTATTTGTCGGATTCGACCAGTCCCTTGACGAACCAGGACTGGAAAATGACGACCACCAGCACCGGCGGCAGGATGGCGATGAAGGCCAGCGCGAGCGCGCGGCCGAATTCGGGAATGTCGGATCCACCATCGATGGACTGGTAAATCTGCTTGATGCCGCGGACCAGCGTGAACATGGCTTCGTCCGTGGTGATCAGGGTCGGCCAAAGATACTGGTTCCAGCCATAGACAAACATGATGATGAAGATCGCCGCGATCATGGTGCGCGACAGTGGCACCAGGATGTCGATGAAGAATTTGACCGGGCCGGCGCCGTCGATGCGGGCGGCCTCCACCAGTTCCTCGGGAATCGACAGAAAAAACTGGCGGAAGAAGAAAGTGGCGGTGGCCGAGGCCACCAACGGCACGATCAAGCCGGTGTAGGTGTTGATCAGTCCCATGCCGTGAACGACCTCATAGGTCGGCAGGATGCGCACTTCCAAGGGCAGCAGCAGCGTGGTGAAGATCACCCAGAAGGCGAAGGTGGCGAACCGCAGCCGGAAATAGACAATCGCATAGGCCGCCATCATGCCGAAGACGATCTTGCCGATGGCGAAGCCAATTCCGAGAATGAACGAGTTGAGCAACATCGTGCTGCCGGTGATGGCGCCGGTGAAACCGCCCTGGATGAAAAGCGCCTTGCTGAAATTCTCGGCCAGATGCGAGCCATCTGTAAATTGCATTCCATGCCGGGAGATGTCGACGTCGCTGGCGCCGATGGTCATGAAAGCGGCGAAGACCGGCAGGATCATCAGCAATGATCCGGCGATCAGGATGGCGTGATCGGCGATGGTCTGCCAGCTGAGCTTGCGGCGGACGCGGGATGTGGCGACCAGTACGGGGTCTGCGGCAGCAGTCACGGCGTTCTCCTCAGGTGTAGTGGATGCGGCGGTCCATGACGCGGAACTGAAACACTGTCAGGACCAAGACGAGCACCATCAAAATGACCGATTGGGCCGACGATCCGCCAAGGTCGTTGCCGCGGAAACCGTCGACATAGACCTTGTAGACGAGCGTCATCGGGTTATTACCCGGCTCGCCCTTGACCAGAGCATCGATCATCCCGAACGTATCAAACAGCGCGTACGTGATGTTGATGATCAGCAGGAAGAAGGCCGTGGGCGCCAGCAGCGGGAATGTGATGTCCCAGAACCGGCCGGCGCCGGAGCGATTGTCGATCATCGCGGCTTCCTTGACCGATTGCGGGATGGACTGGAGGCCCGAGAGAAAGAAGATGAAATTGACCGGGATATGGTTCCAGGTGGCCACCGCCACCATCGCGGCCGCGGTATCGTAATAGTTCACGCCGAGCCTGAACTCGTAGCCGAACAGGGCGAGAAGCTCGGTCATCGGGCCGTTGCCCTGATAGAAAATCATCACGCCGATAAAGCCCGCCACCGGTGGCGCAACCGCATAGACCCACATCAGAAGCGTGCGGTAGACGCGCGTGCCGCGGATGATCTTGTCGGCCTTGACGGCGAGAACGAGGGCGATCGAGAGCGAAAGAAATGTCACCAGCCCGGTGAAACCCACCGTGAACACGGCCACTTTCAGATATTGCGCGGACGAAAAGAGATCGATGTAATTGCCTGCGCCGACGAAGGTCGAGCCGAAGCCAAAGGGATCCTCAAGATAAAACGACGACCGGATTGCATAGAGGGCCGGCCAGTAAAAGAACACGCCGATGATGACGAGTTGCGGAGCCAGCAACACTATCGGTAGCCAGAGCAGGTTGAAACCGGCGCGTTTCATGGCTGAAATCCTCTTGATGATCGAACCAGCGGCCGCCAATCGATGACGGCCGCTGGGCGCACTATTGATTAGACAAGCGCGAGGCTCAGCCCTGGGTCTTGTTGAAGCGCTCGAGAAGCTCGTTGGCTTCCTTCTCGATCGTGGCGAAGGCTTCATCAACCGAGGTTTCACCGGTCAGGATGCGGCCGTATTCACGGTTCATCACGTCACGGATCTGCACATAGAAGCCCATGCGGTAGCCCTTGGTGTTCTCGCCGGCAGGCAAGGAAAGCTGCTGGATGCCGACTTCGGCGGCAGGCTGCTCCTTGTAGTAGCCTTCGGCCTTGGCCATCTCATAAGCAGCGTTGGTGATCGGCACATAACCGGTCTGCTTGTGCCACTTGAGCTGCACTTCCGGCGAGCTCATGTAGCGGAAGAATTCGGCGGTAGCCTTGTTTTCCTCGGCCGACTTGCCGGACATTGCGAACAGGGCCGCGCCGCCGATGAAGGTCTGCGTGGGCTCCTTGGTCACGGCTTCCCAGTAAGGCAGGAAGGTGGCCGAGAAAGGCATCGTCGCGGTCTTCTGCAGGCCGCCGAACGAACCCGACGAACCGAGCCAGAGGCCAACCTTGCCTTCTTCGAAAGGCTTCTGGTTGTCGTTCCAGCCGGCGCCGTACCATTCAAACAGGCCTTCGTCCTTCCACTTCTTCAAGGAAGCGAACTGGGCCTTGATCTCAGGCGTGTTGACCAGGATTTTGGTCTCGCCGTCGCCATAGCCATTGTCGTTGGTGGCGAAAGGCAGATTGTGGCGCGAGAAGAAGTTCTCGGTGAATTCCCACGGCAGGTGCGACTGAACCAGCGGGATGAAGCCCGCGGCCTTGAGCGCCGGTGCGGTTACGCTTTCGAATTCTTCCCAGGTCTTGGGCGGCGTCACGCCGGCCTTTTCGAGGGCTTCGACATTGTAGTACATGATCGGCGTCGAGGAGTTGAACGGCATGCCGATCATTTTGCCGTTTGCATCGGCATAGAAGTAGCGCACGCCTGGAATGTAATCTTCAATGTTGAAGTCAATGCCGTTCTGGCTGAGCAGATCCTGCACCGGCACGGTGGCGCCCTTGGCGCCAATCACGGTGGCGGCGCCGGCGTCGAACACCTGCAGGATGTTGGGCTGTTCGCCAGCGCGGAACGCGGCGATGCCTGCGGTCAGGGCTTCTTCATAGGTGCCCTTGAAAACCGGTGTGATCTCGAATTCGCTCTGGCTTGCGTTGAATTCCGTGGCGATCTCATTGACGGTGTCGCCAAGTGCGCCGCCCATGGCATGCCACCAGGTGATCTGGGTTTGAGCAAAGGCCGAGGAGCTGAGGGTCAGCCCCAGCGCCATCGAGGCGATAGCAAGAAGGTTCTTTTTTGACATCTGTTAGCTCCGTTAACGGTCCGGGATTGGATGTTTCCCCGGAGCGGGATAGAGCGGTCATGATTCAATCCGGTGAAGCTTTTGCTTCATTTTGATGACAATCCACAGTCGCGATCGGCGCCTGGCCCTCGGCAACAGCGGTGTTGCCGAAGGCCAGGTTGCAATTGCGCGGAAAACCATGAAAGACGCAGTCGATTATCAGGAAATTCCGGGAACTGATATATTCCCGGCAAGGCCAAACCGGGCTTTTCATTCAGGTTCGCATTGCGCATCATGTGCACTGCAATAACAAACAGTCACCAAGTGCGAGGGGCACCGATGTACGAATATCCTCTTCTGTGGGAATGGCTCAGCTTCGCCGTGCGCTGGCTGCATGTGATCACGGCCATCGCCTGGATCGGATCATCGTTTTATTTCATCGCGCTAGATCTCGGGCTGGTGCAAAGACCAGGACTGCCGGAAGGCGCTTACGGCGAGGAATGGCAGGTCCATGGCGGCGGCTTCTATCATATCCAGAAATACCTGGTGGCGCCTGAGCGCCTGCCCGAGCATCTGACCTGGTTCAAATGGGAAAGCTATTTCACCTGGTTGTCCGGCTTCGCCCTCTTGTGGGTGGTCTATTATGCCGGCGCGGAGCTTTATCTGATTGACGCCAATGTGCTTGACGTTACCGCTCCTGTCGCCATTTCCATCTCGGTCGCCTCGATCGTGCTTGGCTGGATCATCTATGATCTGTTGTGCAAATCGCCGGTCGGGCAAAGCACCACCGGGCTGATGCTGGTTCTGTTTGGCGTGCTGGTGGCGATGGCCTGGGGCTACACGCAGGTGTTTTCCGGCCGGGCGGCGCTGTTGCATCTGGGCGCGTTCACCGCCACCATCATGACCGCCAATGTGGCGATGATCATCATCCCCAACCAGAAGATCGTGGTGGCCGATCTCAAGGCAGGCCGGACGCCGGATCCGAAATATGGCCGCATCGCCAAGCAGCGCTCGTTGCACAACAACTACCTCACCTTGCCGGTGATCTTCCTGATGCTGTCCAACCATTATCCGCTGGCATTTGCAACTGAGTGGAACTGGCTGATCGCCGCCCTGGTGTTCCTGATGGGCGTCACCATCAGGCACTGGTTCAACACGGTGCATGCGCGCAAGGGCAAGCCGCACTGGACCTGGGCCGCAACGCTCGCACTGTTCATCGCCATCATCTGGCTGTCGAGCCTGCCGCGTTCCGATGAGGTTATGGAAGAGGCGGCTCTGGCGCCGGTGCACGAACGGTTTGCCGCCAATGTCCATTTCGAGGCGGTGAGCGAGACCATTCTGGGCCGTTGCGCGATGTGCCATGCCGCCGAGCCTTTCTGGGACGGGATTGCCCATGCGCCGAAAGACGTGCGGCTCGAGACACCGGCCGACATTGCCCGCCACGCGCGCGAAATCTACATCCAGGCCGGACGCAGCCACGCCATGCCGCCCGGCAACATCACCTTTGTCGAACCGGCGGAACGGGCGCTGATTGTCGCCTGGTATGAATCGACGATTGCCGGCGAGACCGGTCAATGACGCCCAAACTGTTGCGCGGCCGTGTGCTAAGTTTCAAGTCGCGCCCGCAGGCGCGTGATGATCATGCCAGCTATGTGTATGAAGAAGACGGCGCCGTGCTTGTCGAGAACGGGCGGATTTCGGCCGCGGGGCGCTACGCCGAGGTCAGGCTCAATTCCCCGATCGGCGTCGAGCTGATCGATCACCGGCCATTGCTGCTGATGGCCGGTTTCATTGATCCGCATATCCATTTCCCGCAAATGCAGGTGACCGCCAGCTATGCCGCCAACCTGCTGGAGTGGCTCAACACCTACACATTCGTCGAGGAACAGCGGTTCGCCGACGCGGCCCACTCGGCCCGTTTCGCCAAATTGTTTTTCGACGAATTGCTGCGCCAGGGCACGACCACAGCTGCGGCCTATTGCTCGGTGCACAAGGGTTCGGCGGACGCGTTTTTTGCCGAAGCCACCCGGCGCAACCTGCTGATGGTCGGCGGCAAGGTGATGATGGACCGCAACGCGCCGCTGGCCCTGACCGATACCGCCCAATCGAGCTATGACGACACCAAGAGTGTGATCGCCGACTGGCATGGCAAGGGCCGCAATCATGTGGCGATCACCCCGCGTTTCGCCATCACCTCAAGCCCGGCGCAACTGGAGGCGGCAGGAACGCTGGCGCGCGAGCATCCGGACCTGCTGATCCAGACCCATTTGTCGGAAAACAATGCCGAGATCGCCTACACGATGGAGCTTTATCCCGAGGCAAGGGATTACACCGATGTGTACGCGCGCCATGGCCTGCTCACCCGCAAGATGCTGCTCGGCCACGCCATCCATCTGTCGGACCGGGAGATGGATGCAATTGCCGAAGCAGGCTCCGTGGCTGTGCATTGCCCCACCTCCAACCTGTTCCTCGGCTCGGGGCTGTTTGATCTCAAGCGGCTCAAGGAACATGGCGTGCGCACCGCGATCGCCACCGATATCGGCGGCGGATCGAGCTACTCGCTGCTCCGAACCCTCGACGAGGCCTACAAGATCCAGCAATTGCGCGGCCACCGGCTGCCGCCAATCGAAAACTTCTGGCAGGCCACCCGCGGCAATGCCGAGGCGCTCGGACTTGTCGACCGTATCGGAACGCTTGATCCGGGAACCGACGCCGACATCATCGCGCTCGATGCATCCGCAACGCCGGCCATGGCGATCCGGATGGAGACGGTTGAGACGCTGGAGGAGGAATTGTTCGTGCTGCAGACGCTGGGAGACGACCGGTCGGTGCGGCAGGTCTATGTGGCTGGCGAAGCGGTTTGAGGCAAAGTGGAAATAAACTCTCCCTCTGTCACAATTTGGTCTTAACTCTTCGTTATCAATGTTCCTGCAAGCTGTGTATCAGCAGCGATCGCATTCATGATCGCTTTTAAGTCGCGTGAGCACGGATGTACTGCCACGCGGCTTTCGCTTTTCCCCCCTCAGGTTTTCCCGAAGATCTCTCGCCAGAGCCGGTCCTGTCGCGCCGTGTTAGAGCCGATCATCTCTAGCTGCCGCGATAGGTCGAGTAGCTGTAGGCGGAGATCAGCAGCGGCACATGATAATGGCCGCTTGTCGCGGCGATGCCGAAGCGGATCGGGATCACATCGAGAAACGCCGGATCGGGCAAGCGGGCGCCGGTCGAGCGCAGGTAGTCACCGGCATGAAACACCAGTTCATAGACGCCTGCAACGAGTTCCGCGCCGGACAGCAGCGGGGCATCGACCCGGCCGTCATCATTGGTGCGGACGGTCTTGAGCAGATGACGGTCGAGACCGTCGATCCGCATCAGTTCGATCACCATCCCGGCTGCCGGGCAGCCGCGGGCGGTGTCGAGCACATGGGTGGTCAGGCGTCCGGTGCCAAGCGGTTGAGCCATTGGGGTCTCCTCGGTCAGTGTGGTTCGGTGATCATATAAGGCGCATCATAGCTGACTTCTTCGAGATTGCCGCCACGGCCTTCCCGGTCCATCACCAGGAAATCGCTCGGCGCGCCCACCGCGATCAGCGGATGATGCCAGACATTCCGGCCATACTGAACGCCGACATCGCCCGGAACGGCAAAGGCCCGCGGCTGCCCCGGACGTCCGCCAGCATCTGGCGCCACCACCGCGATCCAGGCGCGCGGGGTGAGCGGAAAAAAGGCCTGGCTGCCCAGCGGATGGCGTTCCATCATGCCGACCGCATAGGGAAAGCCGCGCGGCTGGCCGCGAAACAGCGACAGGATGGTGCGGCCGCCTTGAGCCTCGGTATCGGCCATGGCCAGCGCATGAAACCGCTCAGTTGTGCCGCCATTGATCAGGCGCATTTCCGCGCCGTTGATATCGAGCACCGTGCCAAAGGGGGCAAAGGCCTCGGCGGTGAGCTTTTCCAGAGTGAGTTGAGGCATCGGGCTCACGCGCCCGCCAGCAATGCAGCAATGCGGAAACCGGCGATCCTTTCGACCTGCGCGCAGGCGGTCTGAAACTCGGTCGCCGGATCATTGCCGATGCGGGCCTCGAAGGCTGCGAGAATATCGTCCTTGCCAAGCCCCTTGACCGCAATGATGAAGGGGAAACCGAAATCCCGCATATAGCGCGTGTTGAGTTCGGTGAAGCGGGCATGTTCGGCGGCGCTGAGCCGGTCGAGCCCGGCGCCGGCCTGCTCGGATTTGGATTCCTCAGTCAGATCGCCGGCAATCGCCAGTTTGCCCGCCAGATCCGGGTGGGCGCGCAGCACGCCCATGCGCTCGTCATGGCTGGCTGCGCGAAATTCAGCGCACAGCGCCTCATGCACCGGACCCGCCTTGAGTGGCTCGGCAATCCGGCCATGATCGAAGGCGCGCGCGGCAATCCACGGCGAATGCTCGAACACGGAGCCAAATTGCTCGATGAAGTGATCGCGGGAGGTCATTTTTTCTCCGGGTGATGCTGGGCATGCCAATGATTGGCGATGTCTATACGGCGCGTGACCCAGGCCTTGTCGTGCGCGGCGACATAATCGAGAAACCTCGCCAGGGCGGCGGCGCGGCCCGGACGGCCGGCAAGGCGGCAATGCAGCCCGATCGACATCATCTTGGGGCTGCCCGCGGCACCCTCCGCCATCAGCACGTCGAATGTGTCCTTGAGATAGCTGAAGAACTGGTCGCCGGAATTGAAGCCCTGCGGCGTGGCGAAACGCATGTCGTTGGCGTCAAGCGTATAGGGCACGATCAGATGCGGGCCATTCGGCCCTTCCACCCAGTAGGGCAGTTCATCGGCGTAGGAATCGGCCGAATAGACGAAACCGCCCTCCTCCATGACCAGCCGCAAGGTGTTGACCGAGGGCTTGCCCTGATAGATGCCGAGCGGCCGCGAGCCGGTGACCTCGGTGTGGATGCGCACGCAGTCGGCGATGTGGCGGCGCTCCTCGGCTTCGGAGAAATCCTTGTATTCGAGCCAGCGCAGCCCGTGGCTGGCGATCTCCCAGCCGGCCTCGTTCATGGCGGCGACCGCATCGAGATTGCGCTGCATGGCGAGCGCCACGCCATACACAGTGACCGGCATGCCACGTTCGGTGAACAGGCGCCAGAGCCGCCAGAAGCCCGCGCGCGAACCGTATTCGTAGAGCGATTCCATGTTCATGTTGCGCTGGCCCGGCCAGGGCTGCGCGCCGACGATCTCCGACAGCAGGCACTCCGACGCCGGATCGCCATCGAGGATCGAGCTTTCGCCGCCCTCCTCATAGTTGACGACGAACTGCACGGCGCAATGGGCGCCGCCGGGCCATTGCGGGTCCGGCGGCGTGCTTCCATAGCCGATCAGGTCGCGGGGATAAGGTGCCATGCACTTGAATCCATGTGTTTCCAATTGCCGCGAACGGTAGCAGCACCGGGTCAAATGTCGAGGCCCCGACTTTGAAGAAAAACCGCAAGCTGTTGTGATGATTTCAGCTATCGGAGGTCTTGCCAGCCGCCTTGGCCGCATGCCAGGCCACGGAAAAGCTCTCCGGCACCTCGGGTCCCTCGGCTCGGGTGATCAAGGCCACCAGAGCGTCGGCCATGCGGTGGGCGATGCCGAAGCTGATCTTGAAGCCGCCGGCCATGGCCAGAACGCCAGGCGCGCCCGGCACCGGTCCGAGCATGGGATCGCGTCCGATGGCGCGCGGGCGCACGCCGGCCCAACGGCGGATCACCGGCGCATGCTTGATGACCGGACAAAGCTTGCGGGCCCGGCTGACGATGTCATCCAATCGCTCGTCGGTTCCGGTCGGATCGGCGAAATCCCGTTCGCTGGTCGAGCCGACCGCGACGTGGCCATTTTCATGGGCGATCACATAGACGCCGTCATCATAGACCACCGGCAGGTCGGGCGATGCCTTTGCATCGAGAAGGGCCGCCTGCCCTTTCACGCCGCTGCCCAGCGCGTTCGCAGAAAGTCCGGCGGCGCGCGCAATCAGGGCAAACGCGTCAACCCCGTTGGCGAGCGCGACATGGCCAAAGCTGACCGCCGAACCATCCGACAGACGGGCGCTGCGATCGCCCGGGCTCACGTCCACAACGCTTGTTCCCAGACGTAAGGCCACATTCGGCATCACGGCAAGACTCGACAGCAGCGCGGCAAGCAACCCGGTTGGCGCAAGCCGCGCCGACAGCGTCTCGTGAACAACTCCGAAGGGCGCGCGCAGAATGTCGGGCCAGTTGCTGATCTCGGGGGTGTGGTTGACCTCATAGCTGAAGCGTCCGCCCCAATTTTCCTGCGCGTCACGGATCTGCCCCAGCGCCGCGGTCCGCGCCCGCTCGGAAGACAACGGCAACAACCGGCCAACCCGGCGATAGCCGCACCGGACGCCGGTTTCGGATTCAAGCCGTGCAATTTCGTCTTCAAGATCAACCAGTGCGCGGAACTGAAAATCCTTCTTGCCGTTCCAGCGCTCGGGACTGTGCGGCATCAAGGCGCCGAGAAAGCCGCCGCTGGCGCCGCCGCCGGGATTGCCGCGCTCGACCAGCATGACCGAGAGACCGGCGCGCGCCGCTTTCACCGCCAGCCACAGACCGGCGACGCCCGCCCCGGCGATCAACAGATCGGGAGCGGCTTGACCGCCCTGCGCCGCGCCGCTATCGGCAATACCCATGATCGACCCCCTTGAGCCGGATAGCGAGAACGCCCCACAGCCCAAGCCGCTCTCCTGGCTGGAGGGCGATATGCCCTATTCGGAGGAATTTGGCGACTTCTATTATTCCCGCGCGGATGGCCGGGCCGAATGCCGCCATGTCTTTCTTGCCGGAAACGGCCTGCCGCAGCGTTTTGCTGACAAGCAGCCGTTCGTCATCGGTGAACTCGGCTTTGGCACCGGTCTCAATTTCATCGAGACCTGGTCGATGTGGGAAGAAGCCGCGCCGGAATCCGCACGGCTCGAGTTTCATTCATTCGAATTGAGGCCGCTCCGGCGGGACGACATGCGCCGCGCTCTTTCCGCCTGGCCGGATCTGGACGGCAAGACCGCGCAGCTTGTCTCCGCCTGGCCCGAGCAGCCGGAAGGCGACGTCCGGGCGGAGTTTGCGGCTGGCGGGAGAACCTTGAGCCTGCACGTCCACATTGGTTCGGCGCTGGAGCGGGTGCGCGCCGCCGGGATCTCAGCGGACGCCTGGTATCTCGATGGCTTCGCGCCGTCGCGCAATCCGGACATGTGGTCTGAGGAATTGCTCGGCACTGTCGCCGACCGGACGGCAGAGGGCGGAACATTCGCCACCTATTCGGCGGCCGGATGGGTGCGGCGGAATTTGCAGGCGGCAGGCTTCGTGGTGGAGAAACGTCCCGGACACGGCAGCAAGCGCGACATGAGCGCCGGCTATCTCGCCAGTCGTGTACTCAGCCCCGGTTGATCCGCGCTGCGATGTCGGCGGGCAGCCACTCACGTATCTTGGCTTCGAGCTTCTCCGGGCTGATCGGCTTGGACATGTAATCGTCCATGCCCGCCTCCATGCAGCGCTCCTTGTCACCGGTCAGGGCATGGGCGGTCACGCCGATGACCGGCGTGTGACCAAGCCCGGGGTCATCGGCTTCCGCCTGGCGAATGGCCTGGGTCGCCTGATGCCCGTTCATGACCGGCATGGACACATCCATCAGGATCAGCGCGGGACGCAGGTTTTTCCACATTTCGAAGGCGCTGCCGCCATTGTTGGCGATCTTGTAGCGCACGCCAAGCCCGTCCAGGATCTGCGTGAACACAATCTGATTGACTTCATTGTCCTCGGCGACGAGCAGGTCAAGGCTGCCGCGAGGCGAAGCCGGGTCCGGCGTCTGGCTGTTGCTGCCGGGAGAAGCGGATTGATCAACCAGCTTCGGCCCGGCTCGCTTTGCCGGCGGAACAAGCGTTGCCTTGCCCGGGATCTGGACGGGCCGAGGAAGCCCCAATTCGCCCGCGGGCTGCGCAGCGTTTTGAAGAACCTCGACTATTGTTTCCAGAAGCAAGGAGGAACGAGCAGGTTTCATCAATGTCGATTGCACCATGCCATTTCGAATGTCCGCTTCAGCCGACTTGATATCCATTGAAGTCAGCATGATGATCGACGGCCTATCGGGGCCATGGGCCTTTCGAATGGCGCGCGCCGTCATCACCCCATCCATCTCCGGCATGTGATAGTCGAGGATGATCGCATCGACCGGCACGTCGAAACGAACCGCCGCATCGAGCACATCAAGGCCTTCCTGACCGGACACCGCGGCGCAAGCGTCAAATCCCCAGGCATCGAGTTGCTCCTTGAGAATCGCACGATTGACGGCATTGTCGTCAATGACGAGAATCCTGGCTCCGGAGACGTCAATGGGCGCACTGCGGACCGGCGCCGCGTCGCGATCAAGCTGCAAGCGGATTTCAACAGTGAACACCGAGCCTTCGCCCTCCGTGCTTTCCGCCCGGACCTGGCCATTCATCAAGGCCACCAGCCGCGAGGTGATCGCCAGCCCGAGGCCTGTTCCCTCGTGACGTCGCGTTGATGAGGCATCCACCTGGGAGAACTTGTCGAACACCGCCTCGAGCTTTTCCTGCGGAATGCCGATCCCGGTGTCTTTCACCTGCAGTTTGAGATCAATCCTGTCGGCGCCAATGGGCGACCCGGTCAGTTCAATCAGAACGTGGCCGGTTTCGGTGAACTTGATGGCATTGCCGACCAGGTTGGTGATGATCTGGCGCATCCGGCCCATGTCGCCGACAACGCGCGCCGGAAGCTCGGGATCGATGCGCACAATCAGCTCGATGTCCTTGTCGGCGGCACGGCTTGAAATCAGGGTCGCGACATCCTCGACCGTTTCGCGCAAGTCAAATGACGACTCATCGAGCACCAATTGTCCCGCGTCGATTTTCGAGAAGTCCAGAATGTCATTGATGATGGTCAGCAATGCGTTGCCGGATTTGACGATGATGTCGGTGAAGGTGCGCTGGCGGGTATCGAGTTCCGATCGCGACAGCAGTTCCGCCATTCCGAGAACGCCATTCATCGGGGTCCGGATTTCATGGCTCATGTTCGCCAGGAATTCAGACTTCGCGCGATCAGCGATCTTGGCCTTTTCCAGCAGTTCCTTGAGCTCCGCCTCACGCATCCTTGCTTCGGTGACATCTGTGTAGGTGACGATCATCCTGGAGTTTGTGGTCGGCTTGGCGTCAATCCTGAGCCAGCGACCATTGCTCCCCTGGCGTTCCATCGAATGCGCTTCGTTGTTTTTGTGGCTCTCCATGATGCTGGCGCGCACTGCCGCGGCGTCTTTGTCCGATTCGTAGCTACCGCGTTCCTGACAGTAGGCCAGATAGCCTTCCAGGGGTTTGCCGGGTTCAACCACCTCGGCGGGCACATCAATCATTTTCATGAAAGTGTCATTGCAGAACTCAATTCTGCCGCTGCGGGTGACCAGCAGACCCTGCGCCATGGCGCCGGCGGCGCCGCTGAGCAATTCGCTGGCGTGCTCAATCTCTGTCCGGGCCAGATCAAGCTCATGCTCACGCTGCTTGAGCTCGGTGATGTCAAAATACGACACCATCCGCTTGCCTTCTGACAAGGCCCGAACCGAATAGATGACTGTCCTGCCGTCCCCGCGCTTGAATTCCCGCGGTTCGACATATCCCCGGCGGATTTCTTCAAGCCTGGTTTCGACATAAGCGTCAAAATCCTCGTCAGCCACGCCATAAACGCCATTGTGACGATTAACGTCGATGAGTTCCCTGAAAGGCGCGCCGATATAGGAATCTTTCGCCTTGATTCTCCAGATCCTGAAAAACGCGTCGTTGACCAACTCGATCTTGTCAGTCTTATCAACGACGACCACGCCCATATGCATGGCGTCGATGACGTTTTCGAGATCCGAGCGGTTAAGTTCCGCCAGCCGGCGGGATTCGAAGAGTTCTTCCTCCCGGCGCTTTATTTCGCTGACATCGAGCGTCGTGCCGAGCAGATGCCGCCGTCCGGTCGGATCCGTCATTCTCACTTTCCGGTCGATCAGCTTGAGCGGCTCGCCATTGGCCTTGGTGAGCTCCACCTTGCGCTCGACAATCTCCCGCCCGCTCATGACCTCGGTGTCGACATCCCGCAAAGCCTGGCCTTGTTCCCCGAACAGGGCGAAGTCGTCACTACCGATCACTTCGGCCGCGGACAGGCCGGTCAAATCACCATGGGCGCGATTGACATAGGTGTAGCGGTAGTTCTCGTCCTTCACAAAGCTGGAAACCGGCATTTCATCCAGCATTGCGCGGAACAGTTCGTTTTCCGAAACCTTGGCCTCCAGGGCGAATTCACGCAGCTTGAGTTCGGTCACGTCCATTCGCATTCCCAGCACGTAGCCGTCGTCAAGCGCCCGGTTGACAATGCGAAGCCATCGGCCGTTCTTGAGTTGCTCGACAGTGGCATTGCCGAAATCACGATGAGCGGCAATCCGCTTTTCAATCCACGCCTGGCGAGCCGCGGGATCTGCTGTCTCACTGATGGTGCAGGTGACTTCCAGTACCGACCGCAACGTCTTGCCGACCTGCAGCATGTATTCCGGAGCCGTTATCGAATCCATCGCGGGATTGACGTAAAGCAGCACATCCTGCGGATCAAACAGCACAATGCCGATGTCCATGCGGTCGAAAATTTCGTTGAAACGGTTCAACAGCGAGTTGTCGTTGACAGCTTCGCCGGCATCAATGGCATGGCGGTCCGGATGGAGCATCTGCCCATCGGCCGAACCTTCGACGCTGTCCGGCGCCACCCAGCGCAATAGTCCGCCATCGGGCAATGGTGTTTCCTGCCACCGACCCGGGACGAATTCACGATGCCGGCTTTCGGCGATGGTTCTTCCGTCCGGAGCGAACACGGCAATCGGGTAACTTGCCGCTTCGATTGCCGCTCGCAGCAACTTGTGGTCACCGCGCAGTGCTGCTTCGGGATCCTGGGATGTCTGCGGTTTGTGCGAAGCAAGCTCCAGCTCCGGCTCGCGCCTCTGCCCGGTTTCGAACCGAACCCCGGCAATCGGCTCGAAATGCCCGACGATGAATGTCTTTCCGCTGGTCTGCCGCTGCCGGTGAATACGGATCCGGTAACGGCCCCCCTTCAAGGGATGCGCGAACAAGGCCACCTGATCCTTGCCGAAGACGAGGCTGCGGCGCTCCTTCTCGTCGCGATCATTCTGCTCAACGGAATCAAAATGGTGGTGGCTCTTTTGGCCGATGAGCGACGCCGGCTGGCAATCCCAAAGTTCGCCATAGGCCGCGTTGACCGTGACATAGCGGAGTTCGGAATCCTTGATGAAGGCAGGATTGGGGTCACGCTTGACCTGGTCGCATGCCATGGCCAGCGCCTCATCGCCCCCGATGTTGTCGACTTCTCCCACTCGGCCGTCCCCGTTCATACAAATTCCGGCTGTTTTACCGCCCGTTACATTGCACGGCTGCCTTGAAGAAAGGGTTAACCATGATTTGCGGGCATCCTTCGCCGGCGTCAATTTGCCGGCCATTCGGGTCCGCGCCGGAAAGTGGAAACCCGCATCCCGGAACGGCTTGCAGGAACGAGCGGTCCGGATTAGCGTCGGGTTAATCGATGCCCGCGACCGATCAATTCCGATCAGGCGGCAGGCGATCCCGAACATGACGGAGCCAGGTCCAAATGAGCAGCATCGACGATATCGTGCCCGCGGCCATCGAGAACACGGCCGGCGCGCCGGAGCGGCGCAGACGTGTCGGCGGCGGACGTGGCGGGGAACGGGGCAAAGGCAGGAAAACCCCGGTGACCTTGCGATACCGGTCAATCCTCAACACCCAGGATCCGTCGCTGATCCTGTCGGAAGAGGGGCTGGAAGCCATTCATGAAGCCTCGCTCACCGTGCTCGAGCAGATCGGCATGGACTTCATGCTCGCCGAGGCCCGAGACCGGCTCAAGGCCGCGGGCGCGGACATAAAATCCGGCAGCGAACGGGTACGGCTCGACCGCGGCCTGATCATGGATCTGGTTGGCCAGGCGCCGGGGCCTTTCACGCTGCATGCCCGCAATCCCGACCGCAACATCGCCATTGGCGGGCGCAATATCGCCTTCGCCCAGGTCGCCTCGGCGCCCTATTGCTCCGATCGCGACAGTGGCCGCAGAACCGGCACCCAGGCAGACTTCCGCAATCTGGTGAAGCTGGCGCAGTCCTTCGACATCATTCACATGAACGGCGGCTATCCGGTCGAACCGACCGATCTGCACGCTTCGGTCCGCCATCTCGATTGCCTGTCGGACATGATCAAGCTCACCGACAAGCCGTTCCATGCCTATTCGCTGGGCCGCGAGCGCAATCTGGATGCGCTGGAGATCGTGCGCATCGGCCGCGGCCTGACCGCCGAACAACTGGAAGCCGAACCTTCGCTGTTCACCATCATCAACGCCTCCTCGCCGCTGCGCTACGATGCGCCGATGCTGCAGGGCATTATCGAGATGTCGGCCCGCAACCAGGTGGTGGTGATCACGCCGTTCACCCTGGCCGGCGCGATGGCGCCGGTCACCATCGCCGGCGCCCTGGTGCAGCAGAACGCCGAGGCGCTGGCCGGCATCGCCTTCACCCAACTGGTCCGCCCCGGCTCGCCGGTGGTCTATGGCGGATTTACCTCCAATGTCGACATGAAATCGGGCGCGCCCGCCTTTGGAACGCCCGAATACATGAAGGCGGTGATCGCCGGCGGGCAGTTGGCGCGGCGCTACGGGATTCCCTACCGCACCTCCAATACCTGCGCCGCCAACACGCTGGATGCGCAGTCAGCTTACGAATCGATGATGTCGCTCTGGGCGGTGGTCCAGGGCGGCGGCAATTTCATCATGCATGCGGCCGGATGGATGGAAGGCGGCCTGACCGCGTCGTTCGAAAAATTCATCCTTGATGTCGACATGCTGCAGATGGTGGCCGAATTCCTGGCGCCGCTCGACACCAGCCCAGATGCGCTGGCGATGGACGCCATCGCCGAGGTCGGACCCGGCGGCCACTATTTTGGCACGGCGCACACACTGTCGCGCTACGAAACGGCTTTCTACTCTCCGATCCTGTCAGACTGGCGCAACTTCGAGAGCTGGAGCCTCGCCGGTCAGCCGACCACCTATGACCACGCCAACCGGGTGTGGAAAGAGACACTGGCGAATTACGAAGCGCCGCCGCTGGATGAGGCAATTGAAGAGGAACTCGACGCCTTCGTGACCCGGCGCAAGACCGAGGGCGGCGTGCCGACGGATTTCTGATCAGGCAGGGTCGGCGATCATCTTGACCGAGGCAAGACCGACGCCGCCGGGAAAATCGACGGTGAAATGCTCGATGACGCGAAACCCGAGGCGTTCATAAAACGGCACCGCCGGCAATGAAGACCAGGCCTCCATCCGGGTAAGGCCTTCTTGCCGCGCCTGCGCCAGGCAGGCATTATAGAGCGCGCTGCCGACGCCCTTGCGCAGATGATCGGGGTGAACGGCGAAATGGCGGACATGACCAAGCCCCGGAGTGATACCGCCTGACTTGCCGGGCGCCGCGATGCTCCATCCTCCGCAGCCCGCGCACCGGCCATCCGATAGCGCCAGAAAGAACCGGCCGGACTCCAGAAGCCGCGGGTTCGCCTGCGTGACCAGCGGCAGCAGCGCGGCGAGATCGGACTCCGCATAATGGCCCTGCCAGAGGCGGCTGTAGCTCGCGGTCAACACCTCAGTCACCTCAGCCGCATCGGCCGGCGTCGCCAGCCTGACCTTCACCCCGGATTCCTGCATGCCACCCTCCCCGGACCACGAACAACCGCAACTCTACTAGACCACAGACCCTGCAGCGCCGCGCATCCAATTGGATGCGCAAAGGTCGCTGTAGCGCTTTAAAATATGCATGTACGTTATCACCCAAATGAATGCATTTGGGTGCGACATGCATTAGACGATGACGGGCGTCTTGCGGTTGGTCAACCATACGCCGACGACCACAATCAGCGTGCCCAGAATCATCGGGACGGTCAAAGCCTCGCCAAAAAACAGCCAGCTTTCGATCGCAACGGCAGGCGAGACCAGATAGGTCAGCGAGGCGGCGCGGGAGACCTGGCCGCGGCGGATCAGATAGAGCAGCAGCATGATCGACACCAGCGACAGGCCCAGCACCGACCAGCCCATGGCCAGGGCAAACTCCAGGTTCCAATCAATGCTCAGGGGCTCGATCCACAGCGCCAACGGCATCACCACCAGAAATCCACCGACATATTGCAGCGCCGCGATGGCGCGCAGATCACCGGTCTGCAGGTATCGTTTCTGGTAGATGGTGCCGAGCGCCACCGACGCCATGGCCACGACATTGATCAGCAAGGGAATTACGGCCGTCTTCAGCAGGGCGGTGTCGAGTGCGAGTAGGCCCGGCAGGATGGCGAGGCTCAGACCGGCAAGACCGAGCAGGATGCCAAGCCGTTGAGGCCCGGTCAGGCGTTCGCCGACCAGGAAGGGGGCGGCAAGCGCCGTCAGCAACGGCTGCAGCGCCGCGATGAGGCCGGAAACTGACGCCGGAACGCCCTGGTCGATCGCCCACCAGACCCCGCCAAGATAAATGCCGTGCAGAAACACGCCCGAGACCACCGCATGGGTCCAGCCGGCGCGCGTCGTTGGCCAGGCTGCACGGCTTAAAAGCGTGATGATGAAAAACAAGGCTGCGGCGAACGTGAAACGCAGGCTCAGGAAGGTCAGCGGATCCGCGTAAGGGCTTGCATATTTGGCCACGATCCATCCCGTCGACCAAAGCAGCACAAACAGGGCCGGAGCAATGCGATCGAGCGTCATGAAAGGGAACCTGATTGACTGGGCGCCGGTGATGTCAGCCCGGTTCAGGCAGGGCGCAGGGGAGCGTTAGCCTCGGTCCCGGTGAATGGCAAGCCTGATGTCACAAGCAGCCCGGATCAACCGGCAATGCCGCGCCGGATTGCGGCCCGATAGCCACAATGTCCGGAAAAATGCGTTTCGCGCGGCAATGGCGAGAAACCCTGCACGGTTCTTGCTTTCTCTAACCTGATACGATCTTATACCCTCAATAGGGGAGCGCCAAACACGTGCCTTTCGATGAAATGCTGACGACGGACAACCTTCCACGAGCACCTTACCAAGGGTACTTCAACTGGCATTCGGAGCAAAATCCGTCTGATCTGATCAAGAAATCCCGAGACGCGGAAAACATCTTCCGCAAGACCGGCATCACCTTTGCCGTTTACGGCAAGGAAGATTCCGCAGAGCGGCTGATTCCGTTCGATATCGTGCCACGCATCATCTCCGGATCGGAATGGCGAAAGCTGGCGCAGGGGATCGAGCAGCGGGTGATGGCGCTGAACGCCTTTCTTGACGATATCTACCACAAGCAGGAAATCATCAGGGCCGGCCGCATACCGCGCGCGCTGATTGAAAAGAACGATGCCTTCCTGCCCGAAATGATCGGCATGCGCCCGCCGGGCGGTGTCTACACCCACATTATCGGAACCGACATCGTGCGGACTGGCGAGGGCCAGTTCTATGTGCTGGAAGACAATGCAAGAACACCTTCGGGCGTCTCCTACATGCTCGAAAACCGCGAAACCATGATGCAGATGTTTCCCGAGCTATTCCATCTCAACAGGGTGCGGCCGGTTGAAAACTATCCGAAATTGCTGCGCCAGAGCCTGGCCGCCGTGGCGCCGCCAGGATGCACCGGCAAGCCGCGGATTGCGGTGCTGACGCCGGGCATTTTCAATTCAGCTTTCTATGAGCACGCCTACCTCGCCGACCAGATGGGCGTCGAACTGGTCGAAGGCTCGGACCTGCGCGTCATCAACGGCAAGGTGGCGATGCGGACGACCCGCGGTTACGAAGCCATCGACGTTCTCTATCGCCGGGTCGATGATGATTATCTCGATCCGCTGTCTTTCCGTCCGGATTCGACGCTTGGCGTGCCTGGCATCATGGACGTCTACCGCGCCGGCAACATCACCATCGCCAATGCGCCCGGCACCGGCATCGCCGACGACAAGGCTATCTATTCCTACATGCCCGATATCGTCGAGTTCTACACCGGCCGCAAGCCGCTGCTGGAAAATGTGCCGACCTATCGTTGCTCCGAACCCGACACGCTGAAATATGTGCTGGAAAACCTCGCCGAACTGGTGGTCAAGGAAGTCCACGGATCGGGCGGATACGGCATGTTGGTGGGCCCCGCCGCGAGCAAGCGCGAACGCACCGAATTCGCTGAAAAACTCAAGGCCCGGCCCGGCAATTATATCGCCCAGCCGACCTTGGCTCTCTCCACGGTTCCAATCCTGGTCAAGAAGGGGCTGGCGCCGCGGCACGTCGACCTCAGGCCCTTCGTGCTGGTGTCCAACAAGGTCCAGATCATTCCCGGCGGCCTCACCCGGGTGGCGCTGAAGGAAGGCTCGCTGGTGGTCAATTCCAGCCAGGGAGGCGGCACCAAGGACACTTGGGTGCTGGAGGACTGAACATGCTGGGAAGAACCGCAAACGGCCTGTTCTGGATGTCGCGCTATATCGAGCGTGCTGAAAACACCGCGCGGCTGATCGATGCCGGGCTGAGGATGTCACTGACCCGGATGGATGGCCAGGAAGAAGACTGGGAATCGGTGCTGCGCAGCTCCGGTGTGTTCAACGGCTACCGTGCGACCAATGAGGAAGTCACCAGCGCCGACGCCGTCAACTACCTGCTGCGCGACAAGAGCAACCCGTCAAGCGTGCTGTCCACCATCGAGGCCGCCCGCAACAACGGCCGGATGGTGCGCACGGCGTTGACGCGGGATGCCTGGGAAGCCACCAATGAATGCTATCTGGACATCAAGTCACAGCTTTCGCGACGCATAGCGCGGGCGGACATGCCGGAGATCATCAACACTATCAAGCAACGCACCGGGCTGATCCGCGGCACCTATCACGGCACCATGCTGCGCAACGAACTCTACAATTTCTCAAGCCTCGGGACCTTCATCGAGCGCGCCGACAACACCGCGCGAATCCTTGACGTCAAATATTACGTGCTGCTGCCGGCGGCCTCCTATGTCGGATCCTCGCTCGACAATGTGCAATGGGAATCGATCCTGAGATCCGTTTCGGCGCACCGGTCCTACGGCTGGGTCTATGATGGGGAGTATACGCCTTCCAACATCGCCGATTTCCTGATCCTCAACGGCCGCATGCCACGCTCGCTGGCCTATTGCTACGACAAGATCAACACCAACCTGTCCTACATCGAACGGGAATACCGCAAGCGGGATTCCTGCCATGAGACGGCGGCGGCCACATTGGGGATGCTGCGGGAACGCGAAATCCAGTCCGTCATGGACAGCGGACTGCACGAATTTCTCCAGGGTTTCATCAGCCAGAACAGCCGGGTTGCTGCCGAGATCGCCGAAGCCTACCGGTTCTACCAGGACTGATTCCATGCTGCTTAAAATCTCCCACGTGACTGAGTATGCCTATGCGAATCCGGTTCGGTACGCCTTGCAGCGTCTCAGACTGACCCCGCAGGACAGTCCGTTGCAGACCGTCAACTCCTGGTCGATGGAGGTCGAGGGCGGGGCAGTCGAAGCCCGTTACATTGATCATTTCGGCAATGTGGTGGAACTGGTGAGCGCAAGCCGCGACACCGAAGCCATTCGGGTGGTGGCGACCGGCGTGGTGGAAACCTTTGACAAGATCGGCGTGTCGGGACCGCATCGCGGCTATATGCCGCTTTGGCTCTATCAACGGGAGTCAGCCCTGACCAAACCGGGCAAATTGATCCGGGAACTGGCGCGCGGCATCGACAAGGGTGAACCGCTCGATCAACTGCATAATCTGAAAACGGCTCTGCATCAGGCGATGGCCTATGTTCCGGGCGCAACCGGAACCCAAACCGTTGCCGAAGACGCGCTTGCGGCGGGCCAGGGCGTTTGCCAGGATCACGCGCAGGCCTTCGCCGCCGCGGCCCGGGTGATGGGCTATCCGGCGCGCTACGTCTCGGGCTATCTGATGATGGAAGAGACGCCGGATCAGGCGGCCAGTCATGCCTGGGCCGAAGCCCATGTCGAGGGCCTGGGCTGGGTCGGCTTCGATCCCGCCAACGACATGTCGCCCGATGACCGCTACGTCCACCTGGCTTACGGTCTTGACTACAAGGATGCGGCGCCGATTTCCGGTATCCGCACCGGAACCGGTGAAGAACAGCTTGCAGTCCACATAACAGTGGAGCAATAAGTCTCCGTCAGCATATTTGGAGGCGGATTCGCACATTATGACCTACTGCGTCGGACTTCGCCTCAACAAAGGCCTCGTTTTTATGTCCGACACGCGCACGAATGCGGGCGTCGACAATGTTTCAACATTTCGCAAGATGTACACGTGGTGCAAGCCCGGCGACCGGCTGATCACGCTGTTGTCGGCTGGAAACCTGGCGACGACGCAGACCGTGATCAGCGTGCTCGAGGAGCACACAAAAGCCGCCAACGACCGGCATCCGGACATTATGGATTCGCCATCGATGTTTGAAGTGGCGCGCCTGGTCGGAGAGACGGTGCGCGAGGTCATCAAGACCGCGACTGATGGCGGACTTCAAAGTGAATCCACCTTCAGCGCCACATTCATTCTGGGAGGACAAGTCGCGGGCGGCGCGATGCGGATGTTCCTGATCTACCCGGAAGGCAATTTCATCGAGGCGACGCAGGACAATCCGTTCTTCCAGATCGGCGAACACAAATACGGCAAGCCGATCCTGGTCCGCGCCTATGATCCGGACATGAGCTTCGAAATGGCGACGAAGCTGCTTTATGTCTCGTTTGATTCGACGCTGAAATCCAATCTCTCGGTGGGCCTGCCGCTGGATCTGCAGTATTACGAAGTCGACAGCCTGACCAAGGGCTATGAAAAACGGATCCAGGCCAGCGACCCCTATTTCCGCAAGATCTCCGACGGCTGGTCGGATGCGCTGCGCTCGGCGTTCAACAGCCTGCCGGATTTCGAACGGGACTGAGCCGCAAACGACTGCGTTATTGCGCCGCCGTGGCGACGCGCAATCCTCCAGCCTCTTCAATGAACGCCACCACCTCCGCCACGCCCGCGCCACGGCGCATGTCAGCAAACAGATGCGGCCGGCCCTTGCGGCCCGCCGCGGCGTCGCGTTCCATCACCGCAAGATCCGCCCCAACGTGAGGAGCAAGATCCATCTTGTTGATCACCAGAAGGTCCGACCGGGTGATCGCCGGCCCGCCCTTGCGCGGGATCTCCTCGCCCTGGCACACGGAAATCACGTAGATGGTCAGATCGGCGAGATCAGGTGAAAACGTGGCGGCCAGATTGTCGCCGCCGGATTCAATGAAGATGATGTCGAGATCAGGATGACGCTCGTTGAGTGCATCGATGGCGCGCAGATTGAGCGACGCATCCTCGCGGATCGCCGTATGCGGGCATCCGCCGGTTTCGACGCCGATGACCCGGTCGGACGGCAAGGCCTGCATCCGCACCAATGCCTCCGCATCCTCGCGCGTGTAGATGTCATTGGTGATGACGCCGATGGAATAGGCATCGCGCATCGCCTTGCAGAGCTTGTCGGTCAGCGCGGTCTTGCCGGAGCCGACCGGCCCGCCGATGCCGACGCGCAAGGGGCCATTGGATGAGGTCATGACAGGAACAACCGTGGTTGAAGGGTTTCGTGGTTCATCGCGGCAATATCGGCGATGAAGGCGGCGCCGCCAAGATCATCCAGGGTCGCACTGGCCGCGCGTCCGGCGGTCCGCGCGATCACCGCCTCAAGGCTGGCGAGCGCATGGGCCGCACCTTCCTGACCGGCAACCGACAGCCGGATTGCGCATTGCAGCTGGTTGGAGACGAAGGCGTGCAGATAGGCGCTGACGGTCAATCGCGGATCGATCCGCTCGAGCCCGGCCGCCATGCCGACCGCCACCGGCAGCGGAGTCTCCCTGCCCGGCAATCGATCCGGCTCGACCCAATGCGACACCGCCGCAAGGAAGGATGTGCCCTGATTGACGGTCTCATTGAGACGTTCCTGCCCGATGCACAAGGCGAGGCAAAGCGCGGACAGCTCGGCAATGGCCGGTTCATCACCGCTGGAGCGATGCGTCTCGACCAGAATGACGGCGTCGTTCCACAGTGCGCCGTTTGTGATCTGCACGGTGATCCAATCAACGAGCGAGCGGAGATCGTCGACATGGCCGGCATGCACGGCTTGCTCAAGCCCGGCGGAATAGGCGAAGCCGCCGATCGGGAACACCGGCGAAAGCCAGCTCATCAGTTTGAGCAGCGACGCGCTCTCAGTCATGGCTGTGCCCGTGAGGATGGTCGTGGGAATGCCCGTGGGAATGATCGTGATCGTCATCATGGTGATGGCCGGCATGGGCGCCGCCATAAGCGCCGCCTTCGGGATCGAACGGCGCCTCGATGTCTTCAACCGAAGCGCCCAGGCCAACCAGCATCTTGCGGATTACATGATCGCGTCTGAGCCGGATCGTCCCGGCGGTGATTTCGGCGGCCAGATGGCGATTGCCGATCTGCCAGGCCAGCGACAGCAAATGGCGGGCGTCCCTGCCCTTCACCTCCATCAGCGCTTCGGGTTCGGCGCGCACCTCGATGACGCGGCCATCATCGAGCACCAGCCCGTCGCCATGGCGCAACAGCCGCGCCTGCGGCAGATCGAGCAGGAAGGCGATGGTGGCGCCATTGTCCAGCCGGTCGGAGACCATCCGCATCCGGCGGCGATGCCGCGCGGTTTCATCCAGCGTGATGGTGGCGACGGACGTGTCGAAATCCCGTGTGACTGAGGTGGCCGCCGGCAATGTCATCCGTACTCCTATCCCAACAGCATTTTTTCGATGTCATGCACCGGATGGCCGGTGAGATCCTTGGTTATTTCCGCGGTAATCCGGCCAGACACGGCTTTTGTCAGGGACTTGCGCAACTCGCCCAACACCACCGGCGGGGCGACAATGACCAGCTGTTCGAAACGGCCGGCCTGGGCATTCTTGTCCAGCACCGCCGCAATCTCATGGGCGAATTCATGCTTGGCCAGCCGATGCCAGTCGGTCTCCTGCACGGCGCTGCGGTGAGCGCTGCCCATGCCGTCGGACAAGCGCCCCGGGCGGTCCACGCCTTGCGCCGCGGTTTTCGGATTTTCCTGCTCAAAGGCATTGAACACCTGCAGCGCCGGCTTGTCGGGCGTGCCGGCATTTTCCAGAAACAGCGCTTTGGCGCCATCGGCAACCACGACCCAGCCTTTGTTCTTCAACCTGATACCGGACATTGAATCCTCCGTTTTGATTTGTTGGAAGGCCATATAAGCGCATCTTGCCGCAAACCGATTTGACAGGGATCAATAGCTGGCAAACCGGTCAAAACAGGAAATACCGCTGCGCCATCGGCAGCACGGTCGCCGGCTCGCAGGTCAGCAACTCGCCATCGGCGCGGACTTCATAGGTTTCCGGATCGACCTCGATATGCGGAAGCGCGTCATTGAGCACCATCGAAGACTTGGAAATGCCGCCGCGGGTGTTTTCAACCGCCTCCATTTGCTTGGCGGTTCCGAGCTTGTGTGCCAGGCCATCCTCGATCGCCGCCTGACTGACAAAGGTCACCGACGAATTGGTCCGCGCCTTGCCGTAGGCGCCGAACATCATGCGGTAATGCACCGGCTGCGGCGTCGGGATCGAGGCGTTGGGGTCGCCCATGGGGGCGGCGGCGATCATGCCGCCCAAGAGCACCATGTCAGGCTTGACGCCGAAAAACGCCGGATTCCACATCACCAGATCCGCGCGCTTGCCCACTTCGATCGAGCCGATATGCCGGGAGATACCCTGGGCGATGGCCGGATTGATGGTGTATTTGGCGATGTAGCGGCGGACGCGGAAATTGTCGTTGTCGCCAGTCTCCTCGGGCAGACGCCCGCGCTGGCGCTTCATCTTGTCGGCGGTCTGCCAGGTGCGGATGATGACTTCGCCGACGCGGCCCATGGCCTGGCTGTCCGATGCGATGATCGAGAAGGCGCCGATGTCGTGCAGGATGTCTTCCGCCGCGATGGTTTCCTTGCGGATCCGGCTTTCGGCGAAGGCGATATCCTCGGGGATGGAGCTGTCCAGATGATGGCAGACCATCAGCATGTCGAGATGTTCGGCGATGGTGTTGACCGTGTAGGGCCGGGTCGGATTGGTCGAGGACGGGATGACGTTCTTCAGCCCGCAAACCTTGATGATGTCGGGCGCATGGCCGCCGCCGGCGCCTTCGGTGTGGAAGGCGTGGATGGTGCGGCCCCGGATGGCGTCGACGGTGCTTTCGACAAAGCCGCTCTCGTTGAGAGTGTCGGTGTGGATCATCACCTGGACGTCATATTGGTCGGCGACAGACAGGCAATTGTCGATGGCAGCCGGCGTGGTGCCCCAATCCTCATGCAATTTGAGCGCGCAGGCGCCGCCAAGGATCATTTCCTCCAACGCTCCCGGCAGCGAGGCGTTGCCCTTGCCGGCGAAGGCAAGATTCATCGGGAACGCGTCGGCGCTTTCGATCATCCGGGCGAGGTGCCAGGGTCCGGGGGTGCAGGTTGTCGCCAGCGTTCCATGCGCGGGCCCGGTGCCGCCGCCAAGCATGGTGGTCAGCCCGCTCATCAGCGCTTCCTCGATCTGCTGCGGGCAGATGAAATGAATATGGCTGTCGAAGCCGCCGGCGGTGAGGATCTTGCCCTCACCGGCAATAACCTCGGTGCCGGGGCCGATGATGATGTCGACGCCGGCTTGCGTGTCGGGATTGCCGGCCTTGCCTATGCCGGCGATGCGGCCGTCCTTCAACCCGATATCGGCCTTGTAGATGCCGGTGTGATCGACCGCCAGCGCATTGGTGATGACGGTGTCGACGGCGCCGTCGGCGCGGGTGACCTGGCTTTGCCCCATGCCGTCACGGATCACCTTGCCGCCGCCGAACTTGACCTCTTCGCCATAGGTGGTGAAATCCTTTTCCACCTCGATGAACAGCTCGGTGTCGGCAAGCCGCACCTTGTCGCCGGTGGTCGGACCATACATGGCGGCATAGGCGCGGCGCGGCAGTTTCGTCATCAGGTCATCCCCCGGATCTGTTGAATTGATACCATGTTGCCGCCACACAATCGCCCAGTGATGGCCTTGCGGGCGGCAGTCTGAAGCCACATTCGGGCGTTGTTCTGTTCGCGCCTTGCGCGATGCGGAAGGCCGACCCCGAACCTCCAACGAAGGGACCCATCATGAAAACCGGGATCATCCTCGCCGCAGCGCTCGCGCTGACCACCGCGCCGGCGCTTGCTCAAACCCAGCAACCCGCTCCCGCGCCCCAGGGCCAAACCCAGACCCAGGCGCAACAGCCGGCGGTCAAGACGGTCAGCGTCATCGACATCGCCGAGCTTCCGGCCCAATCGCAGGCGCAGGTCGCGCAGATTGAGGAAGAGCGCTCCGAACAGGACCTTGCGAATTTGCGACAGTCCATCGAAGCGTCGCCGGAGCTTCTCCAGGCGCTTGAACGGCAGGGCGCAACCCCCGCCGACGTGGTGGCTGCCAGCCTCAGCCAGACCGGCGACCTGACGATCGTCACCCGCAAGAAGAGTTGAACAACCGGCCTGTCCTGGCGATCGCCGGCCTGAAAAAACGAACGGGGGAACCAATTTCCTCCGTTTGGCTTTATAAAGAATGCCGGTCCCAGATTCGCCTCCATCCGAAAGGAACACCGAATGACGACGAACCGCACAATTTCCAGGACGTGGATTCATGGTCTTGCGGCCACGGCCTTCCTCGCCGTTTCGGTCCATAGCCTGCCGCTTGGCGCCCAGGGCGTCACCGATCAGGAGGCGGTCGACAGGATCGTCGGCTCGGAGGTTCACGAAGAAGAGGTGCGCACCGACTCCGGTGACGACCGGGTCATCATCGCAATCGAAAACCTGAGCGAAAACATCGACATCATCCGAAAGCTCACCACTCTCGACCGCGTCGACATCATCTACATGCCGGATTCGTCCCGGGCGGAGGGCGGGCCTCCGGCCAAGATCGCGACCAAGCTCACCGAACACAGTGAGACGGTCGACAATCTGCGACGCGAACTTGAAGGCAACGCCCTGCTTTATCACGCAATCAACTCCAAGAATGTCCTGATCCAGGACGTCCTCGCCATCGAATTCGACGGCGAGAAGAACCTGGTCATTTTTGCCGCCGCCAAACCAGCGCAATAGCCTTGGGAAATCCTGGCGGGCATCGGTGATCCTCGGTTCGTTCAAACTCTCACATGACTGACATGCAAGAGATGGGCCATTAGCGCATCTCAATCGCTCTTTTCAGCACTTCGATGCGTTCATTGGTCAGGCGCGCGAGGCAGAGACTGCCGACCATCGGCTGTGCGGTTCCTCCAAACACCTCATAGGCTTCGTAGTCGCATTGCGCGTCGCGGAACGTGATCCAGGCGCGCTGGGCCGTGCGCAGCGCCTCAAGAGTGGTGGGCACACCCATCGATTTGGCCTGCTCGGCGACATATTCGTCGCTTTGCCTGGCGGCGGCGACCACGTCCGGCCACAGCGCGTTGAGGTCCTTGTCGGCGTTTTCAAAGTCGAGATGGGCGCAATAGCTCATCTCCATCTGCGTTTGCGGGTCGATGCAATCGGGCAGATCCTCGCTGGAGGCCGGCGCCGACACCATCAATAGCGCCGTCAGCGCCACAGTACGGGCGGTCATGTTCATGGCGTTCCTTTTGTCCCATTGCCCCGGCGGACAAGCCGCGCCGTATCTTCGATTTTATTCCCCGGCGTGAACCTGCCCGCCCGCGGCAGCCATGGGCTCAGATCATCGCCATCACGCGCGCGGGCCCGCCGGTGCCGTTGCGGTGCTTGGGGGCGCCGACGAAAAGCGTGGCGCCGGTGGCGGGCAGTTGATCGAGATTGGCGAGGTTTTCGATACCAAAGCGGCCGCTCGGCAGCCATGAAAAATGAACGCCAAAATCGGCCGAATTGCCCGGATCGAGCGACAGCGTGTCGACCCCGATCGAGCCGGCGCCCATCTCGATCAGCAGATCGGTCGCCGCCTTGGAGAAGCCGGGAAAGGCGAAGTTTCCTTCGGCGTCATTGCGGTAGTCCGTTTGACCCATTTTGCTCTGCCAGCCGGAATTCATCGCCACGCAGGCGCCTTCAGGGATGGCGCCATGGGCGCTGGTGAAGGCTTCGATGTCCTCGGGTTCGACCATCGCATTGGGCTCGTCCGCCGCCTTGGCCTTGATATCGACAATGCACAAGGGGCAGATCAGGCTTTGCGGGTCGAGTTCCGCGACCGAGGTGCCATCCTTGGAAAAGTGCAGCGGCGCATCGATATGGGTGCCGGAATGCTCGAAAATCGTCAGTTCCCAGATCTGGTAGCCGGATTTATCGATATTGACATTCTCTTTGTAGAGGATGCCCGGCTTGCCATCAAAGGTCGGGAAATCACCATCCAGGACATAGGTGAGGTCGACCACCTTGCCGCTCGCCTGCGCCAGCGCCGGCCGGGCCGACACGGCGCCGGCGGCGGTCGCGGCAAATCCGGCGGCGGCCGTCTTGCGGAAGAAATCACGGCGCGACAACATTGAGGATTTGACGTTATTGATTACACATACATTGCACATATGGGTTCTCCTTCCCCTTGTTTTGGCGCGGCGGAAACACTGGTTGGTGGGGCGATTTGTCCTGACCGATGGTCCCCATCCGTCAGGGTCGCACCCCTAGAGTTTCCCCATCACCTTTTGCTGAAATCCATAGACAGAACGTCCGCCGGACAGCGGCACCAATGTGACGTCGCGCTCCTGGCCGGGCTCGAAACGCACCGCGGTGCCCGCCGCGATATCAAGCCTCTGGCCGCGCGCCTTGTCACGGTCAAAGCGCAGCGCCGGGTTGGTTTCGAAGAAATGGTAGTGGCTGCCCACCTGCACCGGCCGGTCGCCGGTGTTGGCGACCTTGAGCGTGATGGAGGGCGCGCCGGAATTGAGCTCAATGTCGCCGTCTTTCGTGATGACTTCACCGGGAATCATGGGCACGCCCTCCTTGTTTCGTTTCAGTTCAGCCGGCGACAGCCAGTACGATGCCGGCGGCAGCGGTCACAGCGCCGGCGGCCCGGGTCAGCCAAGACTTGCCGTCACGGCTCTGCAATTTGCCAAAAGCGATGCCAAGGCCGATGCCCGCGGCATGCAGAAGCGCCGTGGCGAACATGAAGCCGATGGCTAAGCTCGCCGCGCCCGCTTGCCCCAGTTCACCGCCATGGGCGTGACCGTGGAAAAAGGCGAAGAAGGCCACGGCTGCGGCCATGCCGGCGGTCGAGAACGGCAGCGCCAGCGCAACCATGATGCCGATGAAGATGATCGAGGCCAGAATTACCGGTTCGACGAAAGGCAGCGACAGGCCTGCGATCGCGGCAACGAAGCCAAGGCCCATGGTGCCGACGAAGGCGGCGGGCACAGTGAGCAAGGCGCTGCCTTTGAGCGAGGCCGCCCACAGACCAACCGCCACCATCACCAGAACATGGTCGAGACCGAAGAGCGGGTGCGAGAAGCCGGCGGCAAAGGAGCCGTGCTCGGCGGGATCGAGATGGGCAAGAGCAGGGGCTGTGGCCAGGCCAAGGGCGGCGGCGGATATCAAAAGTCGTCGGATCATCGTGAAGGTCCTTCTTTGGTCTACGCGGCGCCCGCAATTGGTCACGCCGTCAGGATGAATGCACGAAGTGTGCGGGCGGATATTGCGCGCTCCCGGTGGCCGATGTCGAGAGGGCAAATCATGTTCACAGCACAGTTTTCTACCGTATCGGTTCATGCACGGTCACCAGCTTGGTGCCGTCGGGAAACGTTGCCTCGACCTGGATGTCGTGGATCATTTCGGCGATGCCCTCCATCACCTGATCGCGGGTGATCACATGCGCGCCGGCCTCCATCAGATCGGCCACGGCGCGGCCGTCGCGGGCGCCTTCGACGACGAAATCGGTGATCAGCGCAATGGCTTCGGGATGGTTGAGCTTGACGCCCCGCTCGAGCCGCTTGCGCGCCACAATGGCCGCCATGGCGATGAGCAGCTTGTCTTTTTCCCTCGGGGTCAGGTTCATGGCGTCTCTTTCATATCGACCAGACTTTCGGCACGCCGCCCGACGGGTTGAGCAGGCGGATCAAAGGTACAAGAACTTTGCGCAGTTCATAGCTGTCGCTCGCAACAATTCGAGCAAGAAGCTTGCCAGTTTCCGGCAATCCGGTTCCGGGCCGGCTTCCGGGCCGGTTTCCGGGCCGGCGCGCAGAGACGAAACTGACGCCGCCCGATTGTCCGATCAGGCTCCGGGCCGCGGTCATTGAGGCCTCGGCATCGGGCGCCACCATCAGCACTGTCGCCATGGCCAGTCCGCCGCTGGCGACGGCCCGGCGCTCCAATGCATTCGCGATGTCCGGACCAAGCCGCATGTCCTCGGCGTGCAGCAGACGGCCATCCAGGCGGATGCGCCAGCGGTCGCGGAACATGCCTTCAGTGACGGCTTCTTTCATGGCGAGACGGCCAAACACCAGCGGTTCGACCATCAGCAGCCGGGATCCGGCCGCCATCTCCACCTCAATGGAGCGCGTCAGGCGCGCCCGATCGAACAGGATGGTTTCCTGCGGCAGCCAGGCGAGCGAACTTGACGGGTTGAGCTTGAGCCGCACCGACACGCGCGCCTCGCTTGCGCCATGCGCCTTGTAGGTCTTCTCGCAAGCCTGGGTGGCGAGCACCATCGACGCCCCCTCGCCCGCCTCGAACGTCCAGTCCATCCTGTCGCCGCCGGTCAGGCCGCCGGCGGTGTTGATCAGCACCGCCTCAAGCGGAGATCCCGGCGGCACGCGCGGCACGCGGATGCGGGCCGAGCCTTCCTGGTAAAGCCTGTCGATCCGGCTCTGTCCAACCGACAGCTTGACCGAAAGACGTCCGCCGCCCTGCGTGCGTTGCATGACCACGCTCGATTGCGGCGTTGGAATGGGAAACAGGGATGTCATCAGCGCTCATCGGGTTGCGGGACCGATCATCGGAAAAGCTTTGCGGCCGCGCAAGGGGTTTCCGGTCATGCCCGGCTGAATTGACCGCCCGGCGAGAGGGGCGTGACCAATCGGAAGGCAATATGCCCAATCATTGGGCGCAATTTCCGGACTGTTCCGGACGGCGATGGCGGCTCCATCAGAAAACCGCAAACCTGGCTTATCAAATTCCGGTGCTTGCGGTGAAACCAAATCAGCGCCGACGCGTTATAGCCCTAGACACGCTCGGAATGGGCCGAAACGTCGGAATGCGCCGAAAGGAGTAACGATGTTGATTTCTATGCTTGCACTTGCAATGAGCATCGCCATGATGGTTTCGGCCATCGTCATACTCTATAATGAAACCTTGGCCCGGAAGCAGCCGCCCTCGTTCGAGTGAGTTTGCGTCCGTTTTGTAGCCGTACCTAAATGGAGCCTTTGATGACCAGACTCATTCTTTCCACACTTGCAGCGGTTTCCCTTCTCGCCGCTGCTGGATGCACGACAACCGAACAACGGGCCGGCACCGGCGCAGTAGTCGGTGCAGGAACCGGCGCGCTCGTCGCCGCAGCCACGGGCAGCCGCGGCAGCGGCATTGCCACCGGCGCCCTGATCGGCGGAGCAGCCGGCGCGCTGATCGGCGCAGCCACCACGCCCGGCATGTGCCGCTACCGCGACGCCTACGGCCGGATCTATGAGGCGCGCTGCTGATTGCAGGCTTGCCTGGTAAAAACCTTTACGTCCGGTCAGCGACCGGGCGTAAAGGTTAGCCGCGCCTTCGAATTCCCAATCCAGGGAGCACCCGGTTCATCAAGCCAGGAACTCCGGGTCATAGTTCAGCGAGCGCGTGGCGCCGCCGTGAAAATGCAGCATCAGGCTGTCCTTTTCCGCGCTCACATCGACCAGCTTTCCTTCACCTGATTGGACCGCGCAGGCGCCGATGACCTGGCGGATGACGGTTCTCCGCTGCTTTCCCAGTTCAAATGCCGTCGCAACGCCAGCGCGGGTGAATTCGTTTTCGCCACAGGAGTCGAGATGGCCAAGCGGTGAAGCACGCGCATCCTCAATGCCAAGCACGCCGGTGTGGCGGCCGGACCAGGGCGCATAGTCGCGGCCGCCATTGCTCATCCACAGCATGGTGACCGGCAGCACGTGCGGGCATTTGAGCACGATGATCCGATCCTGTTCCGCCTTGCGGCTGACGACACTCCAGCCCAGTTTTCGTCCGGGCGCTTCGATCAGGGTGAGGAAATCCTCGTGACGCTCCCCCGGCGGATATTGCGTGAGGTCCGCCTCGCCGCCGCCAGAGAGCGGAAACGCGGTCAGATCGGTCGTCTGACCCGGATAGGCGAGAATCGAGCGGCCCAGGGCTGGATCGGTTTCCAATGCTTGCGGCGGGGTAAGCGCACGCGACTTGGGCGAGAACGTCAGGTCTCCACCCTCCTGCATATGCACCATGACATGATGCGCGGCGGAAACCGCGCCTGCCCCGCCTGTAATATTGTGCTCCTGATAGACAAAGGGATGGCCGGCGACCAGCGTGATCCGCTTTTCCACCGTGGCGCCCATGACTGTGCGGATGAGTCTGAAGACAGCGGTGGTACGGCCATCATCGCCAATCGTATCGATGTGATCCCAGCCGCTGTTGGCGGGCCAGCCGTGAGCGGGCGCGTCCTCGATGTCGTTGCGGCCAAACGGCGCACAGAAGAAATCGCCCGACAAGCGTCGCACATTCGGCGCGGACCCGGCCGGAAACTCCGCCTGCGGATCACCCACCCATGGCGCCCGGTGCAGCGGCGTCAGCGCCCGGGCCCCGTCGCGCACCGTCAATCCGGCGATATGGCCGACGCTCGCGTCAATGCTGAGCCGGACGGGATCAAGATCAAAGGCATGAATGGTCATGGTCAAATCCACCAGGAGACGTGCAGAAAGCGAGGGCATCATACCTACAGGCGTAGGCGCGCCATTAGCAACAGCGGCGGCGGAGTTGTTCTGCGGGGTTTGTCGCGGGCGTCCGTTCTGGTATTGCCTGCGGTCTCAAGCGAGGCGGCGGGCATAATGCCTCCACCGCTTGATCCGGAGCCCGCATGGCAGCAGTGACCAAAACCGACGTGGTGATACTTGGCGCAGGCGCGGCCGGCATGATGTGCGCCATTGAGGCCGCGCGGCGGGGCCGCAGCGTCACGGTGATCGATCATGCCCGCGCGCCGGGCGAAAAGATCCGCATCTCCGGCGGCGGACGCTGCAATTTCACCAATGTGCATTGCACACCGGCCAATTTTCTGTCGGCCAACCGGCATTTCGCCATATCGGCGCTCAAGTCCTTCACCCAACATGATTTCATCGACCGGGTGAAAGCCCGCGGCATCGCCTTTCATGAAAAGGCGCTCGGCCAATTGTTCTGCGACGGATCGGCGCGCGAGATCATTGCCATGCTGACCGGTGACATGCGTGAAGCCGGGGCGCGGCTGGAGCTTGGCGCTGATATCTCCGGGATTGACCGGATCGAGACAGGCTTTGAGACCCGCACCAGCGCGGGGATCTGGCATTCACAAACCCTGGTCGTCGCCACCGGCGGCAAATCGATCCCGAAAATGGGCGCCACCGGGCTTGGCTATGACATTGCCCGGCAATTCGGACATCAGATCACCGAGACCCGCGCCGGACTGGTGCCCTTCACCTGGGCTTCCAACATGCATGACAGCTGGGGCGCCCTGTCGGGCGTCTCGCTGGATGTGCGCGCATCCTGCAATGGCGCAAGCTTTAAGGAAGCCATGCTGTTCACTCATCGCGGGCTGTCAGGGCCGGCGATGCTGCAGGTCTCGTCCTACTGGCGCGAGGGCGACGCCGTGACGGTCGATCTCATTCCCGGCTTCGATCTGCTGGCTAAGCTCAAGTCCGAACGCGCGGCGCGGCCGAAGGCATCGATCTGGACCGTGCTGGGTGATAGTCTGCCCAAACGGCTGGCTCAACAGCTTGCCAGCGAGGCCGGGCAGGCGCCGTCAAAACTGGCTGATCTGGGCAATCCGGCGCTCGAAGAGATCGTGGCGGGCTTGAAGGCGTTTCGCATCGTGCCCGGCGGCACCGAAGGCTACCGCACCGCCGAAGTCACGCTGGGAGGCGTCGAAACCGCCCAGATCAATCAGAAAACCATGGAAAGCCAATTGGTGCCGGGCCTGCATTTCATTGGCGAGGTGATGGATGTCACCGGCCATCTCGGCGGTCACAATTTTCAATGGGCCTGGTCTTCCGGCGCCGCCGCGGGACGCAGCGTCTGAAATCCCGCTCAATCAGCTTGAAACAGAGGAGATAGCAATGCGTATATTGTTCACCGGTGGATCCGGCAAGGCCGGAAAGCATGTCGTTCCCTATCTGGTTGACCGCGGCCATCATGTGGTCAATGTCGACCTCACGCCGCTCGATCATCCCGGCGTCGACAATCTGACGGCTGACATCACCGATTCCGGCCAGATGTTCAATGTCATGACCAGCTACGCCAATTTCGATGAACTGGAGCCTGGAACCGGCGTTCCAAAATTCGATGCGGTGGTTCATTTCGCCGCCGTGCCGCGGATTCTGATCCGGCCGGACAACGAGACCTTCCGGATCAACACCGTGGGCACCTACAATGTCATCGAGGCGGCAGTGAAGCTCGGGATCCGCAAGATCATCATCGCCTCGTCGGAAACAACCTATGGCGTCTGTTTCGCCGATGGCGAAGTCAGCCCGGCTTCCCTGCCGGTGGAAGAAGACATGGATGTCAATCCGATGGATTCCTACGGCATGTCAAAGGTCGTCAATGAACAAACCGCCCGCGGCTTTCAGCGCCGCTCGGGCTTCGACATCTATGCGCTCCGGATCGGCAATGTGATGGAACCGCATGAATATGACCGGTTTCCGGGCTTCTTCGCCCATCCGGAAGTCCGCCGCCGCAACATTTTCTGCTACATCGACGCGCGCGATCTCGGCCAGATCGTCGATCGCTGCCTGTCGGCCGACGGGCTCGGGTTTCAGATTTTCAACGCCGGCAATGACACCAATTCGGTCGACATGCCGACCGCCGAGATCGCCGAGCGGTTCTTCCCCGGCGTTCCCTTCACCCGCGAGATGGGCGAGCACGAGGCGCTCTATTCAAACCGCAAGATCCGCGAGATGCTGGGCTTTGCCGAAGAGCATGACTGGCGCAGACATGTGAAGTGACCGATGGCGGATGCCGGCGCGGCCCGGGCCTTGCCACGGGGTGAGCCCTTCTGATCAGGGTCAGCCGTCTGGCGTGGCGCGCTGAAATCGCGCAATCACCTGCATTTGGATTGTCTGCCGCTTGCGTGGCGCCGCAATTTTAAGACGTCCCGATTCGCGTGCCAAGCCGGCTTAGTCAATTCTTATGTATTGCGCCCTATTCTCGTGTCCTATCTGGATCGTACCCGGCAGTGGAGAAGCTCCGCGAGCAGCGCGATCTTGCCGGAGACAATGCTGATGAAGGTGATGACCTCCCTGAGACACGGTCACTTGCTGTTGCGCCCGAGCGTTCTTGCCGCCGGAATTGCGCTTGCTGTCACCCTGGTGACGGGCATTCTTGCCGAACACCAGAACCGTGTTGTCTATGAGCAGGCTGTCCGCGCAAAGGTGAGCGAACAGCTCGGGCTCATTCGCGCCAAGCTGGAAGGCAATGTCAACGGCAATATCCAGTTGGCGCGCGGGCTGGTGGCCGTCATCGCCGCACATCCCGACATGGAGCAACAGCAATTCGGCCAGATCGCGGCCGGACTTGTCGGCGAGCACTCGCAACTGCGCCATATTGCCGGAGCTCCGGATCTGGTGATCAGTCTGATGTACCCGATCGAGGGCAACGAGAAGGCCATCGGACTTGACTACCGCACCAATGAGGCCCAGCGCGCGGCGGCGATACGCGCGGTCGAATCGGAGAAACTGGTGCTGGCCGGACCGATGAAACTGCTCCAGGGCGGCGAAGGGCTGATCGGCCGGTTTCCGGTTTTCATCGATGACGGCGGCGACGCCAAACGCCTGTGGGGCCTTGTCTCGGTGGTCATCGATGTGGACCGTCTCTATGCCGCAAGCGGGCTTCTTTCACCGAGCCTGCCGATCGACATCACAATCGCCGGAAGAGACGCGACCGGCGGCGATGGCGAGGTGTTTTTTGGAACGCCGGAGATCTTCGGCAAGGATCCGGTATTGTCCGAGGTGTCCTTGCCCAGCGGCAGCTGGCAACTTGCCGCCACGCCCGTTGGCGGCTGGACCCATACCCCCGAGAACACCTGGCAAATCAGGTTCCTCATTCTCTTCGGCGGATTGCTGGTTGTCATGCCGATCTGGATTGCCGGGCATCTGTATGACCAGCGGCGGGCAAACATCCGTGAGCTCAAACGCAGTCAAATCGAGATGCAGAGGCTGTCCTACCGGCTCAACATTGCCTTAAACACCTCAAAAATCGGCGTCTGGGAATACAATCTTGCAACGTCCGAGCTGACCTGGGACGACCGGATGCGCGAGCTTTACGCGGTTGACGCCGATACACACAGTTTGGACGGTTCATTGAACCTCGAGCACTGGAGGTCGGCGCTTCACCCGGACGACCGGGAGCAGGCGGAAGCCGATTTCAGGAAGGCGATCGCCATCGGCGGCAGCTACACCTCCGAATTCCGGGCGCTCAACCCCAATGGCGCACCGCGCTGGATCCGCTCGATCGGCGCGGTGCACCACGATTTCGACGGCCGCCAGTATGTCGTGGGCGTGAACTGGGACGTTTCCGACGATGTCGAGATGAAGACGCGGTTGCTGGCGGCCAAGCAGAATGCAGAGCTGAGAAACCGCCAACTCGAGGACGCCCGCGCCCAGATGGAGCGCAACTCACTGCATGACAGCCTCACCGGCCTGCCCAACCGGCGTTTCATCGACGAGCGCCTCCTCAATGGCGCTGACGGACAGACCGTGACAGCCATGCTGCATATCGACCTTGACCGGTTCAAGCAGATCAACGACACATTGGGACATGCGGCGGGTGACGCCATGCTGGTCCACGCCGCCTCGGTGCTGAAGTCCAACACCCGCCTGGACGACATCATCGCCCGGATTGGCGGCGACGAATTTGTCATCGCGACGACATCGGAAGTCAGCGACGAGCAACTGGCAGGGCTTGCCAACCGTATCATCGTGCAAATGCGTCAGCCGGTTCCCTATGAAAACCACGAATGCCGGTTCGGGGTCAGCATCGGAATCGCCTCGGTTGACCCGAGTGACGATCAATGCGGAAAGCGCCTGCTGATCGATGCCGACATCGCGCTCTACCGCGCCAAGAACAATGGCCGCAATCGCTTCGAGTTTTTCACAGCCTCGCTCAAGGCCGAAATCATCCGCACCAAGCGGGTTGCCGACGATATTCTCAGCGGCCTCGACCGCAAGGAGTTCATCCCCTATTTCCAGCCGCAGTTCGACGCAAAAACGCTGGATGTGGTGGGCGTCGAGGCCCTGGCGCGGTGGATCCATCCGACCGAAGGCGTGCTGACGCCTGACGCCTTCCTCAAGACCGCGGGCGAGCTGAACGTGGTGCCGATCATCGACCGGTCCATTCTTGAGCAAACGCTTTGGCAGTCGACCCGCTGGAAAGCGGCGGGACTCTTGATCCCGAAAGTGTCCGTCAACGTTTCCGCCGGGCGGCTTTTTGAATCAGACCTCATCGACAGCCTCGACGGCGTTCCGATCGAAGCCGGAACGCTTTCGTTCGAACTGCTCGAATCAATCTTCCTTGATGACCAGAACGAGACGATCGTCGCCAATATCGAGCAGCTCAAGGCGATGGGAATCGACATCGAGATCGACGATTTCGGCACCGGTTTTGCGTCTATTGTCAGCCTTATCCAGGTGCGCCCGGCGCGGTTGAAAATCGACCGTCAGCTGGTGAAGCCGATTGTCAATTCGGACAGCCAGCGGCGTCTGGTCGCCTCCATCATCGAGATCGGCCAATCGCTTGGCATCAAGGTGATCGCGGAAGGCGTGGAGACCATGGAGCATGCGGCCATTCTGCGCGACCTCGGCTGCGACACGCTTCAGGGCTTTGCGCTCGCCCGCCCGATGTCCTCGGAGAAGCTGATGGAATTTGTCCGGGCCGAAAGCTGGCGCCAGGTGGCGTGAGCCGCCCAGGCGTGTGGGCGGTCCCGGCCATCTTGATGCGGGGCGGCGCTTCGCAGGCTTGGGTCCGTCGGCAAGACCGTCTTGCGCGGTGGCCGGCGCGCCTCTCAGGTTCGAAACAGCGACCTCTTCCAAGGCGGAGCCGTCACCGCATGATTATTGCATTGATGCGCCGCGCATGATGGGCTAGAAGACCGCTGGTCAGCTGCTTCGCGGTGGTGATTTCAAGCCGGATCTCCGGGTTGATCCCCCGCCCCAAGCGCCACGGATGCACCCGTAGCTCAGCTGGATAGAGTGCTGCCCTCCGAAGGCTGATGTCAAGGGGATAGATGGCAAAGAGGAGACGAAAAGAGGCTGTAAGAACAAGGATTTGCGAGGCCCTCGTTCTGACCTTTCAACTTGCGAAAAGTTCACGTAAGCACTGCGTAAGCAGTTGCGACACGGCAAGCACCCGTAGCTCAGCTGGATAGAGCGTCGCCCTCCGAAGGCGAAGGCCACAGGTTCGAATCCTGTCGGGTGCGCCAATAAATTCTAAAGCTTAGCTGGACGCCTATATTCCTCACGCGACCATTAACTCACCAGAAACTCACCAAATATTGGCGTGCTGACTCGTGTTTTTGAGGGTTTTTGGCGTGTTTCCCAATTTCTCTAGTCACAATACCTTGCAAGATCGGCCATCGGACGCAAATAAGCGCATGATCCAGTCCGGACAGGAGAGAAAGCGCTCGCGCGCGTGGAATCGAATCGGAATCGGCTTTGAACATCACCCATTAATGTCAAACCGATAGCAAACCCCATCAATCCAGATGGGGAATAAATACTATGCTTCCAGTTTTTTTGATTTCCGAAAAACGGGCCTTCCTGGCTCATTGCCAACAAACCAGGGGGCTGAGCCAACACACCGTCTGAGAGCGGCGGTGCAAAAGTCGGCCACGGTAGCGGCGGAATAGTCCGGCCGCGGGCGGAGTAAAATCCGGCCACCTATTTTCCTTCTGCGACGAGAGCA